>Ga0182024_10012175_pt1 | contig 17060 bp, 14 predicted proteins | sample P32metaG_FD_120480 | JGI IMG/M metagenome (GOLD analysis project Ga0182024, IMG submission 120480) | Permafrost microbial communities from Stordalen Mire, Sweden - P3-2 metaG (Illumina Assembly) | ecosystem: Environmental > Terrestrial > Soil > Wetlands > Permafrost | place: Sweden: Stordalen...
AAATTCGCCTGCTCCATTTCCACGACTTGCTGGCGTTGTGGCGCGAGGACGGCCACGCTCTTGCCCGATTGCCGGACTTGCTCGACCAGCTCGCGCAGGACGAAACTTTTTCCAGTGCCAGCGCCGCCGCGAAAAAGTGAAATCGCATTGTTGGAGCGAAGCAGCGCGTCCAAGGCTAAACGCTGTTCCTCATCGAGTTTTGGATTTACCGTGTAAGAATTTTCAACCAGTGGCCGGTAATTTCCAACGCCGTCCTTGACGGTTTGAACAATTTCCAGTTCGCGCAGCAGCACTTCGCGCAACGTCACTTCGCCCGGCCGTTCAGGATTGCGAATGTAATCACGCTGGCGCGTGAACTCTTTGAGTTCAGTGACGGAAAGATTCTCGCCGCGCCCCCGTTCCAGCGAGTGTTGCCACAACTGGCATTCCAGCACGACGGAGTTGCGGTCAAACAAATGATCCTCGGCCCATTGCACGGCCTCACCGACATTCACTCGGTTGTTCGTGACTTTCGCTGGCCGTTTCTGAAGCTGGCGCAACGCGGCGCGCTCGGTCTCACTCAACTGCGCGTCCCATAACGCCCGTTGTTCGTCCCGGCTCAATTCCTTTTGCTTCCGCGCCCGCTCCGCTGTCGCCAGCAACCGACGCATGGCCATCATGTCACCGCCCGCGCAATCCGGCTTTTCGGCCAGCAGTTTTTTTATGGCCTCATCAATCTGGATGCGACGTTTGGAAAAGCGTTCACAAATTTCATCCGAAATGCCCTCGATTTGAAAATCACCCCGCGCCTGGTTGCGAATCTCATAACCGAACCCGCGCAGCTTGCGGGCAAGCTCATGGTAATAGAGGTTCTCGGCGAATTTTCGCGCCTGCAACAGTTCAAAATTTTGCAGAGCCTTCCAGCGATTTTCAACGACGTCAAAAGTCGAATTGAAAACAATGCAGTGCGTGTGCAAATGCGGGTCTAATGCGCGCGAGGTGTCATGCGTGAACAAGGCCGCTGTGAAATTGCCGGTGGAGCGGTCAATGTTTGCCTTGCCCATCCGAACACGCGTTGTGGCAAACGTCTCAAATTCCCGCAAGGCCGACCGGACAGCTTCGGCATGAGCTTCCAAAATCCGCGCATCCTCACCGACAAACGCCGCGACCGAAACCGATTTGGGCGGCGAGAAAGTGAAGTCGTAAAAAATCCGGCGATTGGCGGCGTTGTCACCGGCCTTATCCATTCGGGTTTTATTTAACCGTTGAGTCAGTGTCTCGCCCGAAGCCGGATGCTGATTTTCACAGAGACGCAGAAACGCTTCCGTTCCGACCTTGCCAGACAAGCCAAGCCGATCCGCGCCGAGTCCCGCCCACTCACCGGCCACCCGCTGCCCTTCATCATAATAATCACCGACGCAAAGGTGTTCCTCAAAGTATTCCTTTGCGTTCTTCAAATTGTATTGCGTCTTGGCCGTGACCACAGCGAACAGTCTGCCAAAGGCCCGGTTTCATTTTGTTCGATTTCCAAACAAAGCGACCGGCAAAAACTGGTTCACTCGCGGCATGAAAACGAACCAGTCCATGTCCCTTGAACCAAAGCCGGAAAGTCGGCGCAACTCACCTTGATTTATGCTCACACCCACCACCGCTGAAATCCGCACCGCCATCGAAGTCTTGAAGATGCTCGACAAGCACATCAACGAACACGCCGCTCATTCCGTGATGCAACTGCCGAATACGGAATTGGGCGACAGGTATGCCGAACACATTGAAGCCCGAACCATTGAGCAAACCAGCCCCATCGAAAAGGTCTCCACACAGTTAAAAAACTGGCGAGACGAACTGTTGCAAGCACGGAGACAGAATGTTTCGCAATCAGTATGAAAAAGGCATTTGAGACAAGGCACGCGTTACCCCTTAATAAATTAAGGTTTCTGTGCTTCGCGCTTTGCGCTACGAACGCCAAGTCAATTGACAACCATCGCGCACACATGGGTGCTTCGTCTGATGCCAACCTAGTTGCCAACACAAGTGCCACGCTATCCGCTTCGTTCGCTGCTTCGCTTGCCGCCAACCATTCCGCCACGCCAATGCTTCGTTGCGTATGAATAAAAGTGCCATCCCACTTGAGGCGTTGAATCGCTTCCGCGCTGCCGCGTCACATTACACGCCCACCGCCAAGTCGCGTGCTTCGCGTTTGTTGACACTGAAGGATGACATCGCGGCGCTTCGCAAGCGCGGCATTTCCTATCGCGCCATCAGCGAACTGCTCACGCAAACCGGCATCGCCACTTCGGACACTTGCGTGACCAACTTCTGCCACCGCGTTTTGAAAGAGAAGCTCACGCACAAGTCATCCGCCAAGCGAAGTGCTTCGCGTCATGCCAACCGTCCTGCTTCGCCAAAAAACGCGCCGGATGCTTCGCCTAAAACCATGTTACCAACCGCGCCGGCCAACACCGGCAAGACAACAACTGTGCCAGCCGACGATGCTTCGTTCACGTCGCGCGGGCCGCATATCGCCAAAGTTGAAATCCTGAACCCTGATGAAAAATATGACTAAACGCCTCGTCTTAATCCTTAACGGCAAGGGCGGTGTCGGCAAAAGTTTCTTTGCCGTCAACTTCGTCCAATTCCTCAAAGATAAAAAAATCCAGTTTCTCGCCTGTGACTGTGACAATGAAAATTCCACGTTAAAACGCTTTCATGGCGACGCCGCGTTTTTGGACTTGGCGCATCCGCGCGGCCTCGACTCCATGATTCGTGCGCTGGAAAAAACTGATCTCGTTGTCGTGGACTGCCGCGCTGCGTCAACCGAGGTGTTCTTCAATTATTTCGATGAAATTGAATTGCAGCCGACGCTCCAAAGTCTGTCCGCCGCCCTCACGCTCGTCATGCCGGTCAATCAGGAGGCCGACAGCATTGACCAGCTTCAGCGCATTGTGAACAAGCTGAAAAACACCTGCTCCTACCTAGTATTGCGCAACAAGGTTCATAACGAGAATTTTGCACTTTACGACCAATCGGTCATCCAAAAGAAGCTGCAAAAGGAATTTGGCGCGAAGGAAATCAGTATGACGAAATTACAGCCGTGGCTCGTCGAGGAATTGAGCCATAAAAACCTCACCATCACCGCCGCCATCGCCGCCGGGCAACTGCATCTGCTGGATCGCCAGCGTTTGCAAACGTGGCAGCGGAAACTTTACGTCGAAATCGAATCGGCGGCGGAACTGTTACTCTCCACAAAATCATGAGCGCGCCTGACAAACCAATACCGCCAGATTTTGACGACGATTATTTGCAGGCCATCGCCGAATGGCGCAAAAAAAATAAAGTCGCGGACGACGACCCGATTTTATTGTTGATGGATTTGTTTCGGATTCATCAAACCCATTGGGACGCGCTGCGTCACCGCCAGATGCCATCGCTCGATGAATTTAGCGCGGACATCGCCGTGCTGGTTGAAGCGACGACGCTTTTGAAGACCAAAGCATCGAAAGAAGCTCGCGCAGTTGATCTGCCAGCCGCAAGTTTCGCGGCGCTCGCCTCCGCGCTCGCCGGTTTTCTCATCGGAAGATTCCTATGAAACTCGATTTTGTCCCATTCCCCACGCTCCATTTTTCGGCGTTGTCCAAGTCGCTGCGCGCTTTCTGGCTTGGCTATTCCATTCTACTGATAATCGTCACGGTTCGACTTTTGCTTCTCCGCCAGCGCCATGTCGCGCAACTTGGCGGACTGACTTGGAAACGCAATCAATTCTGTCGCGGCTGGCTCATCACCGGCGACACTGGCAGCGGCAAGACCAGTTCCGGCATCAATCAGCTTGCTCACCAAGTTTTTCAGAATGAGGAGAAATGGGGAGGACTGTGCATTGACGAAAAAGGCGTTTATTGGGAAACGCTTTCGGCAATGGCGCATCATTATCACCGCGAGCAGCATTTGATTCATCTGCAAATCCACACAGACGACAAAGGCGAGGAATGGAAACCGCTTCATCGGTTTAATCTCACCGGCGACCGCAGCATCCCGTTCACGACTTACGCCAAATTTGTCGTGGACACGGCCACCAGTCTTGGCCAGGGCGGTGACAAGGGCTTTTTCAAAAGTCAGGCGCAGACGCATATCGCTCATGCGCTGGAATTGCTCGCCGAATTGAGCGAGCCGGTGACACTTTTAGGTGCGTTCAATCTGCTTTCCAGCAAACCAAAATTGGACGAGGCATTGGAATTTTTGGCAGCACTGGATTTGCAAACGCCGCGCCGCCGCGTGCTTCACGACCATTTCAAACATCGTTTCCTCGAACAACCGGCGGAGCAGCTTGGCGGTGTCCGCGAAACCATCGGCAATTATCTCCAATACTTTCTCACGCCCGAAGTGGCCGAGATTTTTTGCGTCAAGGAAAGCACGTTCCAATTCTCGGCGATTGACGAAGGCAAAATCATCCTCGTCACCATGCCGCAGAAGTTCCAGACCGAACGACGCTATGTGAACACATTTTTGAAACTGCTTTATTACAATCATTGCTTGCGCCGGTTTGACGAGGCAAAGACGAAACGCGGCGAAAATAATCTGCTCATCTTGTGGGCGGACGAGGCGCAACGTTTTATGACCGCCAGCGAGGACGGCACGAGCGATTACAATTGCGTGGACGTCATCCGCGAAGCGGGCGCAACGATTGTTGCCGCCGCGCAATCCACCACTTCACTCATCCCGCCTTTGGGCGCTGATAAATCCAAAGTGCTGACCTTGAATCTTCGCAATCGGATGATTTTTCGTTCCGCTGACGAAGCTGACGCCGTTCAAGCCGCCGATTTTCTCGGCAAGAAACTTGTTATGAAACGCTCTTGGGGTTCAAGTGCCGGAAAACACAATGTGAATTATTCCGAAACCGAGGAACACAAAATCAAATCCTATAAACTTCGCAAACTCCGCGACCATGAATGTGTGCTGGTGCATTGCGAAAAGGGATTTCGCCGCGTGACGCTGCCGCCGTTGGAAGCCGATGGCAAAATGGCTAAATGGTTTTCGTGGTGGAGATGTTTCTTGTGATTGCAGAAACGGGTTGCGATTATAGTAGCGCGGGTATCCTAATTGAAAAAGTTTATGGGCATTTGGCCAACGAGCATCGGAAGGCAATGGCCGAACGGGTAAATTTTGAGCCGGTCGTGCTTCAAAACGCTGCCAATGCCTGACGACTTCGCAGTCGGAAGCGACCAGATTATTCGGGTGAATCAGTCCTTGTTTACATTTTCTATTTAGCGGCGTTGTTCCGTTCACTGTGATGTTGAGAATCTCCGGCGGTTCTTGATTGATCAGAGGGTGACAATACGCACCAGTGTATGCAAATCGCCGAAGGCCACGTCGGATTTATTTTTTGAAGAACAACCACCTGACTGCAATCAGCATCGGCAATAAAATTGGCAATGTGTATTTGAAAATGAAACCGAGAAAGGTCGGCATGGGAATTTTTCTACGGTCGGCGATGGCCTTGACCATGAAGTTCGGCCCGTTGCCGATGTAAGTTGCCGCGCCGAAAAACACCGCGCCGATACTGATGGCCAGAATGTGCGGAGAATTTAGCGCGAGCAGTTCGGAAATGTTTTTTGCCCCGGTCACGCCGAAAAGCGCGCTCAAAAAACCGAGATACGTCGGCGCGTTGTCCAGCACGCTGGACAAACCGCCCGCGCTCCAAAAGAAAATTCCCGGCGATGGATTCTGGCCTAGCACTTCGCGCGCGTGGGCGTTGAGCCAGTCGAGCGCGGGCATCATCGTCGCAAAGATTCCGGCGAATAAAATCGCCACTTCCCGGATGGGATGAAAATTGAAGTGGTTCGCCTCATGCACGGATTTTTTGGTTGTGAAATAAGAACCCAGCGCAGCGGCGAGCATGATTGCTTCGCGCAGAAAAATCGGTTTGTTCACAAACACCGCGCCGAGGATGACGGCCAGAAAAAACAGATTCGGCAGGCCGTCGAATTTCCACGTTTCGGTCGCGGTTTCGTTTTCGCGGACGGCACGCGGAGCGTGATGGAAATTGATCCGATCCAGGACATAAAATATCGCGAGCAAAATGCCGACGCCAATCGCCCACATCGGCCAGCAGTTCTTCATGACCCACCAAAACGGAATGCCCTGCAAATAGCCGAGAAACAACGGCGGGTCGCCGATGGGTGTGAGGCAACCGCCAATGTTGGCGACGATGAAAATGAAAAAAACGATGTGATATGCGGTGATACGATATTGATTCATCCGAATCCATGGACGGATTAACAGCATCGTCGCGCCGGTCGTCCCCAAGACATTTGCGATGACTGCGCCGGCCAGCAGGAAAATGACATTTACCAGCGGAGTTGCTTCGCTTTTGACGATGATGTGAATGCCGCCGGAAACGATGAAGAGCGAACCAATCAGCGTGATGAAGCCGACATAATCGTGCGCGGTATGCAACGCGCGCCCGGCATCCCGCAAAACAAAAATATAATAGCCAAGTGTGATGGCACCTAGACCGAAAGCAACTTTAGCATAATGTCGTGACCACAAATCCGGCGCGAGCAACGGAGCAATCGCGATTGCGATAAGCAGCAGCGCGAAAGGCAAAATTATCCATGGATTGGGCGCAACCATGTGCACGAGATTGCGTGCAGAAAAATTTGAGTCAAACAGATTAGCTGCAGATGTCCCGAATGGCGGGCAAAGAAAGGTAAAATCGAAGCGGAAAGTCTTTTATCGCGCCGGTTGGCAGTCGTCATTTTTTTTTCTCAATTTCCCGACAATATCAAAACCTTCAGCATTTACTTCTGATTCTGAACTCGGGGTGTTTAGGTATTTGGGGATTTGTCCAAAAAATCAGCGTAGTGTGTTCGGGCGCATTCAGGACAGATGCTATGAGTGAAATCAGCCTGCGAATTTTTTGAAATATACATCTCTATTTTCTGCCACTCATTCTGCTCGTTGCGAATTTTTTTGCAAAAGCTGCAAATCGGTAGGAATCCCTCCAAACGTTTGATCTCTCGTGTTAATCGCACCGTTCGGTTGATGAAGTAAGCAATGGTCAGCAAGACAGCCATGCGAATGATGGCATTGACAATTGAAACTGTCAGACTCCAAGGAACGTCCCAGATAAAAACAAATCCAAAGCGAATCAACGGCTGAATGACGGCCAGACTGTAACTCAAGCGCGGATTTGAAAATCGCGCGGCGAGGGCGACCGGAATGATATAAGCGATTGGAAACTGCACAAACGGGCCGACGACGAAGTCCAAAGCGAGAAACATTGCGGCGAGCGTTATCTGGGTCAGTTGCCAACTTAAAAGGCGAACATACCAAGATGGCGATACTTTTTGTAAGCGAGTTGGAATCATGCGAACGGCAGACGTGGCAATACCTGCTAAATTAAATTTAGGACACTCTAAACCGTGAAGCCATTTTTTTCTTCACGCTCAAAACACTTGATGCTTTTGCGCCGCCCCACCACCGTCACCAGCGTCGTGCGAAGAAAACACCTGCTCAACCGCGCGGGCCGCGTCATGCTCGTCATCGCCGATGGTCTCGATGTCGAGCGCGGTTCCCATGGTGGCGCAAAGTGAGACAATGCTCAAAATACTGCGCATATCCGCGACCTTTCCCCTGCATTTGAGGAAGATTGCCGAACGAAACTGTTTGCTCAACCGCACCAGTTTTGCCGCCGGGCGCAGATGCAATCCTTCGCGCCACGGAACCACGACTGTCGAACGTTTCATAACTATTCTCTGACAGGCTTTCGCCTGATTCAGTTCAATTTTCGCGCGCGTGAAGATTTTTTTCTGTTGAACATTTTTTGCGAATCATCTTTCAAATGAAGAAAACGGAAAAACTTTCGCACAGCTTCAAACGTCCCCTTTGGAACGCTGGGTCATCGCGGTTTGCGCGCGCAACAAATCGTGCAAGGTCACAAGGCCTACTACATGGCCTTCCAAACGATCCAATACCACGATAAATTGAGTGTCGGATTCAATGAGCAGTTGTTGCAATCTGCCGATAGTTTCTTCGCGCAGACAGATTTTGGCGGGTTTCAATGTAACGGCGCGTTTTTCGGCGAAGGATTTTTCCACTTCGTCACGCGTGAGCACGCCTTGCAGTTTATTTTCCAGCACGACGGGAAATTGCCGATACGGATGGGCGGCCAGCATTTTGCGGAGTTCCGTTTCAGCCAGACTGGAAATGATCACCGGCTGAAAATTGGCGATGGCGGAAACGGGAAATTGCTCCCAACTTTGCAAATCGCGCGGCGGGCGGACGTGCTCGATGCGATGACCGTCCTGCTCCAGCAGCGCGTCGTAAAAATTGTGGGTGTTCATCCGGCGCGCAATGGTCTGACTCACCAGCGCACCCAGCATGAGCGCGGGAACATACGAAAATTCCTGAGTCATCTCGAACACAATCAAAATGCCGGTCACGGGCGCCCACACGACCGCGCCGAGGCACGCACTCATGCCCACTACTGCCAGTGTCAAAAAATCGCCGCGAGTCACGACGAATTCCAAGTTCAACAGACCGGCGATGATCATCCCAATCATGCCGCCAAAAAAAAGTGTTGGTGAAAAAATTCCGCCGCAACCGCCAAAGCCGTAGCAACTGAATGTCGCAATGAATTTGGCGATCAACAACACCGCCGCCAGTTGCCAGCCGATGTCACCCGCCAGCGCGCTGGATAGATCATCGTAGCCAAGACTGAATACGCCGAGATGTCCTGTGTTCCAGAAGACGACGACGCCTAAAACCCAAACAATCAAAGCGCCAGCCAAAGGCATGAGCCACGCCGGAATTTTTTTGTGTTGTTTCATCCGTTGTCGCAGGCCGAGCGACGAACGTTGAAAATAAACACCGGCCAGACTGGCAAGTGCCGCGACCACCGGCGTCAGCAAATAACCGATCCACGTCGGCGCTTCCACGCCGGTCAAAGTGAACGACGGTTGCTTGCCAACGATGCCATGCACCACGAGCGCGCCCAGCACCGAGGCGAGCAGCACGGAGCCGAGCAACCGGCTGTTCAAATCGCCGATGATTTCCTCCAGCACGAAAGTCGTCGCCGCGAGCGGCGCGTTGAAGGCTGCGGCCAATCCCGCCGCCGCGCCCGCCGCCGAAGCCGCGCGCCGGTTTTGTTTGGCTTCGCCGGTCAGCCCGGCAAGATTGGAGGCGAGCGTGCCGCCGATTTGCACGCTTGGACCTTCGCGTCCGAGACTGGAACCGCCGCCGACGCTGACAATCCCGGCCAGAAATTTCACCCACGCGACACGCCACGGCGTGAAGCCGAAATCTTTCCAGAAGGCGAGTTTCAGTTGCGGGATGCCGCTGCCCGTGGCTTCCGCGCAAACAGAATTCAACAGCCAGCCGACCAGCAGCGATGAGCCGACAAGAATGCCCAGACTGCCGAAAAGAAAAATGATTTTTGACTGATGCGACAGTTGCACAAGTCCGAGCCGGTAAAGCCAGTTGATGCCGAGCTGAAACGCGACCGCCGCCGCGCCCGCGCTCAAACCATAAACGCACGAAATTAAAACGGTGCGTCCGCGTGCGGGGAGCCGCTGCAACAGGTTTTGGAATTTAGAAAAAGTCATGAAATTTTTCGCTGCCAGAAATCCGAATGTGCAAAACCGAAACTGGCGAGCTGGCGGTCAACCAGCCTGAATCCCGCATTCGTCAAAAACTTGTCCGGCGGCGTGAGCCAGTTTGCGGACAACGCAGTTGTGAGTTTGAAGAACGCATAAAGCATGGCCAGAATTATTTTTGCGCGCCAACGCCACCAGCCGCTTTCCGGCACGCGAAAATCAGCGAGCAGCCAGACGGCGTCGGCGGTCGTGCTTTCGGCCAGCAATGGCACGAGCTTTTGCAGTTGTTCGGCACGAAAACAGTCGAGAAAAAAGTTGGTCACGACGAGATCGAATTTTTCCGACGGCGGCGTCCAGTCCAGCGCGTCCATTTGTTTGAATTGAATCCCTGCGCCGTCCAGTTTTTTCGCAGACAACCGCTGCCGCGTCTGTTCAATCATTCTTTCGCAATGTTCGACGCAGGTGATCTGGATTTGCGGATTGAAGCGCAACAATTCCACCAGAAAGTTTCCCGTGCCTTCGCCAACCAGCAACGCGCGGCGGCAATTTATTGTGCGTGACAGAAAAGCCGTCCGGCAGCGTTGCATCAGTCCGCCGGCGAAAATTTTTTCCATCCAATGATAATGTGCCGCCAGCCGGTCAAAGTTCATGACGACGCGGGACAGGATTGGGTTACGGGGCGATTCCACCAAAGACAAGCCGCGACGCCGCCAGCGGCGAAAAATAAAACGTCCCCCGGATCAGCCGCGCCGATATGAAAATAAATTGGGCCAACGATTTTGCACATCACCGACCAGACGATGAGGTGAGAAAGCATTTCCGGCCAGCTTGGCGGTCGGTCATGTTTTCGCAAACCAAACAGCCGTTGCAGCCACAGCACGACCGGCAGCGCTGCGGGCATCAGCAACAGATCGTCAAAGTGCGAATGCAAGAACGGCCACGCCCAATCAAGATGCGAATGAAAAAATCCGGCCAGATGCGGACGAACCACCAGCCGGTTCAAAGCATAAGCCGCCAGGGAAATCCCGCACAGCCGGTCTTGCAGATAACCGAAACGGTTCATAAGGCCAGCAGCACCCATCCGGTTGTTATCGCCAACAGGGTTTTGAGCAATAAAATCATAACCCGTCCATGCTACCCACGGCGGCAGCCTGCACCAGCAAGATTTTAGGTTCAACCTACCGGATCATTGGCAGTCTTCGTCGAACGAGGCCATCGTTCTAAAGTTACTTCGTCAGCAGCTTGCGGATGGATTTTAATTCCAGCCGACGTTTCGCGGTCGTCTTGGGATAGGCCATTTTCAATTCATTGAGTCCATCAAGGACAATTTGGGAAACAATCAGCCGGGCATTTTCCTTGTCATCGGCGGGAACCACAAACCAAGGCGCGTGCCGGGTGCTGGTCGCATTCAGGCAATCTTCATAAGCCTTCATGTAATGCTTCCAGTATTTCCGCTCGTGGATGTCGGCGACGCTGAACTTCCAGTTCTTGTCCGGCTCATCAATGCGTTCGAGGAATCGTTTTCGTTGCTCGTCCTTCGAAAGGTGCAGGAAAAGTTTGATGACCTTGGTGCCGTTGTGGTGAAGATGATTTTCCAAATCCACGATGGAACGATACCGCTCCTTCCAGACGGTTTTCTCGTTGCACAATTCTTCCGAAAGTCCCTGGGCGCGGAGAATTTCAGGATGCACCCGGACGACGAGCACTTCCTCGTAATAGGAACGATTGAAAATGCCGATTCGCCCGCGTTCCGGCAGATGGCGGTTTGTGCGCCAGAGAAAATCATGTTCCATCTCGTCAGCGGTCGGCTGTTTGAAACTGAAAACCTCGCAGCCTTGCGGATTGACCCCGGACATAACGTGCCGGATGGCACCGTCTTTGCCGGCAGCATCCATCCCCTGAAAAATCAGGAGCATTGCGTAGCGGTTGGAGGCGTAGTGAAGTTGTTGTAGCGCGCTCAATTCCTCAACGTGAGCCTCCAAGAGTTTTTTATACTGCTTCTTTGATTTGCAAAACGGCTTCACCTTCGTCGGCCATTCCTTGAATTTCACCTTGGCTCCGGGGCGCACGCGGAAATCCTTTGATTTGATTTTCATCTTTATTCTTGCAGCGATGTAAGCCGCGTGGTTTGTAACGGCTTATTTTTTGGTTTCCACTTCGAGAGTCCTTTGCTTCGCCTGATCCGATTCCTCAACGGCACGAACATCCTCACGACCCAATTGCTCGTAAAATTCATGGACACGTTTGACGAGCTGCGGCGTCGCCTCGGCCGCAGATTTTCCATTCGTTTCAGCTTTGTTTTCCGTTTTGGCATCAGGTTTTGGCTCAACTTTGTCGGTTGGCTTGGCGTCATTTTTAATGTCTGCTTTCGGCTCTGCTTTGGCTTCGGGTTGAGGTTCGGCAGATTTGGTTTCAGGTTTAGGCTCAACTTTCGCGGCTGGCGTCGGCTCAACCTTGGCGTCCGGTTTTGAATTGTTGTCAGGCTTAAGTTCAGCTTTAACTTCCGGCTGCGACTCGTCTTTAGCAGCTGGTTTAGTTTCAGCTTTTGGTTCAGCCTTGGCTTGAGTTTCGCGAATCTCCTGTTCGGCCTTGTCCCAATTCTGCGCCGATTGACCTTCCCGATGACCCTGGTGCTCATAAAGTTCATAGGCCCGTGCCGCGATCTGCGGCGTCAAATCGGTCGCAGTCTTGGCTTTGGTGTCAGGTGTGGAGTTCACATCAGGTTTAGCCTCGGCCTTGGAATCAACTTTCGTTTCGACTTTGGCGTCTGGCTGCGGCATGAATTTCGTTTCCGTTTGAGCATTAGCTTTGACTGGATCAAAAATCCGATACGCGAGCAATTTGATGCGGTCGTTCACGAGGAACCACAACAACGCATAACCCCACACGAACCCGGCCCAACCCCAGCCCAGCGGCGTCATGAACAATCCATAAACCGCGATCAACGTCGCCACGGCTTGAGTGCCGAACACCGCGATCATTAAAATCTTCGCGGGACGGATGGACCAGAACGCTCCTCGTGTGCGCGTCAGAAAAATAGTCAGATGTCCCGCCACGGATAGTTTCAAATACATCAATGTCTGGATATGCGCGCGGTCGAGATGAAAAACCCGTTCGCCGAGATAAAACAATCCAAAGGCCGACACCACCCCGATGATTCCCAGCGCCGTGGACACACCCAGCACCATGCGCATGTTCCACGACTCTGGCTTGTTCTTGTAATGAACATTGTCATACGCGATGGACAAAATCGCGCCATCATTGAGCAACGCCAGCATCACGATCATCACCGCTGTCAGCGGATAAAAGTTGAAAACCAGAATCGCCAGCGTCATGAACAACAACACGCGCAATGTCTCGGCGATGCGATAAATTGCGTAGCTGTTCATCCGCTGGAAAATTCTCCGGCTCTCCTTGATCGCGTCAATGATCACCGACAGGCCAGGCGTCAGCAACACGATGGCCGCTGCCGCACGCGCCGCGTCCGTCGCACTCGAAACGGCGATGCCGCAGTCGGCCTTTTTAAGCGCAGGCGCATCATTCACTCCGTCGCCGGTCATGCCGACGATGTGGTCGCGTTTTTGCAAGACATCCACGATATGAAATTTATGTTCGGGAAACACCTCGGCGAAACCGTCCGCTTTCTCGATGGACTCGATCACCTCCGCTGACTCTTGCTTTTTCGAGTCACCCAGCATTTTGGCATCAAGAATATTTGTGCCCATCCCCAAAGTTTTCGCCGTCTCCTTGGCAATCGCCAGTGCATCACCCGTCACCATCTTGATCTTGACGCCCATTGTCAACGCGGTCGCAATCGTAGCCTTCGCATCCTCGCGCGGCGGATCGAACATGGGCAACACGCCCAGAAACTGCCATGGCCCGTCGCCTTCTGCCCGCGCCACGCCCAACGAACGAAAACCGCGCGCGGCAAAATCATTGACCGCTTTTTCCGCCGCCGCATTTATTGAACCGACATTGGCCGACAATGCCAAAATCACCTGCGGCGCACCCTTCGACACCTTGAAGGTCTTTCCGTCCTTGGCTTTGACGGTCGCCTCCGTGCGTTTATGCACCGGGTCGAACGGCATGAAATGAACCACCTGATAATTTTTCAACTCCTCTTTATTTTTCACACCGCCCAAAACGGCGAAATCAATCGTGTCGTTGTTTTCTTCGCGCGACGCCAGCGCGGCGGATAAAATAATTTGCTCGGCGGGAATGTTGTTCACACTGAACGGATCGCCAAGCGTCAGCTTATTTTGAGTCAACGTGCCGGTCTTGTCGGCGCAGAGCACATCCACGCCCGCCAGTTCTTCAATCGCCACCAACCGGCTCACAATCGCCTGTTTTTTCGCAAGCAATCGCGCGCCGACCGCCATCGTCACCGACAACACCGTCGGCATCGCCACGGGAATTGCAGCCACGGTCAACACGAGGGCGAACTGCAATGTCTCAAGAATCTTGTCACCGCGATAGATTGCAAAACCAATGATCACCGCCACCAGCGCCACCGCGAGGATGATCAAGTAATTGCCAATCTTCAAAACTGCTTTCTGAAAATGACTGACCGTTAGCGCCTCTTGCACCAGTTGCGCCGTCTTGCCGAAATAAGTTTTCCCGCCCGTCGCATACACCAGCGCGCCGATTTCGCCGCGCCGGATTATCGAACCGGAAAACACTGCGTCACCGGATTTGCGCGAGGCGGGCAAAGATTCGCCGGTCAACGCGGATTGATCCACCGACACCTCGTCACCCGAAAGCAAACGCGCGTCTGCCGGCACGACGTCACCCAAACGCAGGCGGATGACATCGCCCGGCACCAGTTCCCGCGCCGCCGGGTTGATCCATTTGCCGTCGCGGATGACGCGGGCCTTGATCGCCAGTTTGGCTTTCAAGGCGGCGATTTCATTGCCCGCCTGCCGTTCCTCCCAGAAGGCGACCACTGCGTTGGTCACGAGCAACAAAAGAATGATGAAAAAATCCGGCCAGTGCCGGACCACGCCCGACAAAATCACCGCGACCTCGATCATCCACGGAATGGGTCCCCAAAAATAGCCGAGGAATTTCAGCAGGAGATTCGTCTTCTGCTCGACCAGTTCATTCGGCCCGTATTGCGCGAGCCGTTTCTGCGCCTCGGCTTGCGTAAGGCCGTCCGGCGATGATTCCAATTTTTTCTCCACCTCCGCCATCGGCAGGGTTTTCAAATCGTCATTCGGATCGGGCTTGGCATCCGGCTTGGCGTCAATCTTAACGCCCGGTTTGGACGCGGGTGCGGCGGCCTTGGGTTCTACGGATTCACCCGGCTTCGGTTCGGGAGCCTTGGGCTGGTCGCTGGCTGGTTTCATTGATGCAATCCTTTCGTGTCCGTAAAATTTTATTTTCGTATAGTTCTAAACTGTGAAGTTTAATGTTTGAACGTGGAGAAATGAATGGGGTGAACACCCCATAAAATTGAAACCGGCGAAATCCCGATGTGCTTTCCTTATATCTTTTCCATTGCGGCCGTGTATTCGCCCCGGCGCGCGGCGCGGTTGCACTTGGCGCGATGAAGCAGCGCTTGCTGCGCGGCTGGCACGTTGGCTTCCTTGCCTTGCCAGATTTCCAAAGCCGGTTGCTGGATGGCGCGGGCATACGAAAATGCCAGCGCCCAAGGCAGTCGCGATTTGAAGCGAAGATTCATGGTGTTCAAACGGGCCGAAGCGAGTTCAGCGGATTGTCCGCCCGAAAGGAACGTAATCCCCGGAACGGCTGCAGGGACAGTTCGCCATAAACTCTTCACCGTGATGTTGGCTACCTCGTCCACGGATTCTTGCGTGGGGCTGGTCAAGCCCGGCAGCACCATGTTGGGCTTGAGAATCATGCCTTCCAGCAGCACGCGCTGGCAATTAAGCTGGATGAAAACGTTTCGCAAAGTTTCCTCGGTGACTTTGCGGCATTCCTCCAAAGTATGTCCGCCGTCCATCAGCACTTCCGGCTCGACAATCGGAACCAGTCCGGCCTCCTGACACAACGCGGCATAACGCGCCAACGCGTGCGCGTTGGCTTCGAGGCAACTGCGGCTGGGAATATTTTCGCCGATGGAAATCACCGCCCGCCACTTGGCGAAACGCGCGCCCATCTGAAAATACTCCTGAATACGTTCGCGCAATCCGTCCAGACCTTCGGTGATTTTTTCGCCAGGATGAGCCGCCAAGTCCTTGGCTCCGGTATCTACTTTGATGCCGGGAATAATTCCCGCGTCGGTGAGGACTTTGAGAAACGGAGTGCCGTCTTTCTTCTGCTGGCGGATTGTCTCGTCGTAAAGGATTGCGCCACTGATGCACTCGCCAAGACCGGGCGTGGTCACAATCAATTCCCGATATGCGCGGCGGGACTCGACCGTTTGCGGAATATTGATCTTTGCGAATCGGTTGTTGCAGGTCGGATTGCTTTCATCCATCGCCAGCAGCCCTTTATCGTCGGCAACCAATTTGCTCGCGGTATCTATTAACAGTTGCGTGTTCATGTCGGTAATTGGCGGCTCGCCAAATTTTTTTCAGCCGGCGATTGGCACCATTTGCTGCGGATGGCCATGAAACGGCCAGCGCAAATCACCGGTCATCAAATAAACCACCATCGCCGCGAGCATCGCAATCACGCAAAACCAAATTCGCCAGTCCCGATGCGCGCGTCTCCAATAAGGCGGATGGCCTTGGTCAATCGGGCCGCCATTCGGATCGCCGTGCGACTTGTGATCGTGCTTTGATTCATTCATAAATGGGCATTTCCGGTCTTTTTAATTCGTTTCAGGTTATCATGTTTCCCATTTTTGATCCCGATGATCCGGCGCAACTTTAGTTCCGGCACAGGTGTCTTTTCAGTCAGCGGTTTCTCGCTCTGCGTTTTGCCCTGACCCCATTTCCAGTTGCGGATTTCCGGCAAGTCCTGGCCGTGTTTATCAATGTAATGTTTGTGCTCGATAAGTTTGTCCCGCATCTGCTGCTTCAGGTAGGCACCCTTGGAACCCAGATTCGGCACTCGATCCACCACATCTTGCACCAGATGAAAGCGGTCCAAGTCGTTTTGCACCCGCATATCAAAGGCAGTCGTGATCGTGCCTTCTTCCTTGTAGCCCCGGACATGAAGGTTGCGGTTGGTCCGGCGGTAGGTCAGCCGGTGGACCAGCCAAGGGTAGCCATGGAAGCCAAAAACGATGTGCTTGTCTTTGGTAAAAAGTGAATCGTAATCGGCTTCGCTCAATCCGTGCGGATGTTCACTCGCGGATTGCAGCTTCATCAAGTCAACCACATTGACCACGCGGATTTTCAAGGCGGGAAGATGCGCGCGCAAAATGGAAACGGCGGCCAGAATCTCCAGCGTGGGCGTGTCGCCGCAACAGGCCATCACCACGTCCGGCTCGGCGTTCTGGTCGTTGCTCGCCCATTGCCAGATGCCGATGCCTTCGGTGCAATGCACGACGGCGGCGTCCATCGTGAGCCATTGCGGAAGCGC
>Ga0182024_10012176_pt1 | contig 17060 bp, 13 predicted proteins | sample P32metaG_FD_120480 | JGI IMG/M metagenome (GOLD analysis project Ga0182024, IMG submission 120480) | Permafrost microbial communities from Stordalen Mire, Sweden - P3-2 metaG (Illumina Assembly) | ecosystem: Environmental > Terrestrial > Soil > Wetlands > Permafrost | place: Sweden: Stordalen...
GCGCAATCAGGCTCCGGCGGCCGTTTGCAGCAAGTGTCGGGCGCCTTTGAGCACCCCCGTCGACGAGGAGGACGACGTTGAGTCCCTCAACCTCGTATCGGGCCCGGCCGGAACCGTGGCCGAAGTCGACGGCGCCGCGGACGGGGCCGATCGCAAGCGCAACATCGACAAGCTGGCCGAAGCGCTGGCCGGGATCCAGAACGGCACCTTGAGCGTGGAAGCCTACCAGATGCGCGTCGGCGAGGTCCACAAGATCATGAATGCGGCGGTGCAACTGTCCAAGACGGACGTCATCAAGAAGAAGATCGACGAGCAGACCAAAGACATCGACGGCTCGCCCAAGGACAACGACGGCAACCTGCCGTTCCTCCTGGCCCGGCTCCTGCCGCAACTGCCGGGCGACCAGGGAAAGATCGCCGACGACGCCGACAAGCTGGGCGAGAAGCTGCAGAGCATCGGCAGCGTTGTGTACGTCTGGGCCAACAAGGACATCGTCACCTCGATGAACGAGGTGAAGGATGAGCTGGCCAAGCCGGCCACCGGCACGGTCACGCAGGCCGAGCAGACGCGCATCGAGGAACAGCTCGAGGCGATGATCAAGAACCTGGCCCAGAAGAAGCCGGACAAGCCGTTTGAAAGCCCCAAGGGCGGTGGCGGTGGTGGCGGCGGTAAGCCGCCCCCGCCCCGGATGCCCACCGACGTCGAGCTGCGCCTGCTGCGCGACCTGCAAGTCGCCATCAACAAGAACACCAAGACGCTCGATGCTGAAAAGGACAAGGACGCCCACAAACTCCTGGCCCTTGGTGGCCGGCAGGGCGAGATCCGCGGGGTCCTGGACCAACTCCTGCAGAAGTCGACCCAGAGCAAGGTCAAGCTCGACAAGGAGCCGGACAACAAGGACCAGCTCCCCGAAGAAGCCGACAAGGACCAGATCGAGGACCAGGAGTTCCTCAAGAACCTCCTGGACGACAACCTCGGCGAAGACGACGTGATCAAGAAGATCAAGCTCGAGGGCGACCGCATGGCCCGCAGCCGCCAGCGCCTGGCCCTCAACGACGACCCAGGCAAAGTCACCCAGGAAATCCAGAAGCGGATCGTTGACGGCATGGAAGACCTGATCAAGCTGGCCCAGAAGCAGCAGCAGGGCAGCGGCAAGGGCAAAGGCCAGCCCAAGCCCGGCGAGCAGCCCGGCGCGCCGCAGCCCGGCGAGAAGGGCCAGCAGGAAACCGCCAAGGGCCCGAAGAACCAGAACCATCAGGAAACCGGCCAGACGCCGGCGGGAGAGTCCACCATGACCCAGGGCAACGACCCTCAGGCGGACCTCACCAAGGAGCTCAAGGACCTCCGCGAGAATTGGGGCGGCCTCTCCCCGCGGCAGAAGCAGGCAATCATGGAAGGCCCTGGTGAAAAAATGCTCCCCAAGTATGAGAAGTACCTGAAGGACTATTATCGGGAGCTGGCCAAGAGGTCGACGCCGGAACATTAGGAGCAGCAGATGTCATTCTCATCCTCCCGCAGACGATTTGCCCGGATCACTGCCGCCGCGTTTCTGGCGGTGGCCGTGTTCCCTGCCGCCTACCCCGCCGGTCGGGCGGCGGCAGCGGATGATGCCGATTCCCACAAGGGAATCGCCGCCCAGCCCAACGTGGTGACCGGCCAGGAAATCAACGAGGCCCAGAAGAAGTCGGTGGAGAAGGGCCTGGCCTGGCTCGCCAAACAGCAGGACGATGCCCAGAGCGGCGCGGGCCAGAACCAGTTTGCCGGGTACTCCAACCATGTGGCGATCACCTCGCTGGCCGGCCTGGCTTTCATGGAAGCCGGGAACCTCCCCAACCGCGGCAAGTACGGTAAGGAAGTGCAGCGCTGCCTGGATTACATCCTGGCCAACTGCCAGCAGTCGGGCCTGATCGCTTCCGACGCCTCCCAAGGCCCAATGTACGGCCACGGCTTCGCCACCCTGTTCCTGGGTGAAATCTACGGCATGACCGGCAACGAAGAGGTCAAGGAGAAGCTGCAGAAGGCCGTCACCCTCATCCAGAAGACCCAGAACCAGGAAGGCGGCTGGCGCTACCAGCCGGCCCCCTACGACGCCGACATCAGCGTCACCATCTGCCAGGTGATGGCCCTGCGAGCCGCCAAGGACGCGGGGATCAAGGTGGAAAAGGACGTCATGGATAAGTCCGTCCAGTACGTCCGCCGCTGCCAGAACTCCGACGGAGGCTTCAGCTATATGGCCGGCCAGGGCAGCGGCAGCGGCTTCCCCCGCTCCGCCGCAGGCGTTGCCGCCCTCTACTACGCCGGTGTTTTCGAGGGTGACGATCTGGAGCGCGGCCTCAAGTACCTCCAGCAATTCAACCCCAAGAACAACAACGTCTCATCCCGCAACGAAGGCCACTATTTCTATGGCCACTACTATGCCGTCCAGGCCAACTTCCTGGCCGGCGGCAAATACTGGGCCGAGTGGTATCCGGCCATCCGCGACGAGTTGATTCACAGCCAGGACGCCAGCGGCGCCTGGAACGGCGACTTCAGCGAAGACTATGCCACCGCCATGGCGCTGATCATCCTGCAGATGCCCAATCGGTATCTGCCTGTGTACGCTGGGAAGGGGCCAGGGTCGTAACCCATCCCTGCGGGATGGCGCTGAAAAGAGTCCATCAATCCAACCCAACCATGACTCGATCCTTTCGCAACTTTGCCCTTGGTTGTCTGCTCGCCGCTTTCTTCGCCCTACCCGCCCGCGCGCAGGAGTGGTCTCTCATGACCGCCGATCTGCGGACCGAGGCGGTCGCCCTCAAGTCCATCGACGCCGCCGGCGTACACGTGACCGTTAACGGCGTCGAGAAAGTCGTCCCCTTTGCTCAGTTCGTGGAGCTATCCCGATCGCTTCCCCCTGTGCCCCTGGCCGGGCGCTTCGCCCTGCGACTGGCCGGCGGCGACCGCATCGGCGGCGAGCCAGTCGGTGTCAAGGGCGAGCAACTCGTCTGGAAAAGCCCCGTGGTCGGTGACACGGAAATCTCCATGCGCCTCCTGACCGGCTTGACCAAGCCCGACGGCGCCATCCGCGACGAACGCCGCAAGGACGACGTCGTCACCATGTCCAACGGCGACACCGTGCATGGCACCGTCGCCAATTTCACGCCGACCAACATCACGCTCCAGACCGATGCCGGCCCCACCGACATCCCACTCGATTCGCTGGTGTCGATCGCCTTCGCGACCACCGCCGCCGGCGGGCGCGACAAGCCCGGCTTCCGCGTCCGCCTCGACGACGGCTCCAGCCTTCTCGGCTCCGATATCACCGCCGATGCCTCGGCCATCCAACTGACGATGAGCGGCAAGGGAGGCGCCCGGCCCGTCGAGCTCGCCCACGTCACCGACATCGAGCAGGTCAATGGCCCGGTCAGTTGGCTTTCGTCCCGCGTGCCAAGCCAGAGCATCTACGTGCCGTATCTGGGTAGCGGCCAGGCCTACCCCGCCCGCATGAATGCCAACTACGCCGGCCAGCCGATCTTCTTCAAAGACCGCCAGTACCTCCGCGGGATCGGCGTCCATTCCTATTCCAAGCTCGTCTTCCCGCTCGACGGCAAGTCATACGCTGCCTTCCGCACGCGCTATGCCATCGACCCCGACGCCCGCGGCGGCGTGGCCGACGTGACCGTCCGCATCAAGCTGGACGACAAGGTCGTCCACGAGCGCGAGCACTTCCGAGCCGGCGAGATCTCGCCGGCGGTGGTGATCGATCTGAATGGCGCGGCCAGCCTGACGCTGGAGGTCGATTTCGGCGCCAACATGGATGCCGAAGACCGCCTGAACTGGATCGAGCCGGTCCTGTTGAAAGTGCGCCCGGCCCCCGAGCCGGTCGAGCCGCCCCCGGCTGCCGTCCCCGCCACGACCGCCCCTGCCGTCCAGGTGACGCCGACTCCGTCCGAAGCGACGACGCAGGCCACAGCGGCACCCACCACTGCTCCCACGACCCGGGTCGTGCCCGTCCGATAATGCTTTCCGACGGCGCAAAGAAGAAGGCCGGTGCTCGCCGTAACACCGGCCTCCATAGTAGGCTGCCCGGCCATAAGGCCAGAGACCCACAGCCTGAATCAAGCTATCGACAAGGGGCGGCACGGCCTTGAACAAATGTTGCGGCGGTATTGGACGGTAGCTTCCGCTAAACAAAGACCACCGATGTCCCATCTCCTCGCCGCCGGCAATCCCATCTCCTATAATCCGCCCCCCATGAACGCCACCATCCCCGCTCACCCGTCCGCCGCCCGCACCGCCCGCCTGGCCCTTGAAGACGGCACCGTCTTTACCGGCAGGGCCTTCGGCCACACCGGCACCTCCGAAGGCGAGGTGGTCTTCAATACCTCCATGACCGGATACCAGGAGATCCTGACCGATCCGAGCTACAAGGGGCAGATCGTCACCATGACCTATCCGCTGATCGGCAACTATGGCATCAACCGCCTGGACGTCGAGAGCCGTCAGCCGCACGTGGCCGGCTTCGTCATCAGGGAGCTCGCGCCGCTTTATTCCAACTACCGGGCCGACATGAGTCTGGACGAGTACCTGAAGCAGAACCAGATCATCGGCATCGAGGGGATCGACACGCGGGCTTTGACCCGCAAGCTCCGCATCAGCGGCGCCATGCGCGGCATCCTCTCCACCCAGGGCCTGTCCGACGCCGACCTGGTCGATCGCGCTCGCCACGGCGCCAAGATGGCCGGCGCCGACTGGGTGCAGGCGGTCAAGCCCGACGCCCCCTACAACTGGGACCAGGACCAGGGCGACTGGCGCCTCGGTAAAGTGGAGCGCGGCGACGGCCTGCACGTGGTTGCCCTCGACTGCGGCGCCAAGAACAACATCCTCCGCCATCTTGCCGAGCGCGGCGTGAAGGTCACGGTCCTTCCGCCCGACACCACAGCCGAAGAAATCCTCCGCCACAACCCCGACGGCCTGTTCATCTCCAACGGACCCGGCGACCCCGCCGTCCTCGATTATGCCGTCAAGCCCATCGAGGCCGTCCTCGACAAGGTCCCCATCTTCGGCATCTGCCTCGGCCACCAGCTTCTCGGCCGCGCCGTCGGCGCCTCGACCTACAAGCTCAAGTTCGGCCACCGCGGCGGCAACCAGCCGGTCAAGAACCTCGACACCGGCCGCGTCGAAATCACCAGCCAGAACCACGGCTTCGCCGTCGATCAGAAAAGCCTCGAAGCCCACGGCGGCATCGTCACCCACATTAACCTCAACGACAACACCGTTGAAGGCTTCCGCCACGCGAAGCTCCCGGTCTTCAGCGTCCAATACCACCCCGAAGCCAGCCCCGGCCCCCACGACGCGGCATACCTGTTCGACGCGTTCATCGAGATGATGAAGACCAAGCACGCCCCCACAGGGGCACGGTTGGCGGAGTTGCAGGGGTTGAGGGACAAATAGCGGATGATTGGGAAGTCACTTTCAGAGCCGGGGCGCCTTGGGCTGGCCGAAGGCGCCATCGCGCCATGTATAGGTGACATTCGGGAAGTGCAAGACAGACACCAGGAAGCAGCGATGGTTGCCACGTCAAGCGCGGGTCGGCCCAGCGCCAACTCGCACGGTGGTTCGAACTGTTCTCGGCGCGCGCTTCGGTCGGTGGCGTTGCACCGCGGCTGGAAGCTTCCCACCCTTACCAAGACGAAGAAGCTCTCGGAGCAGCAAGGCGCTGGAGAGATGGGCATGCGCTGCCTTGTTGAACCGCCGGGTCAACTGTTCAGCGCTGGCCGATTCGCTCAGCAGTTGATCAAGGGGAATGCCGAACGAGAGGTAAAGCTTCTTCAAGAGAGCGTGCTGATCGCCCGCCAGTGGGGCTGCATTCTCCACCACCCTCTGGACGAGGGTGTCGATACGAAGTTCCGGCATGATTCTGGCGTCCGCGATATACGAAGGCAGGCCCATTGGTCGCTCGCCTTTATACAGCACGTACACGGGCTTCTCCCATGTCATTGACGCGCCGACTTCGAACAGCAGATTTGGCGACTCCGATCGAGGGTACGAGATGAGAGCGACCAAGGCGGCGCTTTCCGCCATGGCATCCCACGTCGAGTCAGAAACGTCCTCACCGGGCCCAGTATTGGCGATATTATAAACGACAAGGCCCTTGTTTTCGAGATGCGACTGGACGTCCGCTGCCCACCCGACGTCGTTGATCGGATTGTAAGAAAGAAACACGTCGTATGGGACATTGCGGGTCGTCATTTTCGATGTCCTCTTGCCCGCTCCTTCAGTTGAAGCAGGTACTCGTCAAATTGGTTCAGGTCCATCGCCTTCCGATCCTTTATCATAGCAGGGATCGGCACCGTATCCACGTGACACATGACGGCGACGATTCGGAAATGCCGTCGTTTTCCCCATGCCGCGCCCACTTCCATCCTGACCCATTCACGATTGACCGAGTTGGGGGTCAGCAACACCACCAGTTCTTTGGATCTTTTGATGGCCAGGCGGATTCTCTCCGGGATGTCGTCGCCACCGTCGATGTCGCGGTCGTCTCGAAAGGTCGTCGCACCGGTCGTTTCAATCTTCTCGCAGAGCGTGGTCGCCAGCCATTTGTCGGCAGTCGCGTGGCTGACGAAGACTTGATACGCCGATATACCCGTCAAGCGGCGATGCGCTCTTCTCCCGCCGGCGCCCATGATGAGGGAGAATAGTGACAGGTCGTGACCTGGTCCAGCCCAGTTTCTTCATTCCTCTCCGACTTCGTGCCACCTGCGGGTTATAATAATACACCAATGGGCGCCTCGCTCTCCACCCTCCAATACGCCGACCTCCTCTCGCAATGGGGAATCTCAATGCAGCGACAGCCGGCCGGCTTGCGAGTGGTCATACCGCCGATGAAGTCATGGAGGTATCTGCCCAGAGGCTACCTGGTGGCGGTGCTGATTTGCGGCGGCATGTCCGTCTGGTTCTTGTGGCTGGGCCTCGGCGCTCACGACCGTGAGCCCGGGATCATTCCCAATGCCATCATCTACGGCTGCATCGCACTGGCTATCCTCGCGAAAGCCGTCTCGCGGCTGCGGCAACAGACCGTCATCGACGTGACTCGCGACCAACTCTCCGTCGCATCCGTCAACGCGTGGGGCCGCGGCACGCGCACAAGCTGGCAGAAGCGCGACATCGGCGACGTGAAGCTCAATCCCTACAACGGGAAGCTCCTCATCCGAATCACCGGCGACGACCTTCTGGAGTATTCCATCTGCCCGCACCGCGAGGTCACACGCTGGGTGGCGGAAATCGTGTGGTCGGCCGTATTCGACGAGGAATTCGTTCCCTTGCAGGCGCCCGTCAATGCGCTGGCCGATTTCCCGGCGCCCCATCCCCCAGTCCAGATCCGGATCCGGGGGATTCGATATGCCGTCGCCGGCATTCTGGCCACGGGCGTCGTTGCGGGAATCGTACTGCTCTGTCTCGGCCAGCCGGTCGGAATGCCAGTGCTAATCATCTCGGGGTTCGGTCTGGTAATCATCTGCGGGCTGACCTACGGCACGCAGGAAAAGAAATTCTTCACTTGAGGTAATGGGCCGCGTTCTTCTCGAGGAATTGCGCCCACTCCGCCGGGAGGTCGGTGTCCTGGAAGATCGCGTTCACAGGGCATTCGCCCGCGCACAGCCCGCAGTCGATGCACGAGCCGGGGTCGATGTACAGCATTTCCGCCGCCTCGAAGCCTGATTCGTCTTTCGTGGGGTGGATGCAGTCCACGGGGCAGACCGCGACGCAGGCGGTGTCTTTCACGCCGATGCAAGGTTGGGCGATCACGAATGTCATAAGGCGCTCCTCACTTTTAGTAGGGTCCGCACTGCGGACCGTCATTTTCCGGTTGAGATAGTGGTCCCCCTTGCGGACCCAGCTCACGCGGCCGATGTCACAACAGATTAGAGGTTGCCAAGACATGAATCAAAGACATAATGGATATCCGATCCATAGCCCAGAGTTATGCCATGACACTCACCCTGAACCTGAACCATCTCGCGATTCTCCACGCTGTGGCGGAGGAGTGCAGCGTGAGCCGGGCGGCCGAGCGGCTCGGCGTGAGCCAGCCGGCGGTGTCGAAGCAGTTGAAGCTGCTGGAGCGCAGCCTGGGCTCGCGGCTGTTCGACCGGACGCCGCGCGGCGTGACGCCGACCGCCGCCGGCGAACTGCTGGCCGGGTATGCCCGGCGGCTGTTTGCACTGGTCCACGAAGCCGGCGAGGCCATGGCCGAATTGCACGGCCTGGCACGCGGGTCGCTCGCGGTGGGGGCCAGCACCACGATCGGCATCTACCTGCTGCCCGACGCCTTCGTAAAGCTCCGTCAATGCTTCCCCGGGATCGCGGCCCGCATGGAAATCGCCGGCAGCGACGCCTTGCAAGCCCGGCTCATGGCCCGGTCGATCGACCTGGCCATCACCGACGGGGAGATCGACGACGACGCGTTTGAAAACGAGGTGCTGCTGCAAGACGACATGGTGGCGATCGCGCCGCCCGGCCACCCGCTGACGAAACGTCGCTCGGTCCCGGCGGCCGACTTGTGCCGCGAGCCGTTCGTCGTGCGCGAGACTGGCAGCGGGACGCAGTCGCTGGTCGAGCGGGCGCTGGCCCGGCGCGGGCTGACGGTGCGCCCCGCCCTGACCCTGGGCAGCACCGAGGCCATCAAGCGCGCCGTTGCCGCCGGCGTCGGCGTGGCCGTCGTTTCAAGGATGGCCGTCGCCGGTGAGATCCTGGGCGGCAAGCTCGCCGAGGTGCGAGTATCGGACCTGCCGCTGCGCCGGCCGGTCTACCTGGTGCGCTCGCGCGGCCGGCACCAGAGCCGGGCGGTCGTGGCGTTCACGAAGCTGTTGCGGGACTGTGCGTCGAGCGTTCCTCCTCCGCGAAATCGTCCGAAAACGTGAACTCCGGAGGGAGTAGGGAGGTTCGATAGCCCAAATGCGGATGAGAAAAAACCCGTCCGCAGGACTGTTCCCGGGACGGGGCTTTCTGAACGTCCGACCGCGAGCTTCCGCTTGCGGCTGTAAAAGATTTCGATCTGCCCTGCGAAGTTATCGCGAAGCGGTCACCGGATGGTCCTTCAAGTCCTGCTGCGCCTGCTCCAGCGCCATCACCGCATACGCCGTCGCCAGGACCGGGTCGTTTTCCAGCCAGCGAGTTTCACCCGCCCAGCTTCCATCGGGCTGCTGGGTGGAGGAGAGCTTGTCGATCAGCTCGACGCGCCAGTCATGCTTTGTTCCCTTGGCATCGGTGATGACCGGCTCGCCGTAGGCGTGCAGGGCCTTGGCGTAAACGTTGTAGTAGTAATAAAGGCCATGCTTGGCGTTGGCCGGGCCGGCCAGGCGCATTCCCGGGTTTTCGTCCACGGTCCAGTCGTGCTCGATCCAGTCGATGGCCTTCTGGACGCGCGGGTCATCCTTTTTCACGCCGGCGTAGAGGAGGCTCTTGAGGCCGGCATAAGTCATGGAGCCGTAGCTGCGGCGCAGGGTGCGGCCGTCGGGGCCGTCGTACTTGCCGGCTTCGCTGTCGCCTTCACCGTTGGCCGGGCCGTAGATGAAGCCACCGTCATCGCCGGCGAATTTCTTCTGGTCGTTGGTTTCGCTGTCGTTCTGGCAACGGGTGACGAAGTCGATGGCGGCCTTCATGGCCGGGTCGTCGTCCTTCAGGCCCGCGTCCTTGAGGGCCTCGATGGAGAAGTGCGCGTTGGACAGGTCGGGGCGCGTGTGGTTGCCATAGCCCCAGCCGCCGTACCAGGGATTGCTCTTGTCGGTGACTTGTTCGCCCTTGGGCCCCTTTTCGCCGCCGGGCACCCACTGGGTCCGTTTGAGGAACGCGACCGCCTTGTCCTGGCGTTCCTTGAACGAAGGATCGTTGGTGGCCGCGATGGCGCTGAGGGAAATGGCGGTGTTGTAGTTGGCCAGCGCATCCTCAAAGATGCCGCCGTTTTCCTTCTGGTACTTGAAAAGCCGTTCGTACCCCTTCTTCACAAAATCGTCTTTGGTTGAGAACTTACCGGACCGGACAAGTCCGGTGAGGACGACGGCGGTGAGTGCCGGAAAGTCCCCCTGATCGGTCGGCCTTTGCCAGCCGCCGTCCGGCTGCTGCTTGCTCTTTTCAAAATCCAGGGCCTTGTCGAGCGTCGCCTGTGTCTTCGCCGCCAGGTCGCCCGTGTCCGACGAGACTGCTGCCGGGGCGTCGGCGGCAAAGGACCAGGGCGCGGCGCCGAGGGGCGCAAAAGCCATGGCCGCGACTGCGGCCGTTGCTACGACTCGATGAACTCGCTTCATGGATGCTCCATTTTCGACGATTCGTTTCGTATCAAGCACAAAAGCACATACGCGTGTCAAGATTACATGTACTCTAGCACGATCAATAGGCGAGGAGTAAAAATTGCACAAGCCAGGTTCGCAGGTCCGCCTTGGGGGACGACAAGCGGTCGATATAATACGAATCACCAAAACTCAACCGGGCCCGGGACCCAAACCTGTTGCAACTTCGCTTCCGAACGCGCATGTATTGCTAAAGAAGCAGTTTGGTGGCCTTTAAGCTCGCGGCGAGAAGGGAACTGTACGGATTAAGTCCGGCACGTATGCCTCCGACGATGGCGGAACTATTCGAAGCGGCCGTCAGGCTGCACACCCGCCGCCTGCTGGCCATTGCCCGGGCGATCGCGGGGAACCGCGCCTCCGCCGAGGACATTGTGCAGCAGGCCCTCACCAACCTCTACCAGCACCGCGAGCGCTACGACTGGGCCGACCCCGTCGCCGCCGGGGCCCTGCTGCGGCGGACGGTCGTCAATGAGGCGTTGCGACTTCTGCGTCAGCCACGAATGACCGAAGTAACTGACGAGCACCCGGCCGGCGCCGATGTCAGGCATGACCGTGGCAGCCGGGGTTTTCATGGCGGCCGGTCCGACCCGACCGGCGGCTTGAGTCAAATGATCGACCGCGAGACCGTCCAGCGCGTCCGCCAGGCGATCGACCGCCTGCCCGAGAATTTCCGGGCCGCCCTGGTGCTCTGCGAATACGAGAACATGGCATACACGCAGATCGCCGAGATGCTGGGGGCCAGCGTGCCGCAGGTGAAGACCTGGCTGCACCGGGGCCGCAAACAACTGGCAGAGATGCTCGGCGAATTCATGCTGCCGATGCGTCCCAAGCCGACGCTGGCTTTTCGCGAGCGGGTTAGGCCGTTGCCGGTGGACGTTCCCCAGGAAGTGCCCGAGCCGCCCGCGGGACTGCCGGCCATCGAGTTTCCCTAACGCGGAACAGTTTTCGAAGCCAATGAAGTGAATGAAGAGGAGAATGACCCATGGAAACGCCTGAACCCGTCGGCATCGACCCCGATTTTGAGCTGCTGGAGAATTACCTGGACGGCGAGTTGTCGCCGGCAGAAGTCCTTCGCGTGGAGCGGCGGCTGGCAGCCGAACCGGAACTGGCGGCGGCGCTGGGACGAATGAACGCCGAGTACGAAGTCCGCCAGGCGGCATACCGCAGCCTCGAACCCGACGCCCGCGCCGCCGACGCCCTGGCATCGGCCGTCGGCCGGCAGGTCCGGCGGACCGACCGGACGGCATCCCACAGGCGGGTCTTCCGATTCGGCCGGCTTGCCGGCGCGCTGGCCGCCTGCGTGGCCATCAGCTTCAGCGCCGGCTGGGTTGGGCGCGGGTTCGCCGCTACCAACAAACAGACTAAGATCCTGCCGCTCAAGGGAGAGCCTTACGTCTACCAGGTCGCTCTCACCGACGACCACGGCAACATCACGGCAGTCCAGCAGTTCGACAAGCTGGAAGAAGCCCAGGCATTCGCTGCCGACGTCGGCCGCTGGCAGGCGCAGCAGCAGGTCAAGCAGGCCACGTCGATCGTTATGTCCTCGGGTTTTTAATGAGAACTCGCATGAAAGCTTTAGAGCGACCCACAGACCTGTACGGACCCTTGGAACGTGGGAACACCCACGGTGCTTGGAGCGTGGGTTTCTCCAGCTTTTCTTCACCCGCGGTCCTTGCCGCCGCACCTCACACATCACAGGCCCATGGTGCAAGCACCGTGAGCGTTGTGAGTCTGTCTCGACGCTTCCGGGCGACAATGCGGTTTCTTGTCGCACCGCTCCTCGTTGCCTTCGCTTCGGCCGCGTCATTTGCCCAGACCACGCGCGAATCCGAGCCGGTGAAGCAGGCTGTTGGTGAGAGCTCGGCGCCAACCCAGGATCGCTCGCTGCTGGCCGAGTTGAACCGTGAAACGCAGGGGCTCTACCGGGAAATTCAGGGCGGAATCTTCCGCGTGCAGATACCCGAGGCAGTGGTTGCCCGCAATACAGCGCAAGACATCGTCAAGAGATATGCCGGGCTAAATAACGAAATGATTCAGCGGCTGACCGATCCGGCCAACAACTTCAATGGCATTACCAACGCCTCTGCAACCACTAACCCGGGAAACGCGGCCCCGAATGGGCCGGCCAGCCGTCCGCAAAATGGGGACCTGAACAACTCACTCAACAACAGCGCCAATTCGCGGGCCGGCCAAAACACCGCGAACTACACGATCATCGTTCCGGCCATTCCCCAGGACCAGCAGGCGGTGCAGAACGTCTATGCCGCCCCGGCCCAGATTCAGCCGCAGGGCAACGGGTTTTCTCCCAACAACATCGGTTTATTGCTGGATGATCGCGGGCACGTGCTGGTGCCGCAGTATGTGGACCGTGAATCGATCGGCGACCAGCCGATCCACCTCACCGGCGCCACTGGCGTTGCGATGGATGCCAAACTGGTGGGTTCCGACCAACAGACCGGGCTCACCGTTCTGCAATTGGTTGGCGCGGGGCTCGGCGAGGCTCAGAAAGCGGCGCGGCCATTGAAGCCGGTCGCGACCACCGAGCCCGCCGCCGCAGCGCCTGGGCCCGAATTGCCTGATGGGGCCAAGCCGGTGAAGCTGGCTAAGGCAAAGCCTGCGGACGGGTCGGTGGTTTTGCTGTTGTCTCCGGGGGGCGGCACGGGGAGGCTGGGCGTCTGGAACGGCGGGGGGCGGGACTACGGGGTCGTGGTCAACATCGATGGGCAGGTTGCCGGCATCACTCGATATGGGCAGTTTCTCAGCGCGGCGGCCTGCCAGCTCATCGCCGACCAGATCATCCGAAACGGCGCTGTCCGCCGGGCGACGCTGGGCGTCATCATCACGCAAATCGAAAAGGACGATGCCCTCCGCCGTGCCCAACCGCTGCTGAGCGACCGCCCGGCGGTTCGAGTCGATGAGGTAATGGCCCGATCAGTCGCCGAGCGCGGCGGCCTCAAGCAAGGCGACATCCTGCTTTCCCTGGACGGCGAGCCTGCCACCGACATTCCCACCCTGGCCGCCGCCATTGCCGCCAAGAACGGGCCGACCCGCCTGCAAGTGCTCCGCGGGGACCAGGTCATCGAACTGACCATCGATTTGCAGCGGAAATAGAATCACATCTCAGGTACGCTCACCCCAACCCTCGGGAAAAACACAGTGGGTTCTTCTTTGCACCACGCCGGGTCGTAAGCTCGTCTACGCTTCATAACTACAGCCCCGTGCCCCGCATGCCGATGGAACAATACGGCGCGGCGAGGCGGCGGCCGTTGGCCATCGCCCACGTGATCGGACCTGCAATGGCCATCAGGTGGCGGATCGGTCACACGAACGCTAACTCAGGAGTGAATGTGCCCGTGACATCAGAGCCCAGACCGCAGGCCCCGGCGCAGCCCGAGACTGCTGCACCCCGCCTCAGCGCAAAGCTGATTATCCCCTTCATCGATTCGACCCGGCAAGTGTTTGCCAAGATGGTTGGCGTCAAGGCCGAGACCGGGCAACCACACCTCAAAGACAACGCCGTGCCCAGCTACGACGTGTCGGGGATTATCGGGTTCTCCGGCGACCTGGTGGGCTCCGTGGTCGTGAGCTTTCAACTCCAGACTGCTCGGAAACTGGTTGCCTCGTTTGTGGGCTTCGACCTCGACCCCGGCAGCGCCGATTTCGCCGACGCAGTGGGTGAGTTGGCGAACATGATTGCCGGCAGCGCCAAGAAGGATTTGGACGGATTGACGGCAAATATCACCGTTCCCACGGTGATCATCGGTGCAGGCCACAAGGTGGCGAGATTGAACGGCGTGCCTTGCGTGGTCATCCCCTGCAAGACGCCGGTGGGCGATTTTGCGGTGGAAGTGAACATCAAGCCTTCGGGGGCTCCAAACCAGAAGCGCCTTGGCTAGCACTGCTAGATAGGGCCTGGAAAACTGACGGCCGTCACCCCCGCAATTGTGTAACAGTCGTCACATTATCCAGTTACGGCGGCACCGGCCCGCAAATCGATGCGATCGCCCCGTGGCCGTTTCGCAAGAATTTCTCTGGACGGAAACCCAAGTTTTGCTTATCATGCCCCGACCTCGGCGGGCAAGGTCGGCATCGTTTGAATGCTGACCCATCACCCGAGGCTCAAAGGCAATCCCAAAGCCCCTCTCCACGGCGGAGCCATAGTCATAGACGGTTTTGGCGGGCTTCAATATAGGCTCGGACCCATTTGCAGCCTGGGTTCTACATACGTTGAAAGGTAACCGTTGCGGCCCCACGCCGGCGCCCTCAAAACCGGCGTCGCCGTTCAGCCTTGCGGTTCCACCCTTCATTGCGGGACATCCTGGAGTAACGACATGCGTTCCAAACAGACGCGCCGCATGGTGCGCCACGATGGTGTTGGATCTGTCTCGGGTCATGGGCGCCGCCGCGCGCGAAGGCCGTTGCTCCTGTCAAACCTGCACCGCGTGCTGGAGGCCATGGAGTCGCGAACTCTCCTCTCGGTCTCAACCGACGTAAACGGGTACACGGTCGTCACACCCAGCGCCAATTCCGAAGTGATCTACGTCAGCAACTCCGGCAGCGACTCCAACCCCGGGACCTCGCCGTCAGAAGCGGTCCAGACCATCGCGCAGGCGCGCCTCCTTCTGGCCGGCCGGAACAACATGCCGGACCAAATCCTGCTGCGGCGCGGAGACGTCTTCAACTCCCCCATTACCAACTGGACGGTTTCCGGGCAAAGCGCCAGCGCGCCCTTCGTCATTGGGGCGTACGCCGATCCCGCCCGTCCCTCCACCGCCCGGCCGCTGATCGAAACGGGAGACAGTTCCGGGTTCAGCAACGCACAGACGACATCGAACCACACGCCGATCAACTATGTCGATATCCTGGGGATCGCCTTCGAGGCCAATGACCGCAACTATCGCCAGCCTGACGCCAACTTCTCGGTGAACTACAAGGCCGACAGCGCGGGGGGAACGTACGGTTTGGACCTGCTGGGCTCGGTCAACAGCATGCTGGTGGAGGACTGCTCGTTCCAGTATTTCCGCATGGGCGTGACCGTTCAATCCTACAGCCCGTTCGGCACGCCGACCAACTTTGAGTTGAGGCGTTGCGACGTCCTGGACAACTACGCGCCCAGCTACACCTCCTCCGGCGCCTACGTCACTTCCGAAGGTATTTACGCCTCGGGCGTCCAGGGGATCACGCTGGACGGCAATGTCTTCGACCACAATGGGTGGACCGACCCCAGCTACGGGAACTTCGGCTGCTTCCCCACCGTCTATAACCACGACGCCTACATCCAAATTGACAACACCGGCCTGGTGGCGACCGGTAACATCTTCGCCGAAGCCAGCAGCCACGGCTTGCAGGCGCGGTGCGGCGGGATCGTGACCGACAACCTGTTCATCGACGACCCCATCGCCATGAGCTTCGGGTATGCCAACAATGAAGAGACGCCGGGGGGCGTCTACGGGATCGTCAGCGGCAATGTGATCTACGGCAGCCGGGACATTAGCGGCCAGGCACGTGGATGGGGGCTGGAAATCGGGAACCTGCGCCCCGCGGCAGACGGCGGCGGCACCATCGTCGAAGATAACATCTACTACAGCTACGCCACGAATGGCCAGCCGGCCGTCCAACTCTCATTCGGCACCAACACCTACAACCCCGCAACCGCCGTCGGGATCAATGACCTGACCGTACAGGACAACATCGTGTACGGCTGGACCCAGGGCCTTTACATCAACCCCGGCTTCGTCAACGGCGGCACGGGACGGCAGTCGCTGAACGACGTCAGCATCCTGGACAACGACTTCCAGCAGATTTCCTCGACCCCCGTCGTAGAACACGGCACGGCGTACGACGCCTCGGTCGAAACCTGGCGCGGCAACCGATACTCCATCATCGGGACCGCCACCAGCAGCACGCAGTATTTCCAGTTGCAGAACACCTCATTGACCCTGGCCCAGTGGCAGAAGATGGTCGAACCGACGGCGTCCACGCCACAGGTGGCCTACCCCAGCCCCGGTAATTCTCCGGCCACCTACGACGCCACCCTGGGAGGGCCGGGCACCATGGCCGACTTCATCGCCCAGGCGACGCAATTGTCGAGCCAGTATTACCGTCCGCAGTACACCGCGATCCTGGCTGAAAACTACATCAAGACTGGTTTCGCCGGCCAACGGCTCGTCACCCAGCCGCCCTCGGGGTCCCTGTCGGCCAACAACATCACCGTGGCCGGCGGCGCCGCGGCGACGTTCACCGTCACCTGGACCGACGACAACCAAATCAACCTCGCCTCGATCGGGAACGGCGACGTGCAGGTGGCCGGGCCGAACGGGTATTCGCAGTCCGCCTCGCTGCAGTCGGCTTCGGCGACTGCCGACGGGTCGGTGGTCACCGCCGTTTACACCGTCCCGGCGCCCAACGGCGCATGGTCGTTCCCCGCCAACGGCACTTACACCGTCTCAGCCGTCCAAGGCCAGGTGATCGACAAGGCCGGCAACTCCGTTCCGGCAGGATCGCTCGGATCATTCAGCGTCAACATCGCCCCCGCGACTCCGACGGCCAGCCTCGCTGTCAGCAACGTGACGCAGCCGAACGCCCCGGCGATGCTTACCGTGACCTACACCGCCGCCGACCAGATGATCAGTGCGGCAACGCTCGACTCCAACGACCTGATGGTCACCGGTCCCAACGGGTTCCAGACCACCGCCACCTTCGACGGCGAAACGCCCACCACTGACAGCTCGCCCA
>Ga0182024_10012177_pt1 | contig 17059 bp, 15 predicted proteins | sample P32metaG_FD_120480 | JGI IMG/M metagenome (GOLD analysis project Ga0182024, IMG submission 120480) | Permafrost microbial communities from Stordalen Mire, Sweden - P3-2 metaG (Illumina Assembly) | ecosystem: Environmental > Terrestrial > Soil > Wetlands > Permafrost | place: Sweden: Stordalen...
CGAGATTAACGAGGGGGATCCTCCGCGCGCCTTCAGGCTTCTCCATGGCGGTTTCCCACCGGAGCTTGCACACCAGCGCGTAATCGAGCCGGACCCCATGACATTGACGTTGGATCAATTATGGAAGCCGCACACAAACCCGGCAGGAACGCTCCTTCTTGATAATACCAGGAGCCGGCGCGCAGATGCATGACGGTAGAGCGCCAAACGCAATTTTTCCACGCGCCCGACAGCGACCGGAATCAATAGTATCAACGCCGGCACGTTGGCAGGCTAATTGCATGGTGTCTATCTTGGGAGGGTGCCAGACGTACCCCCCGAGGTTCCCAATGATGCCTCTAATTTATCCCGTCCTCACCTTAGTCGTTGTGGCAGTCGTTGTGGCAATTCTTGCGCAGCTTGTCAATAAGTACATACCGATGCCGGAAAACGTCAAACGAATCGCAAACCTGGTTCTGGCGCTAATCGTGATCGGAATGGTCTTGTGGCTTATTAACAACTACATTCCCATGGCGGGAAGCATCCGAGCGATTTTGAACATCGTGGTGGTGATCGCAACCTGCGTGTTCGTCCAGAGACTCGGTCTTTGGGGGGACGTGGTCGCGCTGTGGAATAAAATGATAGGCCATCGAATCCCTCCGCTGACTGGGGACACACCTGAAGTCACCAACTCGCGCAGGCCGTAGATTGACTTTCTGCGGCTCAATTGTTCGCGCGCACCTTGCTCCTCAACACTGTTTGCGCGGCTTCTTAGTGGCGCTCTTGCTGTGATCCATGGCTTCGTCGACGAAGTCTGTCACAGTCATTTTCTTTCTCGATAATCTCTCGCAAATGTTGTCGATGGTTTCCACCCCCAACCGGCGATAACTCTCGAACTGCGACTCGTCGAACCACTGGTCCGCCGTCGGCTGTTGCGGGAAATCCGGATGCGCTGAATGATATTGATCCAGGTCCACCGAAAGGCTGGAATCGAGCACCGGCTTAATGTAAATCAATGTTCCCTGGTGGGTTTTTTTGTGAGTTCCCTTGTGCGCTTCGTGCTGCGTATGCTCGTGGGTTTCCTTGTGGGTTTCCGGGTGCCCCGCTTCCGGGTGCGGATCGCTGCCATCGATACAGTCGTAGTAGATGTCCGCCTTGGCGCAGTGGACGTTGCCGGGCGCCAGACCGCGATGCATATCGACCGGCTTATCGAAATGAATGGACACTCCCAGGTCGACCCGGATTTTCCGGATGGCATTGGCCAGATCCTCGAACTGATATCGGGGATCCGCGCCCGCGTCGATCACCACAATGGTGTCGCATCGCCGCAGCACCATTTCGTACAATCCCAGGTTTTCGAAATGTCCCCCATCCGAAAGATATACGTAAGGATTCCGATCGTCGGTGTTGCCCAGCGCTTCCGCGATCAGCGAATTAATCGCCGACTTGGGCCCGCGATCGCTCCAATATTTCCTTCCAGGGTAGTCCGGATTCGCGAGCCACCAACCCAGCCGGGCGTTAAAAAAGGTCATCAGGAACGCCAACAGCGGCGACGAGTGGTAGCCCATGTTGGGGCTCGCGGCCGCGCCCGAAATCGCCATGGCCGTGCCCAGCGTGATCCCCTCATTTTGAACTCGGTCCGCCTCACTGTCGTGCTTGCCAGGCGCGTTGCCGTAAGTGTTCGACCTCTGATACCCGATTCGAGCGCTGCCGGAGTGAAGGCGGCTCACGGTAAATGTCTCGGCTTTTCGCTCCTGCCACGCGAGCCGCTCCCCGTGAACCAGGTTCAGACACATATTCAGGATGTGAAAAGGCCTGCCCGGCGGCAGATGAGCTATCGGGAAATTATCGCGCGGATCGAAGCCTGTGAACAGATTCAGCGTGGCTTCCGGCTTGCGTTCCTCGGTCCGCGCCGCCCCCAGATAAGCGCGGATCAACCGCGCCCGATACATCGCGTGCAGGGAGAACGTATTCACGTTGACAAACTTGGCCATGACCCACGCCAGCGCCCCTGCGGCAAGCATTAGGGCGAACACCGCTAAAGGGCGTGGATTCAACCAGTGCGGCAAATGCGTGTATTGCTTTATCCAACCCACCACCTTCTCCCCGGCGAACCGGTCCGCCAACGCCGAGATCGCCAAAAGCAGCGCCATCAGGAACACCAGGGGAGCCACCGTGCCAACCACCGAGAGCAATGTTTTCGTCGAGAACAGATTGAAGGCGTCCGGGTTCACGCCGCTCTTGGCGGCGTCGCCTTTCGAATCGCTTTTAGCGGCACCGGTCTGCGCGCTTCGGCCCACTAGGCTTCCGCCAATACCCGCCAATCCGCCAGTGCCGAATATCCACGTCCCCAGGCGATCCACCCAGTGTGGCCCGTAGACCACCAGGACGCTCCCAATCAGCCATACCACGCTGACGATGAGGATCCATGCCCCGGACCGCGCCCACCATTCGCGATCCTCATCACTGGTTTTAGTGCTGGTGAGCCCGATCAACAAGACCGTCGTGAAAAAATAAACTCCCATCACCAGCGGAAATCCGAAGCACGTAACCAGGCCCGCCTCCTTGGCGCTCAGGTTTTCGGTGACTACCCATGCGATCCATCCCCCGAATCCGCCGGTTACGCCTGCTGCCAGGAGCCAGATCAAGAGCGCGGCCAATGCCACGGTCGCGCCGATCGCCACTTGCTTCGCGCCCCCGCGGGGCATCGACGGGGTCGGCGCGGTTGCCTGCATGTAGGCGAACGCCCCCTTCAGCGTTGCGCTGGGAGCCCTTTGCTTCAGTTGATCCAACAACGCGGCGAACCTACTGGACTTGGCGCCGGCTGGATTCGCGGACGAATGCCCGGTGAGAACCCCCACCAGCAGCCCGAGGCCGTATGCCAGCCAGCCGCAAACATGTAACGCCGCCCCAAACCCCACAAATGCATACAGCGGCAGCTTGCCGTCCGGCTTCTGCCAGCCGGCCCAGAATGTGCTGATCAGGATCGCGGACAGGCAAAGTGGAACCAGCACACTCCACAGATACCGTTTCTGGCTGCAGTTCGTTCCTCCCGCCGAAGGCAGGTACCGCGCGATGTAAAACAAGGCGAGGACCGCCAGCAAGAAGCCCCCGACTAGAACCGCGACCAAAAGCCACAGCCACGGCGACCACTCCGCGAATGGCGAATGGAACGCCATAAACGGCCAAGCTCTGCTCCAGTCCACGAACGGCGCGGGCACGGCGGGGCTGCCATCCGTAACCCAATTGGCGTCGGGAATGCCTTTGACCATTTCGAGCGCCAGTTTCGGAAGCAACAGCAGAGCTGCCAGCAAGGGAACCAAAATCATCCAGTTCAGAAACATGTTGCGAATCACGGTGGCCACTAAGGTCCAGGTATCCACGGTAAAAAAGCCAAACCGGGGAGTCAGGTAGTTGCTGTAAGATCGCAGGTGCTCGATTTCGGGACGCTCGCCATCCAGCTTTTTGGCGGGCTTCGCTTTAAGGCTTCTTTCTATTTCCTCGATTTCCGGGACGGGTGGTTTTCGCGCGGTCCTTTTGACGTATTCGTCGTGAAGACGCTTCCGCCACGCCGAAAGCCAGCTTCCGATGTAACCGCCGCCGGAGACCGTGGAAAGATAGTCGAACTTGCTCAGCAGGTGGTGGTGGGACAGACCCTGGAGCACGCCCAAGCCGAAGGTGGCGCTTCGGATGCCGCCGCCGGAAAAGCATAACGCGCTGCGCTCTTTCGACCGCATGATTTCGATCAGCCTGGCAAGGCGGGGCTTTTCCAGATGGTCGCAATGTTCCTGCTGCTTTTTGAATTCCGGATCGGTCTGCGCCAGTGTTTCTGAAAGCTTATCCAGTTCCTCCATCACGGCCAAGTGAGCTTTCTTAAGCTCCTTGTACTTCTCGTCCGCGATGTCGTGGCCCTCATTGCTGATCTCGATGAATTCCGCTTCAAGAACGTCACAAAGCGTCAGCTTCCCGTGCGGAACAGGGGCGGGCGGGTGTGCCTGCAACGCGGTATTCTTCATCGCACTCATCCTCCAATTGCAGATTTTGCGGATTATTCCGATAAATCCGAATTTAGATGAGTATACCTGAACCGCAGGCGGCCGGATTTATGTCCCCTTGAGGACTTCCGCGATCTCTTTTTCGTCGATCGCGCCGGCCTTAATCACTTTCCAGTACGGCTCCGTCACATCCACCGTGGTCGCGCCTTCCCCGATCACCGACCCGCCGTCGAGCACCAGATCCAGATGCCCGTCCATCAATCCGAACACGTCGATGCCGCAGGTACACGTCGGCTGGCCGGATTTATTGGCGCTGGTCGCGATCAGCGGCTGATTCAATCTTTCGAGAAGCGCATTGGCCACTTTCGATGTCGATTGCCGCGTCGCCACGCGTCCGGTGTTGCCGGTCACCTTGAGCGGCACCCGCGATGACGCCGGAGCGATGATCGCCAGAGGACCCGGCCAGAAATGCCGCGCCAGCATGTAAAACCGCGTGGGAACTTCCTTCACCAGTTCCTCGGCCATCACCAGGTCGATCACCAGCAGCGGTAGGGATCGGTGCGCCTCCCTGCCCTTGGCTTTGAACACGCGTCCCACCGCGTGCAGATTCAGAGGATCGGCGACCAGCGTGTAAAGCGCGTCGGTGGGAATCGCGACTACTCCGCCGCGGCGCACCACTGCGGCGGCGCGCTCGATGGCCGCTTCGCCGGGACGCTCGGGATCGATCTCGATTAGGTCGGTCGCCACGATTGTATTAGTGTAGCGCTGATGTGGCGCACGCTCGTGGCGCACGCTTTAGCGTGCCGCTGCTGAAGCGTGCGCCACGGGACCTACCCCCGTGGCCCGATGGCCTCGGCGACCTCAACAGCCATCTGATACCGTCCGAATGGCGCGCTCAACTGCACGCCCGCGACCATCCCCTTGACGCGTTCCACCATCTCCCGCGCGATGGCGATCCCTTCCGCCCGCGACGCCTCGGCGTTCTCCGCCCCGCGCATCCGATCCATGTAGACTTCCGGCACCGGCACGCGCAGCTCGTTCACCATGAATTCGGCGTTGCGATAACTGGTCAACGGCCAGATCCCCGCGATGATGGGAAGCTTGTGCCCTTCGGTGCGCTTGAGAAAAGCTTCGAGAAGATCGAGATCGAAAACCGGCTGCGTCACCACGTACTCCGCTCCCGCTTTCACCTTCCAGTCGAAGCGCCGCAGTTCTTCGTCCATATTGAGCGCGCCCGGATTCGCGCCCACGCCGATCAGCAGCGCCGTCTGCGAACCCATCGGATTGCCGCCCAGATCCAGCCCGTGATTCAGATTGTTGGCGATATTGGTCAACCCGATCGCGTCCACGTCGAACACCGCGGTCGCGTCCGGATACGTGCCCATGCGCGGCGGATCGCCGGTGATGCAGATCAGGTTCTTCACGCCCACGGTGTAGGCGCCGAGCAGCTCGCTCTGAATGCTCAGAATATTTCGATCTCGGCAACAGAAGTGCAACACCGCCTCGATTTCAGCGTGCTTCTGGATAAGCTGGCAGGTCACCTGCGCGCTCATGCGGGCGCTGGCGCGCGGGCCGTCCGGAACGTTGATGCAATCGATCCCCGCAGCCTTGCATAGCTTCGCGCCTTCCACTTCTTTCGATGCGTCGACGCCGCGCGGCGGCAGAATCTCGACAAACGCGACGAATTTTCCAGCGGCTAGCTTGGCCCCCAGTGCGCTCTTCGTGCCCACCGGCACTTTTTCCATCGCGTGGGGACGCGCCGCGGGCTCGTGCGTGATCGCGGTGCTCGCCCGCTCCACATGCTGCAGGCTGCGGGCTTCACTCCTGATTTCTTTGATATGTTCCGCCGTGGTCCCGCAGCAGCCGCCGACAATGCGCACCCCCGCCATCAGAAAACGGCGCGCGTATTGCGCCATGTATTCAGGCGAGCACAAATATAGATTGCGGCCCTCCACCGTCGCCGGCAGCCCCGCGTTGGGCATCGCGCTCAACGGCTTCTTGGTGAACCCGACCATCTTCTCGATGGTCTCGAGCATCACCTTCGGACCCGACGAACAATTCAACCCGATCACGTCCACCGGCCATTCATCCAGACGCCGCGTAAAATCCTCGGTGGAAGTGCCGTCGCGAAGAGTGCCATCGTCCTCGATACTCAGTTGCGCGATGATGGCGATCTCGGGTCCCGCGGCCTCGCGCGCCGCGAAAATCGCCTCACGGATTTCGTTGGTGTCTCGAAAAGTTTCGAGGACCAGGAGATCCACGCCGGCCTCGATCAGCGCCGCGATCTGCTCGCGGAAAATCGCGCGCGCCTCTTCGAAACTGGTCGGCCCCAGCGGTTCCAAGCGGATTCCCAGCGGCCCCACGGCGCCCGCCACAAACGCCAGCTCGCGCGCCGCCTCGCGCGCGATGCGCACTCCCGCATGATTGATCAGCTTCACCTTTTCGGCGAAACCGAACGCCGCCAGGCGCTTGCGATTCGCCCCGAACGTGTTGGTCTCCAGAATTTCCGAGCCGGCTTTGACATATTCCTGGTGCACATCGCGCACCAGTGCGGGGAGCGAAAGGTTCAGTTCGTCATAGCAGCGATTGATGAACACGCCCTTCGAATAGAGCATGGTCCCCATGGCTCCATCGGCCACCAGGACGCGCTTGTCCAGCGCTTCCCGGAATTCCGCCGCTCGGGTTTGAGTCATGGTCGCAGGCATGGTTGATTCGAGAAAGATCTATTCAAAAGTGCTTATTCAAAAATCTCGGCGAGCGGAATCTCGATCGCCGGATTTTCGGTGCGCAGGAAGCCGCTGGCCAACTCATGCGCCTCCTGGTCCGTGTAGACGAACGCGCGCTTGGTCTTGGGATCGAGTACCCATACATATTTAACCCCGTGGGCCAGGTAATTTCCAACTTTGATCTGTACGCGATTGAGCCTGTCTTCCGGCGAGAGCACTTCTACGCAGACGAATGGCGGCGTGCACAGGATCTCGTCATCGGGCTCAGGGCCGGCTACGATGCAGACGTCCGGAACACGGTAATGATGCTCACTGAGGCGCAGGCGCCATTCCTGTAAAGAAAAGACCCCCCATTCAGCCTCGTGTGCCTTGAGGTAAATCATCAGGTTGATCTGAACTTTGGAATGACTCTTCTTTCCCACGTTTCGTTCAACCACCTCCCCGTCCACGTATTCACAGTCCGGGTCGAAACTGGTGCGAAGATATTCCTCGACCGTAATCTGGGTCGCGATCGCCATGTTTATAGGATACCGCCGCGTATCAGGGGATGCGGGAATTGTCTACTCGAAAATCTCGCTGAGTGGAATCTCAATCGCAGGATTCTCGGTACGCAGTACACCGCCTGTCACCTCGTGCATGCCTGAATTCGTGTACGCGAAGGCTTTGCGCGTTTGCGGATCGAGAACCCAAACGTATCGGACGCCGTAATTGAGATAGTCGGCGATTTTTCGGAGCATCGGTCCCGCTCTGTCCTCCGGGGAAAGAACCTCGACACACACGAGCGGGCGAGTCTCCAGGATCTGCTCGTCAGGTTGAGAACCGGCGACAATCACGAAGTCGGGAACTCGATAGTGACTTTCAGTCAGCATACAGAAGTCCGGCGAGCAAGACAACAACCGGAAATCGAAAAGCTGACATGGTCGTTTACGAGAGCCCTCTATACCATCATGCGCGACTTCGCCCCCACTTCGGGAACGCATTCACGCGAGCCTCCCGCGTCCCTTCCAGCAACTCCGGCACGCGCTTGCGCCGCGTCATCAGCCGATCCAGCAAATCCGTCATCGCCGCCTCCTCGCCTTCCAGCCACGCCGGCGGGATCTGCTTCAGCGCCTGATCCACCACCTCTTCCGGAAAATGCACGATCCGGTCCAGCCACGGTTGAAAATCGTCCAGTCCGCGCACGCCCGAATACACCATGGGGCGGAAGTACAAACCCTGGATTGGCGAATCGCCTAGCCGCCAGTGCGGGCCTTCGAAAACGAACCCGTTGTCCACCATCTGCGCGACGAATCCCATGCGCTGCGGATGCGCGCCCGAAGCGGGCAGCCACTCCTTCAATCGCGCCCGGAAAAATATCGCCTGCCGTGAATCCGCGTTCCCCATCCATTTGTCGAACACCAGCGCGCCGGGAAAATCGATCAGATTTTCCACCTTTTCGAGGATCGTATCCGGGAGAAAATCGTACACCACGCTGCGCGCCGGATCGCCCGGAAAGCGCGACCCGAAATGCCATCCGGTCTCGAAGGCGAGCCGGCCCGTGCCCAGTTGCAGATACACCTCCGGATTTTCGCGTAGAAAATCCTCCGACACTTCCACCATCTGAACCTCCGGCGTCGCGATTCCCAGATACTTCAGAAACACCGACGAGATCCACTCATTCACCAGGATGCGCCGGTGCTGCGGATTGTTGCGGACCTTGACCACGTAACAGTGGCCGTCGGCGGCTTCGATCAGGTGCGCCTGCGAGCCGCCTCGCATTTTACGGATCAGACGGCGGGCGGCTATTGGCATGATGAGACGAGCATGAAATAGACATGAGACAGGCATCGGCGCGCGGCGCGACAGAAGCGGCGCCACGGAAGAGGCGCGACAGAATGGAGCGCGTTTTCCCCCTTCCCGGCCTTTCGCTTCCAAATCCCGCGGTCGAATGCAGTACCTTAGAGATTATATGACGGACGAAAAAGATAACTCGCCGCGGCCGCCCGCCCCGGCGCCTATGAGCAAGGATGAAGTCGCACTCGAGCTGATGCGCTTTATCACCGTGACCACCGGTCTCGGCAAGACATCCTCCGGCGCCGGCTTCGGCGGAAAAGCCGCCAAGGCCCCCGAGGAGCAGGTCGACTCGCTGCTCCAACTGTTCGAGCGCTGCCGCGAAGTGGTGGGCAAGAGCAGCTAGCGTTCCAGCCCCACCCGTGAGGGTGGGGATACTTCGCGTTCTTGCGCCCACCCACAAGGTGGCACAGACTTCAGTCTGTGATCCGATCCAACCTATTTCTTCAGCCCAGCCGCCCAGTTCTGGATCAGCGTCAGCGGCTCGGCCGACTTCTCATTTGCAGAAACGGGGATCAGAAAGCGCTGTCCGTCCGCCGTCACCTCATAGGCACGGCCTGGGGTGAATGGTGGACTTGCGCTGCCTGGATTCAAAAAAAGCACATGAATCTCGCCGACGTCGAGCGCTCCGCTCTTGAGCGCGATCTCCGCCGCCATCAGCCGCCCGTCGAGCGCGCTGAAGAAGATCTCCTTGCCGTCCTTTCGCCATTTCGGCATTACGCCTCCGGCGTTTGAGACCTGCCGCTTGCCGCCGGCCCCCGGAGGAAATGGAGTCGCATAGACTTCCAGGCGTCCCGATTCAGGCGACGTGTAAGCGATCCAGCGGCCGTCCGGCGAGAACTCCGCGTGGAACTCAGGGACAGGAGGTCCCGCGACAACTGGAAAGGGTTTCAGCGCGGCGCCCGGCTGATCCGGCGTCAACGGCAAGGCCCAAAGATCGCGATTGCCAGTGAACTTCCCCTGATCAAGAGTGACCTTCTCATACAGCAGGAACTTTCCGTCCGGAGACCAACTGGCCGGGTATTTTTCGGAGTCGTCGGCATACAGCAGTTCCTCCGCGCCCACTCCGTCGGACGATTTTCGATACAGGTCGAAGCGCTCCTTCCGACGGAAACCGAACGCGATGGTGCGTCCATCGGGCGACCAAACCGCGCCTATACTCATCGCACCGTCCAGAGCGAGTCGCGTTCGCAGCCCGCGCGCCAGATCGTAGATCCAGATCTGCCGGCCGTTACGTTGCGGAAGTTCCGTTAACAAGCTCTTTTGATCGGGCGACAATCGTGTCGGGTGGCGAAAGTCAGCCGCATCGCCAACGGTTGCGTCGCGCTTCCCGCCGCGGTCGAACCATGTCAAAACCATCGCGCCCTCGCTCGCACGCAATGCCAACAGTCCGGTTTCCGAAACGGAGAAAACCCCGGCTGTCCTGGTGTTGAGCACTCCCTGAACCCCTTCGGCGATGGGCACGGCTTCGCCCGCCGTCTCAAGTTGTTTGGTATCGAAGGGCTGAGCCATCAAGGTGCCTGCGATCGCGAACAACAAGTGACCTTGTGCGTAGACCGCATTGGCGTCGGCTTGCAACAACATCTTAGGTTGCCCGCCGTCCAGGGAAGAAACACGAATGGTGATGGCTCTCTCGTTCGTCCGGTCGGGCCGTTGATCTTCATACACAAAGTGACGCCCATCCGGCAGAAACCAGGGCAGTCGTCCGATTGCGAGGGGCAGAGGCGCCGCTATCCCTCCCGACGCGGAAATTCGCTGCAACGGGGAGGCGACGGAGCCGGCGTTCCTTGTAAAAAGGATCACCCCCAAAGGGCTCCAGCTTCCGCCGCGAGCCGCTGGGGCGTCGGCCAGCGTGATGGCGGGTCCGCCCGAGGCGTCGATCTTCTTGAGCTTGCCATTCGCGAAAAACGCGATGAACCGGCTGTCCGGCGACCAGAATGGAAACGATGCGCCTTCCGTGCCTGCCAGCGGCTGCGCGGTCAGTGCGTCAAGGGGACGAACCCACAGCGGATTCTTTCCATCGGCCGTCCGCGCGCCAAAAATGATCCGCCGTCCGTCGGGCGAAACGGCGGGCAGTCCCAGTCCGTTGCTGAAATCGAACATCGTGTTGTCTGGAGGAAGGATGGTCGCTCGCAGCGGCGGCATTTCCGTCAGCGTCTCGCGGAAATGGACAAAGGCAAGCGCCCCGAGCGCGATCGCAAACGCGAGAGCTGCGGCCGGCCACAGCCACTTGCTCCAGCCCTGAGTATCCCCGCCCTGACGGGCGGGGCTGGAGGGCGTGTCTTCCAGCAAGGCCCACGCATCGCCGATATCCCGCAGCCGCTTCGCCGGATCCTTCTCCAGGCACCGCTTCAGCAGCCGCCGAGTTGGCGCAGGAACCTGCTCCCAATCCGGCTCGTGCCGCAGCACCGCGGCGAGAATGTCCGAGACCGTCTCTTGATTGTTCAGTTGGGCGAAAAGCGGCTTGCCCGTCAGCATTTCGAAAAACGCGACGCCGAACGCCCAAATATCCGTGCGCTTGTCGACCGGCTTGCCGCGAGCCTGCTCGGGACTCATGTACGCCGCCGTTCCCAGGATCATTCCGGCCTGAGTCGCCCGCATCGTCAGGGTTGGTGAGTTGACTGGATCCTGATCACCGGCTGAAGCCGGTGCCACCCCCGGCGCCACCGCCACCAGAGCTAATCCGAAATCGAGAACCTTAACGACGCCCTGCGGAGTGATCTTGATATTGCCCGGTTTCAGGTCGCGATGGATGATGCCTTTTTCGTGCGCTGCTTCGAGCGCTGCGGTGATCTGATGGGCCACGTGCAGCGATTCCTCCAGCGGAATCGCCGATTCCTTGACCCGCTCGGCGAGCGTGGGCCCGTCGATCAGCTCCATCACCAGGTAGTTCTCGCCGACGTCGTAAAGCTGGCAGATATTGGGATGATTCAGCGAAGCAATGGCGCGCGCTTCGCGCTCGAATCGCTCGGAGAATTTCTCGGCGCAAACCTTGATAGCGACATCGCGCCCAAGCCGTGTATCGCGGGCGCGATACACCTCACCCATACCACCTTTGCCGATGCATTCAACGATCTCATAGGGACCGAGGCGCGTACCGGCCGCGAGAGGCATGCGTCAAATTGTATCAGCTTGGGCTCACTTCAAGCCCCACCCGTCAGGGTGGGGATACAGTACCGCCGTGAACCGCGAGTTCAGAATCCTACCCGTCAGGGTGGGGATACAGTGCCGCCGTGAACCGCGAGTTCAGAATCCTACCCGTCAGGGTGGGGCTGCAGTACCGCCGTGAACCGCGAGTTCAGAATCCCACCCGTCAGGGTGGGGATACAATACCGCCGTGAACCGCGAGTTCAGAATCCCACGCGTCAGTGTGGGGATACAGTACCGCCGTGAACCGCGAATTCAGAATCCCACCCGTCAGGGTGGGGATACAGTACCGCCGTGAACCGCGAGTTCGAAATCCGCCCTCACGGGCGGGGCTGGAGGCGGCTAGCGCCTCTTCTTGCCGCCCTTTTTCGCGGGCTTCTTTTTCGCTGCCTTCTTTGGAGCGGCCTTCTTTGCGGCTTTTTTGGGCGCGGCCTTCTTGGCTTTCTTTGGAGCAGCTTTCTTCGCAGCCTTCTTGGGCGCAGCCTTTTTAGCTACCTTCTTGGCTGCTTTTTTCGGAGCTGCCTTTTTGGCGGCTTTCTTGGGAGCGGCCTTCTTGGCAGCGGGTTTGGCCGTGGCCTTCGTAGGAGCCGCCGCCTTCTTAGCCGGCTTGCGAGGCGCGGCAGGCGCGCTCGCTTCCACCGGGGGAGCCGGAGCGGGAGCCGCCGGAGCCACCGGCACCACCACCGCCACCACCAGTTCCTCTTCCTCCTCGTCCAACCCGTAGTCGCCCAGGTCGTCGTCCACGTTGATGTGCGATCCCGCTTCGAGATCGTCGATATCGTCGTCTTCCACCGAGAGCCGATACTCAAACATTCAGTCTGCCTCCTTGCAGGCGTCGTTATTTTGGAAATCGTACATTTGGACGTCGTGATATGACGTCGTAATACGGCGTCGTGACCACTACGTAACCAAAAATTAGAATATCGCTTTTTACCGGGAAGGCAAGCGAAAAGTCAACAAGCGCACAGGCCGTTCCTACCGTTGTGCGCGATTTTTACGAGGAACACAGGCCGTTCCTGCCGTTGTGCGCGATTTTCACGAGGAACACAGGCCGTTCCTGCCGTTGTGCGCGATTTTTATGGGGAGCACAGGCCGTTCCTGCCGTTGTGCGCGATTTTTATGGGGAGCACAGGCCGTTCCTGCCGTTGTGCGCGATTTTTACGAGGCGCGCAGGCCGTTCCTGCCATTGTGCGCGATTTTTACGTATTACCCGACCGGCGCGGCAGCCGCCCGGCGATGCGCCGGTGCTGTTGCTGGAGTCGCTTTGCCGCTGGTTTTATGATGGGCCGCGGCGTGGGCTACCGTCGCCGTCGTCGCCGTCTTCTTCCGCGCTGCCGGTGTCTTCGCGGTCGCCGTCGCCCTGGCCCTGGCCGATGTGCCGGTCGCGCGCTTGTGCGCCGTCGAGCCCTTGCCGGTAGTAGATCTGGCTGTCCGAGAGCCGGCCGTTCGAGAGCCGGCCGTCCGAGAGCCGGCCGTCCTGGAGCGAGCGCCCGTATTGCGATCCCCAGGATAGGCGACCGGAATCGCCATCCACTCGCCCGCCGGCGCCATCGCCTCATGATTGGCCGACCCGACCAGCCCCGTCTGCGCGTTATAGCGCTTGGCAACTGTCGCCAGAGTGTCGCCTGCCTGCACGCGATGCAGGCGCCAGGAATCGCGCCGGTTGGGAGGCACCACCGCGAACGCGGTTTCCAGAGCCCCCAGCGTCCCCTTCGGAACGTGCATCGAATAACCCGCCGGGGCCACCGACCGCAGCAGCGCCGGATTCAGCTCGCGCAGCTCGCTCAGCGGGCGATCCACCGCATCCGCCACCAGCGCGATATGCGTGGGCGTCTGGATCTCCACGGTATCGAATTCGAGCGCCGGTTCCAGCTCCAGGTGGTCCAGACCGTAATCCTTGGCGTTTTTCGCCATGATGGTCATCGCCAGGATCACCGGGACGTAGTTACTGGTCTCTTTCGGCAGCACGTTGAGCCGCCGCAGCTCCCAGAAATCCGCGTAACCGGTCCGCATTACCGCATGATCCACGCAGCCCGGGCCGCAATCGTAAGCGGCCATGGCCAGGTACCAGTCGCCTAAATGGGTATAGAGGTCGTGAAGATGGCGGGCAGCGGCGCGGGTAGCTTTTTCGGGGTCCATGCGGTCGTCGGTCGTGGAGGTCTGCTGCAAGCCGTATTCCTTCCCCCGGAATTTGGCGAACTGCCACAATCCCACGCACGCTTTATTCGACAGCGCGCGGGGCAGGAAACCGGATTCGGCCTGCGCCACGAAAATCAGCTCCTGGGGCACGCCTTCTTCGGCCAGAATCTGCTCGATCATCGATTTATAGCGGCCGGAACGGCGAATACCCGCCGCGACGATCCTTTTGCCGCGATCGGTGGAAAAGAAGTTGATCGCGCCCAATACCGCGTCGTTTTCCTCCAACGGAAGCTGCGAAGCGGTGGCCTGGATCTGCTCCTTCACCTTGTTGCGAAGCGCCGGATCCACCGGAAAAGTCATATCCAGAACGCTGTCGCGCGGCGACTTGTCGAAGCCCACCTGATCGTCTGTATCGCCCTCGGTTTGTTTGTCGACGTCAAGGCGGTAAATCGCGTCGATCAGCTCTTCCAAACGCTGTTCCAGGCGAGGCCGGTCGGGAAGATTCTCGGGAGCCGACAGCAGGGCCTCCACGGCCAGGTTGAACTGGCGGCGCGCGTCGTCGGCTTTACCGGCCTGGAACGCAAGTTTTCCGGCCAGAAAACTGTCGTCGGCCTTTTTGAGCAGAAAATCGGCGTCGCTGGGACGGGGGACATCCGAAACCGCACCGGTTAGGAACGGAACCTCGTTGACGTAAAGACTCGCGCTGCTCTCGTTGCTCAATCCGGGCGGCTCGGGAACGGATTCGTCGATCGCCGCGGCGGCGGTCGCGGGGGGCAGCAGAAACGTGCGGAACTGCTGGGGCCGAACGGTAGTCGCACAGCCGGCAAGTAGGAGCGCACCGGCAGCCACTAACATCCCTGCCGAACTGGAGGAGTATCCGGCGGTTCGCATCAGTATTAGGGCTTATAGTAACAAACCTGTGACGGTCGTGGGGAAGCCCCCCTCGCGCTTCAAGCCCCACCCGTTAGGGTGGGGATACTAACCGGGCTTCAAGCCCCACCCGTTAGGGTGGGGATACTAACCGGGCTTCAAGCCCCACCCGTTAGGGTGGGGATGTCGTCGGGGCCGCGACGCCATCGATTGAGGCACGCCCGTCAGGGCGCGCGTTCTTTCCGACCCGCGACCAAGCCAAGTAACCCCACCCCGCCCCGATCCCGTCAGTAGATGCATGAAGCTCCTGAAACTGCTGTCTTGCGTGGCCGTGTTTGCACTCCTGGCCGCCGCGCAGGACCACCGCTCCCTGTGCCTGTTCCTGGACCTCAACATGACCGCGGCGGATCAGTCCCGCGCCCAGGAAGCCGCAATCAAGTTCATCGAAGATCGGATGACCCCGTCAGATCTGGTCACCATCATGACCTTCTCGACTGACGTTAAGGTGGTTCAGGACTTCACCGGCGACCGGGAGCTGCTGGTCGCGTCGCTGCGCGGGATCGCCCCGTACAGCGCCGCCGCTACCCCAGATTCAGATAAGCGCCTGCGGGCGCTTCAGACCGCCGCGACTATGCTGGGAGAAACGCCCGGCAAGAAGCAACTCGTGTATTTCGCGAGCCCTGTTTCCCGTCCCATCGCCGGCGATCTGGATCGGGTGATGGCTACCATAGCCGCAGCTCAGCGGGCGAACGTCGCATTTTACCCGGTGGATGTTCGCGGGCTCGTTCAGAGGTGAACCCTGGGGCCAATTTGGGGAGTCCTGATAAGCAGCGATCGCGTTAGCGAACGCCCGCCGACTTGAAACTGATCTTGAGGCGCGTGCCGGTTGCAGCCGCCAGACGCTCAAGAGTCCGCGTGGATGGCCGAGTTCGCCCGCCTTCCAGCCGGGCGATGACGGATTGGGTCGTTTCCATCCGCTCGGCGAGCTGCTCTTGCGTCAGCCCTGCGGTAGCTCGCGCCTTAATGACCGCGTGGGCCAAGGCGAACTCTGGCGCCAGCTCTTCGTAAGCCTTCCGGTATTCCTTGTTCTTCATCCATTTCCGGTGAAGGTCGTTTACTTTGGTCATCGCAATATCTCCCTCGCTCGCTTCAGCGCCAGTTCGATCTCCCTGCTTGGCGTCTTCTGCGTTTTCTTGACGAACACCCGCACCACCACTACGCGCCTGCCGACGACGGTAACGTAGAGGGCCCGCGAAATCCCGTCCCTACCCTTCAGGCGCATTTCCCAAAGGGACCCGCGCAGATGCTTCACGTGCGGCTCCCGAACCCGCTCCAAACCGAACTCCTCAATCAACTGCGAGATGTAGCGGAAGCGAGCAAGCATATCGACGGGTAGCTCTTCAAGCTCCGCATCCACAACGTCATTCAAGGTCTCGACAGTCCACGCCATTACCGATTCCTATTATAGCGTTTTTGCTATACCGTAACAGCCGTCGTCCTACGCACGAACCGTGGCACCATACCAACATGAAGAGCTATCGCAAAGAGCTGTGGTTCGAGGTCCCCAGCCGGCGCGGATTCATCAACATCACCGGCCAGGTGGAGCAGTGCCTCGCCGAGAGCGGCGTAGAGGAGGGGCTGGTGCTGGTGAACGCGATGCACATCACCGCCTCGGTATTCATTAACGACGATGAGCGAGGGTTGCACCAGGATTACGAAAAGTGGCTGGAGCGGATCGCTCCGCATGAGCCGGTGTCGCAATACCTTCATAATCGGACCGGCGAGGACAATGCCGATGCGCATATGAAACGCCAGGTAATGGGCCGCGAGGTGGTGGTGGCGATCACCAAGGGGAAGCTGGATTTCGGGCCGTGGGAGCAGATCTTCTACGGCGAATTCGACGGTCGGCGGCGGAAGCGGGCGCTGGTCAAGATCATAGGGGAGTAAACCGGCGCGGCGAGGCCAGCTTTGTTCCGCGAGGCGCGACCGTTAGGGAGTGCGTTCCGCCCTACTGACCCGCGACTGTCAACGACCGGCACGCTCAACCCTCCTCTGAACCGCGACCGTCAGGGAGCGGCACGCCCTCTTTCTGAACCGCGAGTGTCAACGAGCGGCACTCTCAACTCCCCACCAACGCTCAACCCGCCATCCCGAAACCCCAATCACCGCCATAACAAACTATTTCCCGACTCTATCTCCTCTCGATTCCTCCACTTCCCACTTCGCTCCACACCCCTTCGCACAATTCCCCGGTTATCTTGAAACCGAAGAGATCGGTGCTCGATTCAGCAGAGAGCCGGTTCCACTGAGCAAGGCGTCCATGGCAAAGCCGTTGCAAGGTGTGTGAGTGTTGGATGGCAGCCTGTCCTAAAA
>Ga0182024_10012178_pt1 | contig 17059 bp, 19 predicted proteins | sample P32metaG_FD_120480 | JGI IMG/M metagenome (GOLD analysis project Ga0182024, IMG submission 120480) | Permafrost microbial communities from Stordalen Mire, Sweden - P3-2 metaG (Illumina Assembly) | ecosystem: Environmental > Terrestrial > Soil > Wetlands > Permafrost | place: Sweden: Stordalen...
AGGCGACTCCGCGCCTGTTGGACGAATTGCTCGGCTGCGGACTCGCTGGCACGGGCCGCCGATACGGTCGCCGTGCTCGACTTGGCGGTGGCCAAGGCTTGATCGTAGATTTGCGGCGACACTTCCCGCTTGTCGACCAGCAGCTTATATCGGTGGAGATCGTCCTGCGCCCTTACGTCATTTGCCTCGGCCGCCTCCAGCTGGGAATGAGCGGCGGTGAGTTGCTTCTCGGCAGCGGCGACTCCGGCATTTGCGTCTTCGATACCCGAAGCAGTGAAGCGGAGTTGGCTTGAAGTGTTTACCGAAGTGATCGGAACCGTGATATTCAGCGATTGAGCGGTCGCTTCGGCATTGGCGAGACTGGCTTGCGCCTGCGCGACCGCAACCTCATAATCTTTCGGGTCGATCTCGACCAGCACCGTGCCTTTCTCCACCCACTGGTTGTCGTCTACGTTGACTCGCACCACGTAACCGGAAACGCGAGCGCTGACGGGATAGAGGTGAACGTCCGCTTGAGCGTCGTCGGTCGATTCGTAGCTGCTCAAATAGCGCCAGAGGAACACGCCGGCGACAACCACCACCACGATCACGACCAGAATGACGACATTTCTACGGCCCGTGGAAGGGCGGCGCACACGCGGATTACGGTCCCTGTCCGCCAAAGACGAAGGGTCGGCCGAAGATTCTTTGCCGGTCTCAGGTATTGAACGGGATAGAGTTTCTTCCGCCATGGTCACTTTTTTCTGAAAAATTCCTTGACGCCCTGTTCCGCGATGCCCAGAGCGCGAACCAGCGAAATTTTTGCGTAATTATAGTTGTAGAGACTCGATATGTACTGTTCGTGCGCACTCGCGACTGCCTCTTGCAACTGCACTACTTCGACGGTGTCGGTGACACCCGCGCTGAAACGATCACGAGACTGAGTCAGCGTCTCTTCTGCTAAATCGATGTTGCTGCGCGCCACGTTCACCTGTTCCGCCGAGGACTGCAGGTTCAGCATCGCGGCGCGCACCTCGGAATCGATCTGCGCTCGTAGATTCTCCAGGCGCTCGCGGCTCTGTTCGAGTCTGGCATTAGCCAGCAAGACATCGGCGTGAACACTGCCGCCCTGAAAAATTGGAATCGATAGCGTCCCGCGCACGTCGGCCACTGTCGTAGACGTGGAGGGGTGCTCCCCCGCCAGTCCATAATCTGCGTTAAAGGAAAGCGACGGGAGATAGCCGGCCACCGCTGCCTTTCGGGAGAATTCCGCCGCGCGTACGTCGGTCATGACGGCCTGGTAATCGGAACGTGATGCGTAGGCGCGTTTCAGAGCCTCGTCGACGATGATGTCTTCGAACGGCTGGTATGGCGATTTGTCCGTCAAGTCGAATTCCTGTTCGGGCGCCAAACCGATTACGCGCGACACAGTCAGCTTCTGGATGGCGAAGTTGTTCTTTGCCTGAATCAACTGTTGCTGCCGGGTCTGGAGCTCGACCTTGGTGCGCAGGCCATCGATGTCCGGCGAAGTGCCGGCATCGATCTGGTCCGCAGCCTGATCGTAAAGCGCCTTTGCCGTCTTGACTTCCGCTTCTGCGGTTTCGATGCGGGCTTCGTCGGCGATGGCCTGCAAATACACAGATCCCACAGCGAGCACGACGAGGTCCCGAGCGTCCTTGAAAGTATAGTCGGCTGATTTCAGACTCTGGCTGGCGGCACGGGTGGCATTGATCGACTTCCAATCGAACAGGCTTTGGGTCACACTGGCACGCGCATCAAAGTAAGAAAAAGGCCCCACGGAGCGCGGGAGGGGAACTCCAGCAAAACTGGTAAGGCCGAGTTCAGCGAGATTAATCTTTGAGGCGTCCACATAAGGCGCTGCGGTTACATGCGGTAAGAGAGCGCTCAATTGCTCCCAGCGCTGTCCGCGGGCCGAGCCGATGTCCGCATGCGAAAGTAGCAGCCCGAGATTTTGCTTCAGCTCGCGGTTGATGGCGTCCTGCAACGAGAGCGGTATAACGCCAGGAACAACCTTGGCTGGGACACTGCCCGCGAACGGGCTCACGCCACCGGTGCCCGGAATGGCCTGGCCTGGACTGCTCGAACCGGGCGTCGACTCGGTTTGGGCAAGAGACATTGCTGCTCCGCAAATCAAGACTCCGGAGAGCAGGAAAAAACAGCGGCGAGTGTGAATTCTCAAAGGGACCTCCTTTAACGTCGAGTCTTTTGCGGCGGTGGTGCCGGGAGGCCAATATCCTAGTCTGGCCGGTTATCTCTAGCAAACGAAATTCTTGGCCGATACCTTGGCCGGCGCCTGTGACCAACGCTACTCGCCCCTCGTGTGTTCTTATTGAGGTGTTCATCTGGCTGTGCTCCCCAGCCGCTCAACTAGAAATGCTCCGATTCCGCTCAGTGCCTCGGTAGCGGCGTTGAATCTTCCGAGATCTGTGACGAACCCGTGCGGCATTCCCATCCATACGTCCAGCTTGGCGTCGACGCCGGCCGCGACGGCGCGCTCTCCATAGCGCCGCGAGTCGTCGAGCAGCACTTCGTCGTCTCCAACGTGAACGCGGATTGGAGGCAGGCCGGTCAAATCACCGTAGAGAGGCGAGGCCAGCGGATTCCTGGGATCGGTCTCGCCCAAATAGGAGCAGACAAGCCTAGCTGCCTGGGACTTGGTGAAGTACGGGTCCGCTTCCGCTCGCGTCTCAAAGCTTTCGCCCGTAAGTGCAAGGTCAGTCACCGGAGAGAATGCGACAGCACCCACCGGCGCGACGACATCTCTGGAGGCTTGTGCGGATGCGATTGACAGAAGCACTAGGGCCAGATTGCCTCCAGCCGAGTCGCCCGTAAGGACGATCTTGGTGATTCCCTCATCAACCAGTCCGCGATAGCATGCTTCGAGGTCCCGAACGGCAGCAGGAAACGGATGCTCGGGAGCGAGCCGATAATCAGGTAAGAAAGCATCGGCACCAGCGCTCAAGGCGATGTGGCCGACGAAGTTCCGGAACGCGTGGGCGGTTCCCCAGTTGAACCAGCCGCCATGCACGTGAATGATCGCGGCCCCCTTTCGAGCCTTCGCCGGCTTGGTCCACCAGCCGGATATCCTCCCGGCCGTAGCGGCTCTGAAGGTCACACCCTCCGGGACCGCGACTCGCTCCATGATGTCGTTGAACGGACCGCGGCCAGCGGTTCCTTCGAACTTGCCTTTCATGGGTGCGACAACCGATCGCAAAGCGGCCACCGCGGCCGAATCTTCCTCGCTGAGCGGACGTATAACCGAACCGGAGGCTTCCATGGCTGGGTCGTTGAGAATGTTAGGTTGCATTTTTACTTTCCTTCCAAATCACACTTCGCGAAGCACCGAATCGGCGCGGAAAAAGGCGTGACGCATTGCCCCCGAGAATGGCGCGCCATTCCGAATCATTCAACTCAGTGCTCTGCAAGATCCGTTGCTTGGAGCTTACGGCCAGGTCTCGGCGCAGATACGGAAAATCCGTTCCATACAGAACTTGATTGATTCCCGCTACGTCGGGCAGCATGCGGAGCACTTGATCGCTTACAGCTCACGATAAGCGAGTGGAAGGTGCGATTGAATTTCGGAGCGAACGCGGTCATGGCTTTTCCTTTCTGTGAACTTGTCCGTGAGCGTGCGATGGTTTTGAACTTGCGGAGGCTTGCGTTTCCTGCTCGTGCTCCGCTTCGACGAATGCTTTAAGGCTGTTAAGGCTAGCCGTCCAGAAAACACGGTACTGATCAATCCAGGAGTCGACCGCGCGCAGCGGTTCGGGATTGAGCTGGTAGACGCGGTTTCGACCTTCGCGATGCTCGCGGACGAGGTGAGCCCGGCGCAGCAGGCGGAGATGCTTGGAAATCGCAGGACGCGAGACCGGGAAAGCGCTGGCGATCTGTCCGGCGGGCTGGGAACCGCGACGGAGAAGATCCAGAACGGCGCGGCGGGTGGGATCGGCGAGGGCCTGGAAGGTGGCCTCGCCGACCTGGGAAGCGGAATATGTAACCGAACGGTCACGCACAATGCGTAACTATAAGGTTACGCGATATTCATGTCAAGGGATTTTTTACTGTCGGATTTTTACTGTCGGCAAAGCGTTCCGGCCGCGCGGCGTAAAATGGAGATGACTCCTCCCTGCGGTGAAGGCCATGAGTACTGCACCTGCCTTCCGAGTGTCTCGCCTCCTTTCCCTTGTGACTTCCCTTCTTTTGTGTTTTCCGCTTGCTCTGGTATCGCCGGCTGCCGCGCAACATGGAGGCAGTGGTGGCGGCGGTCACTTTGGCGGAGGTGGACATTTTGGAGGCGGGCATTCTGGAGGGCATTCTTCCGGACATCACTCCAGCGAAAGCCCTACGGGGGGCCACTTCCATTGGCTGCGCTTTGGTTCGGGCAAGCACTCGAGGGAAGGAGCAGCCTCGGATGCGACAGCAGATATGTCGCCGCCGATGTGGAACATCGGCACCGGGCGTGCCGCAACGACCCGGAGGATCTCGCCGACTCTGCTGTGGTCTCCTGCGAGGTTGCGGCCCGAGTCGGCCGGGGGCACGCTGTCTGTGAACTTTCCGCGCAGGATGCATCGGGGGCGATTCTTCGGGCGGTATCCTCGGGTTGCTTCGTCAGGATGCTACTTCAACGGAGTGAGCCAGGTTTGTTTCTTCGAACCGTTCTTGCCATTGCTGTGGTTCGACGCTTTCGAATACGGGGTTGGCTTCGGCGGAGGCTGGACAGATGCGGGCGACGATTCACAAGGGATGGATCAAGCCGATATGTCGGGAATCTCGCAGCCGGTGAATCCACCGGATGAGACTTCCGCTGATGAGGATACGGCAGCAGCGAATGCAAAGGCGCAGGCCGAAGCCGACGCGCAGGACTGGGACTTGGGCCCCGACGTGTTCGTGCTGGTCCTGCATAACGGCACGACCCAGCTGGCGAAGAGTTACTGGGCGGCCGATGGGTATCTGGAATATATCAGTCCGGATGGCATTCGCAGCCACATCCCACTGGACGCGCTCGATCTGCAGCGCACGGTGGTTCGCAACGAGCGCCGTGGAGTGCCGTTTGTGCTGCGGTCAACGCCGGCAGGAAGTCAGTGAGAGCGGACTAGGTGGCGTTGCGCTAAGGCTGCTTGCCGTCGGACACAAGCTTTAGGAAGGCTTGGTGGACTCGAGCGTCGTCGGAAAGCTCGGGGTGGAAAGTGGCGGCCATGGCTCTTCCCTGCCGGACCGCGACGGGATCGGATCCTTCCGTGGCGAGCACTACGACGCCATCGCCGACGTGGGAAATCTTGGGCGCTCGAATGAAGACCATTTCGAGGGGCAATTCGGCGAGGCGGCCTTCGAGATCGCGCAAGAAATTTCCCTTCTCGGATCGAGCTGCCGATCTGGCGTCCGTAGGCGTTGCGGCGGATCCGGATGTTAAGGGCGCCGAGTTCCGGCTTGGAACGGGTTCTCCACTTCGTTTGCCAGAAGAATGGCGCCCGCACAGGTCCTGAAGGTGGGCTTGGAACGCACGAACTGTTTGAGTTTTTCAAAACCGGTCGGGCTGAGCAGATAAGGAGAGAACGAGCGGCGTGACGAGCAGCAGGGTGAGTTTTTGCATGGGACCCTGAGCGGTCCGACTACGATGAGGGAAATCGGCCGAGGGTTGTTATGTCTTGGTAAACCGCGCCTGTACCCGCTTGCGTGGCGGCCATTGCCGAACTATACTTCCCCAGATCTTAGCCCGTTCGTCTTTTGAGGTTCTGGCCGTGCGTCATCCCATCGCGTTAAGCATCATCCTTCTAGCCTTCATTTCATATCCTGCAGCAGGGCAAGTGCTGAGCATCCCCGGGGGGGGCAGCAAATTCACCAGCGCAACAGAGATAGGCCCGCTTCAGACGGCGCAAATGGATTTCAACCTGTTCACGATTAATAGTCAGAACCCGGATAACACGCCACTCGAGGGCCAAAGCGGTTCGATCTCCAAGCTCGATTTAAAGGCGCCGGGAAAAGCGCGGCGGGAATATGAGAAAGGTTATCAATTCCTGATGAAGAAGGATGCGCAGAGTGCGATCGAGCATCTGAAGACAGCAATCCAGATCTACCCGAGCTACGTGGCGGCGCACAACGCCCTGGGAACGGCATACTTGAATCTGAACCAGAACGAGCAGGCGCGGGACGAGTTTGCCCGAGCCGTTGCGCTCGACGATCACCTGCCAAACTCATTCTTGAATTTGGGGTGCGCGCACCTCGCGCTGAAGGATTATGCGGCAGCGGAGGAAACGCTGCGCAAAGCTTCTTCGATCGCTCCGCTCGATCTGCAATTGCACTTGGCACTGGCGTATGGAGAATACGTCAATCGGGATTATCCGGCGGTGCTGGTGACGGCGCGCGAGGTGCACGCGCGAAAGCACCAGACAGCCACAGTGGTGCACTTTTTTGCGGCCGGCGCGCTTGAGGCGCAAGGCAATCTCACAGACGCACAGCACGAACTGGAAACCCTGTTACAGGAAGATCCGAAATCCGCTTCGGCGGCGCAATACCGCCAAATCCTGGAAGGTCTGAAGACCGAGCAGGCCATGCGCGAAGAAGCCAACTTGCATCTGGCGGAGGCTGTGAAGTTCAGCTTCAACCAACCGGCCGAGCCGACGCGGGAACAGGCGATGGGACGGGCGCAGATCGTTTTGCAAAATATCAAGGAAAACAATGAGATCGCGGAAGCGGAAGCGGCGCCCGATCCCGTTTGTACAAGCTGCAGCGCCAACGAACCAGTTACAGCTCCGGGCGCAAGCGGGATTGAGAAGGCAAAAAGCGCCACGCCTGCTGGTTCGGTAGTTCGCGTAACAGTGGACGAAGTCGCGTTTTACTTCGCTGCGACCGATCACGGAAAATCGGTAACCAATCTGGAAACTTCGGAAGTGAAAGTGCGCGACGATAACAAACCTCCGGCAGCACTGCGCTCGTTTCTCAACGAATCCCAGCTGCCGCTGCGGCTGGGGCTGGTGATCGATACCAGCAATTCGGTGACGGGACGCTTCTCATTCGAGCAGCAGGCGGCGGAGAAGTTCCTGCAGAAGGTGGTTACTGGCACGAGCGATCAGGCGTTTGTCATCGGAGTGAACAACTCTGTGTTGCTGGTGCAGGATTTCACGTCCGATCTGGCGCTGGCCGGACACGCCATCGGTCAGCTTGCGCCGGGCGGGGGAACGGCGCTGTGGGATGCGGTGAAGTTCGCCGCCGAGAAATTGGGTCGTCCCGAGCCCCAGCCTGTGGCGCGGGTTCTGGTGGTGATCAGTGATGGCGAGGATAATTCGAGCAGCGCCACTTTGAAGGAAGCGATCGGCAGCGCGCTAGCGGGACAGGTCGCGGTGTACACGGTCAGTACCAGAGATCTGCTTGACGAGACGCAGGGCGCACTCTTGGGCGATCGTGCGCTGCAGACCCTTTCCGACCTCACTGGTGGAGCATCGTTTGTGCCCGGGTCCATTCGCCGGCTCACCGGGAGTTTGGCCGACGTGCAGCAGGTGATTCGCGGACGCTACATGGTGTCGTACCAGCCGGCACAGTTTGCGCGGGACGGTCGCTACCGGACGATCGAGATTAATGCGCAGAAGGACGGGCATCCGCTGAAGATCTTTGCGCGCAAGGGGTATTACGCGGCGGCGGCGGGAGCAACGTCTGCGACGCCGTGATTTTACTGCTGAGTCAGCGAGAGGTTAGTCGATGGGGTCGCGCATGGCCGCTCCCGAACCAGGCTCAGATGGCTGCTCAACCGTTGGGTCATCCCGCGCTGGGGCAAGGTGAATATCAATGCCGTAAACCCAGTGGCAGTCGAGGAGTGGCTCAAGACGCTCTCGAAAATAGACAGTGAAGACAGGGAGCGTTTGGCCCGTGGCAGCAGAGCGAAGATCAGAAACGTAATGAGCGCTCTCTCCAATCACGTAATACGCTGGCAGTTCACCGACAAAAACCCGATCACGGGACCGGTGAAAGGTGCGGGCGTCCGCGTAAGCGCTAAGAGAATGTCCATTCCCGACATTTTCACCGTTGAGGAGATGCAGAAAATGATCTCTGCCGTTCTTCTGCGGGAGCGGGTCCTGATTTTCCTCGACATGGTCACGGGGCTACGCCGCGGCGAGTTGGCGGGTTTGCAATGGGCCGACATCGACTTTCTGAACCTGCAAATCGACGTAAGTCGATCGGTGCTGGATCAGCACGTGGGAAGGTGTAAGACCGAGATCTCTCAAAAGCCGGTTCCCATCGACGAATACATCGCCGCCGACCTGCGCGAGTGGTACCGGCAAACTCCTTACCACGCTCCCACCGACTGGGTTTTCGCTACTAACCGCAACCGAGCCGGTGAGAAGCGCGGCAAGCAACCGCTATGGTTGTCAAAAGTGATGGGCTATCACGTCCAACCAATCGCAAGAATGCTGGGCATCCAGAAACGCATCGGGTGGCATACGTTCCGCCGTACCTATTCGAGCATCCTCAAAGACAACGGCGAGGATGTGAAGGTGGTGCAGGAGCTATTGCGGCACGCTTCCACTAAGGTAACGTTGGACGTCTACGCGCAAGCTCTGACGCCGGCCAAGCGGGCAGCGCAGCGCAAAGTCGTGTTGATGATTCGGGAGAATCTCAGTGTACCGCTAGTGTACCGCGGGCAACCGGGGACACTGGCATAAGTTGTTGATAAGGTTGGCGTCCCCGACGGGATTTGAACCCGTGTTACCGCCGTGAAAGGGCGCAAACAAACTGGATCACGTTGTAACTACAAGGCAGCGGTCGCTCTGCAATGCCCTGTAAGGAACGGCTAAGAACGCAAAGGAACAGACTCAGCTTGTACCGTCCTTGTACCGCGAGTTTTGCACCCCCGATTCTCAAATGTAGGGGTCGTCAATCTTGAGAACGGCTCGCAAAGATGATTTCGAAGCATATTGGCAGGATGAGAAGGCCTGGCTATGCACCGTCGAATTCTTGCCCGCCGATGATCCTGAGGCTCGAGCCTACACCGCCGACATTGTCTGCTGCCTGTTCGCCTGCGCGCATCTCACCAACACGCGCTCCCTGGCACTTCTTGGTGACGCTGATGCTGACGCTTACGAAATCCTTTTCTCTTTCGCATCTCCCGAAGAGAAAAGACAATTCCTGGATTTGATCCGCGCCAATGAGGATCTTGGAAACGACTACATCGAGAACGATTTTATGTTGCCAACAAACGAAGAGATTCGGAATGCTCGCCCGCTCCAAACAATCCTGCCTGAGGATGTCTTAATTCGTGCCGTGCTCATCGCAACCAGTATCTGCGTCGGTGCTGAAGATGATCGCGCTGCGTCATAGACGTACTAGATTCAACGATTTCTTCTCTCCATGGGTGGGCTGGATCGCCCCCAGATGTAAGGATTAAGGCGTTCGATCGAATGGCATGTCTCCTATCCTTAATTAATGCGCATCAATTAATACGCATCGACCGCGTTAAGGTCGACGGACGGCCGATCGGCCGATCAGTCGTGGTCAAGCAAAAGCAGTCTGGCGCATTAGTACCGAAATGGCATATACTTATGTATATGCCAGGGCCAGGAGAGCGAACATGCAACGCAAGGCGAAGGTCTTCATGAATAACCGGAGTCAAGCCGTCCGCTTGCCCAAGGAGTTTCGATTCCGTACGCAGGAGGTATTCATACGGAAAGAGGGTAGCGAAGTTGTCCTGTCCCCTCGGCCATTTGATTGGACATCGTACCTTGCGGAGGGGCCCATTGCCTCAGCAGATTTCATGGAAGGTATCGAAGATCTGCCGGTGCAGGAGCGTGAGCCGTAATGCCGCGCTATATGCTGGACACGGACACTTGTTCCTACATCATGAAACGCTCGAATGATGCGGTTCTGAAGCGCTTGCAGAAAATTCCGGTGAGCGACGTCTGCATCTCGGTAGTCACTAAGTCGGAGCTGCTGTTTGGGGTCGAAGTGTCTCCCCGGCGACGGCAGGATGAGTCCGCGCTGAATGCTTTCTTGCGCTACGTCGAAGTTCTCGATTTTCCCGACGCTGCATCTCCGCATTACGCGAAGATTCGCGCCCACTTAAAGACTCTTGGCACGATGATCGGCGCGAACGACCTGTTCATTGCGGCCCATGCCCGCAGTCTTGGCGTGACGCTGGTTACGAACAACACGCGAGAGTTCGGACGGGTCCCCAAATTGAACATCGAAAATTGGACACTCAGTCCTTGAGCCTGTCGGGGGAGTTGGTTCCCGACTGTGCCTCTCGAAAATCTGGAAAGATCTGAGCGGGAACGAATTATACTGTTCTCCGAATTCTCTTCTTCGATGCCCACTTCCCTGCTCGCACTTCTCATCACACTGGGTTCGATCCTTCGTTCGCGCCTTGACCTGTGCCTACGAAAAAACCGACAAATCTTGGGAAATGCAGTAAATGAAGTTGTCGAACGGCAGGACGGACAGATCTAGCGGTTCTGCTGTTCCTTTTTTGTGCCTGTGAAAAACCGACGCTGTTCCTCCAACTCATTGATTAGACTTGGCGTCCCCGACGGGATTTGAACCCGTGTTACCGCCGTGAAAGCGGGATGGCTAAACGTAACTCTAACAACACACAGGAACATGGACGCACTGGATGGCGTTCTAGGAGCAGCAAGAAACACCTTATTGTGTCCCCGATGTGTCCCCGGCGTTTATGGCGCCGGGCGGACCTTTATCGCCCCACGCAATTCTCTTCCCACTTGCTCGTGTGACTCTAAGCAATGGTAGAGCGCAGCGTTTTCAGGGCTACGTTAGGCTGTGTTCTAAACAACTTGAGTGACTTCAGGTGGCCGCCTAAGTACTTGAGAACACATGAAAGACACGAGAATCGTGGGTGGAAATCGTGGATTCAACAACAACACATGGACAATTCAGTGAAATGGCTCTTGATGGAGTGCGACATCGCAGTCCGATTCGGAGACCACTTTCTCTAGACTGTATGGGCTCCTTGTGTGTTGCTACCGCGACCCAAACAGTCCACCGAAACCGGTTGCTAGCGCATCATGCATTTGGAGGCGGGCTCGTGAGAGTCTTGTCTTCGCGTTAGCTTCCGACAGGCCCAAGACCTATGCGGTTTCCGTGGTGCTGAGATGGTTCAGGTCGCGGAGTAAGCCCAGCTCATTGGTTCCCCGACCTTCCGTCCTCAAACATCAAGAATGATATTCACGTCTGGCTGTGAGCAGCACACCAGCACATTTCCCGAAGCCTGCCTCTCCAGGGGTTCCGGGTCGATGCCCAAACTTGTGGAAGGCAGAAGAAGTCGTTCCAGAACAGATCTTAATAGTGCCCTCAGGAAAGGTATCGACCCTTGAAATGAAATCCTTATAGAGGTGGTCCGTGGGAAAATGAACATCGATCATGTTCTTTGGCCGACGCGGTCGCATGATCGCTCGTAGCCAATCATCTAGATCCCAGTTGGCATTGGGTGGCATTATCGCCCTCTTCCAGCACCAGCCATGTTGCCCTCTTACGAACGGGAAACGCGGCGCTCCGGCTCCGCATAGAGCCCGAACTCCGCAATTCCCGGCGGCTTGCCCCTTCCTCGAACGCTTAGGCGGACGCGCTCCGCGGAGGTCTCGTTCACACGGTACACCATCATTGTGGGTGACTCGCCAGCAAGCGCCTCGTTCCACCGCCCCCCGCTCCACGCCTCCACGCGATACGAAGCAATGCGGCTTTCCATCCCATAGTCCCCCAGGTAGGTCGGCTCGAGGACTGCAATCGTGTTGAAGCTTGTTGGCTTGCGCAGATCGATCTCGATCGACCCCGACGTTTGCCCGTCATCGCACTGCCAGTACGTTCCAGGCCGATCGTCGTTTGCCAGGTCCGGTCCCGACGTATCGGCGGAGCTGCTCGCGTACGAGGGCCGACCCGACGCAAGGTTCGATGAAATGATCTGCAGTGCGGGTGTGAGCCGTGGCGCGGGCACCCGATCGCGCCAGAGTTGCCCGATCTCAGCAAGCCGATCCACCGCATTCTGGTCGAACCGCCCCTCCCGGTTCGGCGCCACATTCAAGATGAGATTGCAGTGGTGCGCATTGAAAGGGATTAGCCATTCTTCCACGATCTGCTTGGCGGAGCGAAGCTCCTGGCTCGGATATTCCAGCTTCCAGAACCAGTCGCTCTGCAGCGTGGTTGCCGACTGCGACGGCACCTCGCTTCCGGCCGGAATGGTCTGCCCGGCGTGCTGCTCATACTGCTTCACATCGGTGTAGTAGAGGGCTGGCGCCGGAAACCTGCCCTGGTTGTAATCACTCATCAGGCAGTTCGGCTGCAGCTGCTTCACATGGTTGTAGATCTCGAGAAATGGAATCTCTTCATAGTTCAATCGGCTCCAGGCAGCGTTCCATCCGTCGATCACCAGTGCCGTAATCTCGCCATAGTTCGTCAGTAGCTCTGTCAGCTGCGCCTTCACCCGGTCGATCTTCTCCCGCGTCACGCAATACGGCCGGATGTCCCCGCGCAGATCGAGAATCGAAAAGTAGAGGCAGGTCTTGAGCCCCTGCGAGCGGAACGAGTCTACATAAGCGCGCACAATATCCCGCTTATAGGTCGCATCCCTTACGCAGGCGCTGCCGGTCGCCGTTGACCACAGGCAAAATCCATCATGATGTTTGGTCGTCAGGCAGCCATACGCCATACCTGCCGAACGGGCCGCATGCGCCCACTGATCGGTGTCTAGACTCTTCGGATTGAACAGCGCCGACGACGCCCTCGGATCGCCCCATTCCCGCTGCTCGAAAGTCGCCATGTTCAGGTGGATATACATGCCAAAGCGCAGATCAAGGAACCGCTGCTGCGCCTCCAGCATCGACAACTCAGAGGCGGTTCCAACAATCGCTCCAGCCGAGGTTGTTCCCAATGAGGCACTCAACGCCGCGACGGCCAAACCGCCGGTGAATTCTCTTCTGTTCATTCCGCTCGCCTTCTCTGCAAATCCGGTTGCCGCGCGCCATGCCGGCGATCTCGACTCTCCCGACCATGACCGGAAGCGCCGCTCTATCTGAAGATATCGCAGTGCGGACGTTTTCTTGTCGCGTCAGAGCGTGGCATAGAGTTCTCGATACCACGGCCAATGCGCAGCCGGTTCGCGCACCTCGAGCTTGAATCCGATTTCATAGACTGGGGTTCCGGCAGCAACCGTGCAGAAATTTACTCTAGCGTATTGTACGCAAGGTCAACCCATGACTTAGGCGCCCGCAAACAATATCCAGGCTTGTGACTAACTTACTCAGGGGCGCGGATATTTGAGCTCTTGACCGAGGTCATTCGGCGTTATTTCACGCAAAGTCATTCCCCGCGATAGACCCCCAGTTTGCTTCGTGAAATAGGGGCAAAGCTGTGTCCACGATTCTCTCTTCCACTCGTCTTCCGTACCTTCCTGGGACGTGGAACTCCAACTCCTCCCAGTATGCATTGATCATGGCTCCCTTGGGCTCAAAACCGGCGAGAAGCGGAAATGAAGATGACGGGTCTCCGCAAATGCTCCGTGACACCAGGCACCATCCACGGACACCCCCAGCAGTTCCGCTCCAAACTTTCGAGACTCGGGGAGGATCTCGTTGTGGAGAGCGATCTGGTCACCGCATACCGGGCTCCAGTCCGCGGGATAGAACGCCAGGATCGCAGGATGTCCCATGCTGTAACCCTTTCGCTCCCCCCTCTCAATAGCGCTTGGCCATTCGCTTGCCCTGGCGATAGCTCATCCCCATCATCACCGCGGCGTTCACCAGTTTCAGTTCGCCGCTTTTCACTCTCTCCAATACTCCCGCTCGTCGCATCTCCTTGCTGCTCATCGCTGTCCTTCCCAATCTGGCCTCCAGTGGAGACCTCCAGATTAGGGGACATTTCTATTGTCGTAACGTCGCCAAAAGGCCAAAAGGGGACATTTCTATTGTCGCCGTATGGGGACATTATCAATGTCGCGCGACATGGCTAATAATCGCAGTTAGTGCTCCTCGAATGCTTTCGTTTTGCCTTGTGCGGAGCCTGCTCAGTGCGACGGGTTAGAGGCGAGGAAAGCCCAGTCCCGGACGTCTACTTTGTAACTATGCTCCGATAAAAAGCGGCTGATCTCCACCAGTTCGTTGCGGTCCATCTCGGAAAAGTCAGCAGGGTTGAAGCTAAATATAGAGCCTTCAGGAAACTGAAGCAGTTTGTCTTTCAGTGTCTGCAAGTCGGCGCAGCCGTATTGGTTGATGCGGTAGCGCAACCGCTCCGTCGAATTTAGATATTCCATGGATTCACTTACCTTGTCCCGCTCCTCCACTGTGGGATTCAGATTGCCGATGATTGTGAAATGCCTTGGGCCGGGCCCAACGCTCAGTGAGCCGCCGCACTGGAACCTGCACCGCAATCCCTTCATCGTTTCTTGATCGAACAAGGTTTCCAACTGCTTTTCCTCTTCCTGGGTAAGAACCCATTTCTGGGCTGCTTCGAAAGTTGTCGTCAATTCCATGACGAGATAGTGCTTTGCCCCATCGTCGGTTGTGGCACCGCCATTGTTCCACCTCTTTTCCGCACCACTGGATACAACGCGGTACTGCCACTTTTCTAACTCTTGCCAAATTGTTGCTTTTAGTTCAGGTGGTGCTTGGCGTGCGAGGTAGAGAGCACCATCGTCGGCGGCGGGAGTGCCGGCCTCGACTTGCGCGAGTGCGATCCGCTGCAAAACAGCGCCCGGTTCAAGAAGGCCAAGCGTGATGAGAAACCGGTTTGTGCATACCTGTGTTCGTGAGCTTTCAAGTACTTTCTCAACCCGCGGAGCAGCCTGCTCTGGCGAAACCTTCAGCAGGTAAGCCAGAACCGGTACCTGGATCGAGCAAGGCCATTCTGTAAGTTTTGCGTCAATGAACGGAAGAACGGCCGGAAGAACCGTAACGGTCGCGTACCGGTACAGCAACGCGGCGGAATGGACTAGATCACGATCATCATTCAGCGTGGCGAAGGCGGCGAAGTTTGCCGCAATCTGCTTTTCCTGTTCGGGAAGCGAAGCGTCAGGAAGCCGTAAGTAGTAGGACGAAAAGCGAGGCTGCGGGCGCACGATCTCTTTCCGTATGAAGTTGGTTGCAGCTATAGGCTCTAGCTCGCGCCAGCGCAGCAGAGCAGGTCCGTCGCCCGCCTCGGCTCTTCCGCGAACTGTGGGCAACATCAGGGGAGAACGGATGCGATCCCAACCGTCTTCAAGCAGTAACTCCTGCGTTTGGGATGGGAGCCGATCGAAGTCTTCAGCGGCAACAGAAATGACTTGGGGTGGAAATAGAAGATCGTAGGCTCGGCCTCCGCCGTCCAACTCCGTACGAAGGGGATTTCGGAGGACAGTGGCCAGTGACTCAGCCTGTGCATCGCCGCGTTTCTGCGGCAGCGCGCTGAACAGCTTGTCCCGCTCTTTGTCAACGACCTCCTGAGAGAGGAACAAGCCCCCGACCTTCTTTGATTCTTCGATATTGAGAAAGCCGACGAGGGCTGAAAAGAAATTCGGCGTCACTGCTATATCGGGATCAACTAGAAGACTCTGCATCTCTTCAACACCAGCGGAGAGATTGGGGGAACGTTCAAGGCAGTTTTGTGCCTCGGAGTCCGCGGGTAAAACCGCTTTAGCCAACACACGCGCTGCTTCTGGGGTGCCGAGGGTGCAGAGGGCTTGTTTGGCCTGCTGATAATCGAGCAGACTCTGGGACGGAGGGTTAGTTTCCCTTGGGCGGGGCGCAAACCATGCCTCAGCGCCCTTGCGCACAATCTCCCTTTGCCATTCAGCTTCGGCCGGCACGATCTCGAGGATGAAATCGCGCGTCACGGTCGTGGCATGAGGGTGCGCCTGAACCTTCGTGGTCTCGTCATCGAAACCTACGTCGAGTGACAAACGGATTTCGTATTCTCCTGGCTTCTCGAAACGAAAGCGGTTGGTAAGGATGTAGGAGGAGGTCGCTGGTTGTGTTGTGAGATAGTGCGGCGGAACCTCGAACATCGGGCCGCCACCTGTGCGAGGGCCATCGAACTCCTTCGTGTAGTCCACCCACCCGGTCTCGGGCGTAATGGCAAAGGACCACCGACTGAAGAAACGGCATTGCGGAAAGCCAAAGTTGCTCTCGCGAAATAAAGCGCAGGACTCTAAATGGCGATTCGGCGTGGCGCTGGACAGCAGAACCTCGACGGAGATTACCTCGCCAATACGAAACCGATTGGAGCCGGTGCCGGAACGGAAGTGCACCTGCAAGTCGGCAGGCTCGGATGCGGTGGGTTGTTGCCCCAGCATCGACGAGACAAGGAGCCCAACTGTGAGAGCGAACCACTCAAGCTTGGGACGGATCATAGACCTCCGGAAACCGGTCTGATGGACCACTTATTATAGGAGGATCGCAAAGCGACGTTCATCTTGCATCTGAACCGCGCCAGTTTCACTGCCAAGTGGCTGGTGGGCGGGCCGGGAGTCAAACCCGGATTTGCAGCTTCGGACGCTACCGTGTTGTTCGGTTACACTACCCACCCATCTGGAACTCGCGCCGGGAATCCAACCCGGATCTCTTCGTTAGGACCGAAGCGTCATCATGCGTTAGACCACGCGAGCCTCATTCAATGTGGAGGGGATGCAGAGAATTGAACTCTGATCTCAAGATTCGTAGCCTTGCGCCCTCATCCGTTGGACCACATCCCCACATTGGAAGCGGCAGAGAGATTTGAACTCTCATCGTCCGAGGTAGAAGCTCGGCGCATTGCTCCGTTATGCTATGCCGCCTCGTTGCTAACGTAACTCTGGTGCGGGATGTGGGAATCGAACCCACTTCGTCTCGCTTAAAAGGCGAGTGCATATCCATATCTGCCAATCCCGCAAACTCTGCTGGGTGACGCTGGAATCGAACCAGCCTTGTCTCGCTTAAGAGGCGAGTGCATCTGCCATCTCTGCCAGTCACCCACGTTCCACAACAAACAATTTTGGTGCAGGATGTTGGAATCGAACCAACGCCTCGCGGTTATCGACCGCGGGCTCGACCTTCGAGCTAATCCTGCATGGTGCGCCGTTCGGGAGTTGAACCCGCATCTGTTGGGTGTAGGCCAA
>Ga0182024_10012179_pt1 | contig 17058 bp, 15 predicted proteins | sample P32metaG_FD_120480 | JGI IMG/M metagenome (GOLD analysis project Ga0182024, IMG submission 120480) | Permafrost microbial communities from Stordalen Mire, Sweden - P3-2 metaG (Illumina Assembly) | ecosystem: Environmental > Terrestrial > Soil > Wetlands > Permafrost | place: Sweden: Stordalen...
AGGGTTAGTCCAGTAGTGAGGGCTTCTTCCAGTCGAAGTGGCGGCCCAGAATTCCTTTGATGATCCAGTGATCTGTGCTGGCGGTTGGGCCGACACCCACGCCGATATTGATCTCCCACTTGGGAGAAACATTCAGGTCGGTCACCACGAAGATTTGCTGCTGTTGATCGTGCAGAGAATCAAATGCGCCCAAGCGGCCGTAGTCTGCGTAATATTCGATACCGCCGCTGATCTGGCGGTTGAAGTCATAGCTGACCTTTGCTCCCGGGGCGAAACCCAATCCTTGTTTCACGTCGGGACCGTGCCAGGTACGTTCGAGCGCGGGATTCAACGCCAGGTACCAGCGGCCGAGGTACTTGTCGACGATGGGCCGTATTTCCCAGGTCCAGGTATCCGGCGAATAGACGGCACGCTGATACCCGACCTCGGTCGAAAGACTCACGCCCACGGGCCAATGCCACGAATCCGGAACCCGCACCCGCGGCCGGATATGGTCGCCTACCCACTGCACCCCATGCCCGTTCTGTTCGCTGGTAAAGACGTAAAAGCCCACTTCAGACCAGCTGGTCAGACCCTGGGTAATCTCGAGCGTCTCGTGTTCCTGGTGGTTGGTGGGATACACGCCATCGATCTGATACTTCTGCCCATCCGGAGTGAAATTGGAATGGAGCTCAACCATGGTGCTCTTTGGTTCCACTGTGGCTGCGCCATATACCTGGATCTCGTAGTTGCCCTGGGCGCGCAGCGGCTTCGCGCTCGAGAGCGCGAGAAGCACCGCGAGCATGCACAGCCAATTACGCATATTGGAAGAGCATCATGAAGCCTGCATCCATGTGGTTCTGCTGGTGGCAATGAAAGAGCGTCGGCCCGGGATCATTGGCCGTGAACTCTACCTCCACCTGGGTACCTGCATCCACCAGGATGGTGTCTTTTAAGATGCCGTGAACCTCCGGATGGTCGGGTACGCGGCGCAATTCAAAGCTGTGGCGGTGGAGGTGAACGGGATGGTCGTTGGTGCTGCGATTGATGAACGCCAGGCGATAGCGTTGGCCCGCAGTCAGGGTGGGCCCGGTGGTCTCCGGGTAAGACTTGCCGTTGATGGTCCAATGATCCATCGCGCCGTGCCCGGTGAACTTGGATTCGAAGACCATTGGAATAGTGATTGTGCCCGCCTGCTGGGGGGGCGCCGGATCAGCAGAAGCAAAGGCCAGGTAATCCCAGGTAAGTTGATTGGGCTGATCCCATTTCGGTTTCCCAGTGCTCCCGGAGTACTCCACAACAATGCCCATACCGGCAGCCATGATGTGCTTGCGCACTTCGCCCATGACCCAGGAGCCGGGATGATTCATCTCCACCACCGCGCTGACCCGTTCCGCAGGAGCCAGGCGGAGCATCGACACAACCTGCGGCTGAGGCACCTGGTTGCCATCAAGCGCAACGACCTCGAATTGGTGTCCGGAAAAAGCGATCCAGTGCACTTCGCTAGGGCTGGAGTTAAGCAGGTGTAAGAGCACGCGCTCGCCGGACTTCACGCGCAGCGGCTCACCGAAGCCCAGGACGCGGCCGTTGATGGCCGATACGCCGTAGACCGGATCCATGGAACCGTCGCCGCTCGCGAGCAGGTCGCCATCCCAATCATGCAGCGCGAGGAAGATCTCCTGGTCATAGCGCGCCGGGTTGTCCCGGGGCTCGATGAACAGAAATCCGTGCTCGCCGGTGTACTGCCCCTTGTGCAGATCTTTGCCGGCGAAGGTATGGGTGTGGTACCAGCGGAAGCCGGATGGACGCGGAGTGAATGTATAACGGGCATGGCCGCCGGCCGGGATGAGGGGCGTGCCTTCTTCCATCGCACCATCCACTTCCGGGGGCAGAAAGAGGCCATGCCAGTGAACCACTTCGCTGTTGCCGCTATGGTTGGTAACATCGATGGTGACCGACCGGCCTTCTTTCAAGCGCAGCAGGGGACCGGGTACCTGGCCGTTGTAGGCGATGGTCTTGATGGTTCGCCGCGGAGCAACTTCAAGATCGTAAGCGGCGATGTCGATGGTGTAGTCAGCGGGAGCGGTTTGCTGGGAGAGCCCGGCCAATGCCGCGGAAGTGACGGCCATACCGGAAAGCTTGAGCATTTGTCGCCGGGTAACCAATACCTCATCTTAACAAAGTAAGAGAGCATGATCGGGAACAGGCTGCGCACCGCGGGCCGGCCTGCTTCCGACCAGATTGACAAGATGCAAACGCAAGATGCGGAAGGTAGATAGAGGAAGAGATGGTTTCTAGCAAGAAGGGGAAATTGGGGAAGCGGCCTGGGCTTACCTTTGCCGTCGCGCTGCTGACCGTTGTGGGTGCGGCTCTTCCCGGTCTGCTGGCGCAAACGCCGGTTGGTTTAAGCAGCGACGCGATCCTTGACCATCTGAATGCGGTCATCAACTGGTACCGAGGAGCCATGAGCCGGGTTCCGACGGTGGGTTTACCCAGCGATGCCGTATATCAGTACAACGCGCAAAACCTGGCCGCTGAAGTGGTTCAACTCGCCTTCCAGTCTGCGCAGGCCGAAGCGGCACTCATTCCCGCGGCCAGTGCGGCCAGCACCCCCGGCGGCGGTGCATCTACCTCGCAGCAGAACCTGGCAAAGATGTTGAGCGATGTGACTGCTCGCATCAGCGCACTGCAGGGGCAGATCAGCGATCTCGACCAGCAGATAGCGCGCGCGCCCAAAGCCAAGCGGCAGCAGCTTATGGCGCAGAAAGAGAGCGCGCAGGGAGAATTGGAGCTGCGCAATGCCACCCGCCAGGCTCTGGAGCAGATGGCCCAGTTCGTCAGCAGCAATGGCGAAAGCGGCAAAGGGGGCCTGGAGGGCAGCATTAACGAATTGCGCCGTTCTGTGCCGGAACTCGCCAACCCGGGCACGGCCAATACTACCGCCAAACCGGCCAGCGCAAACACGTCCATGCCGGCTTCCACTGGCTTGATCGGGGAAGTGATGGGGCTTTATGACCAGCTCCAGGGAATGCGCCAGCTCAGCCAGATGACGGAAGAGACCGCTCGGGTGCGAGAGGCGGCGACGAACCTGCGCAACCCGCTGGTAGCCACTCTGCGGGCCACCATTCAGCAAGGAGAGCAACTGGCAAATGCGACCAACCAGGCGCCCACGCAACCGGGTCAGCAGCAACCGGGTCAGCAGCCGCCTGACCAGCAACGGAAGCAGTTCGAGGCGCTGGCGGCGCGCTTCAAGCAAATCGCCAGCGCCTCGCTCCCCTTAAGCCAGGAGATCATCCTGCTGGACCAGAGCCGTTCCAATTTTATGGAGTGGCGACAGTCCGTGGTTCATGAATCGAACCACATTCTTCGCTCCATTGTTTTGCGCGTCTTAGGCATTGCCCTGGCCATGGGCGTCATCCTGCTGCTCTCCGAAGTCTGGCGCAGAATCACCTTCCGCTATGTGACCGATATGCGCCGGCGGCGGCAGTTTCTCGCCCTGCGCCGAATCGTGATCGGGTTCTGCATGGGGATCGTGCTGATTCTCGGGTTTGTCAGCGAGTTCAGTTCGCTGGCCACGTTTGCCGGGTTCATTACCGCCGGCCTGGCGGTTGGCCTGCAAACTATTCTTCTTTCTGTTGCTGCCTACTTCTTCCTGGTGGGGCGATGGGGCATCCGGGTGGGCGATCGCATCAGCGTGGCCGGCGTGACCGGCGACGTGGTCGACGTAGGGTTGGTCCGTTTGTACCTGATCGAACTGGCGGGAACGGGAGTCGATCTGTTTCCTACGGGGCGGATCGTGGTGTTTTCCAACTCAGTTCTGTTTCAGGCGACGACCCCGCTCTTCAAACAGCTCCCGGGTGCCGACTATGCCTGGCACGAGGTGGCGGTGGCGTTGAACCCGGCGGGAAAGATCCACCTGGTGGAGACGCAATTATTCGATGCGGTGAATTCGGTGCATGCCGGCTACAGGGGTGAGCTGCAGCGGCTATTAGGAACAACGGAGCGCCGCGTCGATATCCAATTGAAGGTGCCGGAGCCTCACGGCCAGCTGCAATACACCGATACCGGCCTGGAGTATGCCGTGCGTTACCCGGTGGGTTTACACCAAGTCTCGGAAGTAGACGACAAGATTACCCGCAAGCTGCTGGAAATCCTTGAGCAGCAACCCGAGCTGCAAGCGAGTGTCTCCGGTTTCCCTAAGATTCGCGCAGCAGTTAAGGCTTAAGGGAGGGCGCAAGCGACTCGGACAGGATAGCGACGGCATCCTGCACGCTGGTGTTCGATGGCAGCGGCTTAAAGGCCGAGCGCTTTACGTCCTGGTCCCGGTTGATGGATTTAAAGAAGACAATGCGGCCCGAGATGTGAACGTACAACAGGCTTGTCTTCCATCGGTTCTCGGCCACCTGCTCGCGCGCGATCTGGAAGCTGCCGCCCTTCTCGATCCGACCCAGCAGGCCGTAACCGAAGTCGATCTCATTCACGATATGGGCATCAATTTTTGCCAGCCGCTTCTGCTGCGGCTGAATCCATATCTCTCCCGACAGGGCGTGATAGACGCGGGTCTCGTAGGTGGATGGATTGTAAGCAGGGTTGGGGCGGAACGAGAGCCGCAGATTGCCATCCGCGGTGCCGTCGTAGGTGTAGATAAATGCCTCGGGCATGGCGCCGATCAGCCGCTGCAGGTGCTGTTCCTCTGCCTCATGATCCTGCTTCATGCGAGCCTGCTCGCCGGAATTCCGCACGAGGTTGTTCAGGCGCTCGGTTTCCTTCTTCTGTGCCGCCGGATCGAGTGGCTTGCCCTGCCGCGCAAGCACGCGGTACACAGGGCCGGAGATCGTCTCCACCTCCCGCTCGATCGTGGTCTGAGAGCCTACCCGTTTGTCGACCTGGTATTGCCACAAGCTGGTCTGGCGGCGTTCCTGCAGTTCGTTGTAAACCACGTCCTTGACCAGGTCATGCGCGGATTCCGTCGGGCTTTGCGCCCGGAGCGTAGAGACAGCACATAATAGCAGAGCCCCCGCGAGAGGCAAAATGGATCTCGTCATCCGCCTTGTTACACTCAATTCATGCTAGACGAGACTACATTCCGCCGCCACTGCGATGCTGCGATGGAGGCTCTCAAGAAGAGCCTTATCGCGCGAGAAGAAGAGGGCGGATTTGAAGTGGAAGAACAAAACGGCGTGCTGAATATTTTGTTTGAAGACCCGCCGGGCAAGTTTGTGATTACACCGAATACGCCTCCCCGCCAGGTATGGATTTCCGCGCTCTCCACCAGCTTCAAGCTGGACTGGTCGGAGACGGCAAAGAGCTTTGTCCTGCCTAAGACCGGCGAAACGCTGGCCCAGGTGGTTGACCGGGTGATCCTGGAACATCTGCAATAAAAACAGGAATGCGCAAAACGCTCTCCGTCGCCATCATCACGCGCAATGAAGAAGCCAACCTCGACCGCACATTGGGCAGCGTGGCCTGGGCGGATGAGATCGTGGTGGTCGATTCCGGCTCCGACGATCGCACGGAGGAGATCGCTCGCAGCTATCGGTCACGGTTTTATCTGGAAGAGTGGAAGGGTTTCGCGGCGCAGAAGAACTCCGCGCTGGAGAAATGTTCTGGCGAGTGGATTCTTTCGCTCGATGCGGACGAGGCGTTGAGCGACGAATTGGCTAAAGAGATATGGGAGTTGCTGGAGCGCGATCCTCCGTTTGACGGGTATGCGCTGCCGCGGCGGAATCTGTTTCTTGGGCGGTGGATCCGGTATGGCGGGTTTTATCCGGACCTCAAGCTCAGGCTTTTTCGCCGGGGGGCGGCGGAGTTTGAGGCGCGTCCGGTGCATGAAACGCTGCACTTCCCGGGGAAGGCCGGGCGGTTGAAGGGGGATATGGTGCACGATGCTTATCCCAGCCTGGAAGCGTATATCGCACATATGGATCGGTACAGCACGCTGGGTGCGGAGCATGCAGTGCGGGCCGGCAAGAGGAGCTTGTTTCCCTTGGCGTTTGTGGCGGATGTTGTGGTGAATCCTGTGGCTACGTTTGTTTATAACTATTTTTTTCGGTTGGGGTTTTTGGATGGACGGGAAGGGTTGCTGTTGCACTTGTATCACTCGGTTTATGTGAGCTGGAAGTATGCCAAGGTGTGGGAACAGACGCGCCGGTAGTGGGGTGGGTGGTTTTCTTCTGGTGCCGAAGCGATGGGTGCCCCATCGTGGCAGGGACAAGAGTTAAGACTTTGTCTTGTTCTTCTCTTGGAGTCAGAAGCTGTGGAGGGGCTGCGCCCAGGGCTGCGCCCCGTCTTTTTCGGCCCACGTACGCTTAGGCGAACGTTGGGCACCCGTCCGATTCTCTCTGACATGGGTGATTCCCTCTGACTGGGTGATTCTCTCTGACCCGGCTTTCTTCAGGTGCGGCGGTGGTGGTTTGCTCTGCTCGGAGGGAGGCGTCTATGCTGGTCAGTCGGGGTGCGGCTGTGACCAACGGAGAGGAAGGCGAGGCGCGCTTCACCACTATTTCTGGTGTTCCTGTGCGCCGGCTCTATACCGCCGCTGACTTGCCGGCGGATTTTACTGCCGGGGTTCCTGGCGAGCCGCCTTATACGCGCGGGATCCATAGCACCGGATACCGCGGCAAACTCTGGACTATGCGCCAGTTCTCCGGTTTTGCCACGCCGGAGGAGACCAACGCCCGATATCGCTACCTGCTGGCCAATGGCGGAGGAGGGCTTTCCGTCGCTTTCGACCTGCCTACTTTGATGGGCTATGACTCCGACGCGGCGGAGAGCGAGGGTGAGGTGGGCAAGTGCGGGGTGGCTATCGATTCTCTGGAAGACATGGAAGCCCTCTTCGCGGGAATCGAGCTCGAAAAAACCAGCGTTTCCATGACCATCAACTCGCCCGCCAACGTGCTCTGGGCCATGTACCTGGTGACGGTCGAAAAACAGGGTGGTGATTGGACCAAAGTCGCGGGCACGCTGCAGAACGACATCCTGAAGGAATACATCGCGCAAAAGGAATTCATCTTTCCTCCCGCGCCGTCGATGCGGCTGGTGATCGACACCATCGAGTTCGGATCGCTGTTCACTCCGCGGTTCAACCCTATCTCCATTAGCGGGTACCACATTCGCGAGGCGGGCTCGACGGCGCTGCAGGAACTGGCCTTCACGCTCTACGATGGGGTGGAGTACGTGGAGTGGGCACTTCGCCGTGGGCTGCGGATCGATGATTTCGCACCCCGGCTGAGCTTTTTCTTCAATGCTCATAACGATTTTTTCGAAGAGATCGGCAAATTTCGCGCGGCCCGCAAGATCTGGTATCGCCTGATGACCGAGCGATTTGGCGCCCAGGATGTTCGCTCCCACCGATTGCGGTTCCATGCCCAGACGGCGGGCGTCTCGCTCACCGCCCAGCAACCGAAGAACAACATCGCGCGGGTAGCGATCCAGGCCCTGGCCGCGGTGCTGGGTGGCACGCAGAGCCTGCATACCGACGGGTTTGATGAAGCCCTCGCTCTACCGACTGAAGATGCGGCGCGCATCGCCTTGCGCACGCAGCAGATCCTGGCTTACGAATCAGGGGTAGCCAACGTCGTGGATCCTCTGGGTGGGTCCTATTTCGTGGAACGGGTGACCCTGGATATGGAGCAGGGTGCGTTTGACTACTTCGACAAGCTGGACGCCATGGGCGGCATGGTGCGGGCTATCGAAAGAGGCTTTCCGCAAAGAGAGATTGCCGATGCCAGCTATGCCTACCAACGGGCGGTCGAAAAGCGGGAAAAGATCATTGTCGGCGTGAATGAATATGTCGTGAATGAGGAGCCGCCGGAAATTCTCCGTATCGGAGAGTCGGTGCGCGAGTGGCAGACGAGCAAACTCGAGCGGCTGCGCGCCCGGCGCTCCAGCCAGGCGGTCGCGCGGAGCCTGGATGCGCTCCGGCACGCGCTTACGCTCCCGCCCCAGGCCAGCCGCGGTAGCCTTTCCAGCGCAAATACCATGCCTTATTTACTGGATTGTGTACGCGCCCATGCTACTCTGGGCGAAATCTGCGACGCCATGCGCGCAGTGTTGGGTACCTATCAAGAGGCCGGCATTTCCTAAGGGCCCCGAATCAGGCGTTACCAACGGACGTAATTGTGGGTAACCCAAACCCGATGGATATACTACTTATGGGTCACGGGCCCGCAACTCCTGCTTTCGTTCGAGCATCCGAGCATGTTTAGCTAAATCAGTGGAAATTTCACGCTCCCCCGCACAGAGGCTCCTATGGACAACCATGAAGCTACGTTCTATTCATTGCAGTTGCGGCTGGTGAGAGGGTTGCCGGGCGATCCTGCCGGGCAGAAAGTCGAACTGATTGCCTTTCCTGAAGGGCCGGGCGAACCCCGCCGGGCGCACTTCGAACATTGGGAGCCGTTGTCGCACCGCCTATCGGCGGTGGCCAGCAGCACCCCTTTTCACCTCAAAGTGATGTACCGGACCCTGCATGCGGGGTTGACCGCGTTTTTGATCGACCGGGCCACCGGCCATCGGCAAATCTTTTCTCATCATCAGTTGAAAGACCTGGGCCTGGCCAGCTAGTCTCAGGTGTTCTTCCTGCAGGGCCATGAGGAAATCCCAAAACTGCTTTACGCCGGGTTCAGGACAGATTATGGTGGCTCAATTACCTGCGGTGGCCTCACAGGAAGAGCAGATGCCAGACAAGCAGCAGAGAGTGCTGGAATACGAGGCAGCCGGTGCGTCCGACCAGGGGCGAACCCGGAAAAGCAACGAAGATGCCTATGGGCTGAACCTCCACAACGAGGAGGGCGCCTGCAATTTTGTGGTCTGCGACGGCATGGGTGGCGCAGCCGCGGGCGAAGTCGCCAGCCGCATGGCAGTCGAGACCATGTTGCGCGCCATGGACCAAAGCGTGCTGACTCGGGAAACCTTCCAGCATGCGGTGGACGCGGCCAACAACAGTGTGCACAGCAGTGCAGAGCAGGATCCGGCCCGTGCGGGCATGGGAACCACGCTGGTGGCCATGGCTACCCGCGGCAATCATGCCTGGGTGGCGCACGTGGGCGATAGCCGCGCCTATCGCCTGAGGGACGGCAGCCTGGAACGTTTAACCCACGACCATTCGCTGGTGGATGAGCAGGTGCGATTGGGGCAGCTGACCCAGGCGCAGGCTGAGACCTCTCCCATGCGCAATGTCATCACCCGGGCGGTGGGGACCCAGGACCAGGTGGACGCCGACGTGATCGAGTTTGCCGTCATCCCCGGCGACTTGTACCTGCTGGCCTCCGATGGCCTGATGCGCGAAGTCGATGATGAGCAAATTGCGGCCATTCTGCGCGCTTCCGGGGAGCTGGAACAGACCTGCGCGCAGCTGATTGAGGCCGCCAATCAAGCCGGAGGCCGGGATAACATCACCTGCGTGCTGGCGCGGGCGCGGTAAAGCATCTCTCCTGTTCCAATTCTCTTATGAAGAAAATCAAAGTAGTGGGTGTAGTGGGCGCCGGAACCATGGGCAATGGGATTGCGCATGTTTTTGCCCGCGGTGGGTTTCAGGTAATCCTGTGCGAGGTGGAACAGCGCTTTCTCGATCGAGGGCTGGAGGCGATCCGCAAGAACCTGGAGCGCGAGGTGGCCAAGGGCAAACTGAGCGCAGCCGATGCGGAAGGGGCATTGGGATTGATCCGTGGCACCCTGCAAGCCAGCGACCTGGGGATTTGCGACATTGTGATTGAGGCTGCGCCGGAGCGCTTCGCGCTCAAGCAGGATCTCTTCATGGCCCTGGATGCGATCCTGAATCCGGAGGTTATTCTGGCTTCCAACACTTCTTCCATTTCCATCACCCGTCTGGCGGCCCAGACGCAAAGACCCAGTCAAGTCATAGGGATGCACTTCTTTAATCCGGTACCGGTGATGAAGCTGGTGGAGGTGATCCGCGGCCTGGAGACCAGCGATGAAACCTTTGCCCAGGTGAAAGCGTTGGCCGAGACGCTGGGCAAGTCGCCGGTCGAGGTCAATGACGCGCCGGGCTTTGTCTCCAACCGGGTGCTGATGCCGCTGCTCAACGAGGCCATGTATGCGGTGATGGAAGGGGTGGCTACGGCCGAAGCAGTGGACCAGGTGTTCCAGTTGGGTATGGCCCACCCCATGGGACCGCTGGCGCTGGCCGACTTTATCGGTCTCGATGTTTGCCTGGACATCATGCGGGTGATGGTCGAAGGTCTGGGGGATCCCAAATACCGGCCCTGCCCGCTGCTGATTCGCATGGTGGACGCAGGCTGGCTGGGCCGCAAGTCGGGACGCGGATTTTACCAATATTGAAGTGATACGGGGCGCGGGAGTACCAGGGCTGGCACCCTCTTGAGCGAGAGTCCTTTTTTCAACCAAGAGACAGCGTATGCTTTTCGAATGATGCGGATGACGGTGCTGGCCTCGGGATCCAAGGGGAACAGCACGCTGGTGTCCAGCAGCCGGACGCGCATCCTGGTGGATGCGGGGCTCTCCTGCCGGGAACTGCTGAAGCGCATGCAGATGGCTAATGAAGATCCTGCCGCCATCGACGCTCTGCTGATCACCCACGAACATCAGGACCATGTGCAGGGACTGGCGGTGCTGGCCCGCAAACTGGGCGTGCCGGTGTATTTTACCCAGGCAACGCACCGGGCCTGGATGCGCTGGATGATGCCTCACAAGCGCATGACCTACGCGGCGTGGCTGGCGTTGCGGCAGCAGGATCTGGCCCAGCGGCAGGCTTCGGAAGCGGCGCCCGTGAGCGCGGCTCCGGTAGCAGAAGAAGTCGAGTGCGCAGAGGAGGGTCCCAAACAGGAGGATCCATGTAGCCTTCCCGGGGTGGAATACTTCGCCGCCGGCACGGGCTTCTCGATCGGCGACATTGCCGTCACCCCGTTTACCATTCCCCACGATGCGGCCGACCCGGTGGGCTTTGTCTTTGAATCCGACGGGGTTCGGATGGCGATTGCCACCGATCTGGGGTACATGCCCCCTAATGTGAAGATGGCGATCCGAAATTGTGACGTTCTTATGCTCGAAAGTAACCACGATCTTGAAATGTTGCGTGATGGACCCTATCCCTGGTCGGTCAAGCAGCGGGTCATGTCTCGCGTGGGACACCTATCCAATGAGGCTGCCTCCGATTTTCTGGAGAAGAATTACGATGGGAACGCTTCTTATGTCGTTCTTGCGCATCTATCTGAGAGTAACAACCTGCCCGAGTTGGCACGAGTTACAGCAGAAAGGGCGTTGCGTGACCGCATGAGCCTGCTGGCCAATAAGCTGATTCTGGCCCAGCAAGATGCGCCTCTCACGCCCATTTGCTTATAATCAGGTAAGTTCCATTGATCGCCTGGCGTTCTGGCCCGCGAATTCGATGGCCAGCCAATGGCGAAGTTGTTACTATGGTGTAAAGCGGCTAAACATAACAATGCAAACGACGACATGTACCGATCGAGTGGTAGGCGACATACTTTCCAGCTGGAGATATGACATCTCAGGGATTACTCCTGAAATGCGCCGAGATTACGAGCAGCACCTGGTTGAATGTGCGCATTGCCTTTCGCGCCAGCGGCTGCATCGGACTATCGATGTGGCTTTGATTGGATTGAGCACGGTTTCGATTGCGGCTTTCCTGCTGGGTCTTGCGGTGATTCACCGGGTACAGCCTTTGCAGCATTGGGCTCTGGTGAATCTGCAATTGTGGCAGATGTCGATTGTGTTGAGCCTGCAGGCAGCGGCTATTGCGGGTTTGCTGATTTCGTTGATGACGTGGGTGTTGGTAGCGGTGGCGACTCCGGCTCCGGTTTATATTGCTGAAGTTGCTATGGCCCAGGCGCGGGTGTTGCAGGATCGTATCCCTGAGGAATTGCGGGAAAGATTGATGCGCAACGTGGCTTGATTGCCTGGATTGGAATTGAGAGAAAAAGCCCCCGGGAACAGGGGCTTTTTTATTTGCTCGAAAATGACCGCGTTCAACTCCAATCTTGTTTTGTCGAAGAAGATTCTCGAAGTGCGCATTGGTTTGGGGTCAAGTGAAACTGCAGATCCCTCCGCTACGCTTCGCTCCGGTCCCACGGCACGCCGGGGCAGGCGGGATGACAAAGGGGAGGGTGGCGCTTCCATTGAGTATCGGCTAGTGGCTGAAAGGATGACAAAGGGGAGGGTTGGGGTTTCCAGCTGGGATTGGTTGCATGGATCCCAGGTCTCAAAAGCGAGACCTGGGGCACCCTTCGATTGTTTACCGACGCAGTGAACTCACCCCTCCGAGTTTGCTGCTCGGGGTGGGGTGGGGTGGGGTTTCCCTTCGATTGTTTCCGACCGATTGTTGCCGACGCAGTGAGCTACTCATTTACCTGTACGGATCCGATCAGATCCTTGACCTTTGCAATGTGATGGCGGGCGCACCATTTTTCCAGTGATTCAGCGATGCGCTGGACGGCTCGCGGATCGGCGTAGCTGGCTGTGCCGATTTGGACGGCGGTCGCACCAGCCAGCAGGAACTCTACCGCGTCTTCGGCTGTGGTGATGCCGCCCAGGCCCATGATGGGAATTGAGACGGCGCGCGCGGCCTCGTAGACCATGCGCACGGCAATTGGCTTGATCGCGGGCCCGGAAAGCCCTCCGGTGTTGTTGGCGATGCGGGGGCGCCGGGTTTCGACGTCGATGGAGAGAGATAAGAAGGTATTGACCAGCGAGAGCGCGTCCGCACCGGCATTTTCAGCACAACGCGCCATTTGGGCAATGGAGGTGACGTTGGGCGAGAGCTTCACAATCAGCGGGCGGCGCGAAACCGCCTTGGCTCGCGTGACCAATTGATCGAGGATCCCCGTATCGGTGCCAAAGACCATTCCCCCGTGCTGGGTGTTGGGGCAAGAGGCGTTCAACTCGTAGGCGGCGATGCCGGGGGCGGAGTTGAGCAATTCAATCACTGCAATGTAGTCGCGTATCTCGTAGCCGAAGACATTGGCGATGCAGGCAGTTGCGGGGTGAGGCCGGAGCGCAGGCAGCTTTTTCTCGATGAAGGCACGAACCCCGATGTTCTGCAATCCGATGGCATTGATCATGCCTCCGGGGGTCTCGATCAGCCGCGGCGCCTGGTTGCCGGCCATGGGCTCCAGCGATAAGCCCTTGGTGATAAAGCCGCCGATGCGGTCGAGCGAGACAACGTCTTCAAACTCCACTCCGTAGCCGAAGGTTCCGCTGGCGGCAACAATCGGATTGCGCAGCAGCATACCGGCAAAGCGAACGCTCATATCCGGCTTCACGGGCTGGTCGGGCTCCCCTTGGGTGCGGTGTCGTCCGGGGCATCCGGATGGCGGCGTCCCGCGCGGGGGGTAGGGACAGGTGGCAGAGTGTGGATTGCCTGGGTCAGCACTTTACCGACCGACGCCGACGGTTGTGTCACCCCGAGGACGGAAGCCAGGGTGGCGGCCAGGTCTACCGGCTGCACTCGGCCGTGGTAGATACCGGGGGTGAAGGGCGCGCCATAAAAGCCCAGCGGGACGTGGCGGTCATAGGACCAGGGACTGAAGTGTGTGGTGCCGCCGGCGGTCAAGGTCTGCATCTGGAAGGCTTCCGGAATCACCATGACGTACCAACCGCCGTTGGGGCTGTAGCTGTGCGCCAGCAGCAATCCCCACTCCGAGGGAGGCAGCTGGCCTGAGGCCAGTTCCTGGCGGGTGTAGGTATGGACGACGACGGGAATAGCGGGCTGGCGGACTGGCGGCGGCGCCGGCGGGCTGATGATCGGTTTGATGGCGGCGACGCTGGAACGAGACTTAGAGCGTTGCCGGGAGCCGGCTGGTGGCAGCGTTCTGGCCAAAGGAGGTGGGTTGGGCAGCGGGGTGGCTGCGGCACTGGCCGGCTGGGCGGGAGGGGGTGGCGGGGTTGGAGGCAGCGCGGCAACCGCTGCCGGGACAGCCTGCTGAATGGCCTGCTCTGCTTCCAGCTCATTGATCCCTGCGACTTCGAAGGACGGACGATTGAGCGACAGGTAGGGCAGTTCCTGCTGCGACAGCAGGTATTCGACTTTCTCTCCGGGAGAGAATTTGGCGTTCATGGCGTCATTCAGATTGGCTACGAACTTGCCCATGTCGATGGTGGCCGCGGGCATGCCCAGCGCCTGCGCGGCGGCGGGGACGGGCGCGACCCCGTGGTCGGCAGAGAGGGTGATCCAGGTATTCGCCAGGCCGCCGGGAACGTTCTTGTCCAGCCAGGAGAAGAAGCTGTCGAGCTGCACGTCGAGACTATCCACCATCTGCCGCGCCTGGGGCGAGTCCGGTCCGAACTGGTGGCCGACCAAGTCGTTCGCGGAAAGGCTGAGGACCAGCATGTCGGTGACCGGATGGCTGCCAAGTTGCTCGCTGGTGATGAGCGCACGCGCGAAATCGAGCTCGTAGGCGTTCCCTGCCGGGGTGGACCCAACCGCCTCATAGAAATTCCGAGTACCCGGGTCGCCAGCTTCCTGCTCCGCCTGGCCTGCACGGTCTCCCGAATTAAAGGCCGTCACCCAGTCCGGGAGAGCGTCCATGTAATAGCTGGAGGTGACGAAAGCCCCGGAGGAAGGTTCGATCCAGTAGGCGCCGTTGGCGGAGTAGCCGGCGGGCAGGATGGCGGCACGATCCTTGAGCGAGATACCGAAGACTTTGGCCTGACCCTGTGTGGCCAGGCGCAGCGAATCGCCGACCGTGGAGGCACGTAGATTGAAGGGGGAGGCTCCGGGCTCCTTGCCGGAGTGGACGGCGCCGACTATGCGGTAGCGATCGTCCTCGACGGAAGAGACAGGGCGCGTCTTGTTGCGGCTCAGGTCCCACCAGCCGTTAGAGGAAATGCCGTGGCCATCGGTGTAGGCCCCGGTTCCCAGGGTGGCGTGCCCAGGAGCGGTCTTGGTGTTGGCGTAGTCGTAGTAGCAATCTTCGAAGTAAGCGCCTTTGTCGAGAAAGAGGCGGAAGCCGCGGCCTTTGAAGTCCGCGCGGTAGCGATCGAGGTAGTCAGCCCGAAATTGATCGACCACCAGGATGACAACCAGCTTGGGACGGCCATCGTAGGCGCTTCCCCAAGCCAGTGGGGACCAGGGAATAACGAGGAAAGCGAGGAGCAACGTGCAGACACAACGCTTGGGGGTAGACATGTGCTCCGACTAGTATCGCAAAACATGTGGCTCAGGAGGGTGTGTGATGGGAGACCCCCCCAAAAAGGGTGGCCCACCCCGGGGCACTTGAGATGACGTAGAGAGTTTTGGGGGAGGCATGGTAGCCCACTCTTCGCCAACAGCGGGCGAAGAATGGGGCACCCAAGGCTTTGGTTGCAAAGAAGAAAATGTCCCTCACCTCGTTTATTCTTGGCCCTATGCTGCGGAGTCTTCCCTTCCTTCTGATCGCGTTGCTAGCTACAAGCGCTTCTTCCAAGGCACAGATTACGGTCAGTTTTCCGGCTCGTGTCTCCTCCAAGCCGCTCGATGGGCGGGTATTGCTGCTGCTCTCGACCGATCCGTCGGCCGAACCGCGGATGCAGATCAACGACACTCCACGCTCGCAGATTGTCTTTGGCACCACGGTCGATGAGCTGGCCCCGGGCCAGCCGGTGGCAATTACGGGCTCGGCCCCCGGTTATCCCATTCGCTCGCTCAACGATGTGCCGCCGGGCGATTACTCCGTGCAGGCTGTGCTGAATATTTACCAGACCTTCCACCGGGCCAACGGCACTACGGTGAAGCTGGCGCCTGATCGCGGGGAGGGACAGCACTGGAATCTCGCCCCCGGCAACCTTTACTCCAAACCCACCAAGGTGCATATCGACGGCCATACCAAGCTTGCTGTCTCGCTCACTGAAATCATCCCGCCCATTGCACCCCAGCCGGACACGAAATATATCCGCCACATTCGCATTCAAAGCGATCTATTGACAAAGTTCTGGGGCACGCCGATGTACCTCTCAGCCATTGTCCTGGTGCCTGAGGGTTTTGATGAGCATCCCAACGCTCACTTCCCCATTGCCATTTTTCATGACCACTTTGTAGACGGCATGGAGGACTTTCGCACCACTCCGCCCGACCCTGACCTCAAGCCCGACTACTCGGAACGCTTCCACCTGGCGGGATACAACCGCATCCAGCAGGAGGAAGCCTACAAGGAGTACCAGCAGTGGATCAGCCCTGGGTTTCCTCGCATCCTGGTGGTCAAGATCCAGCACGCCAACCCGTTCTATGACGATTCGTATGCGGTGAACTCGGCCAACCTGGGGCCCTATGGCGATGCCATCGAGACCGAGCTGCTGCCTGCCATCGAGAAGCAGTTCCGCGGCCTGACCCTTGGCTGGGCTCACTTCGTCTACGGCGGGTCGACCGGCGGCTGGGAGTCGCTGGCGGTGCAAATGTTCTATCCCAAGGATTACAACGGCGCGTTTGTCGCCTGTCCTGACCCGGTCGACTTTCATGCTTACATGACGGTCGACCTCTACCAACAACCCAACGTTTTCTATCTCCAGGGCGCGCACAAGCAGGTGGAGCAACCCGCGATGCGCAACTACCTGGGACAGACCCTGATCTCGATGCGGGATAACATCGCCTATGAGGCTGCGCTGGGCGATCACGGACGCTCGGGAGAGCAGTTCGACATCTGGCAGGCGGTCTACGGCCCGGTGGGCGCCGATGGTTACCCGGCGCAGATCTTCGACAAGCAGTCTGGGGCCATCGATCAGCAGGTTGCTGCTTATTGGCACGATCATTTTGACCTGGACGCGATTCTCAAGAAGAACTGGGACCAGCTGGGGCCGCTGCTCCAGGGCAAACTCCACATCTACGTGGGGTCAGCCGACACTTACTTTCTCAACGACGCCGTTTACCTGATGCAGGACTTTCTCGACCAGACGGGCACCCCCGGCCACGGAGTTCCCTACCAGGGAGAAGTGAAATACGGCGATCGGGCGGAGCACTGCTGGAATGGCGATCCTAACCTGCCGAACGCGCTGTCTCGCCTGCACTACAACACCATGTACCTGCCCAAGATCATGGAGCGCATTCAGAAGACCGCCCCGGCCGATGCCGATATGAGCTGGAAGTACTGAGGCGATGGTTCCGGTAAAGTA
>Ga0182024_10012180_pt1 | contig 17058 bp, 14 predicted proteins | sample P32metaG_FD_120480 | JGI IMG/M metagenome (GOLD analysis project Ga0182024, IMG submission 120480) | Permafrost microbial communities from Stordalen Mire, Sweden - P3-2 metaG (Illumina Assembly) | ecosystem: Environmental > Terrestrial > Soil > Wetlands > Permafrost | place: Sweden: Stordalen...
CATTCTGAGCGAAGCGAAGAATCTCTCTTCGATTGTAAGTACAACAAAATAAAAGAAGGAGAGATTCTTCGCTTCGCTCAGAATGACAGAACGTCGAGTTTTTCCGCAGCCTGTGAAGCCTGTCCTACTAAAACCTCAGGCTTTTTCGCCGCGCTGAAATAACTTCGAGAATTGCTCCTGCGAAGCAGGCGGAACGGCGACGATCGTCAGATTTTCCCGCACATGTTCCACGCGGCTCATGCCCACAAGCGCTGTCGTGATTCCCGGCGTGGACCGCACAAATTGCATGGCGCGTTCCGCATCCGTTTTCATTCCCAGCGCATTGGTCACGAATGGTGGAAGTCCCTTGGAAAGCTTCCCCTGCAGCATCGCGGCGCTGGCCACGAGCGTAATCCCTATCTTGGACGCGGCTCCGACGATGGGCACGCGCGCGCCGTCCAGTTCTTGATTGGCGCGCGTGAGCGCTTCCGTCATTCCCAGGTTGCAGGGCAGTTGCACGAAACGAAAATGGTGAGACAGCCCCGCTACGTCACGCCCCAGCGATTCCATCGCGGCGAGCGAAAGAAAATCCTGTTCGTTTTCGCCCTGGCGAAACGCATTCCAAGTTGCCAATCCGTAGAAATGAATTTTCGCCCCGGCCACGGCGGATTCCAGAAATTCAAACGCGGAGCGCACGCGCGTGTTGAACATTTCGCGCGGCACTTCGCCCAATTGCGTTTCCGGATTATGCAGGTAGTAGACGTCAATCGTTTCCACGCCCAGATTGCGCAAGCTGCGCTCCAGTTGATCGGCAATAAATTTCGGCGCGATCGAGTGGCATCCGGCGGCGACGTCTCCTTCCTGCAAAATTCCAGTCTCCACGTATTCGCGATTGAAATATTCGGTGGCGTTGGCAGGCATGTCGCCGTCGGGAGTCAGGAATCCGCCCTTGGTGCAAATCAGAAGTTCTTCGCGCCCGTAGCCGCGCCGCGCCAGTTCCGCGAGCGCCGCCCCCACGGAACGTTCCGAACGCTGAAAGCGGTAGTTGATCGCCGTGTCGATCACATTCACGCCGGATTCAACGGCGGCCACAATCGCATCCGTATATCCCTGATCCGTGCGCGCGTCGGCTTCGCCCAGATAGGTGCCGATGCCAATGGAAGAAAGCCACAGTCCTTGCTGCTCGCGAAAGTGCCCTGCGGCGGCGCGTCCCGCAAATCGCGCGGCGTATTTTTTCGTTCCATCCGGTGTCGCAAATGTAGGCATTCCTACTCCTTCAATTCAGAGTGGAGATTATATGTGAATCCGCGAGCGATCACGATGGCGGAAAAGTTGAGAGTTGACAGTTGAGAGTCGAGAGCAAGATTTCCGATTATTAGTTTTTACTCTCAATTCTGGACTCTCGACTGTTAACTCTCGACTGGCGATTCCTCCGTCGGCGGGGCGAGCAGGCGCGAGCACGCACGCAGGATGCGGCGATACGGCCACTCGCTGTTGCGGCGCGCGCTGGCTTCATCCTGTGGCGCGGCGGCGGAGGAGCGCGACGTGGCTTCGCGAAAAAACATTTCTCCGGCGCGCGGCTTCTTGTGAAACCAGCGCGTCAGCAGGCTGAGATGGTCTTCCAGTTCGCGATAGCTTTGTTGCGAAACTACAGATTTAGCGGGAAGGGAAGCCGCATCCGCCGTTCCTTCGAGCCACTCGCGAAGGATTTGTTCTACGGAGCGCGGCTCGCCCGCTAGTTCGGCGAAACGGAGCATGCGCGGTTCCTCGACGCGGCCCGCGCGCACGACGAATACGGCGACCGTATTTTCCTCCGCCGCGCGCTGCAGAACCACGGCATTGAGGTTTTCGATGCGTCGCGCAAGATCGGGCAGACCGCGCAACGCTTCCGAAGCTTTCTCAATGCGCCGATGAACGGCCGCTGCCCGCTCAAAGTCGAGCGCTTCGCTCGCAGCCTCTCGTTCACGTTCCAGTTCCGCCGTGAGCGATCCGCCGCGCGTCGAGAGAAACGTGACAACGCGCTCCAATTCCGCACCATAGTCTTCCTGCGTACACCCGGCGAAGCATGGCGCGAGACACATTTTCATTTCCGAATAAATGCAGCCGGGAAAATCCGGATCGCGGCGAATTTTGATCTGGCAGCGGCGGATTTTAAAAAGATCGAGAAAACCGGAAGCAAAGGTGTCGGCTTCACGGCGCGAAGCGAACGGTCCAAAATAAAATCCATTCGCGCTGATGCGCCGCGCGGCGTAGCAGCGCGGATACGCGTTGTTTAGGCTAACTTTGAGCACGGCGGGCGGGCGAATTCGCGCGCGCTCGCGATACGCCGAGGGCCAGAGCCGCCGCGCGTGCTGCCAGTGCAGAAAACTCAATTCAAACGGCGATCCCACGACGCGATAGAGAACGCCGCCCGCAAACTCGCGCAAATTCAGGCGCTTGGAAGAAGGATCGGGCGGCCCAAGCAAGCGCGCAAGCCGCTGCCGAAGATTCGCGGTGCGAAGCAAGTAGGGTTTCGCGTCAACAAATTCGGCGCGAGGTTCGATGGCAAACACGGCAGGCTTTGCAGGGATGGATGCGAAAAAGTCTTCATCGTGCGCGGGGTCGAATTCAAGCGTGGAGTCGAGTTCTTGCATGGAAGAATGATTCCGTGATTCGTGACTCGTGATTTGTAATTCGTGAAAAATCAAGAGTCGAAAGTTTACAGTTTAACCACAAAATATTTCCATGTGGAATTTCCGTGAAAAGCTGTCCTGACTCAAATAAATAAACGATAAGTTGAGAGCTTTTCACGAATCACAAATCACGATTTACAAATCACTCTCCAACCGTGGTTTCAAAAAGATTTCAACACCCACGCCGCAATCACGAGGCGCTGAATTTCGCTCGTGCCTTCGTAAATTTCGGTGATGCGCGCGTCGCGATACATTCGCTCGACGGGATATTCGGAACTGTAGCCATTGCCCCCATGAATTTGAATTGCCCTGTGCGTGGCGCGTGTGGCAAGTTCCGAGGCGAATAATTTTGCGATGGACGCTTCCATGGAAAAGCGTGCGCCGGTGTCCGATTTCCAAGCCGCCTTGCGCACCAGCAAACGCGCTGCGTCAATCTCCGTGGCCATGTCGGCCAGCATGAATTGAATGGCCTGAAAATCCGCGATGGGATGGCCAAATGCCTGGCGCTGTTTCGCGTATGCCAGCGCCTGTTCCAGCGCGCCCTGCGCGATTCCAGTGGCTTGCGCGGCAATGCCGATGCGTCCGCAGTCCAGCGTCGAGAGCGCAACCTTGTATCCTTCGCCTTCGTTGCCAATGCGATTTGCGGCGGGCACTTCGCAATCGGTGAAGGACAATTCCGTGCACGCGGTGGCGTGGATGCCGAGTTTTTTTTCTTCCTTGCCCACTTTGAAGCCGGGCGTGCCGCGTTCGACGATCAGCGCTGTGATTCCTTTTTCGCCCTTCGTCGGATCGGTGTTCGTGTACACGATGGCTGCATCCGCTACGCCGCCATTGGTGATCCACGCCTTTGTGCCGTTGATGACGTAGCTGTCGGCCTTGCGCACTGCTTTGGTTGTGAGCGCTGCCGCGTTCGACCCCGCCTGCGGTTCGGTGAGCGCGTAGCAACCGATTTTTTCGCCGCGCGCGAAGGGCAATAAAAATTTATTCTTCTGTTCTTGCGTGCCAAAGCGGTGAATCGGATCGCAATACAAGGAATTCTGCACGGAGAGAATTACGCCTGTGGAGGCGCACACGCGGGAAATTTCTTCGATGACGATGGAATAGGAAATGTGGTCGAATCCAGCGCCGCCTTCGGATTCGGGCAGCGCCACGGCGGTCAACCCGAGCTCGGCAGCTTTGCGAAATGTTTCGCGAGGGAAGTGGCACGTCTCGTCAATCTCGCGCGCATGCGGTTTCACTTCGTTCTCGGCGAATTCCCGCACCGTGCGCTGCAGCAATGTTTGCTCTTCGGTGAGCGAAAAATTCAATGGCGGCTCCGGAATTATGTAGGACAGGCTTCAGCCTGTCTGGTTTTAATTAGCGCCTGCCAAAAATCCAAACCTGACAGGCTGAAGCCTGTCCTACGCGGAACTACAGAACCAGCGCCTTGCGCAGCTTTGTGTACGTGACGGAAAGATCTTCGGGTTCGAGGCGCGTTTCGCTCACGGTAGTCATGAAGTTTGTGTCGCCCGTCCAGCGGGGTACGACGTGCATGTGCAGGTGATCGGCAATTCCCGCGCCGGCCGAGTGGCCCAGATTCATGCCCAAATTGAAGCCGTCGGGATGATAGGTGTCATCGATTGCCGCCTGCACGCGCTGCGCAAGCAGCATCATTTCTGACGCGGTATCACGTTCAAGACCGGCAAAATCCGCTGTATGCGTGTAGGGAACGACCATCACATGGCCAGCGGTGTAGGGATAGCGATTTAAAATGACGAAATTTTTCACGCCGCGGTGAACGATGAGCCATTCCTCATCGTTATTCGCGGCAGGCGCATTGCAGAATACGCAACCGGCAACATTCTTGGCCTCAGCCACGTACCGATAGCGCCAGGGAGTCCAGAGGTAATCCATATGGAGTTTTGAGCCGCGGGGACGGTCACGGGACGTGTCCGCCGCGCCTATCAGCCTTGAGGCGTTGCCGGTGCAGGGCCCGGAGCCGGAGCCACGGGCGCTAACGGCGAACCCGAATTGACGTGATCCTTCAATTCCTTGCTGGGCTTGAAGAACGGAATCTTCTTCGGCGGTACATCCACTTTCGCGCCAGTCTTTGGATTGCGGCCTATACGCCCGCGGCGCTGGCGTGTTCGGAAGCTGCCAAAGCCACGGATTTCGATGCGGTCGCCGCCTTGCAGCGCGCCGATAATGCTTTCAAAAATTGTTTCGACCACAGCCTCAGATTCTTTGCGTGGAAGTTCTGTGATGCGAACCACTTCTTCTACCAGGTCCGCCTTTGTCACGGTGGAATCGGTCATCGATTTCATCTCCGCCTCATCCTAAAAATTACACCACTCTCGGTGCCAGGCTCGGACGCGCCTCGGGAACGCGCCCTCGGCTCGTTGGGAAAATCGCCAACGGGCTGCCTTTGGTGGCAATTCCATATCACCAAATGACGTTTAAGGGAAATATTATTTACACTCCGGCCGGGACCGCCGAAGTTTTTACAACGAACGCTTGGCCATGATCGCATCGCCGATCGTGGCTTTTGCCGACGCTTTTGTTTGCCGGTAATCGTCCATGTCACGGCGTTCCGCCTGCTTTTGCGCGCCACGGAAGCTCAGACCGATCTTATGCTGATCCTGGCTGATCTTCACAATTTTGAACTCATAATCGCGGCCCGGATCGAGCAATCCGCTTTGCCGTACGCCAGGGCGCGGAGGTGGCGGCGGTTTGTCTCTGTCTCCGCCTTTGCCGCCGCGGCGCTCGTCGATTTCCGAAATGTGGCAGAGGCCTTCGATGCCTTCGGCCAATTCAACGAACGCGCCAAACGTCGTGACGCGAGAAACTTTTCCGCGAACGAGGTCGCCAACCTTGTGCTTCTCAAACCACGACGACCAGATGTCATTCACTTGCTTCACGCCGAGCGAAACGCGCCGCGTGCCCTGATCGATCTTCAACACTTTCGCTTCGACCGCGTCGCCCTTTTTGTAAACTTCCGAAGGGGTTTTAATTCGCCCGGTCCAGGAAATGTCGCTGACATGAATGAGGCCGTCGAATCCTTCCTCGATTTCAAGGAACGCTCCGAACTCGGTCAGATTGCGAATTTTTCCGTTCACGATGGTGCCGACCGGATACTTTTCCGCGAGCAGTTGCCACGGATCGGACTGCGCCTGCTTCATGCCGAGCGAAATGCGCCGCTCGTTCGAATCCACGCCCAGCACAATCACATCCACCTGATCGCCTACGGCCACGATCTTTGAAGGATGCTGCTTGCGCTTGGACCAGCTCATCTCGCTGACGTGCACCAATCCTTCAATGCCCGGCTCGAGTTCCACAAACGCGCCATAATCCGTCAGGCCCATGATCTTGCCGCTGAGCTTCGTTCCCTTGGAGTAGCGCTCGACGACAGAGGCCCAAGGATCGGGCAGCAATTGCTTGCGCCCGAGCGAGACGCGTCCCTTTTCCTTGTCATACTTCAGGATCTTGACTTCGACTTCTTCGCCCGGCGATACGGCGTCCAGCGGGCTTTCCACGCGGCCCCATGACATGTCGGTGATGTGCAGCAATCCATCGATGCCGCCCAGATCCACGAATGCGCCGTAGCCGGTGACGTTCTTCACTATGCCGCGCACAATCTGACCCTCGGCCATGTTGTTCAGCAGGTCTTGCCGCTGCGAAGCGACTTGGTCGTCCATGATCGCGCGACGGCTGACCACGATGTTTCCGCGCTTGCGGTTCATTTTTAATACGCGAACGGTGAGGTCGCGGCCCTTCCAATCATTCAGGTCGCGCACGGGATGCAGATCGGCTTGCGACGCAGGAAGGAAGGCGCGAACGCCGATGTCCACAACGAGGCCGCCCTTGATGCTGTCCACTACTTTTCCGTTGATGTCGGCCTTGTTGCGGTAGGCCTCTTCAATCTTGCCCCACGCGCGGCGACGCCGCACGCGCTGGTAGGACAGCAAGACCATTCCTTCTTTGCGCTCGCCCGTGCGTTGAACCTCGACCGGCTCTCCGACGATCAGGGGGAACGGCCCGTCCAATTCCGCAAATTCCTGCGCGGGAATCAGGCCCTCGGTCTTGCCGCCAAGATTGATGACGACACCCAGATCGGTGATGGCGACAACCTGGCCGGATTCGATTTCGCCTTCCGCCGGCGCCTGATGCGGCACGGCGTACTGCTCCATGAGCTTTTCCATCTCCGCGTTCGATTCCGTGGCAGGCTCGCCGGAATCGACGGCCTCTTCCACGATATCGCTCACGTTGGAATGCTCGACGGCAGCAAGCCCATCGGGCGCTGCCACCGGTTCCGCAGGATGCTGCGTAACCACCGCTGGCTCCGCCGGTGGCGGAGGAACAGCGTTCATTGATTCTTGCGCTTTAGCCACATCTTGTGCGGCGTCTGCGTTTGCGGTTTGTTCCGGCGCCGGTGAAGCGGCGGTTGCTGTTTGTCCGGCCGATAGCTCCGCGCCGGGGTTTTCGTTATCGGAAAACATCTGACTGCCTCCAGTGAGGTTCTTGCCTTGCTCCCGGCGTAGTTACGCTCGGTCAATCTTCCGTGTCACGGGGAGGTGCAAGGAAGGAAAGGCGGCTTCCCACCCAGGGGCCGCACCGGGTGGATGATACCTGCGGCCTGTGGCCTATGTCAATGAAAGCCGGGAGGTAATTCGTGAGTCGTGATTTGTGAGTTGTGATTCGTGAACGGGCGGGAGTTAAGAGTTGACAGTCGAGAGTTAAGAGGCGGGCTGCCGCTAGACAACAGTGACCCAGCTAAGGGGAAACTCGCGACTCTCAACTGGTAACTGTCGACTCGGGATGTTTCACAAATCACGAATCACGATTCACAAATCACGATTCACGACCGCATTCGTCCCGCCTGTCGAACCTTGCGACGGTAGTCCGGAGCATCAAATTCGACAGTGCGACACATCTCATACAAGCGGGAGCGGATGCGCACACCTAAGCGGTCGGTTAGCGAATCCTCGCGTGAAATAGAGACGGCTTGCCCGGAGGGGAAGCGAGAGGTTTGGCGAGCGGGCTTCGATCCCGCATCATCGTCACGATCGAGATAATTTGTGGTCAAGATGGTGACGCGCTTTTCGTTGTAACGCGTGTTGAGAATGTGTCCCACGGTTTCGAGCGCCCACGGAGATGGTTTGCCTGCGCCGAGATCGTCGAGCAGCAAAACGTCGGCCGTCAACACGGGTTCGAGCACGCTCAATTCGCTGGTCTGGCTTTCCGAATTGTAACTGCCCTGAATTTCTTTCAGCAGTTCGCGGTAATCGTAAAAAAGTCCGGTGTGTCCACGCAAAATAATTTGCCGCAACGCGGCTACGGCGAGATGCGTTTTCCCCGCGCCACATGGGCCCATTAAAAGCAATCCTGTTTCCGCGCCGGTCGGGTAATCGCGGGCAAACGCTTCCGTGACCAGTCTGCCTTGCTCGAGGCTGCGATTCCACGCCGGTGCGGAGGTGCCGTCGAGGCCGGTGTCATACAGATCTTTGTCGAAATTTTCGAAGTCGCAGTGTTGGTAGCGGTGGGGAATGCGCGTGCGTCCCATCACGCGCGCGGCGCGGTCTTTGCCCGTGCAATCGCAGGGCACGGCCCATACGCGCCTCTTGATGTCCGTGCCTTCGTAAGGTTTTTCCCACGAAACACGCTTCAGATTTTCTTCTTCCGATACGCGCTCGACGACTTTCCAGCCGCAGCCGCTGCATACCGGGCAATCAGGTTGTGCCATGGCTTGAGCATAGGCGCGCCGCGGAAGTTGCGCAAGATGTACAGCCCTGTGGAAAGCGTTCGCGCGTGTGGAAAAGAAAAAAAATCGCAAAAAATACGGAGAAACAAGTTGAATGAAGATGCGTAAGTGTTGCGCGAGAGCGGGTTTACGCGGGGATAGTACATACAGAAAACCGCCGGCGCTACAATTGCGCGTCGAATGGAATTGAAGAGGGAGATTTTTACGCGAATTTCAAATCTCAAATTTGAAATCACGAATTACAAATCACGACTCACGAATCACATCACTTATGCACCCGAATGACTTTCGGCGCGGGGACGCGCGCCAGCGCATTTCCCTGCGGCCTTGCGCCAGCCGAGCGCATTCCGCGCGCCAGTTCCTGCTGCACGAAAGAAGTAAACGCTTCCATTTGTTGCTGCATTTCGGCCATTTTTTCGCGCATGTTTAAAATAATTTCGATGCCCGCGAGGTTGACGCCCATTTCGCGCGTCAGTGTCAGGATAACTTCCAACCGCTCGAGATCGGAGTCCGTGTACAGCCGCGTGTTGCCGTCCGACCGTGAAGGTTTCAAGAGTCCCACGCGTTCGTAAAGCCGCAGCGTTTGCGGATGAAGTTTATACAACTCCGCAACTGCCGAAATCATGTATCCTGCGCGGGTTTTTTTTCGTTTTGAGTTTACGCGCGCCATGGCTGCACTCCTTATACCTTGGCTCGGTCAAATAAATCCTTGCGTGGATCCTCCGGCGCGATTTTTTCCAGTTCGCGAAGAAGTTCTTTCACGCGTTCATCCACCGGCTTCGGCACAACCACTTGCAATTCGATGTATTGATCGCCGCGCTGCCCCGGCGTGCGAACCGAGGGGACGCCCTTTTCGCGCAGGCGCAACTTCTGCCCGCTGTTGGTTCCCGGAGGAACACGCAGCGGTCTTGAAGGGCCGTCGATGGTGGGCACTTCGATTTTCGCGCCGAGCACAGCTTCGGTCACGGTGATGGGAACGGAAATATAAATGTCGTCGCCGCGGCGATCGAAAAATGGATGCGGCTGAACGTCGGTGATGATGTACAAGTCGCCCGGCGGCTCTCCGCCAGTGCCGGCATTGCCGCGTCCGGGGACGCGCACGCGCGAGCCGGTCTGCACGCCGGCGGGAATGCGCACGTCAATCGTGTCCGCCCGGCGCACGCGGCCTTCGCCGCCGCACACGCGGCAAATATTTCGCACGCGTCCCGTGCCGCCGCAGCGCGTGCAAGTCAGATTGAAGCGCATCTTGCCGCTGGTCTGCGTCACCTGGCCTGAACCGCCGCACGTCGTGCAGGTTTGCGGTTGGCCCACGGCGCCTGTGCCGCGGCACTCGGTGCAAAGGTCGAGGCGCGAAATGGTGAGTTTCTTTACCGTGCCGCGCACGGCTTCCCAGAAACTGATTTCGATTTGATATTCGAGGCTCGAGCCCGGCTCGGCATGCGTTGGGGCTTCGGCTGTGGCGCCGCCACCGCCGCGAAAAAATTGGCCGAAGAGATCGCGAAAGCTTGGCCCTCCGCCCGAACCACCGGCGCCCTGGCCGCCGAAATCGAAGCCGTTGAAATCAAAATGGGCGTCTCCGGTATTTCCGGGCGCGGGCATGCCGCCGGAACCAGGAGTGTCAAAGCCGAATTGATCGTACATCTGCCGTTTTTTTGCGTCGGAGAGAACGTCGTAGGCTTCCTGTACCTGCTTGAATTTTTCTTCGGAAGATTTATCGCCGGGATTCAGATCAGGATGATACTTGCGCGCGAGTTTCCGGTAGGCCGCCCGGATTTCCTTTTGCACCGCCTTGCGCGAGACGCCGAGGAGATCGTAGTAATCTTGTTTTGTTGTGGTGGCCATGTGAAGTCCGTGACTAGTGACTAGTGACTGGTGACTGGTGATTCGTGAATCGTGATTCGTGGCTCATTGCTCGTCAACCGTCCTTACGCTTCCTTCGGTTCCTTTACATCCTTAAATTCCTTTTATAGTTTTTCCCATTGCGCGTTGATCGCCGCCAACTCCTGCTGCTCGCGTTGGTGTTCCTCGCGGCGCTTGCGGCGCTCTTCGTCCAGGCGGCCGCCCATGCTTGCTTCCTTTTGATTGGCGCGGTCGATCCAACGGTCGATCCATGCTGTCCTGGCTTGCACGCTGGGACCTTCCGAGCGGAAGCGAATATAGTTGCTGATAATTTCCACCGACCGCGGAAGAAAATCGGGGGGCGGCGCCTGCTGCGTTTCGTAAAAAAGGCGCTTCCAGTCGGCCGTCGGAGTTTCCGTCAGCGCGATCTGAATCATGAACAAATCTTCCCGCAATTTCTGAATCGCGTGAGGCGGCCCAAACCGCTTAATTCCTTCGTACGTCGTCAACGCTCGCTCCTGGAAAATCGTGAACAGCAAAACCGCGTGCGGAGGACCGATGTCCTCCGCACACGATCTTCCTGTTTAGTTCGGCTTTTTTGTTTCGTCGACGTCCACATATTCCGCGTCGATCACTTCGCCCTCGGGTTTAGGTGCTGACCCAGCGTGGGGAGCGGCGCCTGCTCCGCCATCCTGTGGACCCGGTGCGCCCGGTTGTGCTCCGGAAGCCGCCGCGGTCTTGTACAGAACCTCAGCCAGCTTGTGCGAAGCGCTTTCCAGCGTCACGGTTGCCGATTGAATCTGTTCGAGGATGCCGCCAGCGAGCGCTGTTTTCGCCGCTGCAACAGCCTCTTCGACCGGTTTCGTGTCCGCTTCGTTCAGCTTTTCACGGTTGTCCGTGATCAGCTTCTCAACCTGGTACACGCGGTTATCGAGAATGTTTCGCGCCTCGATCTCCGCCAGTTTTTTCTTGTCGTCCTCGGCGTGAGATTCGGCGTCCGATCGCATCTTCTCGGCCTCTTCCTTGCTGAGTCCGGTGGAAGCGGTGATCGTGATTTTCTGCTCCTTGTTCGTCGCGCGGTCTTTCGCGGAGACGTTCAGGATGCCGTTGGCGTCGATGTCAAACGTGACTTCCACTTGCGGCATTCCTCGCGGCGCCGGCGGAATTCCCATCAGATGGAATTTGCCGAGCGTGCGATTGTCGGGCGCCATTTTGCGCTCGCCCTGCATCACGTGGATTTCAACCGATGGCTGGTTATCCGCCGCGGTTGAAAACACTTCGGACTTGCGCGTCGGGATCGTCGTGTTTCGCGGAATCAGCACGGTCATCACGCCGCCCAGCGTTTCAACGCCCAGCGAGAGCGGTGTAACGTCCAACAGCAGAATGTCCTTCACTTCGCCGCCGAGCACGCCGCCCTGAATCGCCGCGCCCACCGCGACAACTTCATCCGGGTTGACGCCCTTGTGCGGCTCCTTGCCGCCGAACAAGTCCTTCACGATTTGCAGCACGCGCGGGATACGCGTCGAGCCGCCCACCAGAACCACTTCGTCGATCTTGTCGGGCGTGATGCCTGCGTCGGATAGAGCCTGCTTCGTGGGACCAATCGTTCGCTGCAGAATGTCTTCCATCAACTGTTCGAGCTTCGCGCGCGTCAGCTTTAATTGCAGGTGCTTCGGGCCGGACGCGTCCGCCGTCAAGAAGGGAAGATTGATGTCCGTTTCCTGCATCTGCGACAATTCGATCTTGGCTTTCTCCGCGGCTTCCTTCAGCCGCTGAACGGCCATGCGATCCTTGCTGACATCGATGCCCTGATCTTTTTTGAATTCCGCGATCAGCCAATCGACCACTTGATTGTCGACGTCATCTCCACCAAGGTGCGTGTCGCCGGCGGTGGCCTTCACTTCCACCACGCCTTCGCCCACTTCGAGAATTGAAATATCGAACGTGCCGCCGCCCAAGTCATAGACAGCGATCGTTTCATCTTTCTTTTTATCCAAGCCGTACGCCAATGCCGCAGCCGTAGGCTCGTTGATGATGCGCAGAACTTCGAGGCCCGCTACTTCACCGGCCTGCTTGGTTGCCTGCCGCTGGCTGTCGTTAAAGTAGGCAGGAACGGTGATCACAGCCTTGGTTACTTTCTCTCCAAGGAAATCTTCGGCAGCTGTCTTCAGCTTCTGCAAAATCATCGCGGACAATTCGGGCGGGGTATAAGCCTTGCCAAAAATGTCGACGCGCGCGTCATCGTGCGGTCCCTTGGTAACTTTATAAGGGACGCGCCTGGTTTCTTCGGTCACTTCATCGAATCTGTGACCCATAAACCGCTTAATCGAATAAACCGTATTTTCGGGATTGGTTACCGCTTGGCGCTTGGCCACTTGCCCGACTAGTCGTTCGCCCGTCTTGGTAATAGCGACCACCGAAGGGGTTGTCCGCCCACCTTCCTGGTTCGGAATCACGACCGGCTCTCCACCTTGCATGACCGCAACTACCGAGTTGGTCGTCCCCAGATCAATACCAATAATTTTACTCATCGCTGACTTCCCTCCTAAATCTCTTGGCCGGCACCGCTGGTTTGGGTGCCTTACACGAGGCCCATTTTATACATTGAGTGTATCTTTGTCAAGTATTTTGATAGCATGCATCTACAGTATTTACAGTAGTTTGCGATACGTTTGTACCTTGATGCTCGCTCTTTTCGCCTTATTTCCATATCACTCTGGTGCCCTGGCTCCTTCGCCTAACCCCTTCGATCCTCGCGCCTTCGACCGGTTTGCCTTTGCCGGCCCGTCAATCCTCCGCTAAGGAAAAACATTTCTGGAGGCCACCGGGTAACCCTACCTTTCCTTTCTACGTCTATAATGTGCAGAAAGATCTGTTTTGGGGTTAGAATGCGTTGCTCAAATAATCCCAAGGAGAACGTCGCGTGAATTTGCTCACCGTCCGCCCGATTCGAGTTTTGACCTTGCTTGCCGTTTCTGCGATGGCAACGACGGTGATCGCAAATCCGCAGACGAAACCGCCGGCGGATCCCGCAGCGAAACCTACTTCCGCTGCGACCACCGCTCCTAATTTCCAAAACCAAAAAACGATTGGAAATCCCAGCGCGCCCATCACGATGGAAGTTTTTGGAGATTTTGAATGTCCCGCGTGCCGTGGTTTTTTTGAAGGCACGGTGAAACAGGTGATTGACGATTATGTGATTCCCGGCAAGGTGTACATCATTCACCGCGATTTCCCGCTGGATATGCACCCCTACGCGCGCCAGGCTGCGCGGCTCGCGAATGCCGCTGCGGAGTTTGGGCAATTCGAGGCCATGGAGCGCGCGCTGTACGATCACCAGGATGAATGGTCGGCCAAAGGAAATATCGATCAGGTCATGGCTACTTATTTTCCGCCCGTCCAGTTCAAAAAATTCCAGACATTTGAAGCGCAGCACATGAGCGAAATTAACTCGGCCATCGAAAAAGATCACGCGCTGGGCATGCAGCGAAATGTGAATCAGACTCCCACTGTGTACATAACATCTCATGGCAAGACGGAAGCGCTTCCCGGCGGCGGAGTGGATTACAAGCTGCTGAAAAGTTATTTCGATTATCTGTTGCGCCAGTAATCGTCCATCTTCATGGCTACGACTGCGATTTCATCGGAAGCTTCTCCGCGCCCGGCCGCATGGCCAGGAACTCTGCTCGTGATTGGGCGCGTGGCGCTCGGCATAATTTTTCTGATCGCCGCGTATGCGAAACTTCATTTCGCGGGCGAATGGCACTTGCGCGATTACCAATTCTTCTTCGCCATGGCCATCGACTCGTACAAAATGCTTCCGATTTCCGCTGTGCAGTTGATGGCGCAAGTCCTGCCCTGGTTTGAACTCGTTTTGGGAATATTTCTGATCGCGGGAATCGGTTTGCGTGCGATCGGCACAATTACCAGCGGGCTTCTGCTGGTGTTCATCGGCGCGATGACGCGCGCCAAAATGCTTGGACTGGAAATTAATTGCGGCTGCTTTGGAAATAATGAAAAGTTGGGCGCCGCCACGCTGATCCGCGACAGCAGTCTCCTGGTTCTGGCTCTCGCCGTCACGATTGGAGCGTTTCTGATTAAGAAACGGCGCGAAAGACTCTCCTCCTGATCCACGCATTCGCCCCACAGGTTGCGCTAGAATAAACTTGTCATGGTAGATCTTCCGCCGATCACCCTACACTTGCGGGGTCGCAAGTTTGTTGGGCGTGTCGCATTCCTATTGCTGTTGCTGGCTTCCATTGCCCTGGGCACGATGGCGGGATTGTGGTTTGTTTATTCGAGCGACCTCCCGCAGATTCGCGCACTCGAAGATTTCCAGCCCGATGTGGTCACGGAACTTTACGCGGATGACGGTCAGATTGTCGGCAACTTCGCTCTGCAGCGGCGCGTGATGCTGACCTACGAACAATATCCCCAGATTCTGAAGGACGCAGTTCTCACGACCGAGGATCAGCACTTCGACGAGCATTGGGGCGTGGATTTTACGCGCGTGGCGGGCGCGGCCTGGAAGGATTTTGTCTCGCACCGCGTCGTGGAAGGCGCGAGCACCATCACCATGCAACTGGCCGGCTCGCTTTTCCTGGACCGCTCGGATCGCCACATGGGCAGGAAAATTCAGGAAGCTTTGCTCGCTCTCCAGATCGAGCGGCATTATACGAAGGCGCAGATTTTTACGATGTACGGCAATCAGATTTATTTGTCGCACGGCAATTATGGATTTGAAGCGGCCTCGGAATCTTATTTTGGCAAACCGGTGGGGAAGTTGAACATTCAGGAGGCGGCGCTGCTGGCGGGAATGATTCGCGGGCCCAGCTATTCGCCCATCCTGCATGCGCAGCGCGCATTGCAGAGGCGCAATCTGGTGATCGAGCTGATGTCGCGCTCGGGAAAAATTACGGAAGCACAGGCCAAGCAAGCCATCGCGCAGCCGCTTGGATTGCATCAGCAGTCTCCGCGAAATTCGCTCGCGCCCTATTTTGTGGAAGAGATTCGCAAATATCTGGAAAGCACCTATGGCACGGAAATGGTGCACCAGCGCGGACTGCGCGTGTACACCACACTGAACGTGACCATGCAAAAATCCGCGAACCGCGCCATTCGCGACGGCCTGCATGCGTATGACCGGCGTCACGGCTGGCGCGGCAAACTCGACAACATTCTCGCGGACAAAAGCGACACGCTGGAATCGTACGAGGATGATGACTGGCGCTGGCCCATTAATAAAGGCGATTACGTGCAGGGCTTGGTCATCGCCGCGAATCAGAACGAGGCGACCATTAAAATCGGGTCGCTGCACGCGCTGCTTACGCCGCCGGATTTTGCGTGGACGGGACGCAAGCTTCCCACCGACCTGCTCAAGTCAGGCGACCTTGCTGAGTTTTATATAAAGGATTTCAGCGGGAACGTAGCCCATGTGGAACTCGAGCAGAATGTTGCGCCGCAGGCTGCGATCCTGGCCATCGACAATCCCACAGGCGAAATCAAGGCCATGGTTGGCGGATACAGTTTCGATGAATCGAAATTTAACCGTGCCATACAGGCGCAGCGGCAAGTGGGTTCGTCGTTCAAAGTATATGTGTACTCCGCTGCCATGGAGCAGGGCTTCACTCCCTTCGATACGATTCTCGACGCGCCGTTTACCACCATGAGTGGAGGCCAGCCCTACTCGCCGCACAACTACGATGAGAAATTTGAAGGCGTGATTACCCTGCGGCGCGCGCTGGATGGTTCGCGCAACGTTCCGGCCGTCAAGCTTGCCGAAAAAATCGGCATGAACAGCGTGATCGATATGGCGCGGAGATTTGGCATAACGAGTCCTCTGCCGCCGTATTTGCCAATCACCTTGGGCGCTGCGGATTTAAACCTGCTGGAACATACTTCGGCGTTCACCGTGTTTCCCAACGATGGCATCCGCATCGATCCGCACATGATTCGCCGCGTGACCACCTATGACGGCGCTTTGCTCGAGCAGGCGCATCCCGTGGTCCATGATGTGGTGGAACCGGACGTGGCGCGTACGATGACCGCCATGCTTCAGGACGTGGTCGAGCGCGGCACGGGAATGCCTGCGCGCGCGCTTGGTCGCCCCGCAGGCGGTAAAACGGGCACGACCAATGATTTTACGGACGCATGGTTCATGGGCTTCACGCCGGAAATCACCGCGGGCGTCTGGGTCGGCTTCGACGATAAGTCAGTCTCGCTTGGCAAGCCCGAGACCGGCGCTGTCGCTGCGTTGCCGATCTGGCTTGAATTTATGCAGGGCGCGCTCGAGGGCAAACCCATTCAGGCGTTTCAGAATGTGGAGTCGCTGGATAAAGTTGCGTTGACGAAAAATGTGAAGGTGGATACTCCGGACACCGCTCCGGAAGACGCTGGAGAAGGCCCGACCACCATCAGCGTCGATCCAACAGTGCCCGAGGCGAGTCCGCAGCCTGGCGTCCCAGTCAAACCAGTCGCACCTGCATCACCACAAAATTCACCGACGCCCGCCTCAACCCCGCGTAATTAGAGTTGGCATCTTCCACTCCAAAAATTGCGGCGCGATTCTTGTGGCGCCTGCGCCGCAAAATGCCGTTGATTTTGTAGGTCCTGCCCATCTTTTAGGGGTGACGCTTATTTGTCGATGCTTACTCGCGGAAGGGATCCCATCCTAGTGGCTTCAGTGGCTTGGTCTTGCCATCGGCGCCAACGAGAAGAACCTTTTTTTCACGGGTGATCTCGCCGATCACAGTGACAGGAATTTTTGCAATTTCGCGCGGCAGCCGACTAGAAAATTTCCCGGGCACGGTGAAAAGCAATTCGTAGTCCTCG
>Ga0182024_10012181_pt1 | contig 17057 bp, 15 predicted proteins | sample P32metaG_FD_120480 | JGI IMG/M metagenome (GOLD analysis project Ga0182024, IMG submission 120480) | Permafrost microbial communities from Stordalen Mire, Sweden - P3-2 metaG (Illumina Assembly) | ecosystem: Environmental > Terrestrial > Soil > Wetlands > Permafrost | place: Sweden: Stordalen...
GAATTTATTAAGGGTAACTATGGCATTCAGCTAAACTTAGCGGAGTTACGGCCTGCGCCGGTTGAGAAGATCGGTGACCCGGTAATCTCGGCTATGTTTGAACTCGGCCGTTTCATGCTCACCCCACGGGCTTTGCGCACCCTTTTGGACAAAGCTCAGGATGCGGCACAGCAATACGAATTGGCGATGGGCTCCCCTCTCCCAACCGAAAGCCAATTTCTCGCCGCCGTTGCAATGAAAGACCTCCTCAAGCCGCCCGTGAACCCTGAGCCACCTAAGGCCGAGCCGTGATAGAATCAACGCATGGACAAGCGCAAGCCGCTACAGCCTCTGATACCGCTGGACGATCTAAAGAAGGTCGTGGCCCAGATCGTAAACGCGCCACCCGAAAAGGTCGAGCGCGTGAAGGCTCAGACCATCAAGCCGAAACCGAAGTAGTCACAGGTCTCGGGCCTGGTCTCGCTTCTGTTGAGCTATTATATCTTTTAGGATTACTTGCGACCCAGATCGCAGCGTTGCGTCTTGACTTTTGTCGAGAAGCATTAGAATCTTGACAAGCGTTCGCTGTATGTCAAGAACGTGTTGTTCCAATAGGTTCTCGGGCGGGTCATTTGGTGGTATTGCCATCAGATAATCCTCGGTTTAGCCGCTTGGTGACGTTTCTGGTTCATCGCTCGCCTGTTGATCCTGACGCCTGCCTTCAAGACGCTCAAGAATGCCGGCAACGTGCGATTCGTGACGCTCACGAGATTCTCGTTTTGCTTTCTCAGGGTCGGGACGAATCGGAGCGGAGTTCTTAGGCTCTCTTTTTCTCACCTTATAGTCGAACTCCCTAACATCCTTAGCCAACTTGTCGAAGCTCTTAATCCTCGCACAGAGTACTTGGACACCAACAAACTTAGGGGGCCTAAATGTCGCGTCCTCTAGAATGCTATAGGGTCGCGATTTTACCAAATAATCCGGTTCCTCTTCGGTGTAACCCCAGATTGAATGAACGTAGTCGTTGCGGCGAGTTGAGGCTTTTGATAACCGCGAATAAAGCTCGTCAAACTCCGCTCTAATGTTGGTGTATTCTTGCGGACCAAGGCGGGTCTTTAGAACCACCCTTAACAGGCTGAGCCGCACGCCGAATGCTTTTAGATCCCCATAGATCGCGTTTCCAAGGGGGTCTAACCAGCGAAGCCCGTCCTTAAGATGCGGCTCCGACACGAGATATTCGATCATGTCCGCTACGTGAGCTTCTATTAGCGCCCATGCGTTGAAAAAAGCGGCCAGATAAGAGGCCAGCTTCGGCGCATCCAGCATCGCCTGAGGACCAAAGTTTATCGGTCCCTTAGGTCGCTTAGACATCTAGCGTTTTGATATTAGCGCCTTATACGTCAGCCGTTTCCCGTCCGCTCCCTTTGTCGCCTTGGCAAAGCGAGGGCCATCCTCGTTTTCCCGTTCGTTGAAGCGGTACACTTGTTCCGCAAGGTAGCGATCTAGGTGGCGAGGGTTAACGTGCGTGTATGTTCCGCCAATGGTCCGCTTTAAGACCGACCAGAAGCATTCGATATTGTTCGTATGCACGTTCCCGCGAACGTATTCGTGCAGCGTATGGTTCACCGAAGCGTGCTTCAAGAAGAACTCGTTAATATGCGTGTACAGCGTGGCCGCATCGGTGTAAACCGTGGCGTCCTGGTCAATGCTGTTTATCAGCTTCGGCAGGAGAGTCTTTGCCGTCACGTTCGGGACCTTGAAGGCACGAACGCGGCCCTGGCGCTCTACCATGCCAACTACCGGGGTCTTAGACTGCCAGGCCGCCGTAAGCGAATCTTTCGCGGCCTTGCGGACGCGGTTCGGTTTGTTCGCCCACTTGCCCCCGACATAAGTCTCGTCAACCTCGATGGTCCCGCGAAGCTGATCGTCCGGTTCGTCAGCCATCATCTCCCGAATCCGGTGCAGCATAAACCAAGCCGTCTTTTGCGTGACCTTCAAGCCTCTGGCGATCTCATAGGATGAGATACCGTTCCGATTGCTGGCGATCAGCCAAATGGCCGGGAGCCACTTGGTCAGCGATATCGGTGAATCCTCAAGCACGGTCCCAACCTTGGCCGAGAACTGCCGCTTGCAGTCGTTGCAGTACCACCGCCAAACCTTTGGCATATAAGCGACCGCAGCCGAACCGCAGCCGTGCCTCGGGCACGCTACGCCATTAGGAAAGCGAATCTGCACGAAGAAGTCGTGAGCGACCTGTTCGGACGCAAACATACGAACCGCTTCGAGCATAGTTTCGGGAATAGGTATCTCTTGCTTGGCCATAAGCCAAGTATACGCTTACTAACAGCTTTAGTCAAGTATATTACAACCTGCTTGGCGGGTAGTGGGTCAGTTAGATTTTTGTCGGAGCCGCTCCAACGATGGCCTAGCGTTTGTCATTTAGCGCGTAGAAGATCCACCGGTGCCATGCATGCTGGCGACAGCTCGATTGATTGGACCCGCGCTCGGCCGCAAAAGCGGCCGAGCTTGGCGGAAAGGCAAGAGCGCGGCTAAGAGAGTTAGCCGCAGGCGCCGGTCAGCGGCGCCGCCGATTGCTTCCGGAAACGGTGACCGAGACCGCCTGTGACGCTATTCCGTTCGCGACAACGACGAGTTTACCGGAGCCCGACGCGATGCCGCTTGGAACATCGAAGTTCGTCGAAACGGTTGCGTTGCCCGTTGCGACGCCCATCGTGCTGTGGTCATGCGTGCGCAAGTAGTAGATGTGTCCGCTTGAGTTCATCGTGACGCGCACTAACGGATAGTTCGTTGGGTTTTGGTACTCATCGCCGAACGCCATCGCCTGCGACAACCCGTTGAACTGCGTGCCCGAGATCTTGTAGGTCTGGCCCGCGGTGATGCTCGACGGGGAGGTCGTAATCGTGGGTGCCCAGCTCGCTTTCGGCGATCCGGTGGGCGTGTAAAGGACGACCGAGTAGCCCAATAACATGATCTGACCCGTCGGGAGCAGCAACGGCGGCCCCTGTTCATTTACGCCGTTGAGCTGGGTGAAAGTCGTACCGTTCCACTCGTAGGCGGTACCGCTGTCGCCGAAGACCAGGACGTTGCCGCTGGGCTCAAGGACCGCAAAACTATCGCCGGCGTTGTCGCCGTTAGGGAAATCGGGACCTTTCGTCCAGGTGCCTGCCGTGCTGCTGTATATCGCGGTATGTCCCGCTCCGTATCCGGAAGAATAAGATCCAGTGTAGAAAACGGTCCCGTCCGGACGAAGAATGGACGGCCCGATCTCTCCCGGGGGATAGTAGCACAGGCTCGGTCCGTACAGCAGGCACCCATACGGCGATGGCGAGTGCAGATCAACGATCGTAGAGCCCGCAGTCTTCCAGGTACCGGTTTTCGAGTTGTAGATCTCCGAATTTGGAGCGTTCTTCACATCTGCCGTCAGGATAGTACCGTTGGGGAGCAGCGTCCAGCCTTCCTCGGAGTTGAAGTCGGATTTGCCTTTGTGCTTGACCGTTTTCCATTTGAGCGTCTTGGGATTCAATGCCGCATCGAACTCGGTGAGCTTTTGCCCGAGAAGCAGCTTCCCGTTCGGCAACACGCTCGAGGGTGAATCCCCGATGTAGTCCCAGCCATGCGGATGACCGAGCGGACTAAATTTATTGGTTAGGGGATTGTAAACGGCGCCCAAATTGGTGAGCTGCAAATCGTATCCGTTCCCGGGCGTGTTGTACTCGCCGCCAATAATGACGAAGTCGCCGTTCGCAAGCAAGTCGGAAGCGGCCGCATCGGGGCCATAACCGCTCTGAAGTGAAATAGCCGAACTCCACGTGCCGTCTGAATAGCCGCCGTTGGCATCCGGAACGTAGCGATAGAAGCTGTTCCAGTTCGAGTTGCTTTGCGCCAGAATGGAACCATCGGTAAGCAACCACGCCATTTGCATGCCCGTCGGAGGTTGGCTGGTGAGGCGCGTGACCTGACCCGCGTGACTCGCGCGCCACGTGTCGAGCGTTTGAGGGGCGATTCCGGGGAGCGTCGACCTGCCGGCGGAACATCCGGCCAGACCGATGGCGACTGCCGCAGCAAATGCAACGAGTCCCGATTTAAAGTAGAAACGCGACACGCAAACCTCCAAGATGACGAACAGCGAGAGGTGCAGGGCCTTCGCTCGGTTCGCGTGGTTCCCTTTCTAGCGTCCCACGGGCACTGGGGCCTTATCGCGAGCGCAGATTTGGCGGACGCGGGCAGCGAGTACCTCGCCGGTCAGGCCGAAGAGCGCTCGCTGCTTATCTTGCGAGTCATGGTGAACCAACACGCTCGGCACTCCGATCCGCTCGACGCGAAGATTGAGGCCGCGATCGGAAACGAACTCCGCGACCGCCGAACCAAAGCCGCCCGCCAGCGAATGCTCCTCGAGCGTGATCAGGTACGCGTGATCCCGTTCGAGCTCCAGTAACAGCGCTTCGTCCAATGGTTTAGCAAATCGCGCGTTGACGACCGTGATGCCGTCGACGTAGGCATCGAGCGCAATGTCGACCGACGTGCCGTATGCGAGGATCGCTACGTCGCGGCCCCAGCGCAGCACCTCGGCTCTGCCGTGCACGAGCGGGGCGAGCGGCTCGTCGTGCTTGCCGCTGGTCGAACCGCGCGGATACCGGATCCCCGCCGGCGCGTTGAGTGAGAGGGCGTGCTCGAGCATCGGCTGCAGCTCCGCCTCGTTGCGAGGCGCCATGAGCGTCATGTTCGGCAGCGTGCGAAGGTACGCGATGTCGTAGAGTCCCATGTGCGTCGGACCGTCGTCGCCGACAAAGCCGGCGCGATCCATGCAGAAGACGACTGGAAGGTTTTGCACGACGACGTCGTGGACGATTTGATCGTATGCGCGCTGTAAGAAGGTCGAATAGATCGCGCACACCGGCCGCAATCCGCTCGAGGCCAAGCCGGCCGCGAAGCAAACGGCGTGCGCCTCGGCGATGCCGACGTCGAAGTACCGCTCCGGGAAGCGCTTTGCGAACTTCGCGAGGCCCGTGCCGTCCGGCATCGCGGCGGTGATGCCTACCACGCGCGGATCTTTTTCGGCTACTGCGATCATGGCGTCGCCAAAAACATCGGAAAACTTCGGACGTCCGGGGGGGCCGCTCTTCTTTTCGCCATTGTTCGGCTCGAACGCGTTTGCGCCGATGCCGTGAAACGTCCGCGAATCGCGCTCGGCCGGTTCGTATCCTTTGCCCTTGATCGTGCGAACGTGCAGGAGGACGGGACGGTCGAAATCCTTGGCGGTTTGAAGCGCATCGACGAGCACGTCGTAGTTGTGGCCGTCGACCGGTCCGATATAGCGAAAGCCGAGCTCCTCGAAGATCACGGCGGTTTTCTCGGCGGGACCGATAAAGTGCATCGCTCCGATTTCTGCGCCTTCAATCGCACGCTTCGCTGCCGTCCCCAGTGGAAGGCGCTTGAGCATTTCCTTCCCGGTTCGCCGGACGAAGTTTGCAAACGGTTTGGTGCGCAGAACCGAAAGATAGGCGGCGATCGATCCAACGTTCGGCGCAATCGACATTTCGTTGTCGTTTAGAATAACGATGAACGGACTGCGGAGCGCGCCGGCGTTGTTGAGCGCTTCGTATGCGAGTCCGCCGGTGAGCGCACCGTCGCCGAGCACCGCGACGACGGTTTCGTCGCTGCCCACCAAATCGCGCGCCAGCGCCATCCCGAGCGCGGAGGCGACCGACGTGCTGGCGTGGCCCGCACCAAATGGATCGTAGGGCGATTCGCTGCGCATCGCAAAGCCGGAGAGACCGCCGCCTTTGCGGATCGTGCCGAACCGGTCGCGCCGGCCGGTGAGGATCTTGTGAACGTACGTTTGGTGGCTCACGTCCCAGACGAGTTTGTCCGTCGGCAGGTCGAGCACCCGATGCAACGCGAGCGTCAGCTCGACGACCCCGAGGTTGGGCGCGAGATGCCCGCCGTTGACGGCGCACGTGGTGACCAGCAGTTCGCGGATCTCGCTTGCGAGAACGTCGATCTCCTCGCGCTTCAGCCGTTTGACGTCAGCCGGGGAGTCGATGCGCTCGATTATCATTGGCGCGATATACGCACCCGCCCGCCGATGCCCTGCGTTGCTCCAAGCACCAAAGCGGCCAGCCTGGCCGCGCGCGGCGCCTCGCGTGCCAACCACGCAGCTTCTGGCCAATTCGACGGTTTGAGCAACGCCCGCAGCGGCGTGCGCCATTCGGCCGAAAGCTCGTGATGAGGGGTATCGAGCACGACGCGTACGGCGGCAACGCGCGGCGCCGCTATGCGGCCGGTCTCCATGTCGACTCCCGCGTAGCCTTTCGTCGCCCACATTTCGCGCGCCGCTCCGGTGACGATCGAATCGGCCGTCAGGAGCGGGTCGAAAACCGGCTCGATTCCCAGCGATCTCGCTCCCTGCGTCAACGCTTCGACAAGCTCATCGTCGCAGCGAATCACGTTCCCGTTTGGAGCGCGGACGTGCCGTGGAATCAGGAGCGTTCCGGTCGGGAGATCCGTCCGCAATCCGCCGGCGAGACCGCAGCTCACAACGGTGTCGCCGAGCGGTGTTTTTAAGTTCGCGAGCGCAATCCCAACCTGCACGATGCGCGCCTCCGGGAGCTCGCGCCGCAACGCTTTGCATTCCAGCGACGTCGCCGCAATTAGGGTAACGCTCGGACCTGCCGGCGAAGCCATCGTCATCGGTGCTCCTAGGCCATCCCGGTTTGGCGGTACCACGCGACGGCGCGCTCCAGCGCCGTCGTTACCGACGTGCCTTGATAACCCAGTTCGGCTTGTGCCTTCGACGAATCGGTAAACATGCGCTCGCGTGATAATCGAACGCCTTCGAGCGGGACGTTGGGCTCGCAACCAATGACGCGGCAGCGCAACTCATCCAAGTACGCGGCCCCCAGCGCCAACCCGTAGGGAGCGCGCCATTTCGGCATCGGGCGGCCCGTGATCTCGGCCAGCCGCTGCCAAATTTCATCCATGCTGAGATTCTCACCGCCGATCGGGTAGCGCTCCCCGATTTCTCCGCGATCCAAGGCGGCAACGTGTGCGCGCGCGACATTTTCGACCGCGACCAAGTTCATGCCACCTGACCCCGGCGCTTTCGCCACGATCTTGCCTCGCGCAAAATCGAGCACGAGCTTGCCGGTCGGCGTCGGCTTCCAATCGCCGGGCCCGACGGGCGCCGTCGGAAGCAGCGCGATCACGGGAACGCGCGACGCAAATGCAGCGCGTTCCTGATCGAGCTTCGAGCGATGGTAGCCGCTATGCGCGTGACCGAGCGTCGCGGAACTCGAGGTGAGCACGACGCGCTCGACGCCTGCGAGTTCCGCCGCGAGCATGAGGCTCGAGGTCCCTTCCACGTTGACAGCGGCGATGTCTTTGCTCGCGCGCGGGGCGAAGGTGTAGAGCGCCGCGCAGTGTACCGCGTAGCGGCATCCATAAAGTGCGCGCGCAAACGCGCCGACGTTCCGCAGATCGCCTTCGACGACCTCGGCCCGCTCGTCCAATGTCATCCTGAGCCCTTCGACTGCGCTCAGGACAGGCTCCGTCGAAGGACGCTGCGGACGAACTAATGTGCGAACCTGGTAACCGGCATCGAACAGTTCGCGCAGGATGTGCGAGCCGACGAATCCGGTTGCGCCGGTAAGGAAAACGCGATCACCGCGCGCGATCGGAGGCTTCTCCGTTCATCATGTGCGCATCCTACACTACTCTGATGGCCACCGCAAAGGGCATCTTAGGCTCCACACGTAAGGCGCCGCCATGAAACTTTCGATTCTAGCGATCGTCGCAATCGTAGTCACCGCGCTTGCGGGCTGCGGGGGGATCGCGAATGCGTCGCCTCCCGCCTCCGCCGGCACTGCCGCACTGCAAACCGCCCACGCGCAAGACGCGGCGGGGGCGTATTGCAAACAGACGGGCGGCGAGGTCGAGCTTCGCAATCCCGTCTACGGTAGCAACTCATCAAACCTACTCTTCCTTGCGGGTGAGAGAAGATTCTGTCAGTACACCAGCAAGAAGGACGGGTCGCGCATCCACATTCTCTTGGAGACCCTGTACACGACCAAACCGTCGCTGGCCGCGCTGGCATATATCCTGAAACCGGCCAGCGGCTCGTGTAACGGCAATCCGGCGTCGTGCTACTGCTCGTTACTTGGCGGTTCCGACCAGTTTGGCGGAACGTCCGGCGCGGGGGGAGGCTGGTACGAGAAGAACGCGATCGACCAAACGCTCGAAGCTTGTATTTTTCCCGATATGTCGTCGATCGACTCCTGGGGATTGACCTACCATGCAAATGGAATTATTCGCGGAATCAACTTACAGAAGGTGATGCGCTACAAGTATCCCAGCTAGGAACCCTACAGGCTCCTAGATCGCCTCGATCTTCGCCATCATCCCTTGATCTTCATGATCGAGGATGTGGCAATGGAAAAGGAACTCGCCTCGGATGACCGGATCGCGGAAGTTCATCAACAGGTCGAGCGAACCCGGGATGCCTTTGCTGCCCACGGCGGAGCGGTGCGGAATGATGAAGCTGTCGGCCCAAAACGGGTGCTTGACGGGTACGCCATTGATCTTTTGGACCAAGAAGTGGAGCTGATGGATGTGAAAGTCGTGCACCTCTTGGGTGACGTTCACGACGTGCCACTCTTCGACGGTGCCGACGTGGACCACGAACATCGGCTTTGCCTTCGTCGAATACGTCTTGCCGTTGATGAAAAACTCCGGCTTCGAATTCTCGCTAAAAACGACCACACGTTTCGCTGCGGGCGGCGGCAACTGCGTCGTATAGACGTTGCGGGGAAGCGGTGCGCCGATGGCGAGCGGTTGCGGCGAGAACGAACCACCCTGCTTTCGCTGCGGCGCCCTGAGGTTGGCGAGGAGTATTTCGGGGTCCGGATCGCCGTTGGGTCCGGTATCGTAGCAGAGGGTCCGGAACTTGGCGTGGCCGCTCGCGGGCCCGGTGACGACGAACTCCGCGCGCGAGGCCGGCGGCACGATGAGCGTGGATTTCATCTCCGTCGGCGGCGTGCCCGGGTAGCTGTCGAGCGCGAACCCGTCGATCGCGACGAGTTCAAGTTTTTCGCCCTCGACGTTGAGACGCAGCGTCTTGTGGCCGGTCGCATTAAGCAAACGGAAGAACTGCTTCTCACCCGGCGCAATCGTGATGTCGGGGCGCACCGCATCGTTGAGCGAGACCTGGAGGCCATCCTTCGTCGTACACGGAGAGGTGTTCGTATTTAGCGGCTGCGCCTCTTCGCCGCCGGTGCCCGTTGCGCGAACGATAATCAGTCGCTGCTTCATTTTCGACAAGCCACGCAGATGCTGCTCGAGCCCCTCGACGACGATCGCGCCCGACATCCCGCTGGCGCCGACCTGAAAACTCGTCTGCCCGTGCACGTGCGGATGGTACCAGTACAAACCCGGCTCTTGATTGGCGGGCACGTGGACGACGTAATGCAGCGTTTGGCCGGGGCTCGCGAGAGTGGTAAGGACATCGTCGCCCGGTTTTTTTGGAGAGGATCCGAGGCCGTGGAAATGCAGGTTCATGTCCTGTGGCGTGCCCATCTCCGCCATATCCCCGGGCATCCGATCCGGCGGCGGCACCTCCGGAAGATCGTCCTTCACCTTGACCTCGATCGTATCGCCCGGTTTGACCATAATCGTCGGAATTATGGCGTAGGCGCCCTCGTAAACGAACGTCGGCTGCCCGGTCGAAGGATCGTTCTTGGCTACTAGTGCGAGCTTAGCGACTCCGTCGACTGCTCGAACGACCGGCGGCTCTGGAAGCTCGCCGCGCAGCGCCGCTCGCGCTGCGCCATTCGGCGACGGAACCTGCGGCAACGGATTCGCCGGGCCTCCACCCCGGCCGGCGCACGCCACGAGCCACGCGAGCGCGATCGGCAACGCAAGGCGCTTGGAGTTCAATGGGGATTAGCTTCCGATGGCGGCGCGAATAGATTCCTTGATCGAGCCCGTCGTGCGCAGGACGGCCGTGGGTTCGTAGCCGCAGTGCGCCATGCAGTTCTCGCACGATTCGTGCTTTCCGCGCCCGTATTTGGACCAGTCGGTCTCGTTGAGCAACTCCTTGTAGGTCTTAGCGTAACCTTCTTTGCTCATGAGGTAACAGGGGCGCTGCCAGCCGAACACCGTGTAACACGGAATTCCCCACGGCGTGCATTCGAAATCGACCTTGCCTTCGAGGAAATCTAAGTAGAGCGGGCTGTGATTGAGACGCCACTTCTTCCGCTTGCCGTCGGCGAAAACCTGACTAAAGACTTCGCGAGTCCGCTTGACGCCCAGGAAGTGCTCCTGGTCCGGCGCCTTCTCGTAGGCGTATGCCGGCGAGATCTGCATCATGTCGACTTTAAGATCGTCGTTGAGATAATCCAGAACTTCACGAACCGATTCTGGGCCGTCCTGGTCGAAGAACGTCGTGTTGGTAAAGACGCGAAAGCCGCGGGCCTTCGCATCTTTGATCGCGTCGACAGCTTTGTCAAAGACGCCTTGCCGGCAGACCGACTGATCGTGACGGTCGCGCATGCCATCGAGATGAATCATCCACACGAAATAGACCGAGGGTTTGAAAAGATGGATCTTCTTCTTGAGCAGCAGTGCGTTCGTGCATAAGAAGACGAACTTCTTACGCTTGACGAGCTCCTCGACGATCTGCGGCATCTGATCGTGCACCAGCGGCTCGCCCCCTGCGATCGAAACCATCGGCGCTCCGCACTCCTCGACCGCATCGATGCATTCTTGGACGCTCAAACGCTGGCGAAGGATCTCGTCGGGATGCTGGATCTTGCCGCACCCCGCGCACGCAAGATTGCATTGAAGCAAGGGCTCGAGCTCGAGCACGAGCGGGTACTTCGTTTCGCCGCGCAGGCGCTTGCCGGTTATGTACTTCGCGACGGCAATCTTTTGCTGGAGGGGCATACTCATGGGTTTCTTCCTTCAGGGTTGGTGTCGTGGTCACCCTTCGACAGGCTCAGGGTGACGGCGTTTGGCCGTCGCAAGGGCCATCAGCGGGAAAAGGTGACGATAAAGGTGGTAGTTGATGTAAAAGTCGCGTGGGAAACCGGTTCCCGTGCACTCCGCCTCGTCCCACGTTCCGTCGTTACGCTGCCGCTCGCACAGATAGGCAAGACCCCGACCGGCCGCCGGATGTTGCGGGTGGCCGGCAAGTTGAAGCGCCAGCACCGCCCAGGCGGTCTGCGACGGCGTGCTCTTCCCGACGCCGGCAAACGACTCGTCGGCATACGAGTGGCAACTCTCTCCCCAGCCGCCGTCGGGATTCTGGACTGAGAGCAGCCACGCGACCGCGCGCTCGACCATCTCGCCTCCGATATGTAAGGCGGTGAGCGCAGAAATCACGCACCAAGTTCCGTACACGTGATTGACGCCCCAGCGTCCGTACCAGGAACCCCACGGTTTTTGCGTCGCGTGCAGATACTCCAGGCCGCGGGCGACTACTGCATTCGACGCACCCTTGCCGAGAGCGGCGAGCATCTCCAGCACGTGCGCCGTTACGTCTTCCGTCGGCGGATCGATCATCGCGCCGAAATCCGAGAACGGCATGCGGTAGAGCAGCTCGCGAGTATTGTCGCGATCGAACGCGGCCCACGCGCCGTTACGCGAGTCCATAGCCAGCGTCCATCGCCGCGCGCGCTCGACGGAATCGGCGACGGCATTGCGATCACCGCCCTCGAGCAGCGCCAACACGACGATCGTCGTGTCGTCAATATCCGGGTAGGCGTCGTTGTCAAACTCAAAGGCCCAGCCGTTGCCGCGCGTCTCCTTGCATTTCATGCGCCAGTCGCCCGGGGCGTCGTCGGGAATTTGTTCGCGCAGCAGCCACGCGACCGCGCGCTCCATCGCCGGGTGCGATTTGTCCAAGCCGGCAATCGCGAGCGCTCGCACCGCCCAGGCGGTATCCCAAACCGGCGACATGCACGCCTGAAAGCGCCAGTCGTTACGTTCGTCGATGATAAAGCGCTGCATGCCTGCGATACCCTTGCGCATCACCGGATGATCCACGCCATATCCCATCAGGTCGAGCGCGATCAGCGAATATACCCACGGCGGCTGAATTCCGCCCCAGCTTCCGTCGGCTTCTTGGCGCTCGACAATCCATTGCGCGACGCGCCGCTGCGCATCGTCGCGATACGGCTGCGACGGCACACGCTCGTAGAGTTTTTGCAGCCACTCGACCGCCATCAGCCAATGGCGCGAACCGGTCACGCGGTGCATCGCTTTCTCGCTTCCCGGCGCGATGATTTCGCTCACGTCGACGCCGAGCTCGCGAACCGGCCGCTTCGAAACCACGATCGTCAGCGGCGCCACCGTTCCGCGTGCCCAGCAAGCAAAATCGTAAAGATTGAACGGCATCCAAAGCGGAAAATAGACCAGTTCCGGCGGGAGGGACGGCACGCCCGACCACGGATAGACGCCGAAGAGCGCGAGCCAAATCTTCGTGAAGACGCGCGCGTTCGCAACGCCTCCCTGCTGCAAGATCACGTTGTGCGCCTTGCGCATCTCCTCGCGCGATGGATCGACGCCAAGCACCTTCAGTGCAACGTAGGCTTCGATCGTCGTGCTCAAATCTGCCGGACCATCGTAATAGAGCGCCCACGATCCGTCGCTCCGTTGATGGCGCAGCATATGGCCGATCGCGCCCGCTCGAAACTCGTCGTGCGGCAAACCTAAGAAGCGAAACAGCAGGACGTGCTCGGCGGTCATCGTGACGTTCGTCTCGAGCTCGCCGGACCACCAGCCCTCCGTAGACTGCTCCTTGAGCAACCAATCGACGGCGCGCCGCAACGATCTCCCGGTTGTTGAACCGGTCGATGGGCTCTCCCGATGGTTACCTTCGGACTCGGACGCATTCGTCGCGCCACCTCCGTGTGGCGCTCCTATCGGCTGCCTCGGGCCTTCCGCATCCTGCTCCGGCCCTCGGTCAGACGGTCCTCGCCCGAAGTAACCATCGGGAGAGCCCACACGGTGCGTAGGGTAATCTAGCACGATTTGCGCTGCGAGGTTGCCGCTGCGGACGGCGGACTCCATGGTGTCGGGCCAGCCGGTCTCGGTCCATGAGCCGGCTATTGCGATTGCCGGATGGCTGGTGCGCTGCCGCGTTCGCGTTGAGCCGACGCGGGGAAGCCACGTCGCTTCGGGGTTTCGCGTGACCGCACTTCGAGCCAGGGCTGCGTCTTTGAGCGATGGGAGAAAGGTTTGCGCTTCGCGCCAGGCGAGCGATTCGAGCTCGGCGGTCGGCTGACGGAGATATTCGTCGGCGGCGCTGAAGCTGCAGCACAGATAGCCCGGCTCCTTTTCGAAGATCCATTGCAGCGGCGATTCGAGCGCCGCTACGAAATCGCGACCGATACTTCCACCATCGTGCCAAAGATGGACGTCGATGATCGGGTAGGGATCGTACCGATCGAGGTTTGTGACGCCATAGCGCTGCGGGTCCCCGAGAATTCGTTCGGCTTGGCGCGGCGGAACGGCGAGAACCACCGCGTCGTACTCAACCGACTCGCCGGGCACGCCGAGCGTCACACCGGCGTCGCTCGGCGTGACGGTGAGTACCGCGGTCGACGTGTGCACGGCGTCGAGTTGTTTTGCGGCTGCCTGAGTTAGATGCGCGAGTGGGACTCTCGAGAAGCCGAAACGCGCCGCGCCAGCATCGCGCAGAAAAGCGGTCTTCAACACGAACATCGCGTCGGCGGCGCCGACGCGATCGAATGGTGCGTTGAGCGCCGGAATGAAGAACGGATCCCAAAATGCCGCGCGTTCTTGCGCTCCCTGCCCGTTGCGTGCCAGCCACGCCGCGAACGTTTCGCTCGGATCGGATTTCCCCAGAAGAGCCGCCGCGAGCGCACGAGCGATGTGCAGTTTGCCGGCGAGGCCGAGATGCGAATAGCTCGCAAACGACCCAATCAAATGCAGCGGCGCCGGGAGCGCCGCGGTACGAAGCCGCCCCGCCTTGCCGCTTCGCGAGAGGATCGTCGCGTCGAAACGTGCTTGCAGGTGAAGCTGGTCGCCCATTCCGACGGCCTGCGCGAAATCGATAAACTCCGTGCAGCACGCCAAAAAGACGTGCTGGCCGTTATCGACTTCGACGCCGTCAATCTCGAAGGAGGTGGCCCGCCCGCCCAGGATGCGGCTTCGCTCGAAAAGCTCGACGTGCGCTCCGGCCGTCTTGAGCGCAAGGCCCGCTGCGAAACCGGCGAGGCCGCCTCCGACGACCGCTACGCGCTCGACAGCCAAGATCGCACCACCACGATGAGCTTTTCGGTTTTGGAGAGCGCGGCGCGAGCTCGCAGCGGAAGGCCCGGCTCGCGTTCGATCTTCTTGAGCAGCTCCTCGTAGATCCCAGCCATCGTCTGCACGCACGCGGCGGGGCGGCGCGGAATGTAACGAAGCACCTCATAGCCCGTTTCAAAGTACTCTCGCGCCCGCGCGACCTGCAGCGCGATCAACTCGCTCCAGCCGGGGCGAATTTCACCGGAAACGAGCGCCGACTCCGGAATGTCGAAGCGCGCGAGCTCGTCCTGCGGCAAATAAATGCGATTCATATCGACGGCATCTTCGCGCACGTCTCGCAAGATATTCGTGAGCTGGAGCGCGATGCCGAGATCGTCGGCACGCTGCAACGCGATCGGATCGCTGAAGCCGAAGATGCGCACGCACATTCGGCCGACGACTGAGGCGACGAGATTGCAATAGTCCTTGAGCGCTTCGAACGTCTGATACCGCGTTTGGCTAAAGTCCATCTCGACGCCGTCGATGAGCATCTGAAGCTCTTCTTCCGGAATCGCATAACGCTCGATCGCCTCGGAGAGCACGCGCAGGATGGGGTCGTCGCCGTAGTCGCCGCGGACGCAGGCCGAGATGCGCTCGCGATGGACCGCCAGACGCGCCGGCAGGTTTTCGATTCCGACGGTGTCGGCTTCATCGTCGACTTGTCTCGCAAAGTTGTAGAGCGCGTAAATCGCCATCCGCTCGTGGTAGCTGAGCGAGATGAAACCCCAGTAGAAGTTGCTCGCCTCGCGTTTGGCCATATCCCGGTTGAAGCGCTCCGCGCGGAGCTGGTCGGCTTCCGAGGTTGGCATGCTGCGAAAAGCGCGCTGAAGATTGATCATCTATGCAGGCTTTCGAGAAAAACTCTCTACTGCGGCACGAAGCATCACGGATACCTTCGTTGGGGTCGAAAGGCTGGGCCGTTCCTGCTCGGTCCGGTAGCCCAGCGCTTCGATGGCGTCGCAGATGGCCAGCCCTCCCATCCGGTAAAGGGCTAGTTGCAGCCGGAGCGCCCGTGGCACGAATGTTTCGAGCCGCTCCCCGGAAGCAAGCAAGGCCCGTGCTCGGCCGACCATACGCTTGGCAGCGCCGGCGAGACCCACCGCCGCGACGTCGCTTTCAACCAAATATTTGCGTCCGATTGCGGCGTCGCGCCGGACGTCTTGCGCATGATTGGCGAGTTGCAAGCCGATGCACACATCGTCGGAAAGGCGTTCCGCGTTTTCATCCGTGACGCCGAAGACTCGGAGCACCATACGCCCCACCGGCGCGGCCGAAAGCCGGCAGTACGCATCGAGCTCGTCCCACGTTGCGTATCGCGCCACGTGCTGGTCTTGCACGTTGGCCTCAATTAGATCGAGAAAGGGTTGTGCCGGAATGGCGCGCCGCTCGATCGTTTGCGCCAGCGCTACGAGCACCGGATGGATCGGTGCGACGCCGCCAAACTGCGCGCGAACCTCATCGCGCCAGCGCTCCAGTCGTGCCAGTGCCGTTCCCTCCGGACTCTCGTCACCGAGATCGTCCGTCGTCCGGCAGAAGGCATAGATCCGCATGAGGTCGCGCCGCCTCGTCGCATCGACGAAACGGGATGCCACCGAGAAGTTCTCGTAGTGGCCTCGCGTCAACACGCGACAATACGCGTCGGCGGCGCGCAGATCGAGATTCATCGACGCGCGTCGATCGTTGCAACGCGATAAGAAAGCACGCGCGGATCTGCGCTCATTAGGCTCATGCCTTCCACCTTAGCCTGGGCCACGAGCATTCGGTCGAAGGGGTCCCGATGATGATCGGGCAGGGCACTGAAGGCGAAGAGATGATCCAGCGAAAGGTTGAGCAGCTCGGCTCCGCTGAGCACAATGCGCGACCGGAGATACGCCGGCGCATCCATCGGCAGCTGGAGCTTTCCGCGAGCGTCTTTGAGAACGATCTCCCACGCGCTGGCGATCGAGAGAAACAGCGCGTTCGCCCGATCCGCCAGCATCGAACGCGAGTCTGCGCCAAGACGCTGCGGCGCCAACGCCATCCAGAGCCAAACGTGCGTATCGAGCAGCAGCTTCACTCGACGTACTCGGCAAACTCTTCCGGCAAATACTCATCGAAGTCTTCCGCTATCCAAAAGTTTAGGCCGCTGTCCCAGCCGAGCTCGCGTTGCGCCGGGGTTTGGACCGGCACGAGGCGCGCAATCGGGCGGCCCGCCTTGGCAATAAGCACTTCCTCGCCCGATTCGACCCGCGCAAGCAGGGCCGAAAGATGCGTCTTGGCTTGGTGAATGTTTACGCTCTTCATACGACGCGCCTAGTCTATTAAACTTAGTCCGGTTAGTCAAGGCAGCCGCGCAGGTCGCGGAGCGTCCTCGCGCCGGCGCAGAACATCGCGATCCGCAGCGTCTCGATGTATTCGCAGGCAAGCTCGAGCGCCTTTTCGAGGCTTTCATCGGCAGCCCGAAGGAACGGCCCGGCAATCCCAACGAGATCGGCCCCGAGCGCCAGCGCTTTGGCAGCGTCGAGCCCGGTTCGGATGCCTCCGCTGGCGATGAGGGCCCCCTCCGGCGCCACCGATCGGGCAGCGACGATCGCTTGCGCGGTCGGAATGCCCCACGCCGCGAATGCGCCGGCGACGCGCGCTCGCCAGGGTTCTGCGATCCGATGGCGCTCGACTTCGCTCCACGACGTGCCGCCCGCGCCGGCTACATCTACTGCCGCGACGCCCGCGTCGAAGAGCGCGCGGACGTCGCCGGGACCGATGCCCCAGCC
>Ga0182024_10012182_pt1 | contig 17057 bp, 13 predicted proteins | sample P32metaG_FD_120480 | JGI IMG/M metagenome (GOLD analysis project Ga0182024, IMG submission 120480) | Permafrost microbial communities from Stordalen Mire, Sweden - P3-2 metaG (Illumina Assembly) | ecosystem: Environmental > Terrestrial > Soil > Wetlands > Permafrost | place: Sweden: Stordalen...
GGTGAACGAGCCCTGCCGAACAAATCCGCTCGTCGCGTTCATTGAGGGCCTGCGATAGTCCGTCGAGGATCACACCATCGCCCAATTTCGACACCTGTTCCGCTCGGACTGACGCACGTCCGCGGCCTACCCGCGGCCTAGCCAGGCGTTTGGGCCACGGCGCGATCGACGGGGGGGTCGACTCGCGGTCTACAGAACCGCGAGTCATCTCGTACTCCCCACGGCCGAGTCGATCAGCCGACCGGCGATCCGGGGAGCCGCGAGTCGATCCTCGAGGCGGGCTCTGAGCCCAATGCGATTCCACGCGACCGCGGTACCGGTCGGCTACCGCTGGACTGAGCGGCTCCGAAAAGACGAGCGATCGCATCGACCTGCACGCCGTTGACAGTTGAGCGTGCTCGCCACTAGGTTCCAGCGAGGGCAGGTTCTCCTCTGGGACGGGCGGAGGGGGTTCAAAGGATGGCCAAGGGCACGGCACCGGCCGAGTCGACCTGCCCTGAGTGCAGCGAACCGACCACGCCTTCAGATCGGTTCTGTCGCTCGTGCGGACATGGTCTCGCCGAAATCAACAAGGCGCCGAATTCGGCCGAACAGACCGCTGCAGCCAACGAGCCCGACGGGCCGGAACCAGCAGATTCCGAGAGCGACCAGGCTCCCGAATCGGGTGAAGGAAGTGGGCCCGACGGCGAGCAGGAGGTGCCGGCCGCGGCTGAGGCGCCGACCCTGGCCCTCGACAAGGTTGACGGCGCCACGCTTGCGATCCAAGACGCCGACCAAGCGCCGGTCGGACCTAAGAAGAAACCGAGCCCACGTGAATGGGTCGACGCGGCGCGCAAGCACCCGCGAATCAGCGCTGGAGTTGTAGCGCTGTCGGTGGTCGTTGTCGTGCTGGTCATCGTCCTCGTCGCCGGCGGCGGCGGTGGCGGAAGCACCACAAGTCCCGCGCAGATCCGAAACAAGCATTTGGTCAGCCTGCAGAAGCAACTCACGGCGCCATTCAGCGCCGTGATGCAGGATCGAGACAGTTTCTTTGCCCAGGAAGCACAGTTCGTCAGCTCAATCAAATCGGCGCAGAGTAAACTATTCCTCTACACGACATCGGCGAATCAATACAACGACGCACTGAATCAGTACAACAACGAGGTGCAGCAGATAGAGGCTTCGAACAGCGCTGCGATCGTGGCGTGTGAGGACGCCGGTGGCTTTGACTGCACCGCCCCGAATTCTGTGCCGAGCGCGCCCAACGGACCCACGGTTCCCGACCTCTCGACCGAAATCTCGCAGTTGCGTCAATCAGCGACGCTATTGGACCAGCTCCAGGCCCAGCTCAACAGTCTGAAACTGCCGAGCCAGCTCAACGTTCTAAACACGCAGTTTCTGTCCTCGGTCAGCGGTCTGAGCAGTGAAGCGAACCAGGACGCAGACATCCTCACCGAGGCAGTTATCCCGGCAAATCAACAACAGGGTACGAGCGGTTCAGTCGACGCAGGCAAAGCGAGCGAGCTTCGGACTAATGATGTCCTGCCGGCGATCCAACAGATGAACGCAGCAGCCTTGACGATCATCACGGAGTTGCACCTCCCCATCGCGCAGTACGACATCGCAGGTGGCCATGACACGAACCCGAATGACGACAGCCAGGCTCTCCCGACAGGCGTAACCGCGCCCCAAGGAACACCCGCGCCATAGAACGAACGGGGTTGGGGTGAGCGCGATTGGGACGATCTGCTCGAGTCGCCTGCTCCCATGTGCGATCCTCGATCGACGCTCACCGGGATGACGACTCGCGGTCTACGGGACCGCGAGTCAGAATCCGCCGCAGTAGAGCTCTGAGCCCAGCGAAACAGGGCCCCTGGTCACCGTCGCCTGGCAGACGTCGGCGCAATGATCCATAAATCGCTCAAACAGCGGCCCCCTTATTCTCACGCCGACGGCGGATTGATAGCGAGCGCCGGACGGTAGGTAGGCATTTCGCCATCCGCGGAACCTCCTTCCAACGGGAATCTCCGACACGGGTTGCTCGGATGCTTAGGGGACTCGCACCACGGCTGGTGGACGAATCGGCACAAGAGCCAGGGCTAGAAGCAATGGCAGCTGACTCCGGTGCGGCTGCGCATGGCCACCGCGTCCGTCGGCGCTGGAGGTTTGCCTCGACGGCCTCGCCTAGTGTTTTCAGGGTGGGCAGAACGGCGGGGACGCCGAAGAGTCGCGTAAATCCAGTTGCCACAGCTGCCCTCGGCGTGGGCTTGGCGGTTGCGTTGGCCATCGTTGCGATGTGGGCAACTGGCCTCATGAACGGCCAGAACGCTGCAGCTGGCCTGGTGTTCGGTGGAACGTTGCTCACCGGCGCTGTTTCTTTCGTGGGTCTTGCACTCAAGAATTCAGCGGATCTCAGGGCAGCAGCGGAACGGAGCCGCGAAGAGGATCGCCTCCGACTCGAAGCTGGGCTTAGGGCGGCAGCACTCCTCTCCACCGCAGCGGGACAGCCCGCCGATCCAGCAACGACTACGACGGCGCTTCTTTCGCTGTTGCGGTTGCATCAATCAGAGCTCGCAGCGACTGGGTGAAGGAAGGCGCACTGCGGCTCTTGGAGACCATTTGGGACGGTGACCCGGACCTCAGGATCCAAGAGCGGTCGATGATCGCTGGGTGCTCGTTGAGCGTGAGTCGATCGTCGCAGCTCGCTCAGAGACCGACCGATGGGTGGGCGAACTGCCGCGTGAGTTTCAGCAGATGAACAGCTGGGCCAAGATGTGGTATCTCCCTCTCGTGCCGGCGCAAGAGCAACCTGATCGTGTACTCACGGGTCCAGCGTTGCCGGAAAGCATTGCGTTCGCACGTCGCCAGTACAAGCGCAGTATCGAGCCCATCGAGTAGTGAACCCACTAGATGGTCACGCGACATGTGAGACGCGCGGAGACCCGACGGTGAACCGTTCTCGATTGCGTGATCTGCACCCGAGCAAGATGCCTGGCGCAGACCCGAGCCATCCGGCGTCGCGGCACATTCGATACCCCGTAATGAGCCGGATGTGGCGCTCCTGCAAAGAAATTGCTTCCCCCGAACCGCACGAGCCCGGGTTCCGCGCGCCACGATTTGACGAGCGAAGAAGGTCCGCTTCGCACACCGCCCGGATCAGGACTAGTGGCGAATGACGGTTGCCATACTCGCACTAGGCCCAGATGGTCGCCCGCTCTTCATGATTCGAAAGATGCGACTGGTATTGAAGTAGGTGTGACAGCCCCGCTCGGGCCAGATTCAAGAGCCAGTCGCTGCATCGTCTGGTAGGCAAACGTTGATCACCGTGTCCGGCTGGCCATGTACTTTGATTACCTCGCGATGCATCGATTTGACACCCAGGAGGCCGTCCGGTCCGTAAAAGCCGCTGTACTTCGCGAAGAACCGGCCTTGCTGGACATTGCCGGACCGTTCGACGTAGTCGATCAACTCACGGGCAGCCTTGACCTCCTGGAGGATCCAAAAGCGGTGCTGCGTCAGATCACGTCGAACCCGGTCGGCGTGCGCTCCCGCGTCTTGTCCTCCAAGCAGAAAAACCGCTTGAGAGCCCCAGTTCCTAGAGGGCTCCCAACCCGCGTATTTCAAGAACTGCCGCGGCCGAGCTCTGTCCCGGGCTGCGAGCATCTCAAGCGGTTGTTGCACGCCGTCCGCGTCTTCGAATCCCTCCGCGGTGACCACGGTTGTAAACGGAAACAGATCACGGACCTCATCAGAAAAGTAATCTCGCGTGAGGGTCCAAAATGGCAGTGCCAGCGCGGCTTTCTGGTCGAAAAGAACATGGGGTGGGAGGTCGAACAGCACCTCACCCAATCGGGATCGCGTCAGGCGGTCCTGAAAGTACGTCTCAGCCATTAGCCCAAGGATGCTGTGCGAGCGGACGAAGTTGCACTCCCGAAGCCCAGCTTCGGGATCGTATCCCCAGTACTTGAGGCCGTGTCGACGGGTCTGCTCTATGAAGTAGCGAAGACCGTGCGGCACCGACGCGTTGTCCAGCAGGTGAAGGATGCGCGGCGGCTCGCCTAGAAGTCCTTGAAGACTCGTCGCGAAGCGCTTGCTGAATGGGTCGCCGGAGTTAGAGAGAGCGCCCGTCAGCGTGTAGTACTCCGTGAGTAGCTCACAATCTCCCCAGCCCGAGCCAGGGCATTGGACCTCGACGATTGCGTCAGGAACCTCATCTGTCCGAAAGCAGACAGGGGTGGTGAAGTCTTCAGATTTCAAGCTGCGGTGATAGCTCTCGAGGTCCGTCCCACAGGCATCGTTGAGCAGGAATTCCGACACGACGGGCGGGAGCTCACCAGCGAGCGCCGCTTGGAAAATCTGCGCGCTGGTAGAGAGAAAGTCTCGAATGGTCCCGAAGCGAGCATCGAAACCTCGATAGACCTCTCGACTGAGTATCCGAGGTGCGGGACTTAGACGCGTTGTAACACCGAGGGAACCGCCCGCAACATCGTTTATGCGTCCACTCAGGGCGCCATACTGGTTGCTCAAGAGTTCGTACTCCTGCACGAGAGGGGCAGCAGCGGATTGGGGACTTTTCTCAATTTGATCGCTGGCGCGGGTTTGGGACTTGCGTCTTCGCTCGTCGCCTGGTTGCTAATCGTCACCCGCTTTGTGCCCCGATTTTCGATTTCGCACATCGAGAAGACTGTCGATCCGAACAATCCAAACAACGTTGAGTACTACATCAGAGTTGTGAACGGAATGAAGAAGGCAGCCCTGGTCGAGATCAATCTTGTGCTACAGGTGGGCCTAACACATGTAACACTTAATGAACCGGATGATCGGGTCTTCTTCGACATCCCCGTCGGCGGACGCGAGCATTTTCCTATAGTGAAGAACTATGTGTCCTATCGCTTGCGAACTGCAGAACTCGGCCTCGGTCATCCCTCTTTTCCCCGTCGACTCGCGCAGCGACTGGCTGCGGGTACAACGACGCTAGATGATCTACTGGAGGAACATCCGGAGGCCGAATTTCGCGTTGCTGTGATTGCCGCTCATTCCCGTAGCGGTCTTCGAACCGGCCAGCGAGTCGATCATTTGGAGATCCTTGATCGACCAGGTCCGCCTAGTCATCATCGATCTACCTAGTGACTAGGCGAAGGGAGCGATGCAGCGCTGACCTTCCAAGCGAGGGCTGCGAGACGCGGGCGGGTGCGGGGTTTGGTGTCGAAGGCTCAACCCTTGGCTATCCAGGCTCGACTAACGAGTGCCTGATCCCCGCAGCCCCTCGAACGTCAGCTCAATAGCCATTGGGTTGAGTCGGCTAACCGTCGTCGAACACAACCGTCCCAATAGTCCGTGCGCAGTAAGCCCTCGCCTCGTCGATCACAAAGCCTGAGATGAACCTATCGAGCGCCTCCTTCAAGGTGTCTGCGGTTTTCGCCTCACGGACGGAGTCCCAGTTAGGCCAATAGATCGCACAACGGTCAGTGAGTTCTCCTTCGCCTGGCAGGCCCGCTGCGATCGGGCGCCAGCCGACGCGCTCGAGTTGTTCAGGGTCGACCGCGTCGCTCGGGACGATGGCCACGCGGTCCGTCTCCGCGGCAAGCGCAACGCGTGTCGCAGTCTGCGGAGTCTGTAGCACAAGGTTCAGCGTGTGAGCAGGGCCCGCAGCCTCGAGAAGCATCCGAGTGGAGCGGTGGCCCACGGGACTCACCATCAGGTCGTACTCAGCCAGATCGCCGATCGAGACTGCCGCGTGCTGCTGGTCATTCAATGGGTGAGTAGTGCGCATCATCGCGAGAAGCTTCCATTTATAGAGCGCTCGCTTGGATACTGTCGTTACCCTCTGACTCCACGGGGCAACCGCCACGTCGAGCGTCCGCGGGTCCTCAAGCAGATCCTCAAGCATTCCGGTCCCGGCACCTCCGCGATACTGATAGTCGACGCCGCGGAGATCGACCAGCGCACCTGCGCTTCCTCCGCCAGCCCTGGCAAGTTCGCGTTCAAAGCGGCCGATTGCTCGACCCAGGTAGTTGCGAACGTAGCCCGGGTAAGTGCGGCACCGGATTCGAACGGGCCCGCCCGTCAGCCCCTGTGCAGTCTGCATGACGTTCTCGTAGGCAGCGCGAATCGTCGATGCGTATTCAAGGATCTCCTCGGCACCCTCGGTCCGATTGATGACGATCGAGTCTCCGTCGCCCCCAACGATTCTCGTGCCACCCAATCGGTCCTCCAGACGCTTCACGGCCTTGCTCGCGCTGTACTTGTCCGTGCCCAAGGCCGAGGCGACTTGTGTCCACTTCTCCGATTCGGCGGCGAAAGCCAATGCGAGCAATTGGAACATCGTGGGGGCGCCTGGGCCGTACCAATCGGAGGGCATGCCGAGTTCTCCTTGGCCTTGATTTGTGCGCGACCTGACTGATCAGAACGGCTGGCAAGGGCTTTCGACCAGCCGCCGGGATCCAACAGAATTTCGGACAGAGTAGGTGATTGGTTAATTGGCCGCGCTAACCGGCAGACTTCGATCCTGGCTCAGATATTCAGTTGACACCCTTAATCTGGCGAATACACTGAAACGGTCGAAGGAAGGGGTACGAGGCCTGGGGCTGGTGACCAGGCGGCGGTCTCAGTCGTGATCGGGTCCTCGCCGCGGACATGGCATGCCTCTCGGGTGCGTTAACGCAGCCTTGACCTCGACCAGGCGATCCACCGAACATCGGGGAGCCAGTGCGATGGAACCGGAGAACATCTGCATCATCGAGTTGACGTGTCCTGAGTCTCGGAACGTTGCTGGGCTGGTCGACGAGGTCATGGGAGCTTCGTCGGCGATCCCGCTCTTGCCGTTCCTGAACTCAGCGCAAGTCATGGCCCAGGAGCTGCCTCGGCGCCTGCGTCGTGAGGTGTACGCGTCGCGTCTCGCCGAGTGTCACCTAGCGGTCTGCATCCGTCATAGCCCGTGGCAATCCGCAGCCGTTCCGCCGACGCCGCTCGCCCTGCGTGACTCCGGAATCGAGGAGCTTGTATCGGCGGTGGAGGTGCTCCACGTGTTGTACGCGTCCCTGTTCGGGGAGTCGTTCGGTTGGAGCACAATTCAATCCGGATATGTGGTCAACGACATCCTTCCGATACCCGGCCACGACGACCGCCCGCTGAGCTCGAGCAGCACCAGTACCTTCGGCCTGCACACGGAGGATGCCTTCCAAGCCTGCGCTGGCGACTATCTCGGACTCCTCTGCATGCGCAATCCTCAGCAGGTAGCCACTATCCTCGCTGCGCCCGTCATCGACGAGCTTCCGCCGAAGCTTCGCGCCATTCTGTTCGAGCCGCGCTTCGTGGTTGGCGCGAACGTTGCGCACCGCGTCGCCGATCGTGCTACGACGCTGCCCATACTGTTTGGGTCGGAGGAGCGCCCGTATTTTCGAATCAACACAAACTCGATGGCGACCCCGAGCAACGATCCAGAAGCTGCCCGCGCGCTCGCCGCCTTTGTTGCCAATCTACAATCGCATGTACAAGAGGTCGGGTTCGCCGAGGGCGAGTACTGGTACCTCGACAACTACCGCGTTGCGCACGGCAGGGCCGCCTTCACGCCCTCGTACGATCACTTCGATCGATGGCTCAAGCGGCTATACATCACGAGCCAATTCAGGGCATCTCGGGCCTTTCGAGCGCAGAGCGAGTCGCGGCTAGTCCGGCTCCGCGTGAGCTGAGGGGGAGCGCGTGTACAGGGTGCCGCTGGAGATCCCGGTAGGCGAAGAGGTACTCAACGCGCACATAACCACCAGCAGCGTCAACCGGTCACCCAGCGTGCTGTTCCTTCATGGTGCAGGCACCGCCACAAAGGAACGCGCCAACTCAATAACCTCGGCACTTGCCGATCGAGCCATCTCATCGCTCAGTATCGACTTCTCTGGTCACGGAACAAGCACTGGGGACCTCAAGCAGTCGAGTATCAAAAAGCGGGTTGCCGAAGCCATCGGCGCGCTCGATGTGCTGGACTCGCCGATCCCACCGGCCCTCTGTGGCTTCAGCATGGGTGGCCATGTCGCACTGGAGGTGATGCGACGTCGGAAGGTCCGCGCCCTCGCTCTGTTCTATCCAGCCGTCTATGCCGACGTCGCGTATGCACGTCCCTTCGGGGACGGGTTTCGGGAGCTCATTCGAAAACAAGGCAGCTGGCAAACCTCTACGGCACCCTCCGTCCTCAGGTCGTTCGGCGGGCGCTTCTTCCTGGCGATCGGAGAAAATGACGACGTCATTCCCGCGGGTGTTGTGCCGTGGCTGATTACGCAGGCAGCCCGTGCAGCCTCGAGCGAGGTCTTCGTGGTCCCCGGTGCTGGTCACCAACTCTTGCCGATGCTGGTCGACCATCCGGATACGGAAGGCGAGATCCTCGACGCGCTCGCACGGACATTTGCCCCCGACGTGGCGGAGTAGAAGGCGGCATCGCCCCAAGTGGGTGGCGGACTCGCCGGGATTGTTCTGCTGGGCGGGCGAGCAAGGCCGATGCGCTGCAGATCCGGTTGGGAGATCTGGCGACCACGCTCGGACGGAGCCTTCCTAACAAGGTCGGACACTGTGGCCGCGACAGTGCTCGGTCCAGGCTCCATGGTGCGCTCGCCATCTCGTCATCTCGGAACGCGGGGGCTGTACGCGTGGCCCCTGGAGTGACGCGATCGTGGGATCCGCGAGTCACCCGGATCTGCCTCTGCTGGATGGTCAGGTTGGCAGGTCCCCAACCGATGTCCGATAGCTGACTAGCGAATTCGAAGATCGCGAGTAAAAGACTTTGAAGCGTCACGGCTTCGTCCCCGTCGCGAGTCACTACCTGCTTCCCGATTGCACGGCGGGTACGGCAGACTGCGCACTCGGACCTGACGGGAACTACTTGCTGGCCCGTTCATCCTGCGTCAGCAGACCTCAAGAAGCTCAAGATCACAAGGCCGACAATGAGTACCACGACGGCTAGCATCGCCTGTCCCGCATGCGCCTGAAGCGGGAGCCGTGTGGGTCAACCGCGCTCCTGAACCGTCACCGGACCCGACGGTCGCTGCATAGGGAGCAGTAGTCGGCTCCACCCCAACTCGCAACCTTTTGAAGACTGCGTGTCCAAGGGCGCGTTCGGAGACCGGACCGGACCATTAGTCCAGTAAATCATCTACTCGTGCTTACTCCGGGCATGTAGAGACTCGTCCTGCCGAGTGTTGGGCGCCGCGATCTCAGGCAGAGCCAAAACGCAGCAGCCAATCAGTCATATCAGGCGTGTGCCTTAAGGCCTCGAGATCCGGATCGTCACGTATCCACGCCACCTCTAGATGCTCTCCAGCCTCCCGGAACGCGCGTGAGAGCTGTTCCATGGCGCGCTTCTCCAACTCCCGGTGCGTCCACTCGAGGACTCGCATTGTCTGGTCACTCCAAGCTTGACCACTCGTTTGTAGCTTCCCCGCATCGGCGCGGTCGGACCGGCCGTGCCTGATCTCTGAGGTCAGTGCCGTCGTAACTTCATGGAGCCTGATCCTGGTACGTGATACTCGAGGTCTGAAAAGCGCTTCCAGGAACCCGCTGTTCAACTGTCCAAGAGCGCCCCGCACGACGTTGTGGACGTTGCCGAGAATCTGCAGCCACTCATCTGAACTGGTTCCGCGAAGAAGCGGAGGTCTGCGCGCTCGGCCCTGAATGCCTGTGTTGACAGACCGCACCTCGTCCTGCAGCTGCTCGTTAAGAGCCAGCAGACGCGAATAGCAACACGTCACGTTGTAACGCAACTGCCAGTTCTGAGGTCGCCACCACGCAAGGTATCGCCGTATTCGCCGTCGGCTCGGTTGCATAGCGAGCCTGCCGAGGATCAGTCGTTTCCAGGCCAGCCGCGGGTAGTCACGATCCCTCATAACACGATCGCCGAGTTGCGTACAGTAGATAGCAGTCTGAGTCGTGTAACGCCGAAGCAGACGGACCCGGCTCCATGGTCGGGCCAATGCCGCTAGTTCATGGCGGGCTCGTCTGTAGTTGTGTGCCGGGAGGAGACTCTCCGTCCATGTTCTGAGGCATCCGAACCAAGAGGTTTCTCGGTGCAACGTCACTAATTCCTCTTGGGCAATTGTCCGCGTCATCGCCGCGGTTCCAAAGGTCACCCCAGGGTCGCGGTAGTGGCGCGCGTACAACTGGTTCATGAAGTCGAGTTTGCTTCGCTGCTCCTCGAGGGAGACCCGCGTGCGCCGAAGAGCCTCGATCTGTGAATGCACTTTGGTTGCAAAACTCAAGACAATCCCAAGGCGGTATCGAGCATCAAAGAGTTCGGGCCACTTCTCTGATTCTCGGTAATAGACGGAGAGAGCTGCGACCCAGTTGTCGGCTCGCTCTTGAACGTTCGCATATCGCAGACGCACAAGGGCTTGATCTGGTTCGCCCATCGCTGCGAGTTCGTATTGCTCCGTTGCCTGGGCGCGGAGCCTCCCGATTATGCGGCCTTCTGCTGCTTTTACATCGGCGCGATGTTCGAAGTCGAGACCATGTTGGTAGTGCATGATCGAGGTCCCGTCACTTGAGACCCAGTTTGCCCAGACGGGACTCGTGGCGCGGTCCCGAGCTCGGACAGCGACGGCGTAGGCGAATCCTGCGACTCGTTCAGCAGCCGCCTCATAGGAGTCCTCCCAAAAGGTTCGCACCTCAGGGTCAGCTGCGTTGCCGACGGCAGACATCTGTGCCAGATATCCGCAGCTAGGAGACTCATCGCCGCGAAGAAGAGTACCGGCCAGCCGGAAGCCGGTCGGTCGTCGTGCAAATGAGTCCTTGAGGTAACTGAGGATCGTCCCAATCCAACGCGCCTCGGAGATTGGACTCGCTTGAACGACGTCTATCAAGCCGGTCGCCATTGCACCGCTCGGAAGAGCAGGTGCAGGGTAAAGACCGTCCCCCGCCAAGCGGGAGACGATTACCGCGGCCTGAGCAAGTGGGCGCACCAAGTCGTCGCTTTCTCCGGTTCCATTGCTGGGAGGCACGACATCAACTGGCCCGACCCCGTATCTACGAAGATGGCGTGCCCACGCCGCTCGAAGGACGATTAGAGCGACGACGACCCCAGCTACGACCACCGCTACGAGCCATGCCCCGGTTATACCCATTGCCTCGGTCGGCGCTCGGCGCCTCGAGCAGGAGGATAGTGAGTCGCAGCGGATGGCGCTTTCTTCACCCGTCGGCACTCCCGGACTGTCGTCACGCCCCACTGCGACGCGACTCGCGGTTCAGCAGACCGCGAGTCGGCGCACGAGAGCCGGGTTAAGGTGACGGCTTCCCGGCGCTGGCATCGCGGCGTTTTGGGTGGCGACCGGACATTGATGTCGGATGGGGCGGATGTCAGCAGGCCCAGATCTCAAATCTCTCATCGCCTACGGCTACTTTCCCAAGGAATTGCCGAGCCCGTTTCGGACGGTGAGCCTTGCACGAGTTCTCGAATCGCTGCCTACCGACCTAGGTAACGACCGGACCCAGCCCACACGATTCAACCTTGCGCGTGCAGGCGGCTTTCGGAGACCTCTCGCAATCCCCAACCCGCGGTCGCAGATATCCGTAGCCCGCCTCGTGGCAGACCACTGGTCGGAGTTTTCAGCACATTACGCGAAGAGCGCGGTGTCGCTTACGCGGCCGGTTCCCGAGACCGCGCCAAGGCCCGGCAAACGTGCGATTCATTCACGCCACGACTTCGACGAGCGACCGCAGGTCCGTGCTGATCGCATGAGTTGCGCCCGCTACACGCTCTATGGAGACGTGAGTCAGTGCTATTCGTCCATCTACACGCACAGCATTGAGTGGGCTCTAGACGGGAAGGAAGCCAGCAAGTCACGCCTGAAAACACGAGGACCGACGAGATCTCTAGGTGCGCTCTTGGATATGGCTGTTCAGCATGGACAGTGGGGCCAAACAAAAGGGATTCCGATCGGTCCTGATACTTCCCATGCGATTGCCGAGCTCATCCTTTGCGCGATCGATGCCGAGATCCAAGCGCACCACCCGGACCTCGGGGATTTCGCGCTTCGCTTTATGGACGACCTCGAAGTCTTCGCGAAATCGCGGCAACAGGCTGACGCAATCCTGCTCGCATGGGAGTCGGAGCTCGCTCAGTACGAACTCGAGATCAATCCGCTGAAGACGCGCATCTTGGAGCGTCCACGGGGGGTCGATTCCGAGTGGCGAAGGCAGATCGAACAGTTTCGCTTTGATACCTCTACCGACGCCGACCTGGCAGATCAGGTCCGCCTCTACTTTGGGTTGGTCTTTGAACTCGCGGAGAGATTTCCTCACGAGTCGGTTGTTGCATACTCAATCTCGCGCTGTAGCCGGGGGAACACATTCGGTGACGAGAGCTGGAAGGCGTTTGTTCAACTGCTGCTACCGGCGGCCATCGCCGAGCCGTCCGCACTGAAGGTGATCTCGTTTGCTTTGGAAGCTGGACGCCGGGCGGGCCGTGCGATCCCAGAGGAGGCGCTCGCTAGGACGCTTAACGACGTCATTCTTCACCACGCACCACTTGCGCACGGATCCGAGGTGACGTGGGCGCTGTGGATACTCGCAACCGGACCGACGAGCCTTGACCTGGAGGCGGCCAACGTCGTTGCTGCGATGACTGACAACACGGCCAGAGTCGTGCTCCTCTATCTCAGTCAGCTTGGACGCATCGACGGCGATCCCGACCTGTCGTCACTCGAAGCGGCTACTCAGGAGGACGACTCACTCGTCGGTCCGAACTGGCTTCTGGCTTACGAGTCCGCCCGCAAGGGTTGGCATTCCGACGCAATAGTCAAGGCAGACCGTTACTTCGCTGCGTTACTCGATGCCGGTGTCTCATTCTTCGAGCCCCCTGTCGCACGGCGCCCTCCCAGACGAGACACGAAGTCGGCCACGGATGCGGAAGAGGAGAAGGGGGCCGACGGAGAAGTAATCCCAGAACCAGCGCTAGGGAACGAACGAGAGGTTCGGCCCGACGACGCGGGCTCGCTTGAACAGATCACGGTCCCTAGGACCCAACGTCAGCCGGGTGAGCCTGACGATAGCGCCGACATCGAGGAACCCGACCTTGAGGAATACGTCACGTTTGAGGATCTTGAGGAAGACGGTGGTTATCAGTGACGGCTTGTGCCAGATCTCCGCTGCGTGATTGCCACTCGAAGGTAGACCCAACTCGGGGCGCTTGCGACGTGTGGATAAGTACGCGAGAAAGCCCTGTCACCTGCGGCCCAGGAACCGCAATTCTGACTCGCGGCTGAGCGGACCGCGAGTCAGCGCTGAATGGTTGTCGCTCCCACCCTGGCGATGGGAGATTCAAAGGAATGGCACCCGTCGACGGACGTGTGAAACCGTTGTAAGGCCATGTCGAGTCCAGTAACTGCCCTCACGGATCTCGCTGTCAATTTTTTTCGTGCCCAGGAAAAACACGCGGGCGTTCGGCCGCCGTTCGATTTTGGACTTGATCCAATCGCCAGCGAGGCAGCGAGTCGCTCCTTTCTTGTCCCTGAGATGGGACATGTCCCTGGACTTCAAGAAGCAGTCGAGGCGATCTTTCAGGACTCGGATCTCGAATACCTTCGATCACGCGAAGGCGAACTAGACCCGTTTGTAATGCACGCGGGCGGCGGAGTTCGGGTTTCTGACTCGGCATTCGTCACGGCGCTACTCGGGTCGGCTCGCGCACGCATGTTCCTTCTTCGGCTACCCGAAGAAGAGGGGGAGTTTGCTCGCTTGGTGATCGAAGGGTTCAGCGAGTTGCGCCGCGCCGCTCGCCACGAGCCTGTTAGCGGCACCGCGTTCTTTGGCTTCAGTGGTCTCAGCCTCTCGGAGGACGTGCAGGTGGCAACACCCTGGGGGGTCCTGCGGGCCGCTCCTCCAGTTACCGACCCGCGAAGCGGTTTCCATCCGTTTCGGCCCACCACGACCATGGTTCTCTCTGAGCGACGGCTCCTGACAGTGCAGTTCAGCAGGGCCGCGGAGCCAGAGTTTCCTGAATTCGATAACGAAGTACGGAAGGCGGATGAGACGGCCATGCAGCTGTTCCCCCTCGCATGGGCACTCGCTTCGGAGGATCAATCGCCTGTTGCTCCAGTGCTGACGTGGTCGACTGCCACCCTCCCATTTGTCGGTAGTACAGGCTTTTCGTCTCCCCAGATCGCAACATGGCCGCGACCGACGATCGATGTGAGTGATCGAGTCCAGGAGTTCGAGAGATGGGCCCACGCGATCCACATGCGGCATACCGCGAATGTCGACATCGCGGCGCGGCGAATCGTCTCCGCCATCTCACACCGCCTTGACTTGAGCGACGCGCTCATCGATTCGGTTATGGCCTGGGAGAACCTGGTGGGAACTTCACTGGAAACTACGTTCAGGGTGACCGCCGCCCTCGCGAAGCTACTTGTGCAGGACCCTTCCGAGCGATCAGCCTTCCGCGGGCAGCTAAGCGAGATCTATGGAATCCGCAGCCGAGTCGTACACGGCAACTTCGTGGCCCCAAAGGACGTTGAGGACGCTGCGAAGAAGGCAACCAACATCGCCATTGCAAGTCTCAAAGCTGCATACGAGCGAGGGGGTGACTGGCTCGCGCTGAACAGCACGCAGCGAGCAGATCGGTTGCTCCTTGAGGAGCCATGAGGTCGACGACTGGCGAGCCACACGATAGATCCCGACTCGCGATCCAGGAACCCGCGAGTCAACGACAGCTTCGTCTTTGTACGATCGCTCGTGCGCGGCTGATCAACGGTTGGTGCGTCAAGTGACGTCTACGCCGACGGCGCCCGAGCAAGCCCAACATATGGAACGCGGTACTTACCGCTCCGTATGTGTTCGACCTCGACCTCGATTTCCCTTCGGCTTCGGCCTCGGCGGAAGCGCGCAAGCCAAGTTCCAGCGCCATTCAGCCTCATGCTCTCGAACTCGGCCCCCGGAAAGCTCTTAGTGACTGCATCCTTCGCGGCCTGGAGGGCGCCCTCGTAGTCACCACCGTCCACGGGCTTCGTGGTATCTGACTCGCGATGGCGAAGCATGTCGAACACTTGAGACAGAGCCAATCCAGCCTCCGTCCACTCGCCCGCGTCCTTCACGATCTCGACACCGTGGTAGACGACCTGAAGTACCTGATGGGCGACCGTTGGATCGATGAAGAAGGCTGTTAAGTCCGGTTGGGTTACTGGGCCTTCAACATTGATTGTGAACTGCTCGGCTGCCTGTTCCTCGGCGAGCCGAACCGCTACTTGGTCCGCGTCCAGACCGCTGGGTTCAAGCAGCCGAAAAACCGCGACGGGGTCCGCTTCTCCGCTCGACTCGCTTTCGAAGATCTGGCACTCGATACCCATTGGAAAATCGTGGTTGGGCCCCCGTCGACATGACAGCCTCCGTTGTCGGCTCGGTCCGTCCGATGGACTTTCATCATGCCGGATTCTCGAAGTGTCTGCTGGTTCGAGACAGCGTGGAGGGTCCAGGATGCTCGGGCGCTGTCGTCCACGCAGGGCAGGTTGCCCTTGCGGCGACTCGCGATCCGTCCGACCGCGAGTCAGGCGTTGCGGCCGCGGGTGGAAGTGAGCCGAGTTTTCTGCTGGCTCGCGATCTTGCCGACCGCGAGTCAACAGGGCCTGCGGACCGGCGCCCAGTTATCGTCTCGAGCTCAAGGCCAATCTGTCACCCGGCGTCCGCAAAGGCTTCTCATCTTGCGCACAGCCTCTCCAGCCTGATCGTCGTAGAGATGCTCATTACGAGCAATCCAAGGCCCAGCGCTGTGCTCACCAGCGCAATCGCTCGTGGTACAACAAACGCGCGGGAGCGGCGGGCGCCGAGTTATCAGCTGAACTAGCCCCCCGGCGGTGCACAGGTTCTCCACAGCCATCACGCCGACAAAGGCGCTAACCGGCACGCCTCGGTAGGCGTCGGTCAGGCGAAGGTCGAGGGTCGGGCCCGTCGTGCCTGCTGAGGCGGGTTCGGGGTCCGCGGGACGCGATCTGCTCGCCGACGCGAGTGAATACGCCGAGGACGAGAGCGGGGGTTGACTCGGGTTTAGGGGTAGTAGCCGAACACGTCGATGAGGAAGTCGGTCTGCTGACCGCCGAGGCTGCGGCACGCTCCTGCGAACTCGCGGGTCAGTGGCGTGATCGAGTTTTGACACCCCACACCTACAAACTCCTCGACGCCGCGCAGCAACGATGGCGACGCGTCAACGCACCACATCTCGTCGCGCTCGTGCGCGCCGGCGCCACGTTCATCGACGGTCAACTACAAGAAAGGAGCAACAACAAGCCCGGGAACGTCGCAGCCTGATGGAAACCCCATCGACAACTCTTGACAATTGCTCCCCCGAGTTGGGAGAAGTGCAGAACGAGCTGCGGGGAAAAATGAGCGGGACTGGACGTGAGGACGCGCGCGGTGTTGGCGCCGACCAGGGTCTGGCTCTCGTGGCGGTCGTCGCTCGCGCGCTGGGGGTCAGTCGCCAGTGCTGCTATTGGCTGGTGCGGGGCCCTTCACGAGCCGTTTCTCGTCAGCCCGTGAATTCGGGGGTGACCACCAGCGGTGTCGGCACCACCTGCATGCTCAGGGTGTATGTGATCGTGATGGAACCGTCGCCACCGGCACTGGTACCACCGTTGCTGGCGGGAGCGTACGTCGTCCCAGACGGGCCGAGGCTGCCACCAGCACCACCACCCGCACCAGTTCCGCTGCCGTCGGGGCAGCCCTGGACGCCGCCGCCGCCGCCGCCATACCCGCCGCCGCCGCCGCCGCCACCGGCCGTGCTGAAACCATCGCAGTTGGTACCCGTGGCGAGGCCACCGGTACCAGTGCCGAGACCACCGGCACCACCGTTGCCGCCACCGCCATTACCACCGTTACCGCCGTACCCGTTCGCGCCGTTCCCGGCGGGCCTAGCGTCGCCACCCGCGCCACCGGTACCACCCGAGCCGCCCAGACCCTTCGGCCCCGGAGTGAATGCCCGGCCCTGACTTCCGTCGCAGCCGGCGCTGGTGTTACTGCAAGCACCGGCGCCGCCTACCTGGTCGCCACCGCCACCACCGCCACCCGCGACGACGACCGGATTCGAACCACCCTGCAACGCGATGGCGCTACTA
>Ga0182024_10012183_pt1 | contig 17057 bp, 23 predicted proteins | sample P32metaG_FD_120480 | JGI IMG/M metagenome (GOLD analysis project Ga0182024, IMG submission 120480) | Permafrost microbial communities from Stordalen Mire, Sweden - P3-2 metaG (Illumina Assembly) | ecosystem: Environmental > Terrestrial > Soil > Wetlands > Permafrost | place: Sweden: Stordalen...
CACTGGTCCGGCTGGACCCGCCGCCACCAGGCCCGCTCACGATGGTTCCACCAGCGCACCAGACTCGCCAGAAATGCCAAGATCGCCCTGGTCAGCTAGCGAAAGGCGGCTGCCGTACTAGTCATCACTGGACTTGCCGGGCCCGTCGTTGGTCCACCGCGGGATCGTGCGGGCATTTTCGCGCTTGGCGTGTTCTCTCTCGGCTACGGTATCTGGGTCGCCAAGCAGAACAGCGGAATCTACTTCTTCTCAGTAGCTCCGGCTGTGCTGGCGATCCTCATTGTCTTCCGCGTCTTCCAGCACGCTGGGCAAGCGAAGCCACCCGTCGCCCGACCAGGTTCGGCGCCTGCTGTCCCTGCAGCAGGCGCGCAGCCCACGGCCCCTGGCGCGGGCGCGGCTCTTTTTAACACAAGTACAGTTCCGCCTGGCCTGAGCACTCCGCCAGCCTCGCCTGCGGCCACGCTGGGATGGGCGTCGACGCCCTCGGCGGCACCAGCAGGTCCGGCCGTGAGTCCCCCGGCGGTAATCTCGGCCCTCCGTGCGGCCCAGCCCCAGCGTATACGCGATGCTGTCTACAGCGGATCCGAGGCATTCAGCCCGGCCTTTGCGCTGCTGAAGTCGCTCGGTCACCCTGACTCCTACATGTCGCAGTCGCTCGCAGTCGGCTGGTCAATGGCGAGCTGCATGCCGACCCTTCTCAGCGAAGAGGAACTGCTCGGGATCTGGCAGGCCCACGCCCGAGTCAAAGTGGCTGTCGGCAACGATCTGAGACGGACAGCACCAAGGCCAGGCGTCTCATGGGTGACTGCATTCGACGGCACTGGCTTCATCGCGCTAACCGATCGCAGGATGGTCGGCATCGTCCTTCGGGGCGACGGACTGACCGGCACTTTCGACCGAGACTACGAAACCGGAATAGCGTTGTGGTGCATGCGCCTCGATCATTGCTCCTCCGTCTCGGCGGAGCTGGTCGGACATAGGCCTGGACTAATCCTGTCGTCGGCCAAGCCGGCGGGCTACGCGACACTGACCGAGATCAGCCCTGGGGACGTTGCCGGCGACCAGGCAGTGGCCAGCTCCGCACCCGAGCACATCGCCGGCCTTATTGAGCAAGCAAGTGCACGATTCTCGCCTTCAATGCCCGACTGATATTCCCGGGTGCATGAGTATCTCGACTTTCGCATTTTTCGGGGATGCGGCCGATCGGGCAGCGGGGGCTGGCGGTGCCGGAGCCGAGATGAGCACAAGGGACTGAGGGGGCGAGGCGGGAGCATCGCGACACGCGGCGTGAGCTGCCGCAACGCGGATATTGATCATCTGGCCGGTGAAGAAGGGAGCATCGGCGGTGCTTAAGTAACCCCACGTATGGGAGTTCCGCCGATGCTCCCGGATGTGACCCTACCCGCTTCGCTGACGCTGCTGCTGGCCGTCTTCGAGCCATGCTTTACCGCGCCGGCTTTCCGCACGTTCTGCGCGCTGGCCTGCGGGTTCTGGGCCCAGACGGGGCGGCGGACGGTGTGCGGGATGCTGACCGGCGCGAGACTGTCGCGGACATGGGCGCATCACCGCGCGCACTATTTCTTCGCCCGCGCCCCGCTGGAACCCTGATGATCTCGGCCTCGCCCTCGCCCGCCTTGCGGTGTCGCTGCTGGCCGGTGCCGGGAACCCGGTGACGGTGGCGATCGATGACACGCTGTTCCGGCGCTGCGGCAAGAAGGTATGGGCGGCCTCGTGGTTTCACGACGGGGCAGCGAAGGGGCGGCAGAAGACCGGGTGCGGGAACAACTGGGTGATCGCCGGGATCGTCGTCACGCTGCCGTTCTGCTCCCGGCCGGTGTGCCTGCCGGTCATGTTCCGCCTGGTCATCAAGGGCACTAATTCCGCCTCCCGGCTGTGGCTGGCCCGCCGCATGACCGAGGCCCTCGCCGGCGCGCTGCCCGGCCGGGCCATCTGCGTGGTCGCCGACGCCGCCTACGCAGGCCGGGAGCTGCGCGGCCTCGATACGGCGATCACCTGGACCACCCGGCTGCGCAAGGACGCCGCCCTCTACGACCTCGCGCCGCCCCCCACCGGACGGCGAGGACGGCCCCGCGTCAAGGGCGCCCGGCTGTCCGCCCTGGCGGGCATCGCCGCCACCGCCGCCTTGACAGCCATTGAAGTGACCCGCTACCGGAAGACCGCCACCGTGCGGGCAGCCGCCCTGACCTGCCTGTGGCACACCGTCTTCGGCCCGCAGAAAGTCCAGGTCGTCCTCATCCGCGACACCGCCGCCCGCGGCTTCGCTCTCGCCCTGGTGACCACCGACCTGCACGCGAGTCCCGCCCAGGTCATCGAGCGCCATGCCGCGAGATGGCCGATCGAGGTCGCGATCGAAGACGCCAAGCAGATCTTCGGCGCCGGCCAGGCCCGCAACCGGGTCGCTGGCGCGGTCCGCCGCACGCTCCCCTTCACGCTGATCTGCCAGGCACTGGCGACCATCTGGTACTCCACCGCCGGGTACCACCCCGATGACGTCACCATCCGCCGTCTCGACGCCCCCTGGTACCGGACCAAGACCGAGCCCTCCACCGCCGACATGATCGCCAAGCTCAGGCGCGTCCTGATCGCCGCAAGATTTCAGCGACCTCGCCCTGACCAGGCCACACCTGAAGAAATCCACGCCATCCACCTGGCCTGGGAGACCGAGGCGGCATAACTACGAAAGTCGAGCGCATGAAGTAAGTCGGCGGAGAGCGAATGTACGCGGATGGTCAGCCGATGCCGGGCCATAGCGGCAGCGTCAGGTCGCCCTGCGGCGTGTCGGGCCAGCCAGTCCGGAGCGCTCGCTCGGCGATGACCTCGGCTGCGATATCTGGCCGCAAGACGGACCAGCGGTCCTCCAGGGCGCTGCCCCAGTAGTACCAGTAGTAGGCCGGGTGCACGTAGATGCGCTGCGTATGTCCGTCCTTGTCGCTGACCGCGATGCACGGCGGAGCGCCTGGTTCGCGTTCGGGCTGACTGTCGATCAGCTCGTGCGGGACACCGCGCGCGGTCAGCTCCTCGCTGAGCACATACAGGAAATCTCGCATCGTCGTCACGTAATGTCTCTCTCCCGTCAGACGGACCCTGGTTGATGCAGATCGCCAGTACCTTGAGCCGCAGCCCGGTATTGAGGCGGTCCGGCTGGCGCATCTGTCCAGAACGTGACCACGGCGCTGTCGGCCCCGGGCAGGCTCGATGAAAGCGCAGGATGGACGTCAGCGGCTGCACGTTCACTGCCCGCAGTGGCCGCCAGGATTGTGTCCCGTGTGAGGCGCTGCCGCCGTGCGTATGCCTCGATGATCGCGCTGACCATGGCCGGGTATGCAGCCCGCCACTCTCCCGGCTGGTCGCGGTGGGATGCCAGCGCCTGCCGGTGGCGCTCGATGGCAGCCTGCCCCGCGTCGGTCATCGGCAGGTCACATGTCCCGGACACGGCGGGCATCCTCGCGGTTCATCGCGTCACGCAGGTCCGCAGTTGTGCGCCAGGTTATCCGCAGCCCCTCGCACCGCGGGCGCTCACGCGCCTCCAGGTGGAGCCCGTCGGCGTACCTGCGCGGGACTATCTCCCAACGCTCGCCGTAATCGCGGAGTAACTCCGCCAGCTCCGCAGCCGTCCACCCAGTTGCGTGAGCGTCACGTCCACCCTCAGTCATGGAGTCATCTTATCCAGACTGTTTCATGCCGCACTATAGCTATATGTGACGCACTAGTGTTTCCCCTGGTCAGTTACGGTCTAGGGTGTGACTATTGATCCTGACGTGCCTGTTGCGCCATGGCGCCAGCTCGCCACGATCCTCCGGGACAAGATCACCAACGGCGAGCTGACCGGGCGCATGCCGTCCGAGCGGACGCTGACCCAGGAGTACGGCCTCGCGCACGGCACGGTACGCAAGGCGATCGCGCTACTGCGGCACGAGGGCCTAGTAGAGACCGTCGCAGGCCTGGGGACGTATGTAGTCGAGCGCAGGCTTAACAAGTCCTGAGGTTGCTCTAGCCAGGGGACCAGTCACAGGCAGCATGGCGCGGGTGCGTCAGGCGCCTCAGCGCTGCCAGAGCGCACATGGGTCTTCACCGCCAGCCGGGTTGCTTTGGTGCGTGAGCGGATGTGCGGCGGCAGTGGATCCGTGCGGTCAGGGGTTTCTGGATAGCCGGGCGAGCGAGGGCGAAGATTGATGACAGTAGCCAGCCGAGCAGTGTCGCGAGGTTGAGCCACCACAGCATGAGTTCGCCGCCGCGTATGTGCGGGTCGGGGTACCAGGTTGATCGCTGATCGAGTGAGATCAGCGGGATCACGGTGTCGATCGCGTAGAGCACAGGGCTGAAGCAGCGCACCTCGCCGTTGCCGCATGCATCGGCGCGCGGTGAGCTGCTGCGGGCTGGGCTCGGTATCTTCGGGCCGGAGGATTTTGTCAGCAGGCCGCTGGTCGCGTAGACGTCGCCGTTGCCGTTCGTTGCCCGCAGTGTGGCCTGGCTTGCGGGGATTTCCAGCGAGGCGGTGACGAGGACGAGCAGCGCGGCCAGCAGCCACAGGACGCGCGATGGCCGGTATCCGTAGCCGATGGTCGCGTAGATAGCGTCCATGGCGCGTCGCGGCCATATCGCGGTGGACCTGGTGACCTGCCGGGCATGCTGGCGCTGGGCTATCAGGATCTGCTCTGCCTGGCTGGCGTATCCATGCTGCCGGCGCTGCAGTATGACGATGGCAGCGGGACGGCGACCCCGCCGGCCGGGGCGGCGTTTGGCCTGTCCTGCCGCCGCCTCGATGACACCACTGCGCGGATCTTCCGGCTGCTGGCCATCTGCCCTGGACCGGATGTGTGCACCCCGGCGACCGCGGTCCTGGCCGATCTTCCGGTGAACAAGGCGCGGGCAGTGCTGGCGGTCCTGGCCCGCGCGCACCTGATCGAGCCCGTCCTCGGCAAGGCGGGACGGTGGCAAATGCATGACCTGGTCCACCTGTACGCCAGTGAGCTTTCTGGCGCTCACGCTGACGAGGACGGGCGAGAGCAGGCTCGGGACCGACTGCTCGGCTACTACATGGACATGACAGAAGCTGCTGACGCTCACTTGCGCGCCCTGCCCGGTACGGACATCCCCGGCGTGTTCGCTGGGCGGGAGGATGCCCTGGCCTGGCTGGACGCCGAGCGGGCCAGCCTGATCCCCGCGGTGCAGATGGCCGCCGACACAGGCCGGGACCAGGCCGCCTTGCGCCTGCCCCTCCTGCTGGGCGAGTACCTGTGCTGGCGGGGACGGTTTGATGACTGGCTGGCCACTACAGTCATAAGCCTGATTACCGCCCGACGCCTCGGCGATCTGCTCAATGAGGCCGCAACCCTGAGCAATCTCGGCCTGGCTTTGGATCACGTACGGCGGTTCGACGAGGCCATCGCTGCGCACCAAGGCGCCGCAGCTATCTTCCGCAAGACCCACGCCCGGCACAGCGAGGCCGCGGTCCTTTGCAATCTCGGCAACGCCCTGGAGGAGGTGCGGCGGTTTGATGAGGCCGTCATCGCGTCTAAAAGCGCTGCCGACATCTTCCGGGAGACAGGCGACCGGACCGCCGAGGCCAAAGCACTGGATAACTTGGGGCGAGCTCTGCGAGAGGTTTGCCGATTCGAGGAGGCCATCACTGCCCATCTTGATGCTCTAGCCATATTCAGCGACACCAACGACGGGCGAAGTGTTGGCAAGGCGATGACTAATATCAGCGCTGCCCTGCTTAAGGCGAGGCTATTCGAGGAGGCAATTGTCGCAGCTCAAGACGCGGTGGCTACCGCCGAGGAGTTCGACGACCGACGCGGCAGGTGTGCGGCGCTGGATAACCTCGGCCTAGCTCTCAACAAGGTTGGAAGGGTCCAGGTGGCGATCGATGCCCACCAGCAAGCGGCCCTCGTTGCCTGCGAGTGCGGCGACCTACATAGCCAAGGCATGTCGCTGAACAACCTCGGCATCGCCCTACAGCAGGTGCGGCGGTTTGAGGAGGCGATCACCGCACACCAAGTCGCTGCGGCCATCTTTCGGGAAACCGGCGACCAGCACAGCGAGGGCATGGCGCTGGAGAACCTTGAGAGGACTCGGGCCGCACATCGAGCCTGAGGCGCCGGTGCGCCTAGAGTTCGCCTAGAGTCGCGGCAGCCAAGACAGTTGCGCGCAGTTGGAGGTTTCGTACCCTAAGCGCCGCCCAAAGTCGTAGGCAACTGATGCACTGCGCTCGCGGGGTAACGCGCGGTGGCCCAGATCCTCGGGTCCAGCGGCGTCGGACGTGGCTAGCCCGGCCATTGTCACCCTCCACCGTTGTTATACGGGGTCCACGAGGACCCGTCCTGGTCTGTAGGCGCGATTCCGGCATTGCAGTAGGTGTACGAACCTGCTGCCGTCCCGGTGGCCAGCACGGTGGTGGTACCGGCGGTATTGACTGCCAGGATCCGGCACGTGATCGAGTTATTGCCACCCTGTAGGTTGACCGAGATCACGTAATAAGGGTCGCCGGGGACAAAGGACGTAGTGACTTTCCACGGCACTCCCGCATTGAGGGAATTCGGCCCGAGAGTGCCGATTGGCGTAAATTGCTGGCCCTCCGGCGAGCCCGCCGAGATGACAACTCCTTGCGGGGCCGATCCCGTGACCTCGAATATGATCTTCGTGGTCGCAGGTGCGGTGCTCGTGAGGCTCGGCGTGGGCGCTCCGCTCGAGGACGACATGCCAAGGCCAGGGCCCACGTTCTGCGGCGGCAGCCCGCCGCACCCGGCAAGGAGCCCCGCGAGTCCAATCACCCCAGCCGCGATCCTGGGCTTCATCTAACCCTCCCTACCATGACATCAAGCCTGTAGGACGCCGTACAATTCTCTGACGCTCAGCAAGGCCAGTGCGTTGACCCAACGGGAACCCTGCGGTGGCGTAACAAGATCATGTCCGGTCCGAGCGGCCGGGGCAATCATCCGAATTCCGTAAAACGATCCACGGACCGAGGACATGTAACCCAGCTCTGCGACAATGGAAGCCTGAGGCAATCAGGTCACGGGCTGATTCTGGCCCAGCATGCATACCAGCGGAAGACCCCAGGACGGGCCCCAGTGACCGGTGAGCGGCTTGGGGTCGAGCTGTTGCGCGAGCAACTTCTCAAGCTTGTCCGGATGCTCGTTCAGCGATTCCGCTAGCCGCTGCAGCCGCTCTGTCGCCGCGGCCCGAATCCATCGCCGCGCGATGTCCTCCGCCGCGCTCTCGGCAGTTACATGGAGCCGGATCAACCGCCTCGGCGGCTCGCCGAGAGTCGCGGTAACCGTGGCTGGTCCGGCGAAGTTGGTGCGGGCGTTCGCACCCGTGATCAGGTTCGCCAGGTTCTCATGCCGGATCTGGCCTGCAGCAGTCCGGCCTGACCGGCGTGTACTGGCCCGGACAGCGCTGAACGCGGTCAGCGCCAGCCCGGTGGCCCCGCCGACGATGAGCCAGGACATGTCGCCGTGAGTGAACTTACGTATGTCATAGACCAGGCGTTCACTCGTCAACGTGAGGGCAGCCTTCTCGCTGGACCTCCACAATGCCGTGAACTGCTCCTGCCCCCTGGCCCCCTGGGCGGTTTCCGCGGCCAGTGTCGCGGCGCCAGTCCACAGCACTTGCTCCCCCGGGGCCAGGAGCAACTGGCCTTGTGCGTCGAACGCCGGAATCGTCGCCGGATCGGGTGTGACGGCGCCAAAGTCACACAGGTCGAGCATGAACCGAGGTGCCTGATGATCGACGGGCTTGCCAGCTTGGCGCAGTTTGACCCGCCGGGTGAGGTTTCTCAGTTCGTCGCCCGCGTCCTTGTCGGTCTCGCGCTGCGCCTTACCACGGGCGAAGGCGCCGATCAGGCCTGCCGCGACCTTGTCAGAGGCCGCTTTCGGCACGTAGACCGCGTGATAGGTGGCTCGGGTCGCGTTCCCCAAGGGCTCGAATTCCAGCGATCCTGACGAGCCGTCCGCGCCCTCCCAGGACAGCGCACGAGGCGGTTCGACACGGGTGAACCGGCAGGTAGTGCGCTTGTTGCCGTCAATCAGGGTGAAGGCGGCACCGACCTGGGGTGGCTCAGTAAGCGTTACCTTATCATAGCCCTTGAGCCAGCCAAGTGTTGATGCTTCCAACCATGACATCTGTGCGTCACCCGGCAGCTCTGCGATCGCGTGTCCGGAGAACTTCAAGATCGCTCCTGTTCATTCATTTCAGGGCATCCTCGGGCAATCCCAAGTCAGACCACGCCAGGTTATCTTGTTATCGCTGACGCAAACCCAAGTCGAGGAAATATACGACGGCGGCCGAAAGGCTTGTGAACTCGCCTGCTCGGCTGGCGGTCGCGTCCATGATCCGGTGTAAATGAGACGACGGGCGTAGGTTTCCCTTCAAGAGCTACCAACTCATCGAAGGAAAGGAAAGGACCTACACTCGTGCCTGTTCGAGTATCGCCTGCCGATCGTGTCCGTGTCAGGATCGACGAGCTGTTCGCTCAGGACAAGCCGATCCAGTAGATCCTGGAGGAGGTTGTCCGTCTCGGCGCGCAGCTGCTGATGCAGGCTGCGCTGGAGGCCGAGGTTACCGAGTTCCTCGGCCGTGACCGCCACCAGCGGGCCGTTGCCTTCGAGGCTTCCCATCCCGGCAGCCGTAACGGGTACCGGGAGGTGAGCGTCAAGACCACCGCCGGTCCGGTCACCTTGTCGAGGCCGAAGCTGCGCGGCAGCACCGAGGCGTTCGCCTCCCGCCTGTTCGGCAGCCAGGTGACCAAGACGAACGCGCTGGAGAGCCTGGTGATCGCCTCCTTCATCCGGGGGCTGTCCGTCCACGACGTCGAAGCCACCCTCGCGGACGCGCTCGGCGACCAGGCCGCCGTCTCCAAGTCCACCGTCTCTGCCGTGTGCCAGGCGATCAAACAGGAGTACCAGGCCTGGGCGCAGCGACCGCTGGGCGGCGTCGCCCTGGATTACCTGTTTCTGGACGCCAGCTTCTTCCGCATGCACCCCGGATCCCCGGCCGAGCCGGTGCTGGCGGCCTGGGGCATCACCACCGAGGGCAAGCCCGCCTTCATCGGTCTGGCCCCCGCACCGGCGAAAGCTTCGACGCCTGGAGGGTCTTTCTGGCTGATCTGTCCGACCGCGGCCCGGCCAGCCCGCTGCTGGTCATCTGCGACGGGGCGGCCGGGCTGATCGCCGATCAGGCCGGCCGCGACCTTGTCCGCGGCACGTAGACGGCATCGTAGTCAGCCCAGGTCGTCCGGCCCTGGGGCTGGAATTCCACGCTGCCCGAGGAGCAGTCGTCCCCTTCCCAGCACAGCGCCCGGCCCGGTTCGGCACGGGTGAACCGGCAGGTGATGCGCCGGTTGTCTTCGACCAGGGAGAAGGTGGCGCCCGCCTGGGGCGGCTCGGTCAGGATCACTTTCTCGTAGCCCTTGAGCCAGCCGAGCGTAGCTGCCTCCAGCCACGACGTCTGCGCGTCTGCTGGCATCTCGGCGCGGGCATGTCCGGCGAACTTCACGGGCGTCCTTCCTGTTATCTGGCTGGCTATAGTTTGCGGGCGTCGGCGCGGGCCCACGGCATCGCACGGGCGATGAGCCCCCGCGCGGGCCGGTGCCCGGCCTGGTCGTTGACCAGGTCCCCCGGCCGGATGCCCAGGTCGCGGGAGAGCTGGGCGAAGCCCTGCTGGCGGGCCTCCATGCTTGCCCCGAGGATTTCCAGGATCTTCCGTTTGTGGTCTTCGATCGTGCGGGCGGACAGCTGCCGCCGCCGGGCGATCTCCACATCGCTCATCCCGGTGTCGAGCAGGACCAGGGTCTCCTCCAAGGTGGCCGACAGCCGGATGTCGCCGCACCGGTCGGCCAGGTCGCGCAGCGCCTGGTGCAGGGATCCGGTGATGATGTTCCCACGCCGTCCGACCTCGTCCACGGCGCGGGCGAGTGCCTCCAGGTCGTGGTACTTGCTGACATAGGCGGCAGCACCAGCGGCGACGCAGCGGGCGACCGGCTCGGGCCGCTCGTCGGCGGTGTAGACCACGACCCGGAGGCCGAACTGGCCTGCCAGCTGGCCGATCGCGCGGACGCCCTGCAGGACGGCCTTGTCGCCGGTCTGCCTGTTCAAGCACAGGTCCAGCACGACCACGTGGCAGGGCTGGGCCTGTACCGCCAGGAACGCCTCGACGCTTCCGTAACCGCCAGCCTGCGCCAGGTTCAGGCCGTCGGGACCGCCGATCGGCTGGCGATATCTGGGCTCGTCGTCGATCAGCACATACTGCACCGGCTCACCCTCGGCGGCGAGGGGGAGCACCGGCGGCCCGCTGGTCACGGCTGCTCCGCCGGGACCGTGATGCGCACAACGGTGCCTGCCCCGGGCTGTGATTCCACTACGCCGGTGCCGCCGACCCCGGCCAGCTGCCGGCCGAGGATCTCGCTGATGCCGAACCCTTGCCGTGCGCCCGCGGGGTCGAAGCCGGGGCCGTCGTCGCGCACCGTCACCGCCACGTGATCGGGTTCGGGCCGCACCGACACGACCACGCTGGCGCCGGGAGCGTGCTGTTCGACGTTCGCCAGGGCGGTGTCCAGTGCGCGTTCCAGCTGTTCCAAGGCATCATCGCCCAGCCGCGCATCAGGGGCGGCCTCGACCTGGGTGTGAACCGTGAGGGCGGGGTGCAGTGCCAGCACCGCGTCCACCAGCTCGGCCAGGCTCCGCGTACCGCCGGTTCCGTCCACGTAGGAGCGCATCTGCTGGTGCTTGGCCTGCGCCTGGGCGATCATCAGTGCCCGTGTCTGATCGTCCGCCTCGGCGAATTTATCGAGCCGCAAGTACACCAGCAGGTCGTGGACCAGCGCCCGGCTGCGGTCCTGCTCAAGCTCGGCCACCCGCTTGCGGGCCGCGTCCGCCGCATCGGCCAGCTCGCGCACGTAACGCGAGATCACGAACGCCACCACCGCCATCCCAAGGAAGGCGAGCGCGTTCACCACCGCGGTCATCCGCAAGGCGGCGTTGCCGGACAGGGGAACGGCGACCACCGCGGCGTAGCTGGCGGCCAGCGCACCGGAAACCGCCAGCACCCATGGCAGACGGGCGAGTGCCGCGCCCACCAGCAAGGTCGTGGACAGGGTCACCGGGTAGGCCCAGATGGTCCAGGAATCGATCCGGCCATCCGCCGGGAGGTACGCCGGCGCCAGCGCCAGGACCAGTACTGACAGCGCGAAATCGACCGCGACCGGCCACCGCAACGGCAGCATCGACCTGCGCCGAATCAGCCACTGGCCCAGCAGCAGCGATTCGGCCGCCACCGCGCCCAGCAGCACCGCGTCCAGCCGCGGGTCGCTGGACCTGCTCAGGCTTCCGGCGGCCACCGCGACCGCCGCCTGGGCCAGAACAATGCCACGGATGCCCAGAAACGCCCACACCAGCGCCAGCTCCACCCCCGGCCGGGCCGGCGCGGTCCGACCAGTGCCAGCGACGCCATTTGCGCTCACCGCCACCCCCAGCTCTGCAACCAATCCTCAAAGTACCGGGTTTCCCCGGTTCACCCCAGCCCTTCGGACGCCGATCCTGAACTGCAAGGCGCTCACCCGCCGGCCGCGCCAACCAGGGCCCGGCGGACAGACGTGCGGCCAGGATCGAGAAAGCGGAGCACGACATGACAGATTCGCTGAACGAGCAACTGCGCGACACCCGCCGCGACCCCACGCCCGATGAGGCGTACCGGCTCACCTTCCGCATCGGGTCCGAGGAGGAGCTAGCACACCTGCGGTCCCAGGTGAAGCCGCCGGACCTGCTGGGCAGCCGGTCCTCATTCCGGCCGGCCCAGCCAGCATCCGGGGCGGCGCGGCGGGGGCTGCCACCTCACCAGTTCATCTCAGCCAGGCGGCTCCGCCAGGAGTTCGGCCTGGCCACTCCATACAGCGAGGGCAAGCGGCTCGGCTACGGCCTGCTGTGGACGGGGTGGACGCTGCTCCTGGGCATCGCCGGGGTCAGCCTCGCGCCGCACGGATCCACGGTCTTCTCCGGGCTGATCGCCTTCGCGCTGGCCATCGTCAGCGGCCGCTACGCCTACCAGATCTGGACCTGGCAGGCGAAACGTCTCATCTTCTTCATCATGTGGTAGCGGGACGCAGCGGCCTGCCACGCCGAAAACGACTCCCGGACAGCTGCGCGCCATCCTCACCTGGATGGCACGTACACCGCACCCGCGTGCCGCGCGTCTAGAAACACGGCGTCTTAGCACCAACGAGGGAAAGCACTCTTGAACGCACCGATGAGCATGCGCACGGCCTCAGCACCGGCGGCGCTGACCGCGCAGCCGGGACACCCCAGGCTCAACACACCAGCACAGCCAGCCGACGGGATCGTGCAAGAGCCAGTACCTGGCCTGGCTCAAAGGCCCGCAGCTGCAGGCGGCCAGCCTCTCGGCCGAGCTGGGCACCGCTGTCGTCAGCGGCTCGCTCCGGGCGCTCGTTCCCGGCCGGGCTCTTCCGGGTTAGCCCGGCACATCCGTCCAACCGCCTGTCCGCGCCTTCCGGCGTGCACGTGGTCATGAGCGTGGTCGCCCTCACCGGGCAGAGAGCCTGATCTTTTTCATCAGCTGTAAGCCGAATTTGGACAAGCGAAAGGAGAAAGACCGTGGTCTACAAGCCGCTTGCCGCCGCGAGCGCATCCATTCTGGCCGTCGCGTCGCTGATGCTGGCCGGGTGCGGCAGCTCATCGCCGACTTTCAGCGTTGGCGACTGCATCAACTGGTCTAGCGACTCCAACGGCAACCAGGTGCCGCTGAAGGTCAGCTGTAGCCACCCGCCCGACCCAGACATCGACGTCGTTAAGACCATCGCCCCTAGCGGCCAGTCATGCACCGTCGGAGACAGGTTCTACACCCAGGCCGACGGCTCGACGCTGTGCCTCGAAGACGAGTACGTGATGTCCGCTGGCGGCTGAAGCCAGGCAGCGCGCGACTGCGGGACCGTGGCGCCCCGAGGCACGACTATCAGCGGAGGGGTACCGCCAACGTAGCTATTCATTTCGGTTTCCAGCTCTTAGGGGTGAATGTGATGACAACCGGGGTCGGTCAGCGGCCGCCAGTTGCCGCAGTGAGGTGGGGGTGAGCGGATTATGAGGCACCGCAAGATGATCGTGTTGACAGCGTCGGTGGCTGCCGTGGTGGCGGTAGGCCTGGTGGTCGCCGTGCTGGCCGTCCGGCATACGCCGGGGACGGGCACGGCGGCGGCCTCTTCGGGCGCTGCGCCGGCCGGCGGGGCTGCGGCGGTGCGGCTTCTGCTGTCCGCGCGCGGCCGTTCGGCCTTGTCCCCGGAACTGAACGCCGTGCTGCCCGCCGGGCAGCTGTTCCCGCAAGGCACGACATTCACTGCAGCGCCGGGCGGCTGGCACCGGGCGGGCGCGTATGCGAACCTGGCCGGCACGCTGCGCGAACCCGGGCGGGCGGCCCACAGGGCGGAGATCGGGTTCGTCTACCGGCATGGCCGCTGGCTGGTCACCTTCGAGGCGGTCGCATGAACAGGCGTGGTGGCGCGGGCCGGGTGGCGGCCGCCGCGGTTGCGCTGGCGCTGCTGTGCCCGGCGCAGGCTGCCCTGGCAGCGGCAACCCCAACCCCCACGCCGGGCACGTGTGTCACCGGCCAGCTGCAGCCGGTTCCCGGGATCGGGCAGAAACTGGCGGGCAGTGTCCCGGTGGTGTTCATCCACGGGATCAACAGCAGCGCCGCCATGTGGCATGTCTCCTCCGGCCTGTCGATCGCCGGGCAGGCGGCCCTGATCAAGGGCGTGACTGCGTGGACGTTCGACTACGCCCACCAGTCACTGGACTGGGTAAAGGACCAGCGGATCGGGCCGGCGTTCGCAGCGGCGATCGCCTGCCTGGCGCGGGCTTCCAGGCACAAGGTCATCGTCGTGGCTCACTCGATGGGCGGTCTGGCCACCCAGTACGCCATCGGCTACCCGGGCAGCCCCGCCGCTGGCGATGTGGGCGAGCTGATCACGATCGGTACGCCCTATCAGGGCTCGGCCCTGCTGTCAGCGATGCAGGCGGCGGTCAGCGGATCCGAGGCCGGCTCGCTGCCGAGCGGCGGCGCGGGCTACGTGGCGCTGGCCGAGGCGCTGCTGTCGGCCTGCGCCGGGATCGCCACCCACACCGACTCCAACCCGTGCTGGCTGGTCTCGGTGCTGCGCTCTCCCGTGGGCACAGCCCTGCAATGGCAGTCACCGCAAATCCGGCAGCTCCCGCCGTGGCCGCCCGGGCTGCCGGTACTCGACATCGCCGGGGACGTCCGCATCCAGGTCCCCGTCGGCGCACGCACCATCACACAGGACTTCGGCGACGTGCCGGTCTCGCTCGGCTCAGCCACCGCACACGACACGGCGGGACCCGCCTACGTACGCCACTGCTCCCCGCTCACCCTGCTCGGCGCAGTGCACCTTGACCCTGGACCTTGCTTCCACACCCACCTGCCCAACGACAGCGACGTAATCGCCGTCGTGCTGGCCGCCATCCGCTCATACGTCAAAGCAGCGACGTCCGCCCAGACTTCCCCGGAATCATTCCCGATCGAATACCCACAGGACATGACTCTCGCGTGTATTCAGCAATACGGACAGGGAGCACACGCACAATGGGTGAATACGATCTCCCCACCAAGTTACGGCGCGCAGTGTTTCCGGGCCGGATCGCTACTCGGCGGACTTGACCTCGACGCGTGGTGCCCCGTAGAAGCCACGCTTCACCACTTCAGCTCACCGGCCGGGTGGCATTCGGATAACCCCTACCGGTACTCTCTCGCAACCAGCACCATCAAGCCGTGGGAAACATGGCGCTGCTACCAGAATTGACATAACTGAATATCTAGCGACGGCCCGTTGATTTGCTCGTCAGCAAATCGCCCGCGTAGATAACACCGCCGCCGGATCGTCGAGAAAACCTGTGTAGGGTGGCCGGTCGCTGCGCCGCAGGCCGCGCGGATCGGCATCTGGTCGATCGAAGAACGACATCGGCACCCATAAAGAGGTCTTTCACGTACGCCCGATCGGCTATGGCGGAAGTAAGGGGCTAACCGAGGGAGTCCGCACCGAATAGTTGATCTGCGCGCCTCGGCGACTTAAATCAGCCAGCAAATCAGGAGCAAATAATCGGCGATCTGGCACCAACTGTGCGCTCAGGCTCCGCTAGTTTGCTCACCCTGAGTAGCACAGTTCATTAAGCCGGAGGCCTGCTATGGGATGCGGCGGCCCTTGCAGACGACCTGGCAGTGCAGGGTGGAAATGGGCTCTGGGTGCTTACGAAATGGACTACCAGTTCAGGAGCTTCGCCCGGTGTTCCCACGCCAGGCCTAGCACTGCGGCGCCTGCCGCCTGCATGGGCTCGCCGCCCTCGGCGAACCGGACGATAGCTTCCCTGGTGAAGGGGATTCCGGTTGCGTCATGATCGCTCACCACCCGGCCTTCGGCGTTGGTGGTGACGAGTCCGCCGAACGTAGCGTCGAAGAGGTCGCCGTCGAAGGCGGCGACGGTCAGGATGTCGACGGCGAGGGACAGGGGGTCGACGCCGATACCGACGCATGCGACGTGCAGCTTGCCGGCCTGGCGTGCCCCAGTCAACGACTGGTAGAAGTCCCACCGGGCGTAGTCGACCGGGGTGCCGAGGGCGCTGTAGTCCTCTGGGTTGCCGAGGAGTTCCTCGCTGAACTCGCGGACCATGCACTTCCACAGGCTGAGGTCGCTGCGCTCGGATTCGGTGGTGTCGTCGACGGGCTGGAAGACGCCGACGGGCATGACCTGGTACATCCCGCCCGCGTGGGTGACCTTGGCCGGGTCACGCCAGTGCAGGAGGAATGATGCCTCGCCTGCCGGGCCGCGCCGCAGGGTGAGCGTGGTGATCGCGGGGATGGCGGCGCGGCGGGACAGGTCGCACGGATCGCCCACCAGGTCGCGCAGCGGCAGCCTGCCGGCCGGTATTGCGGCCGGGTCGGCGAGCCATGCCTGGGCGAGTTCATGGGCGATCGCCTCGCCGATGCTGACACCGTCGAAGTACCGGGCGCGCCCCAGGTTCATGCTGCTCGTGGCGTCGGCTAGGCCGGCGGCCAGGAGCCGGTAGCTGAGGCGGTTGTCGAAGAGAGCCGGAGGGTCGATGGCGCCGAGAGCGTCGGCATAGGTCGGGTAGCGCTCCCCGGCATTGCTGATCGGCCGGACTTGGGCGGACTCCGGTTCGGCACCGTCAACGGCGGGCGCCGGAGCGCGGTCGGCCCAGTGCAGTTTCACCTCGTCTAGCTCAAGGGGCCGGTCCGGGATCCATTCCTGGCGGCACAGCAGCGGGGTACTGGCTACCCGCAGGGCTGCCGGGTAGCGGCGGCTGGCCAGGCCCGCCAGCTCGAAGCGATGGGTGTTGAGGGCGCGGCGCACGTCCTGCCAGTGCCCGGGAGTGTCACTGGCCGGGCGGGTTCCGTGAGGCGAGGTCAAGCTCCCTCCCGGATGATCATTGGCGGCGCGAGTCCGGTTACTGTATCCGGCTAGCTGGTCAGCAGCGCGATGCGGTGCCGCCAGGCCAGCGCCAGGCATGCGGCTCCCGGTGAGGCCATCGGCTCGCTTTTCAGCAGACGGGTCACCGTGCGGTCGATGAAGGGGATCCCCTGGCCGGTGTCCTCGCCGCGCTCGTCGAAGACCGTGATGCCTTCGGCGTTGACCCCGACCACGTCGCGGAACGCCTCGTCGAACACGTCGTCGTCGATGACCACGGCGGTCAGGATCGTGGCCGCCAGAGTCAATGCGTTCAGCCCCGCGCCCAGGCAGAAGGCAGCTAGTTTTCCCTCGGCGCGGGCCTGGCCGAGCAGGCGGTAGAACGGCCATGCGTCGTAATCGATCGGCGTGCTTCTCGATCCGTCGTGCTCCGGGGTTCCCAGCAGTTCCTCGCTGAACTCGCGGACGATGTAACTGGTAGTGAGCGGTTTACCAGCCGTGTCGAATGGGTCACCTCGAAGAACGCGCCTTTGGGAGAGCCGGTCCCCGTTGATGCGGTTTTGGCGTTGCCGTGGCTGCATCATGCTGTCCTGCG
>Ga0182024_10012184_pt1 | contig 17056 bp, 41 predicted proteins | sample P32metaG_FD_120480 | JGI IMG/M metagenome (GOLD analysis project Ga0182024, IMG submission 120480) | Permafrost microbial communities from Stordalen Mire, Sweden - P3-2 metaG (Illumina Assembly) | ecosystem: Environmental > Terrestrial > Soil > Wetlands > Permafrost | place: Sweden: Stordalen...
CAGCCGGCGGTACACCATCGCGATGGCGCTGTAGGCCTGGGCGATGGTTGACCAGCTCATACCCTCACGCCCCGAGGACGGCCTGCGGGCTCCGTGGCGTCGCTGCTTGGGGGGTGTCGGACGTTCCTTGGAGAGCCAGCTGAGGTAGGCCGCGAGGTCTTCGTCCTCGACCCGGTCGGCGACCAGCCCGCGGCTCTTGCACCAGGCCACGAACCCTCGCCAGGCGCCGTCGTAGGCCTCCTTGGTGGAGTCCGCCCGCAGGTGCCCCCGGTCCTTGTCCGCCTGCTCCCTGTCGGCCTCCAGAGCCGTCGACAGGGGTCCTGGGCTCGACGGCACCACGAGCGCCGTCGACGCGGCCGGCGGCCGGCGGGCACCGTGGCCGGCTTTGGTAGGAGCATGTGGGATACGAACAGCCATCACTAAGGAAGGTTAGTGTTACCACGGCGGGACCGACCGAGTCCAGAGGCCTCGCGCAGCTGGGGGCGAGCAGTCGCCTAGACTCGGCCAGCGCAACGGATCCAACGTTTCTCCCCCGGCTTTCCCACCGGTTTCCAGAGGCCTTTTCCTCCTCGTTTCTGGACAGGTTTTCGCCGCCTCGACGTTTTGTAAGAGCCCCACGGAACCATTCAGCTTCCCAACGGTGCGTCCCATCTTTCCCTGGACCCCCCACGGTCTTACGCTGCCGCAATGGACATCCAAGCCGCTCGCCGCAGGGCGAAAGCACTCATCGCGCAGGCCACGGACGACGGAGTCACTCTCGACGAGGCGCGAAGCCACGCGCACGCCGCCGCGAAGCTCATCGCGAAGTACGAGCTGCTCGACGAGCTGCTCCCGAACGTGATGGGGCAGGTGATGAACCCCGAGGTCGGCGAAGCGGTCGGCGCCGTCGTCGATCTCGTGTCCCGGTTCACGAAGAGCGGCCTTGCCGGGTCCGTGAAGCGCGCCGTCAGCACCGCGCGCGCCGCCGCCGCGTCGACGAGTCGCGGTCGGGAGCGCGGGGAGCGCAGGGAACCCCCGACCGAGGGTCGCAGGCGTCGGCACGCACGCTGACGTCACGAGGTCGTCGGCCGCTCGGGTCCGGTGGAGAGCGAGACGACCCCTGCCTCCTCCAGCCACGCCCGGAAGATCACCACCTGCTCGGCGGTGAGGTCCCCTCCGTCGAGCAGCACGGAGACGGACAGACAGGCGTCGTCCTGCACGATCGTCAGCGTTAGCCGTTCCTTGGGCGCGACGCCGAGCCGCTCGGCGAGGACGTTCCGATAGAGCACGGTCACCTGCTCGGGGTGTTCCTCCGCGCGTCGCGCAGCCTCCCCGAGAAGCACCGTTGTCCTTCATCGCTTCTCTTCTCCAATGAGCGCCACCCGCAAGTCCACCGGCCCATGAAACTGCCGGAGCCGCTCGGCGAGGTAGGAGTCTTCCAGCCCGAGCTTGACCTTCAGATGGGCACCCGCGGGAAACTCGATCGGTGCCGCGAGCGATCGTTCCCCGATCACACGCCACACGGTCTCGTGGATCCAGAGCTGCTTCGGCATTCCGATCGCCAGGTCGTACGCGCTCGTCAGGTAGAACGATGCGGGCGTCACCTTGGGCTCGACCACGAGCTTGTGGAGGGTCCAAGCTTCGACCGCACGCCCCTCGATGAGCGTGGGCATCTCCTTGGCCACCAGCACCTGCCAGCCGCGACCCGATCCGCCATCCGCGAGGTCGATGGTCTCCGGTGGTTCGGGTGTCGCGAACGCGGGGCAGGTGATGCGGAGGCGCGCTTCGAGGAGCGTTCTCACCGATCCCTCGCCCGCTCTCGCTCGACCGCGTTGAGAACCTTCTCGTGCATCCTCTTGGCGGTCTTGATCTGCATGTGGTTGCCGCCGACGATGCCGGCGATGTCATCGTCATCGCCGCAGAACGGATGGTCGATGACGTTTCCGAAAGCGCGAAGCTCGGCCTCGGAGAGATCGATCGTGAGTCTGTAGGAGCGCTGCTGGGGCACGAGTTACGCCCTCGGCCTTGGTGGGTATCCAGCCTTCTTGAGCGCCTTCAATAGTGTGTCCTCGGCATCCTGCTCGTCAGTTCCAGACAGGTCACCACAGTCGCGATGGCTGTCGCGCTCCTTCGCCTCAAAGAGATCGCGCGCCGCCTCGGCCACTCTGACGACGTCCGCGTACGACTCTTGAATGCAATGCGGGCATGTCGGTGGGTGATTCCAGTCATGCTTGCAGCGTTGGGTCATGTCGTAACCTTTCGCGCCCGTTCCATCGCGTCGTCGTGCGCTGCCAGCTTCGCCAGCACCGCATCGGCCTCCGCGGCGCCGCACTCGGCTCGGCCCCATACTCGGACAGCCTCGACGACAGCGTTGACCGTAGACATGCGCCGCTCGAAGTGCTCGTTGAGAGCCTGAACAATCAGCCGTGCATAGCCTTCTTCCAAGCCCGAAACGGAAGCGACAGCATCGTCGTTGGCGTCGTGGATGCGCCACCTACCATGCGGGAGTGGTGATTCAAGTGGTGATCCCAGTGGTGACCCTGACCGGATAAACTCACACCCGAACGGCGCTCGAAGCCTCGCCATGACGGCCTCATCGAGGTTCACGGTGACCATCCCATCGGCGACTGGAAGTACCACCCGACGATGACGCCGACGATGATGGCTGGGATCCACATCGCGAGCGGGTGAGTACGGATGACGAAACTGGCGACCGGACCGTGCCCGGTCGTGTCTCGTTCTCGGTCGTACGGAAACTGGAGTCCACCTACGATCATCGTCTCACATTCTTTCTTGCGTTGTGATTCCTCTGGTGCATCGCGTTCACCTTGAGACATACGCGACACCGACTCTTCGAGCCTGGCGCCATCTTCCTCTTTCCGCATCGTCCACAGAGACCTTTGGCGATGCGCTTTCGACGCGCGCGAACCTGCCGTTCCGCGTCGGTGTACACCTTACCAACGCCCAAACACGTGGGGCACGTCTTCATCGTGTGTGTTCTCCGTGTACGATAGCGTCCGCGTACACTGTTTCGGCAGGTCCCGTCAAAGGCCCGGCTCGCATCCAGGCAGCGATGCGAGCGCGCTCAGTAGCGATACCGTACCTGCGTCCGTCGTCGAAGGCGGTTGCTAGCGTCGGACTCTCCCAACTCCAGTCTGGTCGGTAATCGTTGCATGCTTCGCAGAGACCCCCGGGACTGCGCTTGTGGGTACGACCTTCGATCCCGCCACACCATGTTCTAGCCTCCGGTGCCACAATCACAGGTAGATCCATCGTATCCTCCTTGGAGTCGCAAACAGGCTCTACGTGATTCTCTGAACCTGCACACGCACCTTTGCACCGATTGGGTACAAGCATAGTTCGCTCTTTGGAATGAATAGGCGCGCGACACGGTGATACCCGCCGTCGAGCAGTTCCCCGACGAGATCGATCCGACTCGTGCCGCTCGTGTCGTCCACCACGCACCCACCGTCGACCGTGTACTCCGACAGGTCCCTCTCTCGCTTCATGATTTCGGCAGCGGTGCGAGCCCAAGCCACGCCGCGAGCTGGTCTTCGGCCGCCTCGACGGTCGGGTAGCCGAATAGCGGAGTCGTCCCCCTGAGCCTCGCCCACTTGCGGGATGAATCGCTGCCCATCTGCAAACCAATCGACTGCTTCGTCTGGTCCTCGACGAGGTACCTAGCTAGCTCCCGTATGAACGGGGTTCGCGCCTTCACGTACTCGTCGCGAGCCTCCCTCGGCGTCGGGAGCCGTGTGGCCTTCGCTGCTTTTCTCGCCATCTTCAGACCTTCGCCCATGACTACCTCTTTTCCCGTGTGGTTGCGCCTGATGCGCAACGTTGAGGGACGCCTGTACACAGCAGTGGTGACAGAGGGTGACGAGCGCAACGCGGAGGAGCTGCGAGCGTGCCTGCGCGACGTCCAGCGGTCCATCTCCTCGTCCCCGAGCCCGTCCGTCGCAGCAGATCATCCGGGTGAGCACGCATGGCACGGCAGCCTGCCGTACCGGTCACCACATGTGCGACCAGCGTTGCATGGCGCCACTCCGCACGCTCGACAGACCTCGCGCTCGTCGAGACAGACCGCGCATGGCTGACCGCGCAGCTTGTTCAGCGCGTGAACGATTAGCCGGGAGCACCATGCTTCCGCCGTTGATGCGACTGCGTTGTTGTGCGCGTCGTGAATGCGCCATCTGCCGCCGACGTACTCATACCCGAACGGTGCGCGCAGCCTCTTCATCGCCGCAGCATCGATGCTATCCGGGTCCGTGCTGGGTGTGCCTGGCATGTCTCGCTACCATTCTTTCGGTTCGTTCTAGTTGGCGCGCAGCGTTCAGCCTGCATTTCTATCCAACTCGGAGGCGATGAGTGCCAGCGACGCACGCCCCTCCTCCGAGTACCACTTCGCCCGCAACTCGTTGACGACGAGTCTGACCGCTCCAAGCCTCGCCGCCAGCGCCGTCTTCTCGCCGCCGTCGTAGCAGTCACGACAGACTTCTACTTCGGTGCGCAATCCCGTACCCGTGCAGCCGCAGACGTCACAGTGCGGCACAAGCTCCTCCCACAACTCCTGAAGCACCATGTCGCCCTTGATGTTGGGAAAGAACTGCGTCTGGTAGGCGAACCTGTCTAGGTAGCGCTTCAACTCTTCCCTTGTCATCGTCCCGTCCTCCTTCGCGCGCAGGCTAGCGCGCAGCCTTCGCGTCAATCGGCTCCGTCCGGTGATGAGTGGACGACGTGTGGTCCTTCGCACACCCATTGCAGAAGTAGAGCGTCTGGTCCTGCCAGGACTCACCCACGCACTGACGCTGCGCCGGTATCTCAGCGCCCACGTGCTTGTCCGACTCGCAGAAGCGGCGAACGGCGGGGGCGTGTAGCTCCGTCAAGTCGGTTACCGTGTACTCAGGAATGCTTTGACCGTCGCCCATTGCCGTCTCCTCTCAGAAAGCGCGCACATTCACGACTTCAGCGCGCGGTCAATCTGTCGCAGTAGTCCCGTCGCGTAGTCGTGCTCGCAGGCGTCCCCGGCGGTATGACGACACCCTCTCGTCTGAGGTAGCACCCATGCGCGGGCGGCCTGAAGCGCTGCCACGAGACAAACGGAGCACTTCGCCTCTGTCATCCGATCCGCCGTTGTGTGTTCGCAACTCATCTCGTCCTCCAATCCGACGCGCGCAAAAGCGCGAGTCTCATGTCCGCGTGGCACCAGCCGTGCGAGGCCTCGGCATCTCGGCCTCGCGGATCAGCTTTTCGACCACGCCACTACGGGTCTCGCCGCATCGCGTTGCGATCTCAGCGAGGCGCGTGATGGCGTCGGGAGACAGGGACAGATGGACGAGCGGGCGCTTGCGGATCATCGGTCGTACCGATCCAGATCGGACGACCGGATGCCTTCGGTCTCGTGCTTGGCGCGCATGACGACGCCGCGGTGCGCCGGCGTGACCGGCTTGGCTGGCGTCAGCTTGCGCTGTTTCACCGCCTTGGGCTTGGGCGCCTTCGGAGGCGACGTCTCGGCGGGCGCAGCCTTGGCCTCCTGGGTCTTCTGGTAGTACCGGCGCTGCGCCGCTGCGTGGGCCGCCGGGTCCAGCGTCTTCTTTGCGAGCCGATACTTGCCCGGCCGGAAGTCGCGGTTTCGATCGAAGCTGACGATCTCCTTCTGGAGTGACCCAGGCAGGCTGTAGCGCACGAGGTGGTCCCCGTCGCTCACCCACACCGTGGAACGCAGCACGTAGACGTCCTGGGCGCCGTACTGGCGCTTCACGGCCCGGGCGATAGCGCAGTCGGTCTGATTGTGCGCCTTGCTCCCCTTCACGTCGCAGGGCTTGACCTCGACCTCCAGCGGCTGATCCGCATCGATCATCGTCAGGCCGAACGTGTCCGCGATGTCCTTGATGGTGGTCATGGTCTCCCCTTTCGTTCCCAGGGCGGCCGGAGAGCCTGCGGGAAGAATCCGCGTCGTTCTGAAGCGCTTCTCGTCCCACATGCGCATTCCCAGACAATGCGCTGCCCCGTGGCAGGCCCGTTCCAGCCGGCGATTCTGAAGCGGTGACCGCCGCGGAGCCAACATCGCAAGCGCGCCAGGATAGTGGTCACGGCTTCGCCTCCACGTCCGGCAACGGGAGCGGCTGGTAACGGTACACACTCTCGTTCGACTCTTCGGGGGCGTGGTTCGGGTTGCGGTTCATGCTCCCGGCAAGCGTACCCATCTCCTCTTCAGTCCCGAGGCGCGGACACCAGCGGCGGTTCCACGTGTCGAACACCCCCCACACGCTCTTGCCTTCTCTCGCGATGCGGGCGGTGTCCACGTCAAATTGATCGACCGCCTTCTCCAGACGTCGGCGAGAGCGGCCTATACGTGAACCCTCTTCGTGAAAACCAGCCGTCTCTGCCAACAAGTCTTTGGCTGTTTCGTAGACGGCGAGCGACTTGTGGAACCTTTGCTGCGCGCGCGTCGTCTGCGCCATGGCCTCCATCTCGCGCGCCTCGTGGACCTCGCGCTCGTGCTGTAGAAGCGCGTAGCACTCGTCGAGCGCGGCACGGCAGACTGCCGGGTTGGCGAGCTGCGCTTCCGTCCATGCCTGCTCCTTGGCTGCCGCACGCGTGCGACCCGCGTACTTGCCGCGCGCAGCCTTCGTCCAGTCGTACCGACTGAGATCCGTCTCGTCTTCCGATGCGGGTGGATGGGCCAACATACGCATCATCGCCTGCGCAGGTCTCCCCATCGGATCGGTCACGTCGGCCTGGCGAACCACTTCCAGAGCTTCACGCAGCGTAGTATCTCGTACCCGTGCAGTCAGATTCTCCAGGTACGACCGTCGTGCGATCGGGTCGCAGAGAACGGCTACGGTCGTGCACTCGTCACACGTGTTCGGAGTCGCTCCGTGGGTGCACGTCTCTTCGGTCATGCTAGCTCCTCGATGATCTCAGCCAAGCGTCCCATCTTGTCGCCGCTCTCCTCGCCGCTACGCGACATGCTCCCGATGAGCGTCACCAGTGGTCGCATCTCCGGCTCTCTCGTCTGCATGTCTCCGCCTTCCCCGAAACGCAGCCAGAGAAGGAGCGCGGCGGCTTGAGCAGCAGAGACGGGCGACGACTCGACCATGTTCACGCGGAGGGTGCGGAGCATGCGCCGCAACATCTCGCGTGTGGCAAGCGTCGGCAGAAACATCGCGTGGGTGATGTCGAGTAGGTTCAAGATGACCTCTTTAGTGAGACCTTCATCTCCTTGGTCCAGGTGAAGTCGTAGGCCACGCGGAGTCGGCCAGCCGCAATGTCGTCGCGCACGCTTCCAGTCTGGAGCATGTGGCACGGCTTGCAGAGGATGAACCACCTCGCCGTGGCTGACGAGTCATCAGGTCGCTTGAAAACGATCGGCTCTGGAAGCCAGTAGAAGTGCGCCGCGTGCGGGTCGGGACGATGAACGCAACCGAGGCATACGTCACCGACGCTCGGGAGACCCGACGCGGGTATGAGATCACCGCCCATCGCGTTCCCCCGTTCGGCGCCGCATTCGCGCCTGGTGATTCTGTTCGCTCACCACCGTCGGATCGTACTCACCGGCCAGCCATCGCCGGTGGATCTCGACTTCGGAATGGCGGCGCTGTCCGTACGGAATCACCCCGTGCGCGATGAGCGTGTCCCAGCTCGTGAGCGTGCCGACGCCGCACACGGGGCACTCCTCACCATCGAGACAGTCGCACGAGACCTCCGCGGACTCCGATTCGACGTTGAAGCGCGTCGGGCACTTGTCGCACCAGAACGAGTTGTGCGCCGTCACAGCGCCTTCTCGAAGGTAGCGAACGGCATCTCCACTTCGTTACCGCGATCCGAGAGCACCACCAACGTACCGGCGGTGCAATCGCCGTCGACCACCGAGACGACCGTGCCCCGCCAGCGACGTGCCCACCACCGGATAACCCACGGCAGTTGCACGATCGTCGCGCTCGCCCAGCGCACGCGGTCGCCCAGAGCGAACAGGGACGTGAACCTAGGTCGATCCCCGAACAACATCTCAGCGGCGAGCGCTAGAGAGATCTCCTGCGCCCGAAGCTCGTCGTCGTTGCGGTAGCATCCACGCGACAGCCACCAGCGCTTCAGAGCGTCCAGTGCAGCCGCCTCCGCCCTCACCGGCCGATCATCTTCCGGGTGAGCACAGTTGCGACAGTATCGGTCTGCCGCAGTCCCGTGCTCGCACGGTGGGTAGAGTGAGATCTCCATCACGCTTTCTCTCTGAGCAGAGCGTCGGCGTCGTCCAACGGTTGGTAGCCAGGGAACTTGAGGCCCAGCGCGTCACACACCCGGTAGCCCACATCGTCGAGCGCCTTCTTGCGATCTCGCACGGTGCCGGTCATCCCACGGAGCGCGCGGAGACCGAGGACGGCGGCTTGCAGCGCTTTCCGTAGCCGCTTCTCCGTCAGCTTTGCTTTCGTCGTCATGCTCTGGATCCTGTAGCCGCAGTGTAGCCGCACGTCAAGTGCGTCATGGTCGATTCTTTCGGGTCCGTCGTGGCTGGAAACAGGGACGCCGCGCGCAGAATCACGTGTCCAGACCAGACGGAATGCCGCTCGTGTGAGCGGCCAATCTCTTGAGCAGATCGATGAGATCAGCGACCGGAACGATCGCCTCGCAGCGGTCGACGCGCACCTTCGCGCTCTTCGGATCACCGTCAATCGAGTTGACTTGGAGCAGCAGAGGGGATGACCCCCTCTCGTTGCCCATGATGACCAGCTCCCATCTTCGCTCCGTCTTCTCCGTGATCATGTCGTCTCCTTTCCAGCCGGCGCGCGCAAAATCCCAAGTCAGAATCGCGAAGCGTCGTCGGCCAGGCTCAGGAGCCATTGGGCGAAGGCGAGCGGGGTACGCCGGCGCAGCTCCTTGCTGGCCTCCAGGCGACCCGAGCGCTGCGCGCCGGCGTTCCGCCCGCGTCCACCCATCAGGTCGTGCGTCGGCCTCCGATCCGGCTCCGGGGGCGTCGTAATGTCTTCTGCGCGGATGCCGACGAGGTACAATCTGCGCGGCTAGGCGCCCCTTGCCGCCTTGGTAGGTGACGGGCGGTAGAAATTCAGTGGTCCGCTTGCTCATGGGCTCTCCGGGCTGCGCGCGCAGCCTTAGACCCGAATCCCAGTGTACCCACGCACCGATGCGCTGATCACCCGACGCCGGAGAATGGCGGGTAGCGTGGTCACTCCTCGCTCCGTCAGCATCCGCGCGAACGCCTGTAGGGGCGCCAGCTTCTCCAGGCGAGCCATAGCGGTGTAGTCGTGGTCGTGGTGGGCTTGCACCCATTGCTCCACCTGTCTCCGCACGGAGCGGCGCATCCTGGCGAATCGTCGTCGTCGAGGGTTCATCGCTTCACGTCTCCCTTAGTGAACTGCACGTTGCACACCGCGAGCACGAGAACGCAGAGCGTCACGACCACTGGAAAGGCCAGGATGGTGAACATGAACGGGTGTGCGTCAATGAACGTCTGCATGTGAAGTCTCCCGGAGCGCGCATATCAGACAGTCGGTCGCCCGCTGCGCCGCGTCTCACTTCGCCGCGCACATCCGGCGCAACAGGTCCACGGCAGACGTCTGCATCGCCTCGACGGTCGGCTTGAGGGCGTCCCCAGCGGCGGCCCTTGCGGCGTCCCCAGCGCCATGTGCTTCGCGGTGAGCTTCCGCTCGGTCATGGCCGCGCCCACCGCTTGTCGATGGCCATCGCGAGCACGTGCGCTGCCTCCTTGTGCATCCCGTTCGCAGGGAAGTCGTCGGGCCAAGGGCCGCCGAGTGCGAGACCTCCAAGGTAGGCGATGATGTCTCGGATCGGCAGGTCACGCGCCGGATGCAGGGCATCGAGCGCCGCCGCGGGGACGGACATGCGCACGTCGGCATCGCTCACCTTTCCGGCGCGTCGCCAGTCGCCATAGGCGCGGCTCACCATGGCTAGCGCCGTCACCCACGTGTCGCCGAGCTTGCGGGGAGCGTCGTCGACCGTCTCCCCGAGGAATCGGACGCCTGCGGACGGCTCGTACCAGACGCGCATGCCTGGCCGGTAGTCCGCGGGTGAGAGCGTTCCGCTCCCGATGCCAGTGGAGCTGAGCATGAACCTGGTGAGTCTCGCGTAGAGCACCTGGGTGCAGTTGCCGGGCACGTGTCGCATTCGGACCTGCTGGCGCTCCGCGAAGGCTTCGCTGTTCTGAATCGTGAGTGGCGTACCGCAGATTTCGCATGTCTCGTTCATGTGGTCTCCGTTGGCGCGCACGTCACCTTGAGGCAACGGCGCACCTGTTCGCTCGTTTCGCGAGACGAGCCTCCACCCACCGCTTGGCGTTCTCCGGCGTCGCGAAGCGCTGGTACCCAGTGAAGCTGCCATGCGATCTCAGCATCGGCTCGCCCTTGTAGCAGAGCGTCCACGGGTGCTTCGTGCCGGCGTTGTTCTTCTGGACGCTGTACTCGCCGAAGACGGCCGAGCCGTCCGGCGCGTCGGTCCAGTTGAGGCGGTTGTTCCGGCCTCCACGATTGGCGCCGTGTGCGACGCGTGTCGTCATCTCTTCTTCTCCGGCTCGTCCCATTTCGGATCACCGCACTTCGGGCAGTCAACCCACCGGCCGGGCATCGGAATGCCCTCGGTGTTCCCGGTGCCGTTGCACTCGGGACACGGCTCCGCCGGGTGGGGTGCGGCGCAATTGTCGCATCCGACCGATCCGCAGCGCTCCACGTATTCTTCGCCAAATCCAGCAGCCCCGTAGGCGAGCGTCACGAGCTTGTCGAGCGCTTGACGCGCCGTCTCGCCGAAGCCGTCGCTTCGCAGACCGGCACGGACGTGTCCCGCGAGCGCGGCGCAGTCTCTGCGGAAGGCGGCCACCTCTAGCTCAGTCACTGGAGCACCATGCATGGGCTCGTCGCTCTGTTCGCTGAACTTCATCTGATCCTCCACGTTTCTCTTGGAGTAGCGCGCAGGCTTCAGCCCGCGGCACCTGTTGAGGTCGATGGCGCGCTCCGCAAAGAGCCGCTCTACGATCGCGTTCCCCTTGAAGCGGACCACCCCACCGCCGTCCACGACCAGGGGTTGCATCGGGTGCCCTGCTGTCTTCGTTCCCATCGACGTTCCTCTCCTTCGTCTCGCCTCGGGTCGCGCGCAGGCCCGGCCTGAGCACCTTCGTTTCTCGCCTACACCTTCCCACGCATCCGACGCTCAACCCACCGCTGCGCGTTCTCCGCTGAGGCGAAGCGCCGGTAGCCAGTGAAGTCCCCGTGCGCCCGCTGCAACGGCTCCCCCTTGAAGTAGACGGTCCAAGGCTTTGACGTGCCCGGCGCGTTGTGCCTGATGGCGTAGTCGCCGAATCGGTACACACCGTCCGGCTCCGCCTTCCAGTTGAGCCTGTAGTCCCGTCCGCCGCGCTTGCCCGAGCCGGTGCGGCTCACTTCTCCTCCTTCGGGTCGCTGAGCCCCCGTGTCGCGGCATATGGCGTGCAGTCCGGGCACGCATGCGTCGCGCAAAGCGGCGTGCCGGGCGGGTGCCCGCTCTCTGGACCACGAGCGCACTTCTGGTGCGTAGCGACCTTGGGGCATCTCGGCCTCTCGTACCAGCCTCTCCACCATGCCGCTGCGGGTCTCGCCGCAGCGCGTTGCGATCTCGTCGAGGCGTTTGCGGGCGTCGTCGGAGAGGGTGAGCTGGACGATGGGGCGACGACGGGTCATCGCTCGCTCCGGTATGCGGCCAGCGCGATACGAAGGCGACGAAACGCGGCGATCATGTTCTCGCCGCGCAGGGCCATCTCTGCCGCATCGGCCAGTTCGCGCGCGGCGGGCGTCGTCGGCAGGCCACGACACCCAGCGCAGCCCCCGGTGCAGCCCGGGAACGGGCAGTCGGCGCGCTTGCGAGGGTACCCCGTGCGGCGTTTGCGCCCTGGTCCGGGCAGCGGAGGGAGCGCGCTCGGGTCGCACGGAAGCGTGAACGGATCGCCCGCGCTCATTCCTCACCCATGCCCTCTCCCGTGCGTCCAGCGCCCGGGATGTACCCCAGCCGCACGAGGTTCGCGTGGTGCTCCTCGTCCGTCAGGTAGACGTATTCGCCGGAGCCATTGTTGACGCGCTCGATGAGCGCGCGCCGCTCGGCCGCCGCATCCTGCTTGCCCCAAAACCGCCGCCCGCTGCTACCGTTGCTCATGTTGTAGACTGTAGCTACAGAGTCATTACACGTCAAGTGCGTCATGGTCGATTCTTTCGGGGCGTAGGTCCGCTCGCGCGCATATCAGACACTCAGTCGATGTGGAAAGCGCGCGTCTCGCCAAGCTGCGCATTCTTCGGTTTCGCCATCGAGTAGACCTCCATGACGCGCTGCATGTTGGTGCTGTAGTGATTTACGCGCTCACTCACGTCCTCACTCTCCGTCACGTACACCGGGTAGTCGTCGTGGTCGAACGTGTCGCAGACCACGATGAGGTGTGTCGCACCTTGCCGCTTGGCTTCGTCAAACCACTCGCTGATGTCTTGTCTCGACGTGCTCATGTTTTCTCCTTCGCGCGCCTATCGACTAAGCCGTGCGCGTCGCTTCTTCGCCGTTTCGGGTCAGTACAAGATCCTCCGTCCAGCCGTTCCGTTCGCACGCACGCCTCCGTCTCACCATCCCGAGGTTGGTCATTCGCCTGATCCAATCCGCAGTGACGCCTCGGCGCATGAAGTAGGATCCGTCCTTCACGGTGCGCAGCCTGGTCAGGTCTTCGGGTGCGAGGTTCATCATCAGGTCAGGCACTCTCGGGAGGCTCGACGATGGTATCAACCGTCAGCGTCGAGCCGTCCGGCATCCACTTTTCGATAACGACACGCGTCGCCATACAATCGTTGCAGGTGAAGATCGTGCGCGCTCCATCTCCTCCAGATAGACGTGAGTCGGACAAGCGGGGGAAGCGATGTTCCGGTTTGCCTTTACACGTCACGCTCCAACACCACTTTCTTCTGCCAGACATTCGAGTCGCGCCTGCACCGCCGACTCGACCTCTTCCAGAATCTCCCGCCACTCAGACGTCGAAACATCCTTCCCGACCGTTGGCGCGTCGAGCGACTTCAAGATGGCTGCAAGATGATCCTTTGCCGGCTTCCTCATGGTCTTCTCCGTTGGCATATGGACCTTTGGGCATGCACGCCGTAGCAAGCTTGTGATGACATGACTCCTGTCAGACTTCATCCGACGCGCAAGCTCATCGAGTCTCGCCTTATCCTCTGGTAGAAGCGCGACAGACGTGATCGGTTTCTTGCGCGTCCTCACCGTCGACGTTTCTTGGCCAACTTGATGGCGTTCTTCCCCGGCCCATCCGGTGTCGAGACGATCTTCTCCACCGCTCGCGCGATAGAACCCACACGCTCCCGACCGATCGACTTCATCGCATCGGAGTGGATGGGGATCTCCACCGTCCCGCGGTCCGCGTGGATGATGACGGTGTGGTGCGGGCATGGCAGCGGGTAGCCGCACATCAGCTTGGGCTCGTCGCGATCGGGGTGGCGGCAGGTCACGTGGTCACTCATGTCTTGTCTCCGCGTTCACGCTGCAGGGTGAGCGCTCTCCTAGTCGATACGGCGAGCGCCGGAGCGAGCTTCGAGTGAAGCCAGTACGTGTTTCCGCCGTCGGGGACCCAGCCACCCTTCAGAAGCTCGGTAGCCGCCGCTTCGCCCGCCGCTTCGATCTGCGCGTTTTTGCGAGCCGCCATGGCCTCCACGATGAGACCATTCACGTCAGAGAGAGACTCGATCGTCTCATTGTCTCCGCGCTTCTTGGCGGACGCCGTCATGCGTTCTATGATTCCTCGCAGGATGCGTTCAGTCTGCGCATCGTCGAGCGGGTTCTTGATGCCATCTTCGATAGTGGGTACTCGCGGGACGGTTTTGCAACTCGGTTCGCACGGCGATGTCGACCCGAGACCCGTGAAAAAGTTCGACGCGCATGCGCCGCAGTTGAGATCGATTCCCATGTTGCTGCAGGCCACGATGCACTCGTCGTACGTGAGGGATCCCGAGCGACGGATCTCTTTCGACGGTCCGTCGAGCTTTGCCATGAGATCGTTCCCGCCCTCGATGTCGTTGGCGATGTTGTTGTAGATCTCCGGTCGAGCGCCTGCAGACGATCCCCACGAGACGCCGGGCGTGCCACACGCCAAGGCTCGCAACCACGACGCGATCTGACGTCGAACGGCGCGATTCCGTTCTGCCCATGTCGCCGGAACGTCCGGGACGAACCCGCGAGGCCACGGATAGATCCGTCCGTCGTAGTGAAAGACGCCGCCGTCCCAGTCGGCGGTCTCCATGGCCTTCTCCCAGCGCTCCGATGTCTCCCTCTCGGCCTCCGCTCGCTGCGTAACGAGCAGAGAAGAAAGAGACGCCTCCTCGGCGCACCCTGCGTCGTAGCACGCCCGGTGAGCGAACTTCTGCCCGACGCCGTCCCCGTCCCCTACCCGAACGCCATCCGCGATCGGCTCACCGCACCGCGTGCATCGGTTCGGGTCGTCGTGCTTGACCCGTCGCGCCTGCAGCCATGCTCTCGCGACGTCGGTCGTGTTCACTTCTTCTCCGTCGTGTCGGGATCAGCAGGCTCGTCGTCGATTTCATCTTCGAGCGTCGACTGCAGCCGGTCGTAGACGTCCATGACGAAGTCGCGCCACTCGGTACCGAAGAGGCTCACAGCGATCGAGCGCGCGACTTCCAGGCTGCCGTGAACCAGGATGGCGGCGTCGCGCACCTCGTCGAACTCCGCTTTGGCGGCGTTGGGCGGCACGCTGTCGATGACCTCGACGGCCTTCTTGAACGGATCCTTGCCGTCACTCCAGGTGATGACGCCGAATCCGTCGATGGTGAAGCCGCGGTCCACTACTTTGGTGCTCATGGTCAGCTATCTCCTTTGGTTTCGTCGAGTATCTGAAGTCCTGCTTCGAGCGCTCGCGGCGTGCCGAGCGTGATGGGTCCCGGCTTGGCTTCGAGCTGGTCCGCGAGCTTGCGTAGCGTGCGGCGCACGACATGGGGCACACCCTGCCCGTTCCGTAGCCCCTTGCCTGCCGCCTGCTCACGCAGCCACGCAGCGACGGCCTGGACGGTCGCCCCACGCTCGGCTCGGAGCGCGAGGTTCATCACGTACTCGCCCATGACCAGCGTCTTCTGCCTCCGACACACCCTAGCCATCGCCAGCTCAAACCGCTCGGGCGTCTTCTTCGTGTAACCCTTCATCTGATCTCCATCACTCTCCGTGGCGTTCTTTCATCGAAGCGACTGCTCCCCCAGCTTCTTCAGGTACGCCGTCGCCTTCTCGTAGTTCCAGGCGTGGATCATCCGGTCGTCCTTGGTCGTGTCCTCGTCTTTGAAGAGGACGTCAGCCTTCGTGGTCACGTCGCTCACGGACCAGTCGATGACGAGCACGCGCTTGCGCCAACCGACCTCGATGACGCCCATCGGCGTCGTTACGAGCAGCCACACGCGGTTCGGGCAGCACTTCGGACCGCAGTACTTGTTGTCGATCTCACGGACGTAGATGGGCGTGAGACCGGCGTCCTCGAACATCTTCCGAGCGTCGAGCAGCCACTGCACCTTCCACGCGATGTTGTCCGGGTGGAGGCGCGACGATTCAGCGAGGATGTCTCTCTCCAACTCGCCCATCGCCTTGTAGATGGCGTGCTCGTCGTTCGGCGTGAGCGGTCGGCCGATCTCCGCGAATAGCTCCAGGCCGAGACTGGACTGTCCAGACGACTTGCAGTAGTGGACTCGCGGCCAGCCTTCAGCGTTCTTATCTGACATCTGCAGATCCTTCCTTCAGCATCTTTTGCAGCACTCTCGGCAGTAGCCTGTACACCGGGTCTGTCACGTACATGCGCAGCACCGCGGCGACGAACGGCTCGGTGTTCGCGATGTTCTGCGTGACGGGGTCCTTGTCGATATTGGCGCACTTGCTCGCGGGCTCGTTGATGAGCCAGTGACCTCGGCACGCGATGGGGCGTTCTTCGTAGACCATGCAGCGGTGACGCTCTTGGTCCAGGAGTGGGCACGCTGCGTGCGCCGAGTAGAACGTCTGCCGGACCGTCGGCGGCGGGTGGTCTTCCGGCTCCATGTCGGGATCGATCCCTACGCCCCGGAGCCTCCTCTCCCAATCGGCCGCAGCCGCGAGGATCTTCGCCTGCCGGTGAGGCGACATCCGCTTGATGCGTTCGATCGCTGGCCCCATCTCCGTCTCGCTCGTGAAGGCGATGTCGTAGCAGCAGGCGTCGCATCCCTGTTTGCACGGCACGTCGTGCCCCTGCTCGCGCGCGGCGAGTACGATGCGATCCATCGACACGTCAAATTCGCGGTAGACATCCTTCACGTCGACGGTCATGTCGTTCGCCTCCGTGCGTGCTCGATGATGGCGCGAAGCGACGCAGTGAGACCTCGGTCGAGCATTGGCGCCTTTGAGGCTCTGACGACGGCGGTCACATCGACTGCTTCGTCGCTTACCACCTTGGTCGCGACATCGAACGTGACCGGATTACGCTCGCAGCAGGCGACGGTGTCGCCCGTGATGCACGCGAAGATCGGCCCGTTGTACTCGTCGGGCTGTATGTACCCACGCTCCCGCATCCAGTAGATGCACATGACGACGTGCGCCGTCTCGTCGGACGTCAGCTCGTGCCTACTCGGAGCGAGTCGAGTCAACTCCGAGAGGACTTCATCCAGGGTCAGACTATCGTACTCGCGTAGGCCGTCCTCCAGCATGCGACAGAAGTCGACGCCTTGGTCGGGCGCATCGAACCGCATGCCGGCGGCGATGCCGCCGGGCTTGTCGTCTCGGTAGAAGGCCGAGACCATGATGACCTGGAGACCTTCATTCATGGCGTCACCGTGACGGTCTGCCGGCAACGCCAGCACCAGTCCGGCCGAGTCGTCAGACGCTCGTGCAGTCCGGTGTACTTGCACTTGAAGTTGCTCGGTGTCGCGAGCATCGGATCGACGCCGAGAACTTCAGCGACAGCGCGTAGGCCAGCCACCTCTTCGTCATCGAGGAACCCGGATCCGAAGTCGAGCGACTCGACGGCGACGTCGAACACGATCTGTAGCGTTCGCTTCTCGATGGTGATGTCCAG
>Ga0182024_10012185_pt1 | contig 17055 bp, 10 predicted proteins | sample P32metaG_FD_120480 | JGI IMG/M metagenome (GOLD analysis project Ga0182024, IMG submission 120480) | Permafrost microbial communities from Stordalen Mire, Sweden - P3-2 metaG (Illumina Assembly) | ecosystem: Environmental > Terrestrial > Soil > Wetlands > Permafrost | place: Sweden: Stordalen...
CCTGCTGAGGAGCTGACCTTTGCTTCGAATTCGGGCCGTCGAAACTCTTGAACGGAGAATGTTTGATCCTGATTGAAGGAATCGAAATAATTTTCTAGTTTGGCAGGTTGGGTCTTTCCTGGATAGCTGTGAGCGTTATTGGAAACAGCTACCATTCGAATTTCGGCGAAACCTAAAGTAGTATGATCGGGCACCGCGAACGTGAATGAAAAGCCACCCGCAGAATCGACTGGAGCGCTGCCAGCCACCACACTGTCCTGATCTCCGATTTTGACTTGCCAATGAATCGCGTCTGCCTGGGTACTGAAAAGATCAATTCTCTCTTGCTCGCCCAACCGCATTCCGCGCAACCATCCCTTAACGGAAACCTTCTGCCCGGGTCGATACAACCCTCGGTCGGTGGCTGTAAACCATTTGATTTGCGGCTTTTGCTCGACCTTCGTCCAGCCCTGGTCATTGGCGGGCAAGATAGTGCTGTCTGGTCCGCGTTTGACAACGAGCACGCGGCTGCCCGCTCCAGTTGTGTCCAGTGTCAGACGCGCGACTCCGCTAGCATCAAGCGGGACGGTCTTGCCACTGGGCATGAGTGTTGCAGTGGCGTCGGTAAGCGGCTTGCCCTGCTGGAGGTCGGAGGCCATGACGACAAGATCTTTGCTGCTAAAGGCGTCGACACCTATGTCGCTAACCTGTACCCATGTGACGAATTCGTAGCTCCTACCGTCGTGAATGCCGACAGCTGACGCAGTGATGACAAGATGGCCGACACCATTAACCAGATATGGTGCCAGGTCGACCTTGATTGGCATCTCAACGTTGCCTACTTTCACCAGTCTGTCCAAAAGGGGATGCCAGTTTTTGATCACCTCTTCAGGTAACAGAGGATGACCATTCTTTTCGAATTTGAGCCAATCAGCAGGCACCACCGGCGATATCGTAACTCGCAGCTGCGGCATGCCCGCAGCCACAAATGAATATATCGGCGGGCGCCCGCGGGGAATTGCCGTAATAGTGTTGGCCGGTTGTTGCAAGGAGAGCGGCAGGTCACCGGTGACAAAAGATGATGTCACCGCCTTGCCTAGTTTTTGTCCGAAAATGTCTGTTATGCCCGCATCGAAGGTGACAGTGTATTTTGTGCGCGCTTTCTTTTTGCCGCCGATCCAAATCGTTTGATCGCTAACTCTCGGCTGCGGGTTCTCTACCTGAGGTGTAATGTGCAGCATCGAACCCTTGAGTTTCTTAAATTCGATGCTGTTGCTGAAAGTGAACGCCTGCCAATATTCCACAGTCCTGTCCGGCTCTGGCCCTTTGACTAACTTGAGCGGTCCGTAGACCTTGAAATCAAAATCTTGCACACTTTTGGTTTTGAGTGGACCTTCCGCAGATGGACACCCAGGGCCAAAACTAATTTTAATCTCGTGACTGAGTGGGAATGGCTGCTTCGATTCAAAAGCGATCCAACGTTGCTTTGCCCGTCGAAGAAAATCGGCATATTTTTTGGTATCGATGCGATCGTTTGGAACGAGTACGAGAGGATAGGAATTGCTCACGCCGTTAGCGTGAGCAGTGATGGACTTCAGCATCTCTGCTCGGCTTATGTTCTGATTGAAGACTGCGAGCATCAAGGGCTTGTTTGGCTGCGTTTGCGATCCATCTGGAAAGAATTCGATCACGTGCACCACCGGTGTGGTGAAAGTGTAGACTGCTGCCTTGTCCAGCACGCCACCAAATGCGGAGCGCGTGCCGGCCGGCACCTGCACCTTATATGTGGTGGCAGCGGGAAATCGTTTATTCGAGTTAGTCGGTTGAAACAACAGAGTCTGACATCCAGCCCATTTCCAATTGCCACCAGGCTGCGGAGTCATTTTGACAGGAACTTTATCGGCACCCTGGACGGTGCCTAGATCAGCCACCGGCACCATAGGCTGCGAGAAGGTAATCGCGAACTCCTTCACTATCTCTACGTTTCCCGTGTGACTTACTCGCAGCACTTTCAGAGGCAGCGTCACGGCCTTGGGCTTTTTGGGTGGAGTTCCTTGCGGAGGGAACGGCTGCTCGACAGTAGTACCGGGAAGATGCGGCTTAACTATTGACTGCTCCGGAAACTCAAATGACGGAGGCTTTTGATTGCCGCTGAATTGTGGCAATCTCTGAAGCAGTTGATGTATGCGATCTGCCGGCAGCGGCTCTCCCGCTGCGATTGGAATCTGCTCCTGCTTAGCGATCGGAGGCTTTGCATGGTCCACTTCGAACGTAAATTCTGGTTGGGAAGGTTGCGGCGGAGGTGGAGGCATCTCTTGTGCCAATGCCGGCAGTAATAAGTTAATCGGCGTGCATTGCACAATTAAGAGCAACACTGCTGCCATTACTTTGGTCGTCATAAGCCGGGCGCGACGCCGCGCTTGGGATCTCGGACGCATGAGAGTTCCTCGTCGTTCGTAGTGACGATGAATTGTAACTCGCCTACTAGCAAACGAATCTATCGCGGCGCGATATTAAATGGATCAGGATTTACCCTGAGTTTCTGCAATCATTTATTTGCTGCGAATGCGGGTGAATGGAATGTAATGACTGTAGACGCTTGCCGCTTCCGCTGCGCGCTGGCGATCATGCAAGTCCTTAAGCTCTTGGTCTTCTAGCTCTTTGATTCGCTGATTTTCCTGTTGTTGGTCGTTCGACAACTGCATGGAATACGATCCCTCCATTGCCTGTAAGTCGTCCCACTGTCGATCGGGGTACCGGATCACAGCGTGAGTGCTCTTATACGCCATGGGTTCATTGAAGGATCGCGGAGATGATAAGTAGAAAGGTCCGCCGGCACGCCTGGCGTCGAAGTTGAATCGTGCCAGTGCATTCGTATTAAGTATCGGGTGTGGGCGAAATGATTGTTCCATAGGTTCTTCGGCCACTTTTACGTAAATGCGATTGGCTCTGGACATGTCGTTTCCGGCGGCGGCATCTTGACCGAGTGCATGCAAAGCTGATGCGCGCAGTGACAACATGTAGGCCACCTCAGTGTGCTGAAAGCCCCTGTAGTCCTGCACTTCGCCCAGCGCGCGATCGGCCAGAAGCTCGGCACTGCGAGCGTTACCTGCATGGAGCAGCCTGTGAATCACGTCACCGATCATCGCTACGGGCTCCGCTTCGGAGCCGCCATCGTGGTTGCGTTGTTTGAGAGCAGCCAGAGAGTACACCTGCGCTGACAGCATATGGTGACTGCCGATCGCGCTGCGAGTTTTTTCCAGCCACGCTTCGACTGATTTACTGGTCGGACTGGTCGTCGATTCTTCAGGATCACCGTTGTTGCTGATTGCCTTGTCAGAGGGAGCAGTAATTTTTACGGCGCGCTGCACTACCTCGATCGAGTCAGGTTCTTCGCCAATCTGTTTCAATGCATTTGCATAACTGAATAAATCTTCTTTGATTTCAGGGCTGCTCTCACCATAAATGTTCTGCTTGATCAGGATTGCACTTCTGAACATGGTGGCGGCTTCTTCATACCTGCCTGTTCGCTCATAAAGCAAGCCGAGTTCGGAAAGAGTCTCTGCTACGCGGGGATCGCCTGGCGCTATCTGGCGCGCCATTTCAAGCGCCTCCAACCAAGTTTTCTCAGCGTCTGTGTAGTTTCCGTTGAGGTAGAGCGACTTGGCGGCGAGATTCGTCTGCACCCAGGGGCCGGCTTGTGCCAATGCGGTTCGGCAAGCGGCGAATGGCATTGCTATTGCCACGACAGCGACAATCAGTTTCGAGACAAAAGTTGGGTTAACCATGATTGGAACGCGGTTGCATGCTTCTTTCTATCTTCCCGCTCTGGTGATCTCGTAACCGGATGCTTGCCTTCCCAATAGCTGAGCGCGCTTATTGCCTGTTTCCTCAATGACAAATTAGGGCTTTCACTATAGTTGAGCGCCGGCAGCTGCTTTAGAGTGGAAACATCTTAGCCCGTGAGGTTTGCATGAGAAACGTGCTGTCTTTTGGTCGGCGGTTGAAGCCTTCGCGCTCGTTGTGCTGGTTTCTTACAGAGCAGATTTTCTTAGCTGCCATGATAATTTACGCTGTTTCGCTCGTTCACTTCGCACCCCGCGTTCACAGGATGTCGTCGGTGCAAAATAAGCCTAAGTTTGCATTCAATATCAACCATGTCGATCGGTGGGGCGTCATCGATAGAACTGGTAAGTATCTGGTTGAACCTGGCTATCGCACCTGCTATTACTACGGTCCGGATCACTCAGTCGTCGGTAATTTCGATCCATCCAACGCGCTGGCCAACAGCAATGCTTCGATTCTTGATGCCACAGGAAGATCTGTGTTTACTGCAGCGGATATATTTGAAATCAATGATGGAGTTGCGTTCTTTCAAGACAGACCGAGCGATCCCGATAGTGGTGCCGATCAGCCGCAACCAAAGTTTGGCATTGTCGATGTTAATGGTCATGTAATTCTTCCGCCGACGCTCAGCTATGTGGACTACGGTGGTTTTGTCGACGGGCTTGCAGTGGTGCAGAGGAAGATGGGCACAAGCGAACTAATCGATAAAAATGGGCGCACCATTTTTAAGTTTCCCGCCAAGATAGATCCGTTTCCGTGGATCTCAGAAGGGCTGATCGTCGCTAAAGACGAAGGTCATGACGGGAATTATCTTATATACGATTTGCGAGGAAACGTTGTGGTGCGCTTCGACGGCACGGTCACATGCGATCAGTTTAGTGAGGGTCTGGCTCCCGCCACGCAGTGGAAGGTAAGTCCGTCGAAAAAGGGCGAGATCGCTAACGAAGTCAAAATGACCATGGGTTTCATTGATAAAGCCGGCAAATTTGTGATTTCTCCGAAATACGAGAACGCGTCCCAGTTTCATGAAGGCCTCGCTGCCGTATTTACCGGTTCCAGGTGGGAATACATTGATCGCACCGGAAAGGTGCGAATTCAGCTGCCGACTGACTGCAGCTCCGCCTGCGATTTCAGTGAAGGCTATGCGGCGGTGGCAATCGGTGGAGATAAGCGCTATTCGATGCAAGGGATTCGGTCGAGTAACAATGCAAAATGGGGTTTCATCAATCAACACGGAGAGATGGTGATTGCGCCTCAGTTCTTTAGTCCAACCTGGCCGTGGAAAACAGCTTTTTCAGGCGGACTGGCTCTGGTCGCCTCAGGTAATGATGCTAGGCATCGCTACGGATTCATCGACTATAAGGGCAATTGGGTGATTGCGCTGCAGTTCAAGGATGCTTATACCTTCAAAAATGGTGCGGCTGCTGTCTGCGTTGGACCGGAGCGGTTTATTCCCGAGCAATGGGCGGTGGCGGAGCATGCCGGTAAATGGATCAGACGCGAGGAGTTGTTTGAACGCTTTCAATTCGATTATCCGATCATCGGCATGACCAGAACTGAGCTGCATAAATTGCTCGGTCCGGGGGACGACATGGGCAATAATTGCGAGAGTTACCCAGTGACGACCTGGTGGTGCGCAAACGCATGCCGCGACGCCGGTTTCAAATTCGAGGGAGACAAGGTGGTGGCGTGGTCCTACGTCCATTTTGGCGGTGCCGTCAATTGGCTTACGACTAACAGTTTGTATCAACACGGAACCGCGCAGTAGAGCTCCTGACGCCCCGCCTGACGCACGGAGTTCTTTCAGCAGTGGTTCTGGATTGGGCGTGGCGGTATGATTGTCACTTGAAGTTCGTTTAGCAGCTCCGGTGACGATAAATTGTACGACCGAGGTTATGGTGTGCTTCTGCGGTTAGCCCTCGCTTCAATATATATTGCCGTAGTGTGTTTAAACCCGGTCTGCCTGGTTCATGCGGAGTCGGCTGTACAGGCGACTGCTCAGCCGAATGGAGAAGCAGCGGCGCTCCCGAGTGGATCATTAGTGGAGCAGCCGAATGGGCAAGCAGCGGCGCTCCCCAGTAAAAAAGATTTTCCGTCGGAAATTCTTAAAAGCGGACCAAAAACAGCCCAGCCGGATGGACAGGGGGCGGCGCAACCTGACGGACAAGCAGGCGGACATGTAGTTGTACCGCCGGATGGACAAGCAGTGGTACAACCGGATGGGCAAACACCGAAGCAGCCCGTGCCGGCAGCGACTAAGCTGGTCGGACCGTCTGTTGAAGACAATATTGCAGAGCTTGAGGGAAGATTTTTCGTTCATGCCTATTCAGGCGATCCCTCTGAGCAGCGTCTCGCCAGACTTGAGCAATTTGTCTTCGGTAAGAGAAGCTCGGGCAGCGCAGCTTCTCGTCTGGCGAGATTGAAGAAAGTCTTGCAGCCTCTGCCACCAGTCGTTCCCATCGCCAAACCCGGAATTCCGCCTGCCGATGCGGTTGCGCCGTCCAATTCTAATAGCGCTTCCCCAGGTGGAACCGCGAACGTCACTCCAGATTCCAATCAAGGCGGAGGAGCGAACAGCACCGTCCAAACCAGCACCTCGTCCGCAACAGCAGGCAACGCAAGCCAGGCGTTGAGCAGCACGCCTGCGCAAATCGTACAACCTGCTGCCAAGAAAGAACCAGGACTAATACAGGTGATGAATCGTGGCATCGACAACTATAACTCCCATCGATATCACAATGCGGAAGATGACTTTGAACTGACCTGCGCCATGGCGCCGGGAATGTCGCGTGTGTATACATATCTGGCAGTAACAAAGTTGCAAGTCGGTGAGCGCCAGGCAGCTCTCGACGCGTTCAACACTTGTTATGAGTTGGATCCCTTCGGCTCTTACGGCAGATATGCGAAATATTGTTTGATCGTACTTGCCGGTGATGAGGCGATCCGCAAGCGGGGCGCAGTCGACTCAACCAAGATTTTGGACGCTACAATCGGCAAGATCAGCGAGCAGACGAATAACGAGATCGCCCGCCACAATCGAGATGGAGCCGAGATATCGCGAATGCGTTTCAGCGTGCAATATGCTAATCGCAACGCCTACAGCGACAATGCGGTGCAAGCTAAACTGGCGCAAGCCGAAGCAGCAAAGCGATCCGCCTACACAGCTGAGAGTGCCAACAATCTTAAACACTTGCTCGCCACCAAGCGCATGCCTGGTAATGCCAACCTGCGCGCCTGGGGAACGAATCTGACAACCAGATATTATGGAAGTGAAACATTCAACTTGGCGCCGTATTACATTCCCAGGGAGTATCCGCTACAGTTAAGAGCTATTCCGCAGTCCATCAACAGCGTGAATACAAAAGGGAAAAAGACAAGGCGTTTAGGATCAGTCAAGGCCAAGCTCAAAGTTGGCTTCAAGTCAAAAGGTGTGAAATCGCGTGCGCCGGCTAAACATGTTTCCACCAGTAAGACGAAAAAGCAGCATAGGAAGTGAAACGGTGCACACGATTCTGAGAATCCTCTATGTGTCCTTATACGCGTCGACTTTGATTGGGTGTCAACCTGTGGGTGCGGCCGATCACTCAACATCGCCGATTGCACCATATGTAGACCCGGCGAGAATCGAAAGTGCCAACAAAATTATTGCTGGATGCGATTCATATACAAAGTGGGCAAAAACGTTCATCGCAGAGGCGACAAAAGAAACTGACCATGCCAAGAAACTAAACGCCACTGCTCGAAAATTTCAAACCACGGTTGCACCGACGATGAAACCATTGACGGGGGCCCGCCTGGCTAATGCCAAAAAAATCTACCAGTCTGATTTGCGCCAGTTCGCCGCACACACAGCCGAATACCGAGCGCACACAGACAAAGTCCGCAGCATGTTCGGGCAATGTGAGGCCAGCCGCAAGGCCTATGAAGCGAACAAACTAAATTACACCTTGCACTGCGCGCAGTGGCACATGGATAATGTTCCACCGCCTCACGTTTGCCTTGAAGTAGGCACGAGCGTGGCTGAAGCCAAACAGATGGCCAACCAGGTAGGTGCCAACATGCGCCGAATGGCGGAAGCTGAGGCTAAACTGAAAGAGTCGGAGGAGCGTTTGAACAAGGCGACTGGCGACAGCGCCAACGTCGATGCGAAAGTGCGCAAACAGCATGATATCAACTTGCATGAACAAGAACTCGTAGCCGAGTTTGCTCGCTTGCAGGAGGAGTACAAACAGCTGTCTGTGGAAACCAGGGCTTTGAAGTCCAGTGGTGTCAGAGTGCCGGTTCAAACTGTGAGCGGCAAAGTCGGGAAGTAGTCTACAACGCCTGTTCAGAAGCGAACATGATCTCCAGCGTCATGCTGGTTCCTGAGCCAGGTTGCGAGTCGATCCAAACTCTGGTCGGATATAGACACTCGATCAATTCCGCGCGCTCGCGAATGATGCTGGTACCGCTGCCACTATTGCCGGTGCGAAGAGCTGGCACCGCCACATCGAATCCCTTCCCGTCATCTTTGACGACCATCGTATAGAGACCTTTCTGGACCGTTATTTTTAGCTGCACAGCAGAAGCGCTGGCGTGTTTGGTGATGTTGTTGAAACATTCTTGCGCGATCCGATAAATATGCAATGCCACTTCATCGGGAAATTGCGGAATAGTTTCCGGGCAATCGAACGTGGTATCTAATCCGGTGCGCGTGCGCAGGTTGGCGCAAAGCTCTTCCAGCATCGGCAGCAGTCCGCAATCTTTCAAGTCTCGCGGAGAAAGGTCCTGGCATAACTCTCGCAGGCGAGTGGCGATTTCGTCGAGAATGGCAATCATGTCTGCGTCAGGCATCTTTTTGGCGGTGCCCGATGACAGGGATCTCTTGAGCAACATGACGTTGCCCAACACCGCATCGTGAAGTTCGCGCGCCACTTCATTTTGAATGTCTTCTTGCTGGTTGACGATCTTTTGCACCAGCGCATTTTTTTCACCGAGCAGCGAACGCACCGATCTGGTCAAGCTTTGCGCGCCGGCGACTAAGCGCATTGATTCGGGCATCCGATCGAAATCCGCTCTTGTCCTCAGCACCAGATCCTTGAACAAACTGCGCATCAGTGTGTTCATCTCGTCGCTGTTGACTTGCACTCCGTCCATGAGCCAGAGTGGCTCGCTGCCGTGTTCTGCCAGCGTCAATCGAAGCTTGCCTCGTGACGGCAGTTCGGCGCCCCTCAAGGTGGGCACCTCAGTCGCCGGCAAAGTAAAGAATTCGACTGTGCCGTTAGCTCCACGAATAGAAAGCGCCCAGTACGAGGTCGATATGATCAAGCGAAGATGCGCTTCTTTTTTGGATAACGTATCCTCAGGCTCACCTGTTGGTAAACGGCGTACGGTCACCATCAGTGGTTCATGCGCAATAGTGGTGTTGTAGTCGCTGGCCAGTTTCTGGAAGAGCGTTTGCAGAGAGTTGAAGATACCCTCGATCGCCTGGCGGCTGCGCACAGCTTTGGCGCCGGCACGCCCCTGCATGAGCTGCACCACTAGTGATGCCGCTTGTTTGAATCGGCCATTTGAAACCGTGCTCACGAATTCACGCCTCTAACTCTAGTTTGCCATATCCGCTTTCCACAGCCCAGGCGATCAACTCTTCGCGACTGTTGAGGCTGAGTTTGGCCAGAAGCACTTCCACCTGTTTGCGCACAGTTTCCGGCGATGTGACTCGTTGATTAGCAATCTCTTGATACTTCATGCCGCGAGCGAGCATTTTGAGAAGATGCTGTTCTGCTCCGGTCAGCCGCGCTTGCCCGTTATTGACCAGCTCGGACGAAATGATCGGACGCTTGCCGGCCATCACATCGCGGATCGCCTGAGCGACTTTGCTGATCGGCTCAGATTTGAGCAGGTATCCGCAGACGTCCGTTTGCAGCACAATCTGCAGAATGGCCATGCGGCTGTCTCCGGAGAAGACAATGATCCGGCTGTCTGCGACTTTGCAAAACGTTTCCGCCAGAGACTTTGGCCCCTGCGAATCCGGCAAATGGAGGTCCAAAAGCACCACGTCCGGTTTCAACTCTTGCGCCAATTTCAAACCATCGTCAAAGCGCCCGGCCGTTCCCACCACCTCTATATCCGGTTCTGCCGACAGCTCCGCCGTCAGCCCCTTGAGAGTTGCCTCGTGGTCCTCCACTATTGCGATTCGAATTGAATTAGCCACACTGCACCTGAATACAAGCCGGTGATCTCGGCAACTTCACTGATCTCGGCACCTTCACAGGCGATCTCAGCTCGAGCGCTCTGCTCCCGCCTCTTCCGCTGTGGCACAGGCTGGTTCAGTCACTTTCGCACCGTCCACCGAGTCCGGACCGTACTGCACTGCAATGATCGTGACGTTGTCTGGCGCACCTGCCTCGATTGTGCTGGCGACCAGCTTTGAGCAAACCTCTTCGGCAGTCTTGCATTCGGTCATCACGCTGGTGATCTGCTCATCTCGCAAGACGCCGCACAAACCGTCGGTGCAAAGGACGATCCAAGCGCCCTCGCTCAACTCGACTTCCGTTTTGTCGATCACCACTTCTCGATCGTGACCGAGGCAGCGTGTGAGCAGGTTGCGAAATGGACTGACCCAGCACTGCTCCAGTGTCAGCTTCTCTTTCCTCATCATCTCGTAGACGACCGAGTGATCGTGCGTCAAAGTGTTGATTTCGCCGTCTTTCATCAAATAAGCACGCGAATCACCAACGTGAGCGATGTGTGCTCGGTCTTCATCTGATTGCACCACCACGACAATTGTGGTGCCCATTCGCGCTTCCGCGGCGATCGCGTCTGCGGCTTGGCAGACGGCTTCATTTGCATTCTCTACCGCTTCCTGCAGCCAATCTTGAATCAGAGCATGATCTGAAAGTTTCGGCGGCTTTTCCTTCCACAAGCTCTCGACTGCGGCCACGGCCAGGCGGCTTGCTTCGGCACCGCCTTTGACACCACCCATTCCGTCAGCCACAACAAACAGCCGTTCGTCGGCGCTGACGTAGTAGTTATCTTGATTGTCGCGGCGACTGAGACCACGGTCTGTTACACCAGCTACGCGCCAGGCGAGCTTGTCCATCTGAAATTCCTCTCGATCAAAGGCTGATCAAATTATGCCACCGACCCGCCTACCTTAAATTTTACGGTGTCGGGGGACTCAATGTGAATTCCCGAAATCGCGTATTTTAGGCAGGCAGTAGCTTAACAGATACTCAGAAGGTTTGGAAATGGTCCCCTGCCGGGGATATTAAATTTACAGGCATCTCGGAGCACTCGGTGAGCAGCATCGAACGCACAGCGGAAACTGAGGCTGGTGTCCCTAAGTGGACGCCACATCAGGTTTTTCGCAAATCGCTGTCGGATATCATGCCGCTCGACCTGATGGTTGGATCGATCGAGCCGGGTCATTTCGAGATCCTGGCTCTAATCGGCACTGGCGCCTGTTCGCGGGTTTACAAGGCACGACAGCTGGATTCCGACCGCGTCATCGCCGTGAAGATCCTGCACGAGCACCTGCTTTGCGACGCCGAGAGCGTGGCGCGCTTCCAACGAGAGGCTGAATCCGGCGCCAGTCTCGATCACCCCAATGTTTGCAAGCTCTACGACTATGGGCATCTGAGCACGGGGCTGCCCTTCATAGCCATGGAATATATGGACGGCGAGAGCCTTTCCAGCATTTTGCGCCGCAAGCAACGGCTGCCCGTTCAGGAAGCGCTGCCGATCTTCATCCACTGCTGCGATGGGCTGACCGCGGCGCACCAGTTAGGAATCATTCATCGAGACATTAAACCGGCCAATATCTTCATAATCGGCAACGGCAAGGATCAGGTCGTAAAGTTGTTGGACTTTGGTCTGGCGAAGCTTTTGACCGAACGCAATCCCACCTTGACGCAGGCCGGCACCGCGCTGGGAACAGTCCAGTACATGAGCCCGGAGCAGGTCATGTCGTCGCCGGTTGATGCCAGAAGCGATATCTATTCCCTGGCCTGCGTCATGTATGAGGCGCTGACCGGCTGCAAACCATTTGTCGGCAAGAGCGCCTTCGAGGTGATGGAGAAGCATGTCCGCCAGGTGCCCCAGAGCTTTCGGGAGGCGAATTCACTGAACGACGTTCGCTCGGACGTGGAAAAGGTGATTTTCAAAGCGCTGGCCAAGGAGCCTGCCAAGCGTTTTGCCCGAGCGGACGAGCTGAAGGTCAGGCTCGAATCGCTGTGCGCCGCCATTGAAGAGCAACAGCCGATGAACGGGAACGCCTACGTGCTGGCCATCGTTCTCACTTTGTTGGTGACGGCATGCCTGTTGTTCGGTTGGGTGCAAGCGTCCAAGACCGCGAATCAACCGTCGGTTTCGGGCGCGTCCATTATTCGTTAGGTTGGGCCGAGGCGCTTAGATATGGAACAGCTTGACCCTGGGGCGAACTCCGACGCAAATGAGGAAGCCACAGGAACGGCAAGCAAAGAGAAAACAACAGCAACGGCCAGCAAAGACCAAGCAACAGAAACGGCGAACAAAAAGGAAGTCTGCTCAACTAAGCTGCCGGTAATAGCATTGGAGCCGGCAGGACAAGCTGTCCCGGCTGCGGTCGAGCCGGCACAGAAGGCAGAGACTGCCAGCAAAACAAGCGACGCCCGACCGCAAGAGTTGGTCGTCGGTCAGATCGTTTCAGAACGCTATCGTATTTTGGAGCTGGTCGGCTCGGGCGGAATGGGCTCGGTCTACAAGGTAGAGCAGATTTTTTTGCATAAAGAGCTGGCTCTAAAAACCTTAACTCCATCGACGAAAAACGATTTATCGTGGCCGAGATTTCAGAAAGAGGCTCGGGCAGCCAGCCTTTTCGACCACGTCAACCTGATTAAAGTGCACGATTTCGGCTTGATCGGCAATGCTCAGCCGTTCTTTGTCATGGATTTTTTCGACGGAGAAACGCTGTCGCGGCGGCTGCGAACAACCGGACCCTTATCGATGGAGATGGCGTTTGCGATTTTTATGCAGGCTTGCGATGGATTGGCGCACGCTCACAAACAAGGCGTCGTGCACCGAGACATAAAACCAGGCAACATTATGCTTTCTCGCAGTGATAACTGCGACTTGCAGAAAGTGAAGATTGTCGACTTCGGCATTGCCAAACTGGTCAATTCAGAGTCTGAGGAGGCGATGGCTCTGACGCGCACCGGGGAAGTATTCGGCACGCCTTTTTATATGAGCCCCGAGCAATGCCTCGGCCGTGCTTTAGATCATCGGGCCGACATCTATTCGCTCGGGTGCGTCCTGTTCGAGTCATTGAGCGGCACTCCGCCGTTTATTGGCGACACGGCGCTTTCGATCATGATGCAACATCAATCAGAACAGCCTCCCAGCTTGAAGGAGGCCACCCTGGGAAAGAGTTTTTCCCCGGGGATAGAAACGATCGTTGCCCGGATGTTGGAAAAGAATCCGCAGGCCAGATATCAGAATTTGTTCGATGTCGCTCGCGATCTATATCGCATCAAACGGGGCGAGCTACTGGAGGGAGCACCGGCGCCGCAGACTGTCAGATCGATTGGCTTGTCGAACGCGTACAGCGGGGTGGCTCTTGCGGCAGTGGCGGTAATCTTTGCCGCAATGATCTTTGTCGCCGGGCGATTGACTGCGCCGACGCCATCACATACGGTGACACATCAAGAGGTGGTGCCGTCACACAAACCCACGAGCGCGGATGAAGAAAAATCCGACGAGGCGGTGCCTACTCCAAAGAAAAGCCAGTATTACTCAAGCTGGACGCCTGCAAACCCCACCACCCGCTACTTTCATTTCCCAGCCAGAGCCTTAGGGGCAATCATCAAACTCGACCCCAAGATGCAAGTGTTTGAGAGCGATTCATCATTGCGTCGAATCAGGAATCCCAAGGCGGCAAATACTTTGATCATGGAGCATTTTAAGCCATTTGGCTTGCAATTAAGCAGCATATTCATCGAGCACCCCGAGGTACTTTCGTATTTTAGACCCGACGAAATCACTGCTTTGAGTTTTTCACAACCTGAGTGTTCGTTCTGCCTGTTAGACGGGCACCTGAAATACGTGCCTACACTTAAGCAATTGCGCACTGTTGATCTCTACAATTGCCGTTCCATTTCAGACAAGGGAATGGCGTATCTGGACACTCTGCCCAATTTGGTAGAAATAGATGCCGCTGGAGTCAGGCATTTATCAGGCAACGGGTTCGCGCAACTAATTAATTTGAAAAAAATGCAGGTTATACATGCGGAGCGTATCAAGAATCCGGGCGTGATGCTGGCAGCACTGCAGGGCTCAACCTCCTTGACCGTCCTGGAGTTGCGACAAAGCGGTGTTGAAAATCAAGACTGTCGGTTGCTCGCCACGTTGACTAATTTGGAGCTTTTGGATCTATGCAACAATCATTTGGATGACACGGGGCTCAACGCACTCGTACATTTGCGTAAACTGACGGCACTGAACCTGCATAAGAATCGGATTACGTCAAAGTCGATAGAAACGCTGAAGAATTTTCCCCGATTGAAGAGCTTGATTATCCAAACGGACCATTGGGCTCCATCGGATCGGGTGCGGCTGCTAAAGGAGCTGCGGCAGTGCTCGATTTCCGACACTGCCGACGATCAATCAGTCAAACTTCCTTAGATCTCGCTCAGTCCTTGCACGCTCAGTTCAGCCAGGGCTTCTCCCATTTGCGCAAGGGAGACAAATCGATCGCCGGCATCGACTTGATCGTTGGTGTTGATTGTCAAGCCAAGGGACTTGAGCAGAAACTTTTCCAGGCTGGGGTTGATCTCCGGTTCGAGCGAACGCGGATGTGGGAAGTTTTCCAATGCCTGATTCAGGCTGCGGCCTGCCGCCGCGTAACGATGGCAAAGTTCCTTCAAATTGTCTCCCACTGTCACCGCGCTCGTGGCGCTACCATTGGTGGTGCGGGCGAAAGGATTGGCACCGAAATGCAGTTCCCAGAAGATAATGCCGAGCGCGAACAAATCATCTGGTGCGAGAAATGGATAATATGCAGGTGTCGTCACGGCGCAGTGTTCGAAAACTCCGTCGACACATCCTAAATTGCCGAAATATCCCGGATCCAGCAATCGTACCGAAGAGTAAGAAATCATCACATTGTCAGGAGTGAGATCGCCATGATATTTGACGTCGCTCTTTTGAATGGTATCAACGGTGCGCACCAGATCCATGGCCATTTCTATCGAGATCGGTCCATAATGCCCTCGTAGCTCACGCAGTGTCACGCCCTCGATGAATTCGGATCGCAGGTAAGATAAAGAATCGGTCGAAGTAAATTGCTCGACCTTGGCGAGGATCTGCTCTGGATCCTTGCGCATACGCTCAGACTGGAGTTCTAGAAGCTCAGCGGCGTCTGGAATAATCGGCGAAAAGCCGCCGGTAAAAAGCTTAAGAGCCTGCGTTACTGACAGATCGTGGCCGTCATATTCCTGCAGAAACTCGGCTGGTTTCGCTACTTTGATCACATTCTTTTCCAGTCGCTTTTGATTGAACCCTTGATAGATCCAGGCGAACTGACCGTCACCAAGCAGCTCTTCGATGAAGACGTCGCCTACTTGGTATCCGATCCAGGAAATTTGCATCTCGTCTCTGCTGACCAACTGGTTAACCTCTACTGCCCGGCACCATTGTGCTCCGTTCCAACTTCAGGTGTCGTGGCGGATCTGGCATCTGAGGCTGTGATTGACGATGGTCCAGGCATATCTGATGGCGCATATTCAGGAAGAACAGCCGACCGCAGTACCTCGGCTTTTTCAACAACCGGTTTGTACATAATCAGATTGTCGGCATGATCACGTCCTCGATAATACCAACCGGAGTCGATTTTGCCATGCTCGTTTCTGATTTTGAATTTTTCGTTGATTGTCAATGGTACATCGTCAATAATTACATCCGCCGGTGGCATCGTGCGCTGCTCTGGGCGATGCATAGTCAGATAGTTTGTGCCTGGATTGAACTTGGCGATTTGCCAGCGACGGTTTTCGTAATTGACCCAGTGACGGCGGTGGTTTTCATCTAGCTCGCTGCTGTGATCGATCGACGGCGCGCTGCCCCTGCCGGCGGCGATGCGAGAATAGAATTGAGCTTGCGCATCGGTCTTGTTTAGAGTAAGGGAGTCTTCGGAACTGGCACTGCTGTCGAGGATGTATTCTTCGTTGCCGACGCGCAGCTCGATCCAGGCATGATTCGGCTGGGTGATCATGCTTTCGCCGCTGTCCGTTTTTTGTCCGAAATGACCTCTGATCAGCGAGTTTTCAACGCCGTATTGATCGAGCAGAATCTTGAGCATTACGGCTTGTTCTTCGCTCTGTCCGCCGCCGCGCCCGTGTTGAGCCTCTTCGATGAAATCGCCCAGCATAATCGGCTTGCCCTTGTTTCCTTGACAAAAGGCGGCGTAACACTTGATCAGTTTTGCATGATCGATCCTGCCATCGTTGTGCCGCCACGATTGTCCCGCGGAATCGAGACCATTGGGATTCATGTATTTGTTCGTTTGTTTGGCGAAGAAGGCGGCAAGATGCAAATGGTCCTTTTGAAAATCCGGATTATCATTCAATTCTGCATCGATTGCCGCCAGTGCCGCTGACAGACGCGTGTCGGTGGATCGGTCTACAATTACCGGGGCCCTCGAGGGTGAAAAAGGCCTGCCTGCCGGATCCGACGATTCGGTACTCTCAACCACTGTGAATCCGTCCACCAGTGGCTCCGCAATCTCAAACTTTTTCAGGTATTCCCGCGTTTGAGCGATCGGCTTGGTTGGTGCTTCTTCAACAGTTGCTGCGGCCGCGGCATTGGCCAAGTCGGTTTCACCTTTGAATTGATCCTGGTGCTGCGAGTCTTCTTTTGTTGCAGCCGCCTCTTTTACGGAATTGTCGGCGACTCCACTTGTGGTGCCTGGTGGACGCGCGGCTTCCATGTTCGTTAGAGTACTGGACAGCGGCTTCGCTTTTCGCGTTGGGAATGCAAGCAGACGAGATGCCACTTTGTGTCCTGAGGCGTGGAACATCACCAACATATGAGCTGCATAATTCGCTTCCAATTCCAGGTCTATCCCCAAGAAATGTTTGCAGCGCTTTCTGCGAATGTGATTGAGGCAGTCTTCTTCAATCTGGAAGAGAATATTCTTGACTGCGTCTTTATGTTTCCAATTAAATTTTTCGACAGCATCCATCGAGGACGATTTGGTCACTTCTTGTATGTATGACTTCA
>Ga0182024_10012186_pt1 | contig 17055 bp, 15 predicted proteins | sample P32metaG_FD_120480 | JGI IMG/M metagenome (GOLD analysis project Ga0182024, IMG submission 120480) | Permafrost microbial communities from Stordalen Mire, Sweden - P3-2 metaG (Illumina Assembly) | ecosystem: Environmental > Terrestrial > Soil > Wetlands > Permafrost | place: Sweden: Stordalen...
ACAGCCAATACTTGGCGCCAGCCCGCGCGTAGGACTCGATCAGCTCGGCCGAGACCGGCCCGCCGACGGCGGCGACCGAGGTCTCGACTCCCTCCGCGGCTGCGCGCTCGAGGTAGGCGGCGACGCGCTCTGGCATGCCCGGGGTGTGCAGCGACGACCAGCCCGTGCCTGCCCGCAGCGCGCGGTCCTCGGTCCCGGCGCTGTTGCCGCCGATGTAGATCGGCATCGGATTCTGGATCGGCTTCGGCCAGCACCAGATCCGGTCGAAGTTCACGAATTCCCCGTGGAAGGTCGCCTCGTCGTTGGCCCAGATCTCGCGCATCGCGAGAACGCGCTCCTCGAGCAACTCGTAGCGGGTCGCCGGGTCGGTGCCGTGATTTCGCATCTCCTCGAGGTTCCAGCTCGACCCGGTGATCGGGATCAAGCGCCCGCCCGAGAGCCTGTCAACGCTCGCGACAGCCTTGGCAGTGACGATCGGATCGCGCTGCACGACCTGGAGGATCCCGGTGCCGAGCTTCAGCTGCGAGGTCGCAAGTACGGCGACGGTGAGCGTCACGAACAGGTCGATTGAGCGCTCATAGCCCGGCGGAAGGTCGCCACTGCCACGGTTGCTACCGCCCGGGTACGGCGTCTCGCGCGACGCCGGGATGTGCGTGTGCTCACCGAAGCACAGCAGCGGAATCCCCGCATCCTCGACCATCCGGGCCACCGTCGCTGCGTCCACCGACCAATCCGAACACGTCGTCGTGATACCGACTTGCATGCTCGACACCTCCCATAGTCGCCCCGCCGGCACGCACACACGTGACGGTCGCTGCGGCTCGGACTATAAACGTGCTAGCGCAAGCGCCTGGCCCGCCACTCGGAGCGGCGCGTCCCAGCCTGCCGATGCTGCGTGGCAGACGGTCAAGGGCGGCGATACGCTTCGCGGGTGTGGGCCGGTCGCTCCAGCGGCGCGAAACGGGCGGGTGGCTCTTGAGGGAGCGACAGCTTGGGCGGACCGGACCGACGGTTTCGGCAATCGGTCTCGGTTGCATGCCGATGTCCGGCGTGTACGGCAACGCCAAAGACGCGGACGGCATCGCGACGATCCACCGCGCACTCGATATCGGCGTCAACCTGCTCGACACGGCGGCCGTCTACGGGAACGGGCATAACGAGGAACTGGTCGGGCGCGCGATCCGTGGCCGCCGCGACGAGGTCGTCCTGGCAACGAAGTTCGGCGTCGTGCTCACCGAGGGTCGGCCGGCGGGCATCAACGGGCGGCCGGAATACATTCGCCAGGCCTGCGAGGCAAGCCTGCGGCGACTGGACGTCGAGACGATCGACCTCTATCAGCAGCACCGGGTCGACCCGGAAACGCCGATCGAAGAAACGGTCGGCGCTCTCGCGACTCTGGTTGACGAAGGCAAGGTTCGATTCATCGGGCTCTCGGAGGCGCTCGCACCGGATCTGCGACGCGCGGCGGCGGTGCATCCGATCACCAGCGTCCAGAGCGAGTACTCGCTGCTCGAGCGTGGCGTCGAGGACGAGGTGCTCGACGCGTGCGAGGAACTCGGAATCGGTTTCCTCCCGTTCGCGCCACTCGTGCGCGGTCTGCTCGCCGGAAGCCTCACCCCGGCGCGCGAGCTCGACGAGGGTGACTCCCGCTCGGGAGACCGGTTCCCGCGGGTCGGTCCGGAGCACCTCGCCGCGAACGCGCAACTCGCGCAGGTCGTGCAGGAGATCGCGTCGGCGCACGAAGCCACGGCCGCGCAGGTCGCGCTCGCCTGGCTGCTCGGCCGTCGCGAGTGGATCGTGCCGATTCCGGGCACCAAGCGGGTCGCCTACCTGGAGGACAACGCGGGGGCCGCCGAGCTGGAGCTCGACCGCGAAGACCTGGCACGCCTGGACGGGCTCGCGGCGGGCGTCCACGGTGAGCGCTACGACGAGCAGACGCGGACACCGACGTGGGTGTCACCGCCGCTGCCTGCGGCGTGACCGGCCGCGGCGCTGGCGCTGCCGTCCTGGCTTCTGCCGCGCTGTTTGGTGCAAGATGGGTTGCTGATCCGCCCGCCTCACTCGCGAGCGTGGCGGCTGCTCGGACCGCGACGCAGACCGGGCGGGACGCCGGCGCAACCCGGCAGGTGCTCGCCGCTCGCTACCTGGCAATCGCCGAGGCCGGGAACCGGCGGCTGGAAGCCGACTTCGATCCGCTCGAGGGACGCGATCGCAACAACCTGATCCGAGCGCAGGCCGATCTGCGTGACGCCGCAGCGACGGAGCGGCTGTTCGACCGCCGCCTGCGCCAGATCCCGTTCCCGCCCGCGACCGAACGGGTCGCACAGCAGCTCTACCGCCTCAACCAGGCCCGGGCGACGCTGACCGCCGCCGCGGCGCTGGCAACGTCATTGCGTTGGCTGCACTCCTACGAGCCCGCGCTGGACGCAGCCAACGGACCGGTCGAAAAGGCGGTCAGCACGATCCGGCGATTGCTCGGCCTGCCTCCTGCGGACACAAGCTGAGCGGCTCGTGGGATATCGCGGCTAGGCCAGCGCGAGCATCCCGGCGATGCCGAGCGCGAACACGCCGAGCGCGATCAGCGAGTCCGGCCCCAAGCGGGCGATGCAGCGGTAGGGGCGCCCGACGACGCCGATCGCGTAGATCGCCGTCAACGCGACGCCGAGCGAGGCGAGCCAGCTGTTCAGCCGCCCGGCCAGCGGCAGCACCGGTTTCCCTGCGATCAGATCGGCCAGCAAGAACAGGCAGACCTGGAAGGCGTTGCCTCCGAAGATGTCACCGAGCGCGAGCGCGTTGTCGCCCAGCCGGACGGCGGCGATGCCCGAGCTGATCTCCGGCAGCGCCGTCGCGGTGGCGAGCACCGTGGCACCGAAGATGACGCCGTTGATGCCGGCCCGGTCGGCAAGCGCGTTGCCGGTGATCTCGAGCCCGACGCCTGCCACGAGCGTGACTGCACAGGCCGCCGCGAAGATGCCGAGGACCTGAGCCGTCGAAAGCTGTTTGAAGGGGTGCGGCGCCTGGGGATGTGGGTCGCGTCGGTGCCGGCGCCCGGGCCGACTGCCCGGCATGGTCACGCTCCAGCGCGGTTTCTTACGTACTCGGTTGATCACGAACACGCCGAACAGCCAGACCACGACGATCGCGATCGAAGCCGGGCTGACAACGCCACCGATCGCAGTCGAGCGCTTCAGCAGCGACCCCATCAACACACCCGAGACAACGAGCACGACGAGCAGGCCCTCCAGGACCGGCGTGAGCGCACCGACGAGGTACGTCAGCGGCCGCTCGCGCCCGGCCGCCATGTCGCACAGCACGAGCACCATCGTCTGCACCGTGATCCCGCCGATCAGGTTGCCCGCTGCCAGGTCGAGGTGTCCGGCGGCTGCCGCCGCAACCGTGATCGCGAGTTCCGGCAGCGTGCCGGCGCCCGCAAGCAGGATGATCCCCCCCAGCTCCTCGCCAAGACCGAGCCGAGCGTCGAGGGCGTCGGTCGTCTTCGCTAGGCGGATCCCCGCGATCCATGTCAGGCCCACACAGACGGCAAACACGATTGCCAGCCACGGCGTCGCGAGAGCGGACATGACGGACTTGCTCTTCGGCAGCTGCGCCAGAGTCCCTGCGCATGCCATGGTCAGTGGGTGCAACGCTCAAGTCACGTCCGGACACGTGTGGGTAGATGGCTGCGACGCAATCCCCCGAACGCGGATGGTCCGAATTGCGAGCGCCGGGCGTGAGATTCGATGATCCCCAGGCGCGGTTTCGGCGCCTGTTCGATCTCGCGGAGCGCGACATCCTCGCCTACTCGCTTCGGCGCGTCGGCCGCGCCGAGGACGCAGCGGACGTGGTCGCCGAGACGTTCCTGGTCGCGTGGCGGCGGCTGGACGAGGTGCCCGACGGGGACGCGGCACGCCTGTGGCTCTACGGTGTCGCCCGCCGCCAGCTTGCCAACCAGCGTCGCGGCGACCTGCGCCGCTCGGCGCTCGCCGAGCGCTTGCGCGACGTCCTCGCCACCGCGGCGATGGAGACCGACCCCCCGGGCGACCGCGCCGCCGCCGTCAACGCAGCGATCGAACGCCTGAGCGAGGACGACCGCGAGCTGTTGACGCTGAGCAGCTGGGAGGGGCTCTCACCGGGCGAGCTCGCCGTCGTGCTGGGAGTGCCGGCGGTGACGCTTCGCAGCCGTCTGCACCGGGCTCGCAGACGCCTGCGAGCAGAACTCGACCGCAGCGAGGCCGCGGGTGCGTCGCCCCGTCAGCCGACCACTAGCTTGGAAAGGACGGAGACATGATGTTCCGCAACTCCCGTGTGCCCGATGTCGACGTGCTCTTGGACGCAGCGAATCCGTTCAGTGCCGCCGCCGTCGCGGCACTGCCGGCGGACGAAGCTCTCGATGGGCTGCGCGAGGCGCTGCTGTCGCAGGCACGGCCGGCGCCGGTGCCGGTGGCGCACGCACGCCGGCTGCGTGATGCGGCGCGGACGCCGCGACTCGCCGCGTCCGTGGCTGCCGTGGTGGCGGCCGCGATCGTGGGCCTGTCCGTGGGGGGCGTGTTCGGCGGGGGCTCCGGGACGGCGTGGGGTGCCGAACTCGTCCACTTTGCCGAGGCCTCGCCCCTGATCCTGCTCGAGCAACCCGGCTGGCAGGTCGACTACGCCAACGAGGACTCCGACCTTGTCGGCGAGATGGACTTCACGAGCAGCACGGTCCCGGCGCCGAGCACCGGTGCGACCTCTGCCCTCGGGGACGCCAACACCTCCGCGGGGCTGTTCTGGCGCTCCGGGGCGCTGTCGGACTGGATGGCTGATCGGGCGAACTCGGCCGACGTGATCACCACGGCGCCGGTCCTCGGGACCGTCGCCCACGTCTACCAGTACGCCGGCGGAGCGCCCGGCCAGCAGGACATCACGGCGCTCTGGGAGTACGGCGGCCGCGTGCTGGAGTTCCGGGCGGGCGCCGCGGATATCGCCGCGTTCGAATCGCTGCTTGCCTCGCTGCGCCAGGTCGACCTCGACACGTGGCTGTCGGCGCTGCCGGCGAGCGTCGTGAAGACGGCAGACCGCACGGCCGTGATCGCCTCGATGCTCCAGGGCGTGACGCTGCCTCCGGGCTTTGACGCGGGCTCGATCAGCGGCGCCGGGCTCACCAGCGATCGCTACCAGCTGGGCGCCACCGTTGCCGGCACCGTCGCCTGCACCTGGTTCAAGCTCTGGTCGGACGCCCGCGCCAGCGGCGATAACGCCGGTGTTCAGCAGGCCGTCGCGGCGATGGCCACGGCGAAGGATTGGCCGATTCTCCAGGAGATGTCCAACAGCGGCGCCTACCCGCAGATCCTCGAGGCATTCGCTGCAGCGATGCCGAGCGGGCTGTGGTACGGCCGGCCGCTGGACGGCGACGTCAACTCCGGTCTCGGGTGCCCCGCGCTCGGAATCCCGCTGCCCCAGGCGCCGGGGTCCGGACCCCAACCGGGTGGGTTGGAGACCGGACCCCAATCGGCCCCCTCGACGGGCGGATGAGCGCCCGGGCCACGCTCGGTGGCGTCCTGCGAGAGAATCGCGCGATGACCGAACGCGACGGCGATCTGGACCCGGCCACGGCGGCGTGGCATCGTCACCTGCACCACACCGAGCACGATCAGCTGACCGAGGACACCGCGCAGACGCCAGGGATGCGACGTTTTGAGGCGATCTCCGGAAAGCGCAGCGGCTCGCGCAAGATCTGGATGGGCAAGACGCACGTCGCCCCCGGGATGGTCTCGGCCGATCACCATCACGGCGAGGCCGAGACCGGCATCTACGTGCTGAGCGGCACGCCGGTGTTCGTCTTCCTCGACGGCGACGTCGAGCGGCGGATCGAGACCGGCCCCGGCGACTACGTCTACGTGCCGCCGTACGTGCCTCACCGGGAGGAGAACCCGTCGGGCACCGAGGAGGCGGTCGTGGTGCTGGCGCGCAGCACACAGGAGGGCATCGTCGTCAACCTGCCGAGCCTGCGGGCGGCGGTGCCGGAGCTCGACCGTCTGATCGAGGAGCTCGGGACGGAGGCCGACGGAGGCTTCTAGGTCTAGGCCTCGCCGAGCACCGGCACCAGCAGGTGCGAGTCGAAGGGACCTCCCGTATGTATTACGTGGTCGCCGCGGTTGCGCGTCTGCTCGTGAAGGCTTGCGATCAGAGGTCGCGCGTACTTGTTCACGTCGCTTCCCTGGATCAGCACTCGCAGCGTGTCCCCCGCCCGGAAATGCGTCCCGGACGGCCAGATCTCGATGTCAAGCGCCGTCGGGGCTCCCGGCTGCAGCCGCTCTTCGCGGCGATGGGTGTGCCACGGCTGCCACGGCGTGCTCCGTTGCTCGTCCAGCTCGCGGTGCGACGCGCGCAGCCAACCGAGCGCAACGTTGCCGTCGTCCATCGCGGCATAGAACGGAAACGGCACGAACTGCCCAGCCCCGTCGAAGCGCTGGATCGCCACGAACAGGTCCATGTCGTCTGAGCCGTCCGCCTCGACCCACAGGCGAAGCTTCATGTACCCGACGATCTCCGTGTCCCGATCGAGCACGAAGTCGAATCGAGCGGCGCCGCCTTCCTCGTCGGCCGCGTAGCGGACCGCGGCCTCCTGCTCGGGCGGGGTGCGCGCCAGCGCGCCGCTACCCGCGTCGAGATAGAGCGGCGTGTAGACCGTGCCTGCCGGCGGCCACTCCTCGGTCTGGCGGTACGTTCCGACGTAGGCGCGCTCGCGAACCTCGAACGCGACCCTGGGCCAGTTCGGCACGTCGTTGTCGATGCCCTTCAGAAAGTGGTCGAAGAACCGCACCTGCTTCGCGACGCTCTCGGGCCGGTGGTAGTACTCCCACTTCTTGCGGCCGTGCACCTCGAGCCACTTCTGCTCGGAGGCGATGCGCTTGAAGCCCTCGAGCGTGCCGCGCGTGTGAAGCGAGTGGTCAGACCAGCTCGCGACGACATACGCGGGCGTGACGATCTGCTCGAGATCAGCCGCCTTGGTCTCCCAGTAGGCGTCGAAGAGCGGGTGCTCGCGCACCATCGCGACCACGTCCTCGACGCGGCCCAGCGAGAACGACGTTCCCTGCGCCCAGTGCTCGGGGAAGCGGGTGTCGGGTATCCCGCCGTGGAAGAAGAACTCGCGGTACATGTCGCTGACCCCCTCCCAGCAGTTGATCGCAGCGAGGTGCGGCGGGCGCAGCGCGGCGACGGGCCATTGGATCTGGGTCAGGTAGGAGACCCCGGTCATCCCGATCCTGCCGTTGGCCCAATCGAGGGCCGCGGCCCACTCGATCACGTCGTAGCAGTCCAACGCCTCCTGACGTCCGTCGACGTACATCGCGTCGCCCTCCGAGTACCACAGGCCGCGGGGGTCGACGTTGACGATGGCGTATCCGAGCTGGCACCAGTGGGTCGGGTCCGGTCCTTCGAAGATCGTGTACTCCGGGTCGATCCACTCCGGTCTGACCCCGGCCCCCGGGAAGCGTGAGTAGATCTCGAAGGTCGGGAAATGCTTGCCGTAGGGGCCCCAGGTGACGAGCACCGGTAGGTCCGTCTGATCCTCGGGGCGGAAGATGTCGGCGTAGATCGTGACGCCGTCACGCAGCCGAATCGCGACGTCGCGCTCGATCTGCATGCCGCGCTCGCGGGACTCGCGATACCCGAACCCAGGGTAGTGGCCTTCGGACGGCGGTCTTCCGGCTCGCCAGATCACCTCGTACGGCGCCGGCGACGGCGGCCGCCCTGGCCTCGGTTCGCGCGAGTCCTCGGTCACGCGACGTCGCTCATCGTCGGGCTCTGCGCCGGCACCGGCCCGCGACCGGCGCGCTCGACCCTGGTCAGCGCGTCCACGAGCTCGTCATAGCCTGGAGTGAGCGGATGGTTCGCCACCCACGGGGCCGACATCGTCTTCCGTGCGAGCAGCCGGATCTCGGCCTCGCCTGCGTTTGGCGCCCCGAGCATCTCGAGCGTGCGCGCCAGCCCGACCTCGGCGCAGAACCCGGTGAGATCGAGCAGGCGCTCGTCTCGATCATCGAGCGCGAGCTGCACGAGCAGCCCGTATGCGACCTGCTCGCCGTGGGCGGCGCGATCAAGGCCCGGAGTGAGCGCAAGGGTGATGGCGACGGAGTGGGCGATCGATAGACCGCCGCCCTCGAAGCCCAGTCCGCTGAGAAGCAGTGCCGCCTCGACCACGGCCTCGAGCGCTTCGTCGGGCACGCCCGCCTCCACCGCGTCGAGCGCCGCGCGCCCGTGGCGTCGGACCGTCGCGTAGCAGGCACCGGCGATCGCCGCTGCGGCGATCGTGGTGGCGCCGCCGTTCGGGCTCTCGCCACCGGCGGCCGAGCACGCCTCGACCTCGAAGTTCGTGGCGAGCGCGTCGCCGATTCCGCAGCGCAGGAAACGGGCCGGCGCGGCGGCGATGATCGCGGTATCGACAAGGACGGCGTCGGGGTTCCATGTTGGGCGCTCGACGATCACCTCTCCGTCCGCCTCGTGGAGCACCGCGCCGCGGCTGACCGCCGCATCCGACGAGGCGATCGTCGGAACGACCAGCAGCGCGGCCCCGAGGCGCAGCGCGACCGCCTTGCCGGTGTCGATCACGCGCCCCCCGCCTGCCGCGACGACCACGTCGGACCCCCCCGCACGCTCGGCCAGGACGTGGGCGGCGCCGGCGGTGAGCTCGCCTTCGAGCACGATCTGACCGAGGCCGGGGTCGAGCGGGCTGAGGATCTGGGTGAGCCTCGTGCCGAGGAGTGCCGCCACCTCGGCGTCGGTGATCAGCACGGGCCGCCGTCCGAGCCCGCCCGCGATCTCGCACGCCTGATCGATCACCCCCGGCCCCTGGACGTAGAGGCGTGGAGCGCGAAACGTCCTTGAAGCGACGGAGCTCAGCACGTCCTCACGCGGCCGGCGCCGGCGCAGCCGATGGTGCACACGGCGATCTCAATCTCCGACCAGAATCGGGATCGTCTGCGGGCCTTCGGGTAGCACGCAGACCGTCGCGTCCGGCCCGCGCCCGGCGAGCTCCTCGCTCACGGTGGCGCCGATGTCTCGCGTCTGCGCGAGGTTCACCAGTTCGAGCTCCTGGTCGGAGAGGTAGTCGGTGTGCATCACGACGGTCGCCTTCGACTGGATCTTCGCCTGGATCTGGACCTGCCACTGGTCGGGGATCACCTTCGGCGAAGAGGTGATCGCCTCGAGCAACTCCTGCGGCGAGCCACGCGAGGAGAGCAGCTCGCGATAGCCACCGTGGCCTGGAAAGCCGTCCCGGCACTCGGCGGCGCAGACGATCATTCCGCCGGGTTTGACGACCTTCGCCGCAGCCGACATCCCCTTGACCGCCTGGTAGAGGTTCTGGTCGAGTGGAAAGCCGGAGTTGCTTGTGACGACGATGTCAAAGGGCGCCTCGACGGTCTGCATCGCGTACTCGCGCGCCGCGCGGCAGGCTTCGCGGTGCATCGTCCACAGCTCGCCGGCGAACGCGGTGATGATCCGCTGCTCGCTGTTGAGGATCACGTCGAGCGAGAAGTGCGGCGGCGCCGCGGCAGCCGCGGCGCGGATGTCGTCGTGGACTGGATTGCCCTCTGTCACCGCCCAGGTCGCCTGCGGATCGCCGATGCGAGCCGCGTCGTGGAGCACGAGCGTCGTTTCGAGGCCGGCGAGGCCGGGGGCGACCATCTTCGGGCCGCCACTGAAGCCGGCGAAGAAGTGCGGCTCGACGAAGCCCGTGGTGATGCGCACGTCGGCATCGACCCAGAGCCTGTTGAGCCACACGGGGACGCCGTTGCCGTGCTCACCCAGGAACACCAGCGAGTCGGGGTCGCGCGCGTCGTGATTGACGACGCGGACGCGGTCAAAGAGATCGCCTCCGAGCATCGCCCGGATCTCGGCCTCGGTGTTGGCACGGTGGGTGCCGGTTGCGACCAGGATCACCACGTCGGCCAGGTCGATCGTCCCCTCGAGCTCGGCCAGCACCGCTGGGATCATCAGCTGCCGCGGCTGCGCTCGCGTGCCGTCGCACATCGAGATCGCGACCGTCTGGCCTGCTCGCACGAGTTCGCGCAACGGTGGTCCCGCGACCGGGGAGCGCAGCGCGCGCAGCAGCGCCTCGGACTCATCGGCCGCCCCGGGGTGGTGCGTCGGCGCCACGACCGTCGTACGTGAGTCCGGGAGCTCGACATCGAGGCCGCGGCTGCCGTAGGCGAGTCGAACGTTCACGATGCGATCGCGACGAGCATAGACCGCGCCTCAGCGCCGCTGCGCCTCGAGTGTGAGTGCGTCGTTGAGCGAGCCGGAGCGAAACGGCCGCGGATCGATCTCCGCCTGCTCGTAGCCGGCCGCACGGATTGCGCGTTCGAGCTCGGCGCGCCGCGCCGGCTCGGCATCGACGCGCCTCAGCTCGGGAGCGTCGAGCGCGAGGCGCCCGATGGCGCCGTGGTGGCGCACGCGGAACACGTGGTATCCGAGCGCCGCGACGGCGCGTTCAGCGCGGTCGATGCGGGCCAGGGTCCGCCGCTCAACGGGAACACCGTAGGGAATGCGCGACGCCAGACAGGGGCTCGCCGGCTTTTGCGCGCTCGGGACGGCTAGCTTGTCGGCCAGCGCCCGCACGGCCTGCTTGCCCACGCCCAGTTCGAGCAGCGGGTGGATCACACCGTGCTCGGCGGCCGCGCGCAACCCCGGTCGCCAGTCGCCGGCGTCGTCAGCGTTGGCTCCCGAGACCAGCGCCGGAAACCCGCGCGAGCCCGCGAGGCTCGACAGCCGCGAGTAGAGCTCGGTCTTGCAATGGAAGCAGCGGAAGCTGTCGTTGCGGCGGTAGTCCGGGCTCGCGAGCTCGTCGGTCGCGATCAACTCATGCGCGATGCCGATCGCTCGCGCGACCTCACGCGCTGCGTCGAGCTCGCCGCTGGCCAATGCCGGCGACACGGCGGTGACCGCGAGTGCGCGTTCGCCAAGCGCGCGCACGCTGAGCGCCGCGACCAGCGACGAATCGACGCCGCCGGAGAACGCGACGACCACGCCGCCGAGCTGGCGAATGCGATGCTCGAGCGCCAAACGGAGTTGATCGCTCAAAGCGCGGGCTCCCGCTGCGCCGCCGCGGCCATCGCGGCAGCCCAGAACTCCTTGACCGGCCGTCCCGTCCGGCGCCCGGCGGCCAGGCAGTCGTCGTGCTCGGGCGCGACGTTGACGACCCTGCCCTCGAGCAGGCCGAGCTTGACGCGGATCGGCTCGCCGTCGACCTCGACACCGACCCACTCGCGCGCGAGCTCCCAGCGGCGAACCGGCGAGACGCGCACCCCGAGCGTGGTCGTCTCGCGCAGGATCGCCTCGGCGACCGCACGCTGGTCGCTCGGGCGCGCAATCGCTGAGAACACGAACCCGGGCCGCCCCTTCTTCATCTGGACTGGCGTTACCCACACGTCGAGCGCGCCCGCGTCGAAGCAGCGCTCCGCCGCGTCGGGCACCAGCTCCGGCGAGATGTCGTCCAGGTTGGCCTCGATCAGGATCGCGTCATCGGACACGGCGTCCTCGCCGCCGACGCGGTCGCGCTCCCCCACGAGCACGCGCACGATGTTCGGCAGCCGCTCGAGCTCGCGCGTCCCGGCGCCGTAGCCGACGGCCTCGAGATGGATCGGCGGCAGCGGGCCGAACTCGATGGCCAGGGCCGCCACGACCGCGGCGCCGGTGGGCGTGACGAGCTCGACATCGACGTCGACGCCGTACAGCGGGGCGCCGCGCAACAGCTCGAGCACAGCCGGCGCGGGCAGCGGCAGGCGGCCGTGCGCGGCCTCGATGAGCCCGCGGGGCACCGGTAGCGGTGAGCAGGCGAGCTCGTCGACCTCGAGCGATTCGAGCGCGAGCGCGATGCCGCAGACGTCGCCGATGGCGTCGATCGCGCCGACCTCGTGAAAGGTCACCTCCTCGGGCTCGACGCTGTGCACCCGCGCCTCGGCACGCGCCAGCGCCGCGAACACCGCTTGAGCGCGCTCGAGCACGCGCGGAGCAAGCGCCGCGCCGTCGAGAAGCTCGCGGACGTCGGCCCAACTGCGGTGGGCGTGCGGCTCGGCCGGCGCGACGATCGACACGCGGCGGGCGGCGATCGCGTGGCGGGTGACCGAGTCGCTGCGCAGGTCGAGCCCGTCGACCCCGAGGGCGGCCAGTCCGTCCCGTACATAGGCCGTGTCAGCGCCCGCATCGAGCAGGGCCCCCAGCAGCATGTCCCCGGCGACCCCGGCGACGGCGTCAACGTAGGCCAGTCGGCTCACTCGCCGCCTCCGGCTCGCCGCGCTATCCGCGCCGCGATCGTTCCGGCGCCGAAGCCGTCATCGATGTTGACGACAGCGACGCCGGCCGCGCAGGACGTCAGCATCGCGAGCAGCGCCGCCACACCTCCGAAGCTGGCGCCGTAGCCGACGCTCGTCGGTACGCCGATCACCGGTGCTGCCACGATCCCGCCGACGACGGACGCGAGCGCCGCGTCCTGGCCCGCGACGACGACCACGCAATCGGCGCGCCGCAGGTCCTCGAGCGCCGGCGCGAGCCGGTGAAGGCCGGCGACGCCAACGTCCTCGTGGACGACCACGGAACTGCCGAGCAGCTCTGCGCGGATGCGCGCCTCGTGCACGACGGGGCCGTCAGCGGTGCCGCCCGAGAGCACGGCCACCAGCCCGAGCGGCTGCTTTGGCGAGCGCACGACCCACGACAGCCGGGCGCGCTCGTGCTCACAGGCGTCAGGCGCGACGCCGCGGACGGCTGCACGCGCCGCCTCATTCGCCCGCGTGACCAGCACACTGCCGGCACCGCCGTCGAGCAGGGACAACACGATCGCGGCTATCTCGGCCGGCGTCTTGCCCTCGGCGAGCACCGCCTCAGGCGCACCCTGGCGCAACTCGCGGTGAACGTCCACGCGCGCGAACCCGAGATCGTCGTAGGGAAGCCGCGCCAGCCGCTCGAGCCCCGAGGCCGGCGCGACGTCGCCTGCCGCGACCGCTTCGAGGAGCTCCAGCAATCGCGCCGAGAGGCCGCCGGCGCCGTTTCGCACGGAGGTCTCGCTCATGCCGCCCACACTAAAGCACGCGAGGAAACACCCGGATCCAACCGATAGCCACTGACCGAAGGCAGCCGCGCCGACCTGTCGGCTCGCCGAGCGCCGGCCTGCCAAGCCAAACCGACCGCGGCGAGACCGACATGCGGGCGTCGTCGCGGCCGCGATCGTTTGCACGCCGCATCTAGAATGCCGCCCGTGTCACCTGAGCGCGTCGACGAGCACGCGACGGCTAGCCCGGCGCCGCCGCGGCGGCGGCCGGTCACGATGAACGACGTCGCCGCGGCGGCCGGCGTTTCGCAGAGCACCGTCTCGCGCATCCTCAACGACGCCCCCGCACGGGTCGATGTGTCAAGCGACACGCGCGAGCGGGTGCAGGCGATCGCGAGCGAGCTGGGCTACCGCCCGCATCCGATCGCGCGCGCGCTGCGCGGAGCGCCGACGATGCTGCTCGGCGCCGTCGTGCGCGACATCACCGATCCCTTCTTTGCGGCGGCGATCGAGGCGCTCTCGATCGAGGCCAAGGAGCACGGCTACTCGGTCGTGCTCGGCCACGCGCGCGCCAAGGCCGACGAGGCGCTGGCGCTCACGGCCGTACTCGAGGCGCGCCACTGCGACGCGATCATCCTGCTCGGGGACTTCGGCGGCGAGCGGCGCCTCGTCGAGGACCTCTACAGCTCCCAGGTCCGCGTGGTCGGCCTCTGGCACGGCCTGGAGCGCGGCCGGCCGTTCCCGACCGTCGGCGTCGACAACCGCGCGGGCATCCGCGCTGCACTCGACCACCTCGTGGGTTGCGGGCACCGCCGGATCGCCTACGTCGGCGAACCGGTCGGTGACATGCTCGAGCGCCATGCCGCCTACCGCGAGTACGCCGACGCCGCAGGCCTGGTGGCCCCACGCGACTACACGCGGCAGGTCGAGAACACGACCGCCGGCGGCGGCCTCGCGCTCGCGGCGCTGCTCGAGCAGCGCCCCCGCCCCACAGCGATCATTACCGGCACCGACATGCTCGCGATGGGCGTGATCCACGCTGCCTACGAAAGCGGCGTGAGTGTGCCCGGGGAGCTCTCGGTGGTCGGGTTCGACGACATCCCGCTGGCGTCCGCGACGGTGCCGAGCCTGACGACGGTGAAGATGCCGATCGCCGAAATCGTCGCGGCCGGCGTCGCCCTCGCGATCGGGAATGGGCGCTGGTCGGCGCAGGACGGGGAGCACGCGCCGCGCACCACGTTTCAGCCGACCCTGATCGTGCGGGGCTCAACAGCGCGCGTGGCGGCGACGGCCGCCGCCGACTGACGGCCCGGTCCCCAGGCTACCCGCAGCGGCCGGACAACGATCCACGGCCGCCGGCGGCTGACCTGCACCGGGGCGCCGCTCGCCGACTGTGAGCAATCACTAACGGACGCTAACGGTCCCGGGGCCGGATTGAGCTTCCGTCGCGGATAGACTGGCGCGTCCGTGGCGCTGCACCTGCTCCCCCTCGCCTCCGCCATCAGCTACTTCCAGGCGGTCGTGCTGGGGCTCCTACAGGGCGTGACGGAGCTGTTCCCGATCTCGAGCCTCGGGCACACGGTGCTGTTCCCGACGCTGTTCGGCTGGCACGCCGTGGTCGCGATGCAGTCGCGCGCGGAGTCGCCGTGGCTCGCGTTCGTCGTGATGCTTCACGTCGGCAGCGCTCTCGGGCTGCTCTGGTTCTACCGCAGCGACTGGGTGCTGATCGTGCGCGCCTTCTTCAGGACGCTGGCGCGACGGCGGATCGAGACCTCGACCGAGCGGCTCGCGTGGCTGATCATCGTGGCGACGATCCCCGCCGGGGTGGTCGGCCTCGCGCTCGAGCACACCCTGCGGACCCTTACGGCGAAGCCGCTGGCAGCCGCGATCGCGCTGATGGTCAACGGCCTGTTGCTGTTCGCGGCCGAGCGCTATCGCCGCCGGGCCGAGGTCCGCGCGCTGGCCGCGCGCGAGGGCGCCAAGGTCGACGGCGGGCGCGAGCTGTCGACACTCGAGTACCGCGAGGCCGTCGTGATCGGCATCGCCCAGTCGACCGGCCTGGTCGCCGGCATCAGCCGCGACGGCGTCACGATGGGCGCCGGCCTCGCCCGCGGGCTCGATCACAGCGACTCGGCCCGCTTCGCCTTCCTGCTGGCGACCCCGATCATCCTCGCCGCCGGGATCTTCAAGCTCCCTGACCTCACCGGACATCTCGGCGACGGCATCCGCGGCCAGGCCGTTGTCGCGTGCCTGGCCGCAGCCGTCGCGGCGGTGGTCACCGTGCGCTTCCTGGTCAACTATTTCCGCACGCGTACGCTCCGGCCATTCGCCGTCTACTGCCTTCTCTTCGGGCTCGCGATGGTCATCTACACCCAGACGTAGCAGGGTCGCGCGCAGGGTGACCGGCAGCTTCGCATCGCCGCAGCCGAACATCCCGGGCGAGGGGATCCTCGCGGGCTACAGCGCCCGCTTCTGGGGCATGGTCGCCGCGATCGGCGTGGCGGCAGGCCTGGCAGGCGCTGGCTTCGTCGCGCTGCTGAATCTCGTCGAACACGTTGCCTGGGGGCGCCCGGCCAGCCATTTCCTCGCCGCCGTCACCGCCGCCTCGCCCGCGCGCGACATCCTCGTGCTCGCTGCGGCGGGCGTCATCGCCGGCGCCGGCGCGCTTGCAATGAGGCGCTTTGGCGGCTCGGGCGGAGGCGAGATCTCCGAGGCGCTCTGGCTGCGCGGCGGGCGCCTGGAACTGCTGCCGAGCCTGCTCCGCGGCACGCTTTCGATCGTCACTGTCGGAATGGGAGCCTCGCTGGGCCGCGAGGCGGCGCCGCAGCTCGCGGGCGCCGCCTTCGCCAGTGAGCTCTGCGATCGCAGCGCGCGCCTCTCCCAACGCCAACGCCGCCTGCTCGTCGCCGCCGGCGCAGGGGCCGGCATGGCGGCGGTCTACAACGTCCCGCTCGGCGGCGCGCTGTTCGCGCTCGAGGTCCTGCTCGGGACGCTCGCGCTCCCGCTCGTGCTGCCGGCGCTGCTGACGAGCCTGATCGCGACGGCGGTCGCCTGGATCGTCGTGCCGACTCACGCGACCTACGTGATCGGGACCTATCACGTGACCGCCGCGCAGATCGTGTGGGCGACGCTGGTCGGACCCCTCGCCGGGTTGGCCGCCGTCGTCTGGGTGCGGCTGGTAGCGGTCGCCAACCGCGCGCGGCCGCGCCGGCGCTCGGCGCGCGCGCTCGCTCCCGTCGTCGTCTTCGCGGCGCTCGGAGCGCTCGCGATCCAGTACCCGCAGTTGCTCGGCAACGGCAAGGAGCTGGCTCAGGTCGCCTTCTTCGGGAAGTTGTCGGTGGGGCTGCTCGCCGTGCTGCTCGTGCTCAAGCCGCTGGTGACCGGGGCCTGCCTGGGCAGCGGCTCACCCGGCGGCCTGTTCACGCCGACGCTCGCACTCGGGCTCCTCTTCGGGGCGCTGCTCGGGCACGCCTGGAGCGAGCTGTGGCCGGGATCGTCGGTTGGCAGCTACGCGCTGATCGGCGGCGGCGCGGTCCTCGCGGCAGCGATGCAGGGGCCGCTCTCGGCGACCGTGCTGATGCTCGAGCTGACCCACAGCCCCGGCACGCTGACGGTGCCGCTGCTGCTCGCGGCGGGCCTCGCCACCGTCGTCGCGCGGCTGCTCGGGAGCCCCTCGATCTACTCCGCGCGACTCGCCGGGGCGGATCTGGCCCCGGCGCCCGCGCCCGAGCCGCTGGCCGGTCAGGGCGCCGCCGGTGTGTGAGCGGGCCGGCCGAGGGGCCGGCCCGCAGCCGAACGCGGCGCGTCAGCCAGGCCGAGGCGGCACGCCCGAGCCGCTCACCGGCCAGGGCGTCCCGGCCGAGCGCCGCGGCGACTAGGGCTTCTTCATGATCGCGCTGCCGGCGGGTGAAACGAGCCACCATGCCGGGGGGAACTGCTTGCTCCCCTCGCCGCTGATGATCCCGGGCTTGACGTCCGAGATGAACGTGTAGAGCGGATGCTTGTTGTAGGTGACCTCGTGCTCGGTTTTG
>Ga0182024_10012187_pt1 | contig 17054 bp, 12 predicted proteins | sample P32metaG_FD_120480 | JGI IMG/M metagenome (GOLD analysis project Ga0182024, IMG submission 120480) | Permafrost microbial communities from Stordalen Mire, Sweden - P3-2 metaG (Illumina Assembly) | ecosystem: Environmental > Terrestrial > Soil > Wetlands > Permafrost | place: Sweden: Stordalen...
CGCGCCGACATCAACTCGGTGCAGGCGCTGCTGTTGTACAATATCGGCGACAAGGAGCTGACCGCGGGCGAGCTGCGCACGCGCGGCTACTATCTCGGCTCCAACGTCTCCTACAACCTCAAGAAGCTCGTCGAGATGGGCTTCCTCGATCACCAGCGCTCGCGCGTCGACCGGCGTTCGGTGCGCATCAAGCTCACCGATAAGGGCCGCGAAGTGTGCGACGCAGTCGATGCGCTCTACCAGAAGCACATCCGCACGGTGGAGCAGGTCGGCGGCATCAACGCCGATGAGTTCGGCGTGCTCAACAAGGCGCTGCACCGCCTCGAGCGCTTCTGGACCGATCAAATCCTTTACCGGCTCTGACAAAGGGCGGTTCAAACCGCCAGAGTCTCCGTCGTACTGGCGAGCCTCCACCCCGGCGCAAATGCCGGGGTCTTTTTGTATTCCCGCACAGGTGGCCCTTTCGGGGTCGGTCGTGGTAACCGGCCGCCCCCGGGGACGGCGTCGTGTATTGGCCGCATTTCGGCTCCATTCTGCGGCGGGATGAGTTCCATGGCGAAACCGCAAAACCCGGGCCACGCGCGGCCCGATCGGCGCGCGTTTTTGCGTCGCCTTGCCGGCGCCGCCGGCCTTGCCGCCGCGGGGATTGCTGGGCGAGCGGCCGCCGCCGACGACCAGGCGCTCGATGCGCTGATCGGCGACACCCGCCATGGCGAGTTCGGCCAGGATTTCGATCAGGCTTCCCGCACCATCCACATGCCGAAAGCCTCGGCGCCGACGCTCTCGGCGGCGACCGCGCAAACGACCGAGCACGCGATCCAGATCTACGACGAGATCGTTTCCCGCGGCGGCTGGCCGAGCGTCCCCCAGGTCGACGAATTGCGGCTCGGCACCCGCCACCCGAGCGTCGTCAATCTGCGCTCCAGGCTCCAGGTCGCCGGCGATCTCGATCCGAACGCGGTCGGCAACGACATCTACGATTCCTATGTCGAGGCGGCGGTGCGTCGCTTCCAGGCGCGCCACGGTCTGACCATCGACGGCATCGTGCGCGCGGCGACGCTGATCGCGATGAACGTGCCGGCGGCGACCCGGCGCGACCAGCTCAAGGTCAATATCGGGCGGCTCAAGACGCTGACCACCAATCTCGGCCCGCGCTACGTGGTCACCAACGTTCCGGCCGCGCGCATCGAGGCGATCGAGAACGACGTCGCCGTGTCGCGCCACACCGCCGTGGTCGGCAAGCCCGATCGCGCTTCCCCCGACATCAACAGCAAGATCGTCGAGATCAATTTCAATCCGTACTGGACCGTGCCGGCCTCGATCGTGCGCAAGGATCTGATCCCGAAAATGCAGGATCAGCCGGATTACCTGACCTCGAACCACATCCGCATCTTCGACTCGCGCCACGTCGAGCTGCAGCCCTCGCAGATCAACTGGTATTCGGAGGACGCGACCAACTACACGTTCAAGCAGGATCCCGGCGACTTCAATTCGCTCGGTTCGATTCGCATCAGCTTCCCGAGCCAGTACGGCGTGTACATGCACGATACGCCGCTCAAGAACCTGTTCGGCGACGATTTCCGCTTCCATTCCTCGGGCTGCGTGCGCGTGCAGAACGTGCGCGAGCTGGTCTATTGGCTGTTGTCCGACACCAAGGGCTGGTCTCGCGATGAGATTGAACGCGTCGTAAAATCGGGCGACCGCAAGGATGCCAGGCTGACCAAACCGGTGCCGCTGCACTGGGTCTACGTCACCGCCTGGGCGGCTTCCGACGGCGTCGTGCAATTCCGCGAAGATATTTATAGCCGCGACGGCCTCGGCGCGCCGGCGATTCCCGCGACCACGAAGCTTTAGCCCGCAGACGCGCTGCGCCCGGATTTCGCCGGCGCCTAATCCGGACTACATTTGCGCGATGCCATTTGTCCTTAACCTCTATCACGACCAGATCGGCGCCGATGGTGAGAGCGCGCCGGCATTACCTCCGGCGCATCGCTTGCTTTATGTGCGGCACGGCCGCGCCGTGATCAACGACGAGGCGATGAGCGCCGATGCGGCGACCTATCGCGAAGGGCCGCTCGCGTTGAAATCGGCCGGCGAGTGGAGCCAGGTCTGGCGCTGGGAGCTGGCGCCGCCGAACGCGCCACCGCTGCTGCATCAGGGCAAAGGCGTGCTGTCGAGCCTGCGCATGTCGCGGGTCATCACCAGCCTTGCCATGCCGGAAGGAACGCAGTGGCTGTTCCGCCTCGACCAGATCGTCAGCGCGGCAGGCCGCGTCGCCGACCGCCATCAGCATCCCGGACCCGGCATCCGCTGCCTGCTGGAGGGAAGGTTCAACGTCCAGCAGGATATTGAATCGGCGCGCGATCTCGCTCCGGGCGATGCCTGGTGGGAAACCGGCTCGGACACGGTGGTCGCCTGGGGTTCGCGCCAAATGGCGGCGAGGTTTTTGCGGGGCATGGTGCTGCCGGTCGAGTGGGAGGGCAAGGTGACCGGCACCTGGCTCTCCGGACAAGTCCCTGCCCGCGGTAATTGGAAACTTTACGTCGACCGCGTGATTGTCGTCTGAAGCCTTTGGGGTCCCTGGCGAAAGCCCGTCAAAGCTGGCACTATCAGGCCATTGAATCAGCCTCCCGCTGGAGGAAACCCCGTGAACATCGAAGCTAGGCAGATCGAGCGCAGCGCCAAGACCAAGGTGCAGATCATCGACTGCGACATCCATCCCAAAAGCTCGCTGGAGGATTTGCGGCCCTACCTCAGCAATCGCTGGTGGGACTATGCGCAGACCTACGGCACGCGCTCGCACCACGGCTACGTCAAGGGTTTTCCCTACCCGAAGGGCCAGCCGCTCGCCTCGCGGCGCGATTCCTGGCCGCCCGACGGCGGCCTGCCGGCGAGCAACTATGAATTCATGCGCGAGCAGCACCTCGATCTTTACGGCATCGAATACGGCGTCATGAATCCGCTGTCGCCGTCGGGGCAGGGCGAGCAGAACGACGAATTCAGCGCGGCGCTCGCGTTCGCCGCCAACGAATACCAGATCAACCACTGGAACGCGCTCGACCCGCGGCTCAAGGCCTCCCTCATCGTGCCCTACGAGGACGCCGAAGCCTCGCGGCAGGAAATCCGCCGCCGCGCCGGCGACCGTCGTTTCGCCCACGTGCTGATGCTGACGCGGACCAGCGAACTCATGGGCCGCCGCCGCTACTGGCCGATCTACGAGGCCGCATGCGAGGCGGGCCTGCCCGTTGGCGTGCATGTCTTCGGCTATAGCGGACGCGCGGCGAGCAATACCGGCTGGCCGTCCTTCTACATCGAGGAGATGGCCGAGCATGCCTGCGCCTGCCAGGCGCAGGTGACCAGCATGATCATGGAAGGGGTTTTCGAAAACTTCCCGCAACTCAAGATCGTGCTCATCGAAGCGGGCTTTGGCTGGATTCCCGCGCTCAGCCACCGGCTCGACCGCAATTGGCGGCGCATGCGCGCGGGCCTGCCTCACCTCAAGCGCTCGCCGTCCGAATATCTGCGAAGCCATTTCTGGGTCACGACCCAGCCCATGGAGGAGCCGGAAATTCCGGCGCATCTGGTCGACCTCATGGAGGCGATCGGCTTCGACCGCATCCTGTTCTCCAGCGATTACCCGCACTGGGATTTTGACGACCCGTTCGTCGTGGTGCCGCAGAACCTCGGCGACGAGCGGCGCCGGCAGATCTATTCCGGCAACGCCCGCGCGCTTTACGGGTTTGCGTAAGGAAGCTGGCGCGGCCCCTTTACCGGCAACCTTGAGACGACCCGCAACGGGTCCCGACCCGAACTGGCCCGCCCCGCTAGTCGCCCGCGAGGCTCGCGCTTTGCGCCGAGCACTACGAAATATAGGGGCGTCGCCCGCGTAAATGTCCCAAGACCTTGCGTTCGTTTGCCGATATGGTATCGGCGAAGCGTCGTGCCGTCGGCGCATGGCATCCCCATCGTTCAGGAGCGAGGCATGTCGGTCACCCACAGTGCAAAGGTCGTGGATGAGGGGCTGTTCTCCGCTTCGCTCGCCGACAGCGATCCCGAGATCGCCGAAGTTATCGCGCTCGAGCTCGGCCGCCAGCGCGACGAGATCGAGCTGATCGCCTCGGAGAACTTCGTCAGCCGCGCCGTGCTCGAGGCGCAGGGCTCGGTGCTGACCAACAAATACGCCGAGGGTTTGCCGGGCCGGCGCTACTACGGCGGCTGCCAGTTCGTCGATATCGCGGAGCGGTTGGCGATCGAGCGGGTGACCCGCCTGTTCGGCTGCGCGTTCGCCAACGTCCAGCCGCATTCCGGCGCCTCGGCCAACGCCGAAACCTTCATGGCGCTGATGCAGCCCGGCGACACATTCATGGGGCTCAACCTCGCCGCCGGCGGCCATCTGACCCACGGCTCGCCGGTCAACCTGTCCGGCCGCTGGTTCAAGCCCGTGCCCTATGGCGTGCGCCGTGACGACAACCTCATCGACATGGAGGAGGTCGAGAAACTCGCCGCGCAGCACCGGCCCAAGGTGATCATCGCCGGCGGCTCGGCCTATCCGCGCATCATCGATTTCCGCCGTTTCCGCGAAATCGCCGATGCGGTCGGCGCCTACCTCGTGGTCGATATGGCGCATTTCGCCGGTCTGGTGGCTGGCGGCGTCCATCCGAGCCCGTTTCCCCACGCGCACGTGGTGACGACGACGACCCATAAGACGCTGCGCGGGCCGCGCGGCGGCACGATCCTGACGAACGACGAGGAACTGGCGAAGAAGCTCAATTCCGCGGTGTTTCCGGGCATGCAGGGCGGCCCGCTGATGCATGTCATCGCGGCGAAGGCCGTGGCGTTCGGCGAGGCGTTGCGGCCGTCCTTCAGACTTTACGCGAAGAACGTGGTCGAGAACGCGAAGGCGCTTGCGGAAACATTGAAGGCCTGCGGCCTCGATATCGTCTCGGGCGGCACCGACACCCACCTCATGCTGGTCGATCTGCGCAAAAAGCGCCTGACTGGGAAGGTGGCCGAGGCCGCGCTAGGCCGCGCCCACATCACCTGCAATAAGAACGGCATCCCGTTCGACCCGGAAAAGCCCACCATCACCTCGGGCGTGCGCCTCGGCACGCCGGCCGGGACGACGCGCGGCTTCGGCATCGCCGAGTTCCGCCAGATCGGCGACCTCATCGCCGAGTTGCTGGACGCGCTGTCGCAGACGGGCGCCGAGGCGGACGCGCCGGCCGAGGCTGCCGTGCGCGAGAAGGTGAGGCGGCTCGTGAGCCGGTTCCCGATCTACGAGGGCTGAGGGATGCGTTGTCCGAGCTGTACCAGCCTCGATACCCAGGTGAAGGATTCGCGGCCGACGGAGGATTCGTCCGTCATCCGCCGCCGCCGTGTCTGCCTCGCTTGCAATTTCCGCTTCACCACCTTCGAGCGTGTGCAGCTGCGCGAACTCATCGTCATCAAGCGCAACGGCCGGCGCGTGCCGTTCGATCGCGACAAGCTGCTTCGCTCGATCCAGATTGCGCTGCGCAAGCGCTCGGTCGAGCCCGAGCGCATCGACCAGATGGTATCGAAGATCGTGCGTGAGCTCGAAAGCCTGGGTGAAAGCGAGGTCTCCTCCGAGACGATCGGCGAGACGGTGATGGCGCAACTGCGCGAACTCGACGACGTTGCCTACGTGCGCTTCGCCTCGGTTTATCGCAATTTCCGCGAAGCCAAGGATTTCGAGACGGCGCTCGCCGAATTATCCGGCGAGGAAGAGGTAAAACTCGCCGAGCCAGTCCGGAAGTGACGTTCGCCCTGTTCCCTGAGCCTTGAGAGATCGCTGTGCCTCCACACCTTCCGCGCGTCCGCCTGACAAGCATTCTGTCGCGCCTGGCGGCCGGCTTGCTGCTCGCCTGCTGTGTCATCGGCGTTTCCGAGACCGCCTATTCGCAGTCCGCCAAAGTCGACCCGGCCGTCATGACCGAAATCCTGGCGTCGTTGCGACAGCTCGGCTTCATGCCTGGAGCTGCGACGACCAGCATTGATCGCGACACCGAACTCGCCTTGACGCTGTTCACGAAGACCGAGAATCCCCCGGAACTCGCCGGCTTGAAGGGGAGCTATGCCGAGAACACGCTGCTGTTCCGAGACGCGCTGCGTTCCGTCATCGGACAGAGGCGCGCTGAGGAGCGCGAGACGCGGCTCTTTATCGAGACCCCGCACGGTGAAGGCTCGCCGCAATTGGCGATCGACCTTGCGGCAAAGCACGCCGTTTCATGGGACGGTACCGCCATCAAGAGCTGGAATCTCGAAACCGGCCGTCAGCGCTGGTCGGCGACGACGCCGCTCCTCGCCGGCGACAAGAACGCGAATGCCAATACGCTCGTCATAGCGGAGGATGGCCGCAAGGCCATTGTCGGCAACGTCGCATTCCGGGTCTACGACAACGAGACCGGCAAGGTTTTGCGGACGTTCTGGGCGCGCTTTGATGCCAACCGGCAACTTCCGACCGCATGGGCCATGGCGGTGCGGCCGGGGACGAGCGAGCTTCTCGTCGGCGACAGCATGCTTGGCGGCCGGCTTTCGCTCTATGACTTTGAAGCGGGCCGCTTTATCGGCGAGCTTGGACGTGAGAGCTCGGTGTCGGTCGCGGTCGCGATGTCGCCCGACGGTCACTATGCCGCCACGACGAGTTATGACTTCGGCATCCGCATCTGGGACCTCAAAGCCCGGCGTCTTGTGCGCAATATTTCCGGTCCCCGGGGGTTGCGGCTCGAGCATCCGGTATTCTTCAAGGACGGGCAGACGGTGGCGGCTTCCGCCGCGTACACAAGCACCGATCCCGGCCTGCGAAATACGCTGTTTTTCTTCAATATCTCTACCGGCGCGGTGTCGTCCCAGCCGTTCAAGACGCTTGGCTCGACGCATGCCGCCGCCGACGGCAAGCATCTCTATGTCGGCGGCGAGCGGGCCGATACCGGGTACGGAACGTACCTGTTCGACGGCCAAGGCCGCATCGAGAAAAAGATTTCAACGAACGCGACGTTCCTGATTAGTGAGCGCAGAGCGGGGCCGGCGGATGTCCTCTTCGGCTTCGACAATGGGCAGCTGACCGCCACGACGCTGGATGAAAAGAAGCTTTGGGACACGGGTGCCGAACGGCTCGGGATTAACGGCTTTGCAGTGGGCGCAGACGGCACGACCGACACGCTCTATGGCAACGGCGCCGATCTGTTCAAGTTCGATGTTGCCGACGGCAGCATCGCTCGGATCGGGCGCTTTGCTCATCCTGAGTCCGAAGTTTATCTCGCGATCAGCCTGTTCCTGACGGGCGCCGATCGCATCGCCGGCGGCTATTTCGCTTCGCCGGATCCCCGCGTCCAATCCCAGGGCCTGGATGCGAAGCCGGACTGTTCGGCCGTCGTCAAGGGTGCGCCCAATGGCGAAGTCGTCGTGATCGAGCCATACGATCATTCGGCGTCGGCCGGCCTGATCGCGGCTTGGGCGGGCGGCGAGGTCGTGCTCCTTGACGACAAGGATTGCAGGGAGCGCACGCGATTTCCCGTCGAATTCGCGAGCTCGACGAGGGCGATCGGGATCAAGTTCATCTCGGAAAAGCTTTTCCCGGCCGGGCTTAAGTTTTCCGGCAACGGCCGCACCCTGTTCGTGTGGCGCGCAGAAGCGGCGGTGCAGGCCTACGATGTCGGGACCGGCCGGCGCAGCGCCGTCTACAGCGCCGCTTTCGACAACGGTGCGCTGCCGGCCGATCTGGCGGAAAGCTTTGCCGCCGCGCGCCGGAACGGACTTTCCCCGCTGGTGCATCACGTCGTGACCATTCCCAACAGCAAGAAGTTTCTCGCTCTCCTGAGCGGCAACTACATGACGACCAACGCCTACAAGAACAACGTCGTGCTGGTGTTCGAGGAGGGCAATCCGCGATGGATCGGCGCCTACCGGATGCCGCAATTCATTTCGCAGTCGGCGGTGGATTCGAGCGGAACGCGCATGCTCGTCGAGATGAGCCCGTTCGGCGTGCAGATGATCGATGTTCTCTCCGGCCGCACCCTGGCGGGCTTCGGCGCTCAACCCGGAAATATCAAGTCGCTGGGGCTGTCGCCCGACGGGCGGCTTGCCTTTGTGCTAGCCGGGGATGGAACGCTCAAGACCTACAGCGCCAGTTCCGGCGCGCTCCTGCTGACGACCGTGGTGGCGTCCGACGGCGCGTGGTTGTCGATCACGCCCGAAGGGTTCTTTGCCAGCGCCGGCGGCGGCGAACGCTTCGTCCGTCTCAAGCGAGGCGTCGATATCTACGATATCGGCCAAGTGTACCAATCGCTCTATCGCCCGGACCTGGTGCGGGAAAAGCTGACCGGCGATCCGCGCGGCATCTTGCGCGAGGCGGCGGCGCGGCTCGACCCGGAAAAGGTGATGGCGAGCGGCAGCCGACCCGAGGTGAAGCTGCTGTCGCCTCAGGATCGCGCCATTGGCAGCAACGATCAGGTCACCGCCGATGTCGAAATCACCGGCCGCAGCGGCGGCATCGGCCGGGTGGAGTGGCGTGTCAATGGGGTCACCATCGGCGTCGACAATGCCGATCTGCCGGCTGCGGCGAACGCAGCGCCGCTGCGCCTGTCGCGCGCGTTGACGCTCGATGACGGCGACAATGACGTCGAAGTCGTCGCCTATAACAATGCGAACCTGGTCGCCTCGCCGCCGGCGCGCGTGACGGTGGTCGGCCAGGCGCCGGCCTCGCGAACGCCGCCTCGGCTGTTCGTGCTCGCGATCGGCGTCAACGACTATGAGGACCAGGCGATCCGATTGAAATATGCCGTGCCGGACGCACAGGCGCTCGCCGACGGTATCGGCAAGGCGGGGCGTGGCCTCTACGACAGCGTCAACGTCACCGTGCTCAGCGATGCCGACGTGCGGCGCGGCAAGCTCGACGCGACCTTTGCCGACCTTGCCAGGCAAATCCGCCCAACCGACGTCTTTGTGTTTTCCATCGCCGGCCACGGCAAGACGGTGGACGGCCGCTATTACTTCATCCCGCAGGATATCAAGCTCGCCGGCTTGCCGTCGATCGTCGCCGAGGGCATCGCGCAAGAGCAGTGGCAGCGCTGGTTCGCCAGCGTCCCGGCGAAGAAGAGCGTGCTGCTGTTCGACACCTGCGAAAGCGGGACGCTCACCGGCGAAGGCCGCGAGACGCAGGCGCTGGAGCGCGGCGCGGCGAGCGATCGTCTGGCGCAGGCCACCGGCCGCACCATCCTCACCGCCTCGAGCGGCGACACCGTTGCGCTCGAAGGCTACCGCGGCCACGGCCTGTTCACCTACAACGTGCTCGATGCGCTCGACCACGGCGACAGCGACGGCAACGGCACGATCGATGTCGGGGAGCTCGCGGCCTATGTCTACGCCAACGTCACCGCTCTGAGCGAACAGGTGTTCAAGCAGCGCCAGGTGCCGCAGATGCGCATCACCAGCTCGAATTACGCGCTGGTCAAGCCTGCGCACGTCCTGCCCGACGCGGCGCCCGAGCTTGCCATCTCGGCCCAACCGACGCACCGGCTCGCGGAGGCGGCCGACCTCCTGGTGCTGCCGGCGATGGATGCCCGCCGCGTGCGCAAGCTCGACGTGAAAACCCCGGTCACCCTGGTCAAGAGCGAGGGCGCGTGGACGCTGGTGGCGCAGCAGGGCCGGCCGCTTGGCTATGTGGCGACGCGCGATCTCGCGCCGCTGCAGTAGGCCGGATAGGTCGGCCGGATGACCGATCGCGCGCAAGACACCCGCTTCATGGCGCTTGCGCTCAATATCGGCCGCCGCGGGCTCGGCCGCACCTGGCCTAACCCCGCGGTCGGCGCCGTCATAGTCCGCACCGATGGGCCGGCGCCGATCATCGTCGGCCGCGGCTGGACGCAGCCGGGCGGCCGCCCGCACGCCGAGATCGAGGCGCTGCGCCGCGCCGGCGCGGCCGCGCGCGGCGCGACGCTTTACGTCACGCTCGAGCCCTGTTCGCATGACGGCAAAACGCCGCCCTGCGCTAACGCCGCCATCGCTGCGGGAATAGTGCGCGTCGTCTCTGCGATCGAAGATCCCAATCCTCAGGTCCTGGGCGCCGGCCATGCGCGGCTGGGCGCGGCGGGCATCGCGGTTGAGGTCGGCCTCGGCGCGGAGGAGGCGCGCCGCGACCATGCCGGCCATATCAGGCGCATGCGCGACGGCCGTCCGCACGTCATGCTCAAGCTCGCGGTCTCGGCCGACGGCAAGGTGGGCGCGAGCGGCCGGCGGCCCGCCCAGATCACCGGCGAGGCGACACGCGAGCGGGTCCATCTCATGCGGGCGCGCAGCGATGCGATCATGGTCGGCGTCGGCACGGCGCTAGCGGACGACCCGATGCTGAACTGTCGTCTGCCCGGCATGGAGAAAAACTCCCCGGTGCGCATCGTGGTCGATAGCGCGCTGCGGCTACCGCTGGGCTCGCGACTGGTGCGCAGTGCCCGCGAGACGCCGGTATGGGTCATCGCCGCGGGCGAGGCGCCGCAGCCGGCCGCGGCGGCCCTGCAGGAGCAGGGCGTCGAGGTGCTGCGATCCGCCGGGACCGGCGGCCGGCTTGACCTTGCGGCTGTGCTGAAACTCCTTGCCGCGCGCGGCATCACCCGGCTGATGGTGGAAGGCGGCCCGACGCTTGCCGCGGCGCTGCTGAGTGCCGATCTGGTCGATGAGGCGGAGCTGTTCCACTCCTCGGTCGTGCTCGGGCCTGAGGGCATCGACGCGCTCGAGGGCTTGCCGTTGACGGCGCTGACGCAATCGCCGCGGCTCAAGGCCGTCAGCAGCGCCGCCATCGGGGTCGACCGGCAAGAAGTTTTTGAGCGCGGGTGAAGCCAATGTTTACAGGTATTATCAATGACTTAGGAGAAGTCATTGATGTTGAAGAGAAAGCCGAGGGCCTGCGCCGCCTGGCTGTTGCCTGCAGCTACGATCCGAATTCGATCGACATCGGCGCCTCGATCGCCTGTTCCGGCGTCTGCCTCACGGTGGTGGGACGCGGGCTGACCGGCAATCGGCCCTCGTTTGCCGTCGATGCCGCGGCGGAAACGCTGAGGGTGACCACGGCCGGCAGCTGGCAGCGCGGCAGCAAGCTCAATCTGGAGCGGGCGCTGCGGCTTGGCGACGAACTCGGCGGCCACCTCGTCAGCGGTCATGTTGATGGTGTGGCCGAGTTGATCGCGCGCGATGACTTCGTCGACATGGCGGAACTGTCGTTGCGCGTGCCCGCCGCGCTGGCGCGGTTCATCGCCGCCAAGGGGTCGGTTGCGCTCGACGGCGTCTCGCTCACGGTCAACAAGGTCGCAGGCGATACGTTTTCGGTCCTGATCATTCCGCACACCCTTGCGGTCACCACGTTCGGCTCGTTGCAGCCGCGAGCGCGGCTGAATATCGAAGTCGACCTGATGGCACGCTATGCGGCCCGCCTGTTGGAGGCCCTGCCGCGCGCTTAGCTTGTTCACGCCCTCTGCGCTTGCTACCACCACGCGCAGTGGAGCGTATCAATGGCCGGGCCGCGGCGAGGCAAGCGTGACAAAGGCGACGCCAAGGGCGCCCGCATCCTCATCGTCGAGGCGCGGTTTTACGACGATATTGCCGACGCGCTCCTCGCCGGTGCGACGAAAGCGCTGCAGGAGGCGAAAGCCGCGGTCGACTGCGTCCGCGTGCCGGGCTCTCTTGAAATCCCGACCGCGATTGCGATCGCGGTGGACGCGGCACAGCGCCGGCGGCGCCCCTACGACGGCGTCGTCGCGCTCGGCTGCGTCATCCGCGGCGATACCATCCATTTCGAGATCGTCTCGCAGCAGTCGGCGCGGGGATTGATGGAGCTTTCGGTCGAGCGCCGGCTGCCGATCGGCAACGGCATCATCACCGTCGACACCGAGGCGCAGGCCTGGGCCCGCGCCCGCGTCGAGGAGCAGGACAAGGGCGGCGATGCCGCCCGCGCGGCGCTGGCGCTGGTTGCGCTCAGGCAACGGCTTGGGAAGCGCTGACATGGGTCGCTCCGACACGGATCGCTCGGATACGGCGCGGCCGCAAGCCAAGGACGCCCGCAAGGCCAACCAGCGCGGCGCTGCGCGGCTTGCCGCCGTCCAGGCGCTCTACCAGATGGACCTCGCCGGCACTGGCTTGAACGAGATCATGGCCGAGTTCGAGAGCCACTGGCTCGGCGGCGAAGTCGAGGGCGCCCAGTACCGCCCGGCTGAAGCCGCGTTTTTTCGCGATATCGTCGGCGGCGTGGTGCGCGAGCAGAGCCGGCTCGATCCGCTGATCGACGCGGCGCTCACTCGCGGCTGGCCGCTCAAGCGCATCGAGGCCGTGCTGCGCGCGGTGCTGCGCGCCGGCGCCTACGAGCTCGCGTGCCGGTCCGACGTGCCGGCGCGCGTCGTGATGTCGGAATATGTCGATGTCGCCGGCGCCTTCGTCGACGAGGCGGAGACCGGCATGGTCAATGCCGTGCTCGATCAGCTGGCGCACCAGCTGCGCGCGACCGAATTCGACCGGGCTCCGGATTAGCGGCGCTCAGGTCAGCCGCAAGCGAACGGCAGCGCCGTCGGGCTGCGGAAGTTCGACGACGAATTCCAGGCGATGGCGTCGACGGTGAGGTGGTAGTCGGGCACGCGCTCGAGGAAGCGCCGCATCGCGACCTCGGTGACGAGCCGCGCCATCTGGCTGCCGAGGCAAAAATGCTTCCCGGAGCCGAAGCCGAGGTGGCCTTGCGGGCGCCGGTCGATATCGAAGATATCGGGATCGGGAAATTTCCGCTCGTCGCGATTGCCGGAGCCAAAAGCGAGCGCAACCTTGTCGCCGGCCTTCAATGTCCGGCCGTGGAGGTCCTTGTCCTGCATGACCACGCGCTTGAAGCGCTGCGCCGACGTATTGAAGCGCAGCGATTCCTCGATCGCCGGTGCGATCAGCGCCGCCTCGGCGACCAGCCGCCGCCGCGTGTCGGGATGGTCGTGCAGGTTGAGCGCGAACATGCTCATGAAGCTCGACAGCGATTCCACGCCCGCCATCACGAAGGTCGCGGTCGTCAGCACGACCTCGCGCTCCGAAAGGCGGTCGCCGTCGATCTCGGCTTCGGCCAGGTGCGTGATCAGGTCGTCGGTCGGCTTGGCCCGCCGCGCGGCCACCTCGGCGGTCAGGAAGTCGCTCAGCTCCTTGAAGGCGGCAATGTGCTCCGGCGTGCGGCCCTTCACCGTCTTGTCGGTCGAGACCGCGAGGATGACCTTGCGCCTGATTTCGCCATGATCGCGCTCCGGCAGGCCCATGGTGCGGAACAAGAGCCCAACCGTGATCTGGCTGGAAAAGTCGTTGATGAACTCGAAGGTGCCTTGCTCGACGATGCGGCTAAGCGTGCGGTCGGCGATTTCCAGCGTCGGCTCGACCAGACGGTCGAGATTGCGCTTGAGAAAGGCCGCCTGGCTCAGGGCGCGCAGCCGATCGTGCCGCGGCGGGTCGGTAGTGCCGAGTGTCGCCCCGGCGCGGCCGGGCAGCTCGTCGATCATGTTGCCCTGCGTGGAGGAGAAGGTCTGCCAGTCGCGCGCGGCTTCCACGATGTCGTCATAGCGCGACAGGATCCAAAGCTGGGCGCCGTCGCTCCAGTAGCAGGGGTGCTTTTCGCGCAGCTGCGCGTAGTACGGAAATGGATCGGCATCGATCGCCGGCGAATAAAGGTCGAACGGCTCCACGGCATTTCCTCGCAGTCGCGGCGCTGCTAAAGGAATAGCACAATCAGCCTGTGCCCACTGCAATGCCGCATGCAACGGAATCGGCCGAGGATCGCCTGATCGCGCGCTATTTCCGCCCGCTGGCACGCCATCCCGGCGCCTTTGGGCTCGGCGATGACGCCGCTGCCGTGACGCCTCCCGCGGGCTGCGATCTCGTCCTCACCACCGACGGCGTCATCGCCGGCGTGCATTTCTTTCCCGACGATCCGCCCGACAGCGTCGGCCGCAAGGCGCTGCGCATGAATCTCTCCGATCTCGCCGCCAAGGGCGCAAAGCCGCTCGGCTTTCTCATGTCGGTCGCCTTGCCGGCCGCGGCCGATGAGGCCTGGATCGCAGCCTTCGCGGCGGGCATCGGCGTGGATGCCGAGCGCTACGGCTGTCCGCTCCTTGGCGGCGACACCGACCGCACGCCGGGACCGACCTCGGTCTCCATCACGGCCTTCGGCACGTTGCCGCAAGGAACGATGGTGCGGCGCTCGACCGCCGCCGCCGGCGACTGCGTCGTCGTGACCGGCACGATCGGCGATGCCGCGCTCGGGGTGCTGCTGCGGCGCGACCAAAAGCTCGGCGATCGATGGCGTCTGTCGCAGGCGAGGCGCGATCACCTCGCGCAACGGTATCTCCTGCCGGAGCCGCGCAATGCACTCGCCGAGGCGGTCCGGCTTTATGCCTCGGCGGCGATGGACATTTCCGACGGCCTTGCTGGCGATCTCGCCAAGCTGGGCCGCGCCTCAGCCGTCGCGGCCGAGATCGACGTCGAACGCGTGCCGCTCTCCGATGCGGCGCGAGCGGCGGTTGCGGCCGATCCGGCGCTGGTCGAGATCGTGCTCACGGGCGGCGACGATTATGAGATTGTGCTGACGCTCCCGGCCGAAAAACTCGACGCGTTGCGCGCGGCCGCACACTCCGTTGGCGTTGCGGTGACGCAGATCGGTCGCGTCGCGGCCGGGGAGGGCGCGCGGTTCGCGCGTGACGGCAAAGCGCTCACGTTCGCGCGGCCGTCTTTCAGTCACTTTTAGACGAGACCGGAGATGGAGTTGGGGTCGCCTGCCGGCTCGCGGCCGTACAGGACTTGAATTCGATTTTGTCGCCTTTGGTCGCACCGCCAGCATTTTCCGAGACGGGGCTCGCAAGCCGGTCGAAGAAAACATCCATGCCCGACAGAATGCCGCTCTCTGCTGCACCGGCAACCGCAGGCCGCGCATGCAGAATGCGAACGAGGCCTTCCTCGCCGTCGAACGCCATATCGCCGCTGGTCGGGCTAAAGCCGTAAACGCTGCGCTGCCCGGCCTGCGAATCAAGCTGGAATATTTTCTGCCAACTGCCGACCGACCACATCGAGATGTAGCGGGCGTCGCTGCCCGCGGCCAAGACCGAGCCGTCGTGCTTGAACGCGAGCCGCGCGGCGCCGCCGATGAGCGGCAGCGTCTTGGTCAGTTCGCTGCCTTTGGGGCGGCCGATATCCCAAACCTCGATTGTATCCTCCGGGCCGCCGGCGGCGACGAGCGTGCCGTTCGGCGCAAACTTCACCGTGAACAGCGCCGGCCCACTGTCGTGCAGCACGCGCTCGACGGCCCGCGTGGCGACATTCCAGATCACGGCGCGTCCGTCCCGGCCTACCGAGGCCAGGAACTTGCCAGTCGGGCCGAAGTCGATCTCGTCCACTATGTCCGTGTGCAGGCGGGGCAATGCCACGGGTTTGATCTCGCCGTCCAAATCCGCGAGCCAGATCTCCCCGGTCCGGGTGGACCATGCGATCTGATTGCCGGTTGCATTGAAGGCGACCGAGGTGATGAATTCGTGGTTGGCGTTTAGCCGGGCGCCGAGCGGGCGGCACGTCGCGCTGTCGGAAATCTGGATTCCATCGTCCGCAACTGCCGCCTCCGCCATTCCGACGCTGGCAACGCGGTGGCTGTCGGGCGAAAAGGCGATGCCGCTTATGCGATTGCTGTGCTGCACCGTGCATAGCCGGTTCAAGCCGCCGCCCGCATCGACGCTATAAACCGTCACGATGCCGTCCTTGCCGCCGGCGGCAAATTTCGAGCCGTCCGGGCTGTACTGAGCGACCTGCACTTCGCGGCTGTCGGCGGACGTATCGTCGAAAATCGGCTGTATCGCCGACAAATCCCAGCGCCGCACCACGCCGCTCTCGTCGGCGGTCAGCAGAGCGTCCGACTTCGGCGCAAATGAAATGTCGTTGACGCGCTGGTCGTTGCCGTCGATCGTGCCGCGGTAGCGCAACGAACGGCCGTCCCACAGCGCCACCGTGCCGTCCCACGACGCCACGGCCAGCCAGCGACCGTCCGCAGAATATTTCACTTTCCAGCGCTTGTTGGGCTGAACCGGGATCGGCGTTCCGTGCTGCTCCGGCGTCTCGCTCTCCAGGTCCCAGACGTCGACTGGGCCGCCAAGGCTGCCGGTGGCCAGGGCGTGCCCATCCGGGCGGAACGACAGGCTGACAATATCGGCGCGCGCCGTGTGCAAAGTCTTGAAGATGCTCCAGTCGCTGGTGCGGCGAATGACGACGGTGCCGTCCTCGCCGGAGGAGGCCAACAGCGTGCCGTCGGCGCTGAAGTCGACGGCGAGAGCCCAGGTGTGATGTTCGTTGATGAATTGGACCTGGGACGTCTGCGCGTCCCAGACTGCTATACGGCCGTCCTTCGCCGACCACGCCAGGTAGCGACCGGTCGGATCGTAGGCGACATCGAGCACCTGTTGGCCTGCGGTACAGAGCGCGCGGCCGCCGCCGGCGCGAAGGTCCCAGAGCACTACGTCGTTTGAGGTCGCGGTGACGAGGCGGCCGCCATCGGGGCTGAACTTGAGCGCCCATACGCGGCTCGTCTGGCCGACCAGGTCGCGTTCGGCGCCGCTGCGGTCGGACTTGAGTAGAACAACCTTGCCGTCGGCGTAGCCGACGGCAAACTCGCTGCCGTCGGGGCTGAAGGATATGGCGTTGGCGGGAGAGGATCGAACGAGCGTCCATTGCGGCGCCGTGCTTGCGGCGCCGGTGACTTGCGCGATCGTCCTGATGCGAACCGCTTCGTCCCCGCTAGTGCTCGATAGGCCGATCGCCGCCAAGGGCCGCTCCAGCAAAGTCGAGCGGCCCAGCGAATTCGCCAGCACCAAGGCGCGGGTCGGCTGTTTGGCGACCAGGAACTCGTTCGCCCGCGTCAACAGCGCGAGCACGAAGTTGTGGTTGGCATCCTGATAGAGCCGAAGGCTCATGAACGCCAGGATCGCGAGCACGGCCGCGGCCGTCACCGCCAAATAGGTGCGCCGGCGGGCCCTGCGGGTCTCGGCGGAAGCGTGGGC
>Ga0182024_10012188_pt1 | contig 17054 bp, 24 predicted proteins | sample P32metaG_FD_120480 | JGI IMG/M metagenome (GOLD analysis project Ga0182024, IMG submission 120480) | Permafrost microbial communities from Stordalen Mire, Sweden - P3-2 metaG (Illumina Assembly) | ecosystem: Environmental > Terrestrial > Soil > Wetlands > Permafrost | place: Sweden: Stordalen...
GCCAAGCTTTCCGGCGGCGTGGCCGTCATCAAGGTGGGCGCGGCGACCGAGGTCGAACTGAAAGAGAAGAAGCACCGCATCGAAGACGCGGTGTCGACGACGAAGGCCGCCATCGAAGAGGGCGTCGTGCCCGGCGGTGGCGTGGCGCTCTTGCGCAGCCAGACTCGGATCCTCGAAGCGGCCGACAAGCTCATTGGTGACGAGGCGACCGGCGCTCGCATGGTGGCCAAGGCCGTCGAGGCGCCGCTCAATCAGATCGCGGTCAACGCCGGTCTGGAAGGCGGCGTCATCGTCGACAAGGTTCGCAATCTCAAGAAGGCGACCGAAGGACTTAACGCAGCGACCGGTGACTACGAGGACCTCATCAAGGCCGGCGTGATCGACGCGGCGAAGGTGACCCGCTCGGCCTTGCAGAACGCGGCCTCGATCGCGGCGCTGTTCTTGACCACCGAGTGCGTGATCGTCGACAAGCCCGAAGAGAAGGTCGCGGCGATGCCCGGCGGCGGGATGGACGACTACTAAGCCGTCCGCTTCTCAAACTCCGTAGAAACCGTGGGGCCTTTGGGCCCCACGGTCTCTCTTTGGGCGTCGCTCAAAGTTCGGCCACTGCGGACTGGTCCTAGCATTGAGCCATGACTCCCGAACCGCTCGCACCCTCTCGTGGGCTTAACGTCCTGCACCTGTTCTGTCACCCGGGCGCCGACGTTGACGCCGGCGCGGTGCGAAAAGCCGTCGACGACGCTCACGCCGTCGGTCTGCAGGTGGTGAGCGTGGCCATCCTGGGCGCCAAGGCCGACGTCTGTTTCATGATCCTCGGCGAAGACCTCTGGACGTTGCGCCAACTGCAATCGAAGATCCAGGCGGCCGGCTTCCTCGTGGCCGAGAGCTACGTCTCGGTCACCGAAGTGAGCGAGTACGCGGCCGGCATGCCCGAGAAGATGCTGCAGGACCGCCTCTTTCCGATGCTGCCGCCCGACGGCAAGCGAGCGTTCTGCTTCTACCCCATGTCGAAACGTCGCGAGGAGAAGAACAATTGGTACGCGCTTCCCTACGACGAGCGCGAGCGACTCATGCGTCAACACGGGGCCCTGGGCCGTGAGTTCAAGGGCCGCATCCTCCAGGTCATCACCGGTTCGACGGGTTTAGACGACTGGGAGTGGGGCGTCACGCTCTTCGGGGTGCACGTCGATGACCTGAAGGAGTGCGTCTACACGATGCGTTACGACGAGGCCTCGACGCTGTACGCCGAGTTCGGCGCGTTCTACACGGGTCTCGTGGGCACGCTGGACGAAGTACTTGACGCCACGTTGGCCTAGGACGCGCGGGTAGCGTCATGACGATGGAACCGGTGCCCGAAAAGACGCTCCTGCGCTGGGCCGAGTCATTGGCCGGCGTCGCGAGAACCGGCTTGGGATTCAGCGAGAGCCAATACGAACGCGAGCGCTTCGAAGAGGTCCTGAAGATCGCCGGCGATATCAAAGCGGCGGCCGAGGTGGGCCTGGACGGCGTGCTCGACGCCGACGGGTACGTCGCGGAATGGATGAAGGATGTCGGATCCGGTGTCGCGGGCTACCAGACGCCCAAGGTCGCGGTCGGGGCGGCCGTGACCAATGACCGCGGCGAGCTCCTCCTCATTCAACGTGCCGACTCTGGCGTCTGGCTGTACCCGACCGGGTGGTGCGACGTGGGTTACTCGGCCGCCGAAGTCGTGGTCAAAGAGGTCCTGGAAGAGACGGGCATTGAAGTCGAACCGGTGCGGCTCCTTGGCGTTCTCGACGGCATGCGCTTGGGCTCGTCTCGAATTCCTCTGTATTCGTTGCTGTTCTTCTGCCGCGCCGTCGGTGGGGAGATGAAGATTCACCCACTCGAATGCACGGACGCCGGTTGGTTCACCCGTGACCACTTGCCGTCGCCCATCATCGGCGCGGAGAGATGGGCCGGTCCCATCTTCGCCGCGATCGACGGCGAACATCGCGACGTCTTCTACGACGATCTGCGTCGACCGGTGTGGAGAGGGGACCAATGAGCGTGCAGGTTGAGATTGCTCGCGAGGTAACCGAGGAGTTGGTCGAGGGTCTGAACTTCCTCTTGCCCCAACTCTCCACGAACGCCGCGCCCCTAAACACGACGGACGTTGCGCAACTTCTCGCTTCGCCGTCCACGGTCGTCTTTGTTGCGCGCAAAGAAGGGCGGCTCGTCGGTTCGTTAACCCTCGTCATCGTCCCCATTCCCACCGGTCTACGCGCGTGGATTGAGGACGTGGTTGTCGACGAAACCGCCCGAAGTGCGGGCGTTGGTGAGGCGCTCACGAACGCGGCCATCGAAGAATCGCGTCGCCGCCACGTTCGTTCGATCGATCTCACTACCCGGCCCTCGCGCGAAGCGGCGAATCGACTGTACGCACGACTCGGGTTCGAACGGCGCGAGACGAATGTTTATCGATTTTTGGTAGAAGAGGCGTGATTCCCGGGGACTTAATGGTCGCGCCAGGGATCAACAAACGCCCAGCGCGTGTTGCCTCGCGCGGGTCATTATTCTGTATTCAATGACGACGAGTCAGCAGATTCAGCGCGTATTGGCGGTGGGAGTAATTGCCCTGGTACTTGGCGCTCTCGATTCGCTCATCAAAGGTGACGGCGCGGGTCTCGTCGGCGCGTTGAGTCAAACGGCGGCGCCCTGGTTTCTCCTCGCTTTCCTCGCCGGCGCCGCGACGAGTGATCGTCGAATTGTGCTCAGCGCTGTCGCCGGTTTTGGTGCGACGATTCTCGCGTTGATCGGCTTCTACTTCGTGAACAGCCTCATCTTTCGATTTGGTTCGGTACCGTGGCTGAGTCGTTTTCATTATTCGTTGGGGGTAGGAAAGGTGTACTTCGTGCTGGCACTTTTCAGTGGACCGCTCTTCGGCGCGTTCGGAGCGTGGTGGAAGAAAAACCTCTCGATGGCTCCCGTGATTGCATTGGGCCTGCTCTTCTTGTTCGAAGCGCTGGCGCGAGCGACCCGAGCGAACATCTTCGCCCAGTACGGCGATCCGGTAGCAGCCATAGAGGTGTTCGTGGGCGTATTGTGGACGGCGCTGGCCTTCTGTACGACGAGGATGCTTCGCCAACGGGCCGACCTGCAGAAGGTGCGCTCAATCAAGGTCCTTGAACCTTCTTGAACATTGCTTTCTGGATTCCAAAGCTCGAGCTAATGACCGATAGACGCATCACGTTCGATCGCTCAACTGATTGACCAATTTGGCCGATTTGACTTCCATCAAAATGCGGCTCGTCTTCAACCGGGGTTGGCCCGTTACTCTCTTAAAACACTCTTACGTGGCCTTTAGTGGACCCACAGTGCAACTTCCTACGATTTCTTTCGAACGCCAATCGAGTGTAAGGAATATCAGTGGGAATCAGAACGTTCACAGGGCAACACAAGATTCGAAACTTCATCGTGCTCGGCGTTGTCCTTGTCGTCTTCCTGGCGCTCGCAATGCCGTACATCTACATCCACTTCATCGAAGGCCCGCCGCCGGCGAAACTCTCGCTTCCGCCGGCGAGCGCGACCAAGACGACAACGGGTTCGTCAGCGACGTCGGTGAACGGAATCTTGAACGTCGGCAAAGGCTCCGTCGTTGGTTACCGAGTCAGTGAGGTTCTCATTGGCCAGGACTCAACGGCCGTGGGTCGCACATCGAAGGTCTGGGGCTCGATCGACGTGAGTGGCGCGAACATCACGAAAGCCACCTTCAGCGCGAACATGGCGTCGGTAGTCAGTGATCAGTCACAGCGCAATGCTCAATTCGATGGTCGAATCATGGACGTCTCGCAGTACCCGACGGCGACGTTCACCTTGACGTCGCCGATCAAGCTCGGCTCGATACCGAATGTAGGTACGGTAACGAAAGCCAGCGCCACCGGTGAACTCACCATGCACGGCGCCACCAAGCCCGTCACGTTCACCGTCTCGATCGAGAGAACGGCGAGCGGCGTGTTCGCTCTTGCGGAGATCCCCATCAAGTTCGGCACTTGGAATATTGCGAACCCGAGCATCGGTGGGTTTGTCACGACGGCCAACAACGGAACCCTCGAAGTCCTTCTCAGCGTGACCTCCGCAAAGGGTAACAGTCCCTCGAGCGGCGGCACCTCAAGGGGCGGTGGTGGCGGTGGTACTCCTATTACTGTCCCGTCGACCACCGTCCCTGGGTTGAAACTGCCGTCGAGCTGAGCAGAACTCTAAGAACGTCAACAGCTCGGATTGTCGCCAACGCAGGAGGTCGTCGCGCGTCCTCAAAGCGACGTAACTTCGCTGGTTGGCTCCCACGACACGTCCCCGGATTGCGACGATAGCGTCCACATCGTGGTTCAAGACCTCAACCCAACGTTGCGAAAGCTACTTGATGAAGAACTGGGAGCCAACCCCACAACGATACGTGGCCTAACGAATCACTTACCAATGGCTCTTGTGGCTAAGGAGGGTCTTGGCGCCGACGCTGATGAACTGATTCGCTTCGCCGCGGCGTACTCCTCGCGCACCATCGCGCTCGAAGAGCCTTCGACTCGCCTTAACGAAAACACTTGGCGATCGGCGATTGGTAAGGATGACGCTGCCGCTGATCTCAGAAGCTACTTCGTAAGACGGGTCGCCGAGGTGGGGCCCGACGAAGCTTTGAGGTCCCATCTGCCCGCACTCATCCCCGGAATCAGTGGTGCGGCCTTTCACGGAGTCATCAGACTCGCTTACGCCATTGAAGTCTCGTCGCCGTCAAGAATCGCGGCCGGCTTGGCGTACCTCGCAGAAGTGGGAGGCCCACTGAGACAGTTGGCGCCGGGAGTAGTCAGGTCGCAGGATCCCTCGGAGATTCTTTCCGACCTGTCGAAGTCTCCAAATGTGCCCGCCCTGCCGAAACTGAAGAACATCACTGAAGAGATGAGCGCCGTCGCTCAGAGTGACCTTTTTGACCAAACCGTGTCATCGCTGGAGATTGCCGATGACACGATCCAGAAATTGGCCCAGGCGGCACTGCACCTCTATGCCTCAACCGACGATTTCACCGCTCTTCACGGGGTGACTGGAGTGGAGGCCATCTCTCGGATTCGTCCCTGGTTCGACGACAACGAGCTACTTGGTCGCTTCGCCTTCCAGGCGCTCGTCGCCGCGTACCTCTCAATTGGGGCTCCATCACTTTGGTCCCGTGACCAACTCGACGAGTTCGTCGGAACCAATGACCGGGACCCGAAGGAAGTGACTTCAATTGCGGCGTTCAGCGATGACGAGCATGTCTCAAAACTGGTCTACACCGCTTGGAGATCGTGGGAGGCGTCCGGCGACCCCCTCTACCTCGCCGTTGCGGCGAGGAAGGCGAATCCTCGTTCTTAACGTTGCCAGGGCTTCACTGACAAGGGGACTGAGCCATCGAAGACCGTCGCCGTCAACCTCATCAACCCTCGTTGTACGTTCGTATTTCCCGGAAATGGGAACGTCGCTTGTAGTGTGCGAATCATGATTGAAGTCTCGACGTTTCGTTTGATCGGCAACGTCACCACGGATATCTTCTTGGAAAAGAACGCTGACTATCAACAGCGCTTCGCCTACCAACAAGACGGTCTCCTTCGTCGAACGGTCGCGAGCGGTCTCGAGGGTAAATGGGTGGCGATTACGTTCTGGCGATCAATGACGGACGCGAGACGATCCGCGGCCGAGGCATCGACGTCGCCGGTCGCAATGGATTTCCAATCACTGTTGGAGTCGGGGTCAACCGATACCGAGTACTTCAAGGAACTACCGGGTTAAAGCACTTACTGCTGAACCAACATCACGAAGTTGCCCTCGGGATCTTCGATGGCCGCCAGCGTTTGGCCGTTCTCCAGATCGAAGGGTGAAATCGTTTCCTTTCCACCTAGTTCGATTGCCCTGTCGATTGTCGAGCGCAAATTGCCAACTTGGACATAGAGCGACACGCTGGGACTCGCGCCGGCCTGGATGTGTCCCGCCGGTCCCGGTTCCGGACCCCCGATGCCGGCCGGGATCGACATTATCGGTCCGTCGCCGATCTCCCAATTGAACAACGCGGAGTAAAAGGATCGTTGGCGCTCCTCGTCAACTGCCACGATGGACCAGTGGACCACGGGACGCGCCCAATCAGAAGTCATGACGCCACGATAGTGAGCCGAGCCCGGCGTATGTTGTGACGGGCCGTAGTCTGACCGAATGGGTCTGGAGCTCGTCAGTGTCATCGTGAGGGAGTACGACGAGGCCATTGCGTTCTTCGTGGACGTACTCGGATGCGTTTTGGAAGAGGACTCGCCGTCATTCGACGGTGACGGCCAACCCAAGCGGTGGGTCGTCGTGCGTCCGATCGGTTCGGGTAGTGGCGTCTTGCTCGCTCAGGCTCGAGGAGAGGAGCAGATGGCACTAATCGGTCGACAGTTCGCCGGGCGCGTAGGGCTCTTCTTGCGTGTGGATGACTTCAACGCGTCGTATACGCGCATGACCAGTGCCGGAGTTGAGTTCTTGACGGCACCTCGAACCGAATCGTACGGGCAGGTCGCAGTTTTCAAGGATCTCTACGGCAACAAATGGGATCTCCTCGGACCCGCGTAACAACGCGGTGCCAGACCGGTCCGCGTTGAGTATTCTCAGAATTCGAAGCGTTCAGAGCGAGTCGTATGACGAAGACTAAAACACCGTTTGTGGTCACCGGCATCGCGACACTCGCGTCACATCTCAATTCCACCTACGACATCGATGTCTCGGCCATGACTGAGTTGGATCTGGGTGTGATTCGGGTCGATCGTCGCGATGGTCCAAGCTGGGTGGTCCGAGTCTTCCCGAAGTCGCGGCCACTGGACGACGTTCGCAAGGACGCCCACGTGCTCGAGCGACTCGAATTCGGTGGATTCCCGGCCGAAAGAACCGCGGCGCCGTCACCGGTGTCGACTCACGATGACCAAGGGGTGCTGGTGACGGAGTTCATTCCCGGTGAACGGCCCAAGGCCGGCGGACGAACGTTCGCCTACCTCGGGGGGCTCCTCGGTGCACTCCACACTCGAGAGGGAACGAACTTGGCACCCGGTGGTGGTTGGCATCATCTGGTTTCCACGGGGACACCGAGTGACGAGGTTCGAGCGCTGCGTTCGGTGCTGGAGGATCACGGGGCGTCGGTCGCCACCTCAGACAAAGCGGCGTTCAAAGCATTGTCGGCGGCCATATCGAATATTGACGTGTGTGAGGATCTGCCGCACTGCTTCGTCCATCCCGACATGGTGCCGTTCAACGCCATCGAACGCGACGACAGGTCGCTCGCCATTGTCGACTGGGCCAACGCCGGGCGAGGACCACGACTCTGGTCGCTCGGTGTGTCGCTCTTCGCCGCTGGCGTCCGCGACATCGGACTCGTCGAGAAGTTCGTATCGCGCTACGTCAAGTGGAGTTCACTTCAGCCCGAAGAGTTGACCAGACTCGAAGGGGCGATCGGCGCGCGGCCACTGACGATTCACGCGTGGGAAGTCGTCTACGGACGCACATCTCTCAGCGAGACAACGCAGACCCTCCGAATCTTTAAACGGACTTCAACCGAGATTGCCGACGCTGCGCGGTACTCGTTTGCGCTGCCGCGATAAGCCGTGGACCTACCCTGTACTGGAAAGCGTCATCGTGTGCCGCGACAACGCGCAACTGGAACACGATTGAGCGGATCGTGAAGCGGTACGAGCGATCGAGGGACGTCCCATACGGTTGACACCCTTGGTCCGTTGTGTTTGGATTCGGACATGACCATTTCTAAGATTCATCGAGAGCCGCCCCGGGCCGGCGCGACGCCGTGACGTCGCCTGCCACGTCGGTTTGCAAAGTCCCCCACGAACGAAAAGCCAGGAGTGTCAACCGTGTCGTCTGAGCCCTCAACCACCTACGTGTGGCCGTCCCTGGCGGCGCGCAACGCCCGTGCCCTCGTTGACTTCTACGTCGAAGCTTTCGGCTTCACCATCTCGGCCCTCTACGGAGAAGGGGACCGCGTCGATCACTGCGAGATCCGCTGGCCCCTCGGCGGCGGGATCATGTTGGGCGACCAAGCGCCCGACGGCCACGACGAATGGGCGTTGAAGCCCGGCAGCTTCGGTGTCTACGTGGTGACCGATAATCCCGACGCCCTTCACGACCGAGCTATGGCCGCGGGGGCAACGTTGTTGCGCGCACTGAACGACACGTCGTACGGATCGCGTGAGTTTGCCGTGATGGATCCCGAGGGCAACCGCTGGTCGTTCGGAACCTATCGCGGCGCGGAGCATTCACACCCTCACTGATGTTGGGTCCTCGCTGCTCGCGACGCACGCCACGCCGTCGTCAGTCATTCAGTTTGAAGAGCGCGCATGATGGTTGAGACGAGCTCGGACTGCTGACCCCGCGTCGTCACCGGCAGTCGAGTGAAGGGGTCGTCGATTCTCACTCTGATATCGACGAAGAACCCGGAAGGGTCCTCATGGAAGTGCAAGAACGTCTTGGACCGACGGTAGAACACTCCCGGTCTCTTTTCGACTAGTCCGTCAATCGAGCGAAGCTGATCGAGCAATGCGGACAGTCCTTCAAGTGTGGACTCTGAAGCGTGCTTCACCGAGGCGAGTGTAGCGCGACGTTCAGTGTCAATTGGCTGGGGGTTGGATGGGCAAGAAAGTTCCTACGTCGCCGTTCGTCAAAGAATGTTGCGCATCCTTAGACTTCTCTCTTGACCAGTCATCGCCCCGGTGAAGGCCGCTATGCGCATCTTGAGCGCGAACAGCGGTGGTTGCTTCGTGAGTTGCCACTCGGCGTCACGAATGAGAGAATCATCGTCGACCACTACTGGACGGGCACGTCGCTGCGGCTTCGGATGATGCAAGAAGGCGGCGAGGTGGTCTACAAACTCTGTCAGAAAGTGCGACGCGACTCGAACGATCCGGAAATGGTGATGACCACCAATATCTACTTAGGCGAACGGGAGTTCCACGCGCTCTCGGTGACGCCGGCGTCGATCGTTGCGAAGAGTCGATGGTCGTGGACTTCCAACGGCGTGCACTACGCCATCGATGAGTTCAAGGGTCGACACACGGGTCTCGTGCTCGCCGAAGTCGAACTCCGTGCAGACGAACCTCGAACGAGCGGCCCGGAGTCCGCGACTGTTGAAGTGACGAATACGGAACAATATTCCGGTGGCTGGCTGGCGATGGCGTCCGCCGCCGAACTGTTGGAGTTCATCCCCCACTAGCGCGGCGACGCTGCACTCGTACGATGCTTCGCGCCGCTACGAGCCACATCGAGCGCTTCGGCAGTCCAGCGCCCAACGTGGGCCGCGGGTGAATATTGAATAATCGGGACTACAGCCACTCGCCACTACGATGTCGCGCGAGGCGACGAGCGCGTGGAGAGAATCGTGGATCATATTGAAGACTGCAATGCGCTGACGATCGAGATCGCACGTTTTGCGAACGTGATGTCGTCGCTGGCGCTGGACGAAGATGTCCCGACGTGTCCCGGGTGGACGGTGGTCGACCTCGCCGAACACCTGGGCGTCATTCACCGTTGGGCTGAGGAACTGGTTCGGTTGCGCTCGCCGGAGCGGATCGCGCGAGAATCGCTCGCTAATCGAGATGACGTGAGTCCGGAGTGGATTGAATCGGGAGGGCGAAAACTCGTGGCCACCTTGCTCGCCGCTGATCCGAATGAACGGATGTGGGCCTGGGGACTCGATCAGCGCGTTCGATTCTGGTCTCGGCGCCAACTTCACGAGACGTTGGTGCACCGCATGGACCTCGATCTTGCGGCGCATGCGATTCCCTGGGCCGAACCCGCCTTAACGCTGGACGCCGTGGATGAGTACCTCTCCAATATCGAAAAAGTCGGGAAGCACTCACCGGAATTGTCGTTGCTTCGTGGTCACGGCGAGAAACTGGCGTTTCGTGACGGCGACTCAGGATCGCTGTGGTCGATCACGCTGGGCGAGGACAGTTTCAGCGTGTCGAATGACGAGGACCAATTCGACGCTGAACTCGTCACTACTCCGGTCAATCTGCTGCTCGTCATTCTCGGACGACGCGACCTGGAACAGGAAGAGGTCGAAGTGATCGGCGATCGAAGCCTGGTCGAGTTTTGGTTGGCCCACTCGGCGTTCGGTTGACTCTAACTACTCCAGTTCGGCGCCTTCGGCTTCAAGCTCGGTGCGAACCCGCCCGCGGTCAACCTTGAGGGCCGAAAGCAAAACTGCGGCCGGATCGGGCTCCTGGTTCTCCAATAGGGCGAGCAGTACTCGTCGGCGCGTGATCTTCTTGCCTCGCCGCATTGGCTTGGCGGCCTCCTGCAGGGTCGCCTTCGCCGCGGGCGCGAGCCGAATCCGGGGTTGCATCAGTGATCGCACGGAAGGCCGCACCGGATTCGACCCTGCCGCGTGACGTCGTCCTTGGGTCGATCCTCAGACGGCGACGCACGAGTTGCATTGCGAGGTCCCCGCCGGGAACGCAGCGCCACAGTTCTTGCAGAAAGTCTCTGGTCGGTCTTTCGGTCCGCAATCGTGAAAGAGCGCTCGATTTCCCGGGAGTGCCTCGGCGCACCACGCACAAAACTGTGGCGAAGGTCGCTGGGACGTTGGTGCACTGGCCACATTGGTTGGCCCGGCCACGGGGCCCCCAGGCGAGGTGGGCATGGCACGTGCTGCGGGGAGCCGTGGGGGTGGCGCAGCCGGTCCGGCCGCAGAACTCAGGTTCGCACCCAGTGATGATGGAGGTTGAGGCACGTCAACATCGGGCGAGTGTCGAGTACCGGACACGGGCCAGCGCGAAAAGGCAAAGACGATATAGAAGAGCCAATTGAGGAAGATGCCGATTTCGTCCAAATGCCAGAAGAGACTGACGTTATTAATGCCCCCGAAGCCAAAGCTGCTGCCGAAGAAAATCTCGTGAACGTCGTTCCAGAAAATGACGTAACAGATGATGGTGAGCACGAGCGGAGCGATTGGAAGCACGATCCAAACGGCTGAATATCCCGCCTGCGTAATGATGCGCATCGTCGCCCAGTAGTTCAGGATGAGCAGTCCGATCAGGATCAGGAGCTCGATCCACCCGCTCACGGACGTTGATGCGATGAATGGTGTGCGAAGTCCCATAGTTGCCGATATCTCCCACCACAAGACCACTCACCGCGGCCAACGTTTAGACCCAAAGTGGATTGTAACCCGAGAGACGCGAAATTTTTGCCAAGCAACGATCCACCAGGCGCCCAATTCCGACGCACACGTAGCGACGCGGGAGGCCGCACGGTAACGCGTGATTTGTAGGCTGCTGCCGTGCCCGACGAATGCGCCGCGACGGAAACTCGATTGATCCGGGTGATCGTCCACGGCACCTCGGGCAGTGGCAAGTCGACGTTGTCGAGGGCTCTCGCTAAGGCGCTGGACATGGCGTGTCTCGAACTTGACGGTCTCTACCAACAACCGAATTGGACGCCGCTCGAGATCGAAGAGTTCCGAGCGAGAGTCGGATCCTTCGTCGCCCAGCCGCGCTGGATCGTCGACGGCAACTACAGCCAAGTGCGCGACATCGTGTGGCCGCTGGCTACGACGATCGTGTTCATCGATCTTCCGAGGCGAGTCGTGATGACCCGAGTAGTCAAAAGAACGATTCTACGAATTGTGAAACGCGAGCGGCTGTGGAACGGCAATCGCGAGTCATGGCGCAACGCGCTCTCGCTCGACCCGATGCGCAACATCATCCTGTGGTCGTGGAACTCGCACGCGAAATATCACGAGGTCGTGCCCCGAGAGGCCCGGGAGTCCGTCGGTCCCGAACGTGTGGTCGTCCTCTCCCGCGCGCGTGAAGTGCGGCGGTTTCTCGACCAGGCCACTTCCGCGCGGTGAGCGTCGTTACTCTCCGCCGAAGGTGCCGAAGAAGGCGGCGGCGTTTTCGATGGCTCGATAGCCCATCGGCCCGTAGGTCGGTTCGTCAGACTGACCGAGAAGTACGAACATGAGACCGAAGTGGACGGCCCATCCGAGGGTGCGTCGCAGCATGGCGTGGTCGACGTCCCCGTAAGCGTCAAAAAACTCCCCAAGGGATTCGAACGGCAGGGCGAGGAAGCCCCCCGCCAAATCGGTCGCCGGGTCGCCGGCGCACAGATCGCCGAAATCGATGACGCCCACGAGCCGCTCGTCGTGGAAGATCAGATTGGCCGGGTGCGGATCACCGTGGATCCACTGGGGCACTCCGACCCACGGTTCGGCGGCGAGCGACGCCGCCCAAATCTGCAACACTTCGTCGCGATTGATCGCTGCGCCCAGCTCGTGGAGTCGACCCTGAAAACTGATCTCGTGGAACCGTAGAGGCACGCCCCTGAATTCATTCGTGGGCGCGTCCGCCGGTGCGTCGTGATGCATGGCGCGAAAGAAGTTCCCCAGGAGCGTCGCCGCACGACCCAAGGTAATGGGGTCGACCTCATTGCCCGGCGTTCCGTCGATCCATTTCGCGATGGTCCAGGGCCACGGGAAGATATCGCTTGGTCGTCCGACGCGAACTGGCGTGGGAATCGACAGTGGCAGTCGCGGTGCCAACTCCGGTAGCCAGCGCTGTTCGATCTCAATCAATTTCACCGCGACCTGGCGCCGGGGGAGTCGGACGACCAGCTCCTTTCCGAGTCGCCAGATGGTGTTATCGAATCCCGGCGACATCTCTCGGACGTCGCCGTTGATCAGGTCGGGGTGCTGACTTCGTACCAACGCTTCCACGAGCGTCGCGCTCATTTCGACCTCGGCGCTTGGCCATCTCACAGAACTCGACTCTAGGACCGTCAACCTTCGCTAGGCCCGAAGTTACCTTGGAGACACGGGATGGCAACTCAATAGTCCCTGGCAATGACACTGGACGTCACGACCCACACCGAGGCCATCGACTCTTCTTGCTTTGGCTGCATTTGCGGGTCGAGCTCGCCGGCGAGGAGCGTGCCGCGGAGTTGGGCCATTGCCTTCACGCACTCTCCTTCACTGACTGAGCACCATCCGGTTGGCGACCGCCAGTACGGGCTCGGCCTGATTCGTCGCTCCGTCGTGTAAGTATCGACTCGTGCGAGTCGTGGTCATCGGAGCGGGAGCCATCGGCGCACCCATCGCCGCGCAACTGTTTGAGCGTGGACACCCGGCCGTACTCGTGGCGAGGGGAAGAAACTTCGAGGCCATTGCCGAGGACGGCGTCGAAGTCGCCACTCCTGATCACACTCAGCGATCGAAGGTTGACGTCGTTGATGGCATCTCGTCATTGACCTTCGAACCGGATGACGTGGTCGTGCTCTGCGTAAAGAGTCAAGACACCGCTGACGCGCTCGCGGAGCTCGCGGCGGTGGCCCCGACAGAACTCTCCGTCTTTTGCGCGCAGAATGGCGTGGCGAATGAGCGGATGGTGTCGCGGTACTTCACGAACACCTACGGCGTGTGCGTGATGTCGCCGGCGTCGTACCTCGAACCGGGGCGCGTCGAGGTCTTCTCCTCACCCGTCGTCGGCGTTCTCGACGTCGGTCGATGGCCGAAGGGTGTCGACCAGACCGCTCGCGAAATGTCAGAACTACTCGGTGACGCCGGTTTCGCTTCAATAGCGACCGAGGAGATCGAGACACTGAAATGGGGCAAGTTGCTCTCCAACGTCTTGAACGCTCTCGAGGTGCTGTGCGGTCCGACCGCCGAAACTGACGACTTGTCACAGATGGTGCGCGACGAAGCCGTGGCCTGCCTGACGGCCCACGGGGTCGACGTGGCGCGGGCGAGGTCACTGGCCAATGAGCGCTCGAAACTGGTCAACTACCACCCCATCGGTTCGATTCGGCGCGTCGGGAGCTCTTCGTGGCAGAGCGTGCTTCGGGGAACGGGCAACGTGGAAACCGACTACCTCAATGGAGAAATCGTCGCGCTCGGACGTCGCTACGGCATCGAAACGCCGGTGAACGCACTCCTTGTGCGCCGCGCCAACGAGATGGCGCGAGAGGGACGCGCTCCGGGTACCGTCTCCGTCTCTGAACTACGTCGTGACCTGGACCGGCGAACGTGAGACTCCCGTCAGTCGTTGGCAACGCGCACCGCTCGGTCATAAACGTCAGGTCGACGAGAGTCCATCACGGCAATTTGGGCTCGGCGGCGCGCGACCTCATTCAGGTCCAACGTGGCCACGAGGACTTCCGGTTGGTCACTGATCGACTCAGCTAGCACATCGCCCCATGGATCAACAATGAGCGAGTGCCCGTACGTCGCGATCCCTTCGGCCGTCGTGCCCACTTGGGCCGCGGCAGTCACGAAGGCGAGATTCTCAATCGCGCGGGCGCGCACGAGCGCGTCCCAATGGGCTCGCCCGGTGACAGCATTGAAGGCCGCCGGGATGGCGATCACCTCTGCCCCGGCGAGGGCCAGCTCTCGATATAACTCGGGAAACCTCAGGTCGAAGCAGATTGACAGGCCGAGTGTGAACCCCTCGAGACGAGCGACGACCATCTCGTCACCGGGAGCGATGATGTCCGATTCGCGATGCACGATGGCGTCGGGCACGTTGACGTCGAAAAGGTGAATCTTGCGATAGGTGGCGACGATCTCTCCGCTCGGAGCGAGAACGACACTGGTGTTGAAGAACTTTCCTGGTTCCGGCGACTCCTCTACGAGACTTCCGAGGTGCAAAGTCAAGGAACGGGATTTGGCGAGTTGGGCCATTCGTGTCGTGGTCGGACCGGGAACCGTTTCGGCGGCGCTCGCGAAGCCGGAGAACGGACCGAGGTAATTGAAGTACTCGGGTAGCTGCACGTAGTGCGCCCCTCGGTCGGCCGCCTCTGAGACGAGCCGCTCGGCCTCTTCGAGGTTGCGCGACCGGTCCGAGCCCGACGACATTTGCGCCGCCGCCACCGTGAGCTTCATCGATACCCCTTCCAACTCGCCAGACATTGAAACGCACCTTTTGACATCTCGACGTCGGTCATCCGTGTCGCGGCGAATCGAGTAACCGGAGATTCTCGGTGGCGTCGCCGAGGTGATGCTCACACTCGTGCAACGCGTTTGACATCGCGCCGGCGATGGTGATCTCGAGCGGCGTACGAGTGCTGTAAATCAGACCGCGTTCCTCGTAGTTCGGGGGCAATGTCGCTACGGTTTTTAAGAAGAGGTAAGTGGCCACCTGCAGTTCAACCGCGACGTCGGACGCCGAGTCCTGCGCGTAAAAGCCGATGTCGACGCGCTCGTCGCGAAAGATCGGTGTGCCTACCGGTACGTCGAGAATCGACGCCAACACAATCCTCTCTCGCACGCTCAATATGACGTCACGTAGGTGTCCGCCGTATTCGAGAATCGACCATCGCTGTTCGCTCGGTCTCGTTCCCACCTGCGCGCCGGCCCTTTGGATGACGTCGACGAAGGACTCAACCGCGGCGCTCATTCGAGTGGCGCATTTCGCCCGGTTCAAGGTGGCCCACGAGAAACCGCAGTGCGGGCAGGTTTGAACGTCGCTCGTGGGCTCGTTGCTCACAGAATGCATGATGTCATACGTCATCGGAACGATGTTGCCAGTCCTCGGCAACCATAGTGAATTCAGCGTCGAGCGTGTGGTCCCGCTTAATCGAGCGACGTCCATTCATAGTGGCGAACGATGTCGGCCACTTCGATCTCGTACTCGGTATAGAACGCGGTTCGACCGAGGCCCTGCGCCTCGAGGTGCTCGGGAACGTGCTTCCACGCCACCAGCTCGGCCATGGACCGGAAATAGGAGATCGTGACCCCTCGGCCGGTCGCGTCATCGCGAAAGCTGGCGTGGCCGATGTAGCCGGGCATCGTGGCCACCAAGTGGTCCATTCGCTTGGACCACTCCTCGTACTCATCGCCCGAGTGGTCCGTCCGTAGGGACCGAAAAATGCAGACGACGTGCGGTTCCGAGCTCATCGTCCGATCGTAGTGTCGACGACGAAGCCGACCGGGTGAGTGCCGTGGCGCGACCGGGGCGTTCGAATGTATCTTGAAGTAATGGCTCCATTGGATCGCTACACGCACGGTCATCACGAGTCGGTCCTGCGCAGCCACACCTGGCGCACGGCGCAGAATTCGGCCGGCTTCCTTCTTCCGCATTTGAGGGGCGGCGACGAATTGCTCGACGTCGGGTGCGGACCGGGAACGATCACCATGGATCTCGCCGAGTTAGTAGACCCGGGCTTCGTTATGGGCATCGACCGCTCGAACGAAGTGATCGGGCGGGCCCGTGAAGCGGCCGAGGCACGGGCGCTGTTAAATCTCTCGTTCGAAGTCGGCGACGTCTACAACCTCGAGTTCGAGGACTCATCGTTCGACGTCGTCTACGCCCACCAAGTGCTCCAACACCTCAGCGATCCGACGCGCGCTCTTCGAGAGATGCGACGGGTCCTTCGAGACGGAGGATGGCTGGCGATTCGCGACGCGGACTACGGGGAATTTACGTGGTCGCCACCGAACGAGACACTCGATCGATGGATGGAGCTCTATCACCAGATCACTCGGAGGAACGACGCCGAAGCTGACGCTGGTCGGTTCCTCGCCGGTTGGGTTGAAGCCGCCGGCTACACGTCACTGGAACCTTCGACGTCGGAGTGGACCTACGAAACCGTCGAGGAGCGCGAGTGGTGGGCCGACCTGTGGGCCGACCGAGTCCTCTATAGCGAATTCGCTCGACAAGGTCTGGAGTACGGACTGACCACCAGCGACGAACTCAGTGCGATCAGCGACGCCTTTCGGGCGTGGTCGGACAGCGCCGAAGGGATTTTCGTCGTGGTCCACGAAGAGGTGCTGGCGCGCAAATAGTCGTGGCGTTCACTAGTTCGATGAGGTGAAATCTCGAGCTGCGCGCGTTCGATTACTTGACGACGAAGTGAGGATTGAAGATCAGCCCGATGACGTGTCCGCTCGGGTTCTCGACGGAGGCGACGATGATGCCGTCGCCCACGTCTTGGGGCGCCTCGAGGAGCACCGCGCCGTTCGCTTCGGCGTCAATCACGGCTTGAGGCACGTCGTCGACGCCCCAGTACGTGGTCGGGCTCGCACCGGTTTCGTCGGTGGGCACGAGGCC
>Ga0182024_10012189_pt1 | contig 17053 bp, 11 predicted proteins | sample P32metaG_FD_120480 | JGI IMG/M metagenome (GOLD analysis project Ga0182024, IMG submission 120480) | Permafrost microbial communities from Stordalen Mire, Sweden - P3-2 metaG (Illumina Assembly) | ecosystem: Environmental > Terrestrial > Soil > Wetlands > Permafrost | place: Sweden: Stordalen...
CTGGAATTCATGAGCCACAATGCCCCCGGCTTCTGGGAACAAAACGGCTACCACATCTACGGCGATCCCTTCAAAGAGCAGCGCTTCTCCCCCGGCTAAGGGTTGAACCGCCCCCCATCGCCGTCGCGCAGCAACGATTCCTCATCTCTCAACTGCTCCGAGCGCACCCCTCCCGCCCTTTCAAAGCGGACGGTCCCTCCTTCTGCGCCACGCCCCTCCTTCGCCTTTCCCTGCAGCTCGCAAGCACCATCGCCACGCCCCGCTCCACACTCGTCCCCAAGCGCCTCTCGCTGACTAACTAATTTCGAGCCCGAATGCCCCCCCAAGCGCTGTCAACCCGAACCGGCCGCGCCTTTTGCGGGCGGCGGTGAGGGACCTGTTTTTTCTTCGTCGCTCTCCCCCCACAAACAAAAGCGCCGCGGAACAACCCCGCGGCGCTTCAAACTTCGAACTCCTAGCTTCTAGTAGATGTCGTACTGCTCCCAATGCAGCGTCGGGTCCGCCTGGATGATGATGCTCTTCTTCGTCCAATGCTCGAGCTCATCGATCAGCGACGCCTCCCGCGTCTTGAGCGCCTTCGAAATTTCCGGGTGCACCCGCAGAGTGATGCTGCCGCTTGAAATCTCCGGAGCCATCTTCCGCCCCTCCGTCTGAATTTCATAGCACAGCGTCGGGATCGACTTCACCATCCCCGACCCCGTGCAATACGGGCACGGCTGGCACAGTGTGCGCTCGAGTGCTTGTTTTGTACGCTTTCGCGTAATCGCAATCAATCCAAACTCGTTGAACCGCAACATTTTCGAAGGCGCCCGGTCGGCCCGCAAAGCGTCTTCCAAAGCCGCCATCACTTTTTCGCGGTTCCGGCGCTCCTCCATGTCGATGAAGTCAATGATGATGATGCCGCCCAGGTCCCGCAGCCGCATCTGTCGCACGATTTCCTTCACCGCCTCGATGTTCGTGCGCACGATCGTGTCTTCCAGCCGGTTCGAGCCCTTGCCCACAAACTTACCGGTGTTGACGTCGATCGCCACGAGCGCCTCGGTGTGATTGATCACGATGTAGCCGCCCGATTTCAGCCACACCTTGGGACGCAGGCCTTTATCGATCTCCTGCTGAATCCCGAACTCTTCAAAAACTGGCGTTTCCTTCGTGTACAGCTTCACGCGATTCACAAGCGTCGGCTGGAAGCGGCTCATGAAGTCAACCACCTTGGTGAACTCTTCCTCCGAATCCACCCAGATAGCCGAATAGTCGTTGCTCATGTAATCGCGCAGAATGCGCTCCACAAGATTCAGATCGCGATGCAGCAGCGATGGCGCTTTGCGTTGCTCGGAACGCGACTTGATTTCCGCCCACGTGCGCGTAAGGAATTCCACGTCTGTGCGAACGTCTTCGGGCGGGGCGCTCGCAGCCGCCGTTCGTACGATGAATCCTCCCCCCGCACTCCCCTTCGCATCGTTCACCAGATGCCGCAGCCGAGCGCGATCTTCCGCCGAGGCGATTTTCCGCGAGACGCCGGTGTGATCGAGCGTCGGCATATACACGAGATAACGCCCCGGCAAAGCAACATGACTCGTAATGCGAGCGCCCTTCTTTCCGAGTGGTTCTTTCGCGATCTGAACGATGATTTCCTGTCCCTGTTTGAGCATGTCCGCGATCAGTTGCGGCCGCCGGGGTTGCGGGCGGTGATGTCCCTGCGCCTGGCCAGGATGATGGCCGCCTCCGTGATGTGGACGGCGCCCGCGGTCATCGCGGCGTCCCCGTTCTCGGCCGCCTCGGCGCGGATTCTGCATCCGTGCGCGAAAATCGTTGCGTACCCGCGCGTTGAACTGCTGCGGCGGTTGCGCGTTTCCGTCCGAAAGAGGCGCCGATCCTTCGGCCGAGAGATGCTCGCCCTCGAGTGCTTCCAGATGTCCCTCCTCACCGGGGGAAGCCATCAATGTTTCTGGTTCGGCTTCTGCCTGGTCGGCTGCCGATTCCTCGGACTCCGAAGGTGCCTCGGTTTCGTCCAGGGCATCTGCGATAGATTCCTCGACCTCTTCTTCCAGGCTCTCTTCCGCAAGCGGAGGTTCGCCGAAACTTGCCTCCGCAGCCTCGGCGGCTTCGTCGCTTGATGCAAAATCACGCCGCTGCGCTTCGCGCGCCTCCTCCTCGATTTGCGCTTCGGCGACATGCTCGGCGATTACCGAGGCTTCATCCTCACTCAAATCCGCTGCCACGTGCTGTTCGTCAGCCTCTTCGGTCCCGTGCAGGAATTGTGCCTGCTGGTCTTCTTCCTCGTGCTCCTGGTGCTCTTCCACAGGCGCAACATGCTCGTTCAGAGTGTTTTCGTACGCATGCAGCGCTTTTTCGGGTCCGCCTGGGTGGGAAGGCTCCCCGATCTCTTGCAAAAACGGCGTAGGCTCCGCCGCGGCTTCCGCAGGAGGCTCGGGTCTCTTCGCTTTCGAAAGCGTTTCACCGGGCAGAGGTTCGAGGCCGCCGCCAAACGACGGCCGATACTCGGAGCGCGATGGAAATGGGACCGGCGCGGTCGGCGTAGCGTCTTCGTGCGTCGGTTGCGTTTCCGGAGCGGCTGATGCTGTGGCAGCGTGTGTGGCGGAGTCTGTCTCGTTGACAGAGGGCGCAACGGGAGCAGTTAAACTGGCCGCCGGCTTATCGCGGTATTTCGCAAGCGATTCCCCGGGCAGGACGATCGGTACGTATCCTTCGGGCGGCGCCAACTCCGTTATCTGATCCTCAGGCGCGTGAGGCGAAGCGTACTTGGACGCCGGCAAATCGCGTCCATGACGCGGGTCCCGCTCAGGTCCTCGTCCATGGCGATTGAACCGTCCACCCCGGCCGCGCCCTCCGCGCCGTCCAAAATCTCGATTGTCCTTACCGCGATTTTCAAAACGGGGTCGATTCGGTGTGGACGGGCGATATGGCGGCGGAGGTGCGCCGACAGGTACAGTTGACGGGACGGCAGTACCAAGGCCGCTACCATGCGTCCCCGCCTGAGTTGCCGCGAATTCTTCCCCGCTGCCGCTCCCACTAGGCGATCCATACAAGACCGGTGAAGCGGGCCCTGCCTCCACGTCGGCAGGCTCGAAAGCAGGTGCCGCGGGGTTATCCGCCGCGAACACCTGCCCGCCCTGCTCTTCCATCTTCTCGACCTTGTCGACGACTGTCGTCACCAGATGATCGAGTTCCTCGGTCTCTTCTAGAAAATCGCTGACGTACAGGAAGGCGTCGCTATCGAGGCCAATTTCCACAAAGGCCGACTGCATACCTGGCAGCACGCGTGTCACACGGCCTTTGTAAATGCTTCCGACTAACGCAAATTCCTTTTGTCTTTCGACGTAATATTCGCAAAGCTGTCCTTCTTCCATGATCGCGACCCGCGTCTCGTGCGGGTTCGACGATATGACCATTTCCTTCGACATAAGACTCCTCATGGCGCATCAGAGGGCGGCAGTACACACGCGCGCATCCTGGGCCATCGTGGCGGGCAATGCCTTGTAGCCGCCACGAGCGGCCGCCCACGAAAAAATCATCGCGTTGCTGAATAGCTCTGCTCAACCGATGCGTCCTCTTCAATCTGTATTACTATCCTGCGGCCTTTGCCACAGTAAAACTCGAAAACTCATCCTCATTAGTTGACAAAACGCCGCATGCGGACGTTCATCACCAAACCCAATGCCATATACACAAAAGCTGTTGCCGATCCTCCGTAACTCATGAGCGGCAGCGGAATCCCGGTCACGGGCATGTACCCGATCACCATGGAGGCATTGACCAGAACGTGGAAGCCCAGGATCGCTGTAACCCCCATGATGATGTACATCCCCGCCCGATCTTTCGCTTTCTGCGCGTTATCCACCAGCCGCAGAATCAAGCCCAAGTACAATAACAAAACGACGCAAACTCCGATAAAACCCTGCTCCTCAGACAGTGCCGCCAGGATAAAGTCCGAATACCGCACGGGTACAAAACCCAACTGATTCTGACTTCCCTTGCCAAATCCCTGTCCCCAAAACCCACCGGAGCCCACCGCAATTTCCGATTGCAAAATCTGATAACCCGCCCCGCGCGGATTTTCTTCCGGGTGAAGAAACGTCTCGATCCTCTGCTGCTGGTACGGCTTCAAGTGATGCCGCATATTCCAGGCGACCGGAATCATCAATGCAATGATCACCAAACCAACCGCCGAATGCTTCCATTCAATCCCGGCGAGGAAGGCCCCTACAACCGCGACCGGAATCAGCACCAGCGCCGTTCCTAGATCGGGCTGGATCAAAATCAAACCTACAGGAATGCCGGTCAATACGGCAACTTTGACAATATCCCGCAAGGTCAGCCGGTCCGTGCGCACGTCAGTAAAGAACCGCGCCAACACCACGATTATAATCAACTTCATAAGTTCTGACACTTGCAAATTCACTCCCCCGCCAAGCGCCACCCACCTCCTCGCCCCAAAGCGCGAGTGACCAATTACCAAAACGATGAGCAGGGTCGCCAGTCCGAACATGTAGAGAGCGGGGGCCTGGTCCATCAGGGTGTGATAGTCGATGCGGGAGATCAGGAACATTCCAATCAGTCCAATCCCGATCCACATCAACTGCTTCCAATGCATACCGGCCATTCCGCTTGCGTGGGTGGAAGAATAAACTTCAAGCACTCCGAGCGTACTGATGGCGGCTACAATCGCAGCGAGCGGCCAATCCCAGTCCTGAATGCGCGGACGATCCTTCATGGATGTTGCGCACTTGCTGGCTGGGCAGCCAGGATCGGTTGAGGAGATGCAGGTTCCCTGGGGCTTGTTGTTGTGGCTTGCTGCTGGAGATGGGCGTTTTTCTTCTCATAATACGTTTTCACGATGTCGCGAACCACTGGGCCGGCGGTCGTGCCCCCGTGTAGGTCGGTATCCTGAACGACGGCCGCGACCACGATTTCGGGATTGCGACGTGGAGCATAGCCCACGAACCACCCGTTGGTATTCTTGCCCTTTTTCCCCAGCTTCGCGCCAGCCTCGTAGCTCATAAGCTGAGCCGTACCGGATTTCCCCGAGAACTCAACATTCTGTAGCCGCAGCGAATAGCCGGTGCCGCCGCCTTCGTTAATCACGCCATACATTCCCTGGGTGACCTGCTCAACCGCGTCCTCGGAAAGCGGAAAGTGACCTTCTTGAATCGTAGCGAGATTCTTCAGGAGGTGAGGCTGGACGAGCGTTCCACCGCTGGCAACCGCCACAATCATGCGTGCCATTTGGATGGGCGTAACGGTCACCGAGCCCTGGCCGATGGCGACTGAAATGGTTTCTCCCGCATACCACTTGTGGTGGTAAACGCGCTGGACCCACTCTTCGGAGGGAATCAAGCCGCTTTGTTCGCTCGGTAGATCGATGCCAGTCGGACGGCCAAGACCGAGTCCGACCGCGTAATCATGAATGCGCTCAATTCCAAGCATTTTGCCGATCGTATAGAAGAACACGTCGCACGAATCGACAATCGCCCTATGAACATCGATCGAACCATGCCCCTGCGGCCGCCAACAGTGGAAGACGCGGCCGTAAAACTCCGCGTGGCCGGGGCAGTACGCTTGAAAATTGGCGGGTATGGCTTTCGAGTCGAGCATTGCCGTGGCCATCACAATCTTGAAAACGGAGCCGGGAGCAAGCTGCGCCTGAATCGCTCGATTCAATAAAGGGGTCTGAGGATCCGTATTGAGCTTGGCCCACTCCGACGTGGGGATGCGAACAGCGAAATCGTTGGGATCGAAGGTGGGGCGGCTAACCATGGCGAGGACTTCGCCGGTACTGCCGTCGAGTGCGACAACCGCGCCGGACTTGTCCGCCATGTCGGCTTCGGCAACGGCCTGCAAATCGTAGTCGATGGTGAGCTGAATTGGCTTACCGGGGGTGGCTTCGACATCGTCGAGTGTGCGAACGGCTTTCCCGACGCTGTTGACGATGACGCGGCGCATGCCATCTGTGCCTTCCAGCTGATCGTTATATTGGCGCTCGATGCCCGCTTTCCCGACGATGTCGCCGGGGCGGTAGTGGCCGTCGCTTTGATCGAGTTGCTGCGCGGAAACTTCGCCGACGTAGCCGATGGTGTTGGCAAGCATTTCGCCGTGCTGATAGCGACGGCGCTGGACCATCATGAGCTCGAGCACGGGTAGATCGGCTCGGTGCGATTCGACAAAGGCAATGTCCGCCTGGCTCGCGCCGGGCTTGATCACGATGGGCTGGAACTTGGGCTCGAATTTGGCGGCGTCGAGCTGCTGCTCCAGATCGGTATTGCTAATGCCGAGGCCATCGCTAATTTGGGGGAGGGTCTTCTCGAGCGCTTTCGGGTCGTCGCGGAGCAGCAGAATGCTGAACGAAGGATAACTATCGACCAGCACGCGGCCTTCGCGATCAAGCAACGCGCCGCGAGGGGCAATAATGGGGATGTTACGGATCTGGTTGCGTTCAGCGAGATCGGAAAAATGCCCCGACTGGATGACTTGCAGCTTCCAGAAACCTATTAACAGCAGAACGATGAAGACGACCGACACGTACGAAAAAAGTGCCAGCCGACCCTGCGGGATCTTCTGGTCGTTAACGCTCCAGGGTGCCAACTGAACTCCTGCGCAACGCGAGGAAAACGCTCGATTCCTGGTGCGCGCTCCTATCCGAATCCTTGCGGGACTCGAAGATTTACCCTACCACTTGCGGAGAGCAGGTCGCAAGATGACGATGCCCATTTGGTCAACCTGTGCGAAAGGGCAGGGGCGAACCGTCATTGCCGCGACCGTGCTGGCACGCGTTTGGGAAACACCGGAGAAAAAACCCCACCCTTACAGACCGAGGATGGGGTCACCCACAGCTGATGAACGGATGCGGACAACAACCTTCAAAACCGAGCCGTGCTTAACCGAGCATCTGGGTTTGCAGGAATTCTCCTGGAAGCTGAGCCGATCTACGCGTGGGCAAAGTAGGAATGCCAGCAACCTTGATTGCAAACTCATCCCGATTTTGTGACTCAATTTCCTTCAAACTGGAGTCGGGGCGAACCTTCTCGATGCGAATTCCGAGGGTACGCTCCAACTGGAAAAGCTCGGTGCGCTGGTCAGGAGCGAATAGCGTTGACGCGAGACCGCGCCTGCCGGCCCGTCCTGTGCGGCCAACACGGTGAATGAAATTCTCAGCGACTTCCGGGAGATCGTAATTGATGACGTGAGCGATCTCTTCGACGTGAATGCCGCGCGAAGCGACATCGGTTGCGACGAGGACTCGGAAACGGCCTTGCTGGAATCCGGTGAGGGCGGCGATGCGCTGCGACTGCGAACGGTCACCATGAATCGTCGTAGCGTTGACACCGCGATGGCTCAGGCTTTTTGCGATGCGGTCGGCGCCGCGCTTGGTCCGCGCAAAGACTAGGACGCGACCTGGTTCTTTGCGGAGAAGGTAGTGCAACATCTCCTGCTTTTCCGTCACGGACACTTCGAAGGCTTGGAGCTTCACGTTTTCAGACGGCTTGAGCGTTGAGCCGAACTCGAGACGCACAGGATTCCGGGTGTAGTCCTTCACCAGGTGGCTCACGGAAGCTTCGAGTGTGGCCGAGAAGCACATCGTCTGCCGCTGCTTGGGAAGGATCGACGCAATTCTGCGAATCGCTGGGAGAAATCCCATGTCGAGCATGCGGTCGGCTTCATCGAGAACGAGCGTGTGCAATTCGCCAAAAGTGACGAGCCTCCGGTCGAGGAAATCTTCCAAACGGCCAGGAGTTGCGACCACCAAGCGAGCTCCGTTGCGGATTGCGGCGAGCTGCTGACCTTCTGATAAGCCTCCGACAACGATCGCTGCCGCTGGCAGCTGCCTGCCTCGCAAGGCGTTGTATTGATCGGCGACCTGCATCGCGAGTTCGCGCGTGGGAACGAGTACGAGTGCAGCGATGCCGTTCGTTTTGCGACTCAGGAGCTTTTCCATCACGGGAATCAGGAACGCGAGCGTCTTGCCGGTTCCCGTTTGCGCGGTGGCCAGCACATCCTTGCCTTCGAGAGCTTGCGGGATTGCCGCAGCTTGCACAGGCGTAGGCAGCGAGAATTTCGCCGCCGAGAGTCTCTCCTTCATATAGGAGGAGATTGGTAATTCCGAGAAATTTTGCATTTTTCTTTCTTGCTGGCGGAAGACATCGAACACCCCACACGCTTGCGTGGAGAATACGATTGTTTTCGATGCCAGACTTCTTTTTTAGATTACGCTTGAAACGGACGGAGAAAACTGAAGGCGGGTATTCTCAGATCAGGTATAAGCACCAGAGGGACCGCGCAGCCACAACCGAAGTATTAAGCGCAAAGGCAGTATAGCACCTTCCCGCTAAAAGCGTTTCCTGAAAATGAATGATGGACGTCGCCGAGTAGTAACCAGGTGAGACGGCGTCAGGATTCGCGGCGAAGACGGTCTAGCAAGCCGAAGATGACCACGCCGAGGCCGGCGGTGATTACCGAGTCAAGCAGCAGGCGCGGGGTGAAGAAACGGGCAGTCTGGTTGAGCAACGCGCGTTCGGTGACGGCCAGGATCGCCTGGTGAAAATGGAACAGCAGAAAGATTAAACCGAAGCGGCTGGCGGGATGTTCGGTGTCGATTTTGGCGCCTACCGAGGAGGCCAGGTAGCCAACAATCGTTTTGGCGATGCCGTAGAGGCCAATAGGGCTGTCGTGCCCGAGAGCGTCCTGAAAGATACCGATTACTGCGCCCAAAAACAGGCCGGATACGGGGTTGCGTTTGCTGACGCCAAAATAGATCGTCACGAGCAGAGGAAGATCAAGGAGTTCGGCCCAGCGCCCATATTTGTGAAGAAAGGTCTGGAAGAGCAGGGCCAGGAACGCGGCGACCACGACGGTGCCGCCGTAATACCTGTGGACCTCGACATTCCCTTCGGCGTGTGCTCGGGGGCTAAGCATGGAGGCCATTTTATTCTCTCGGAGCCGCTGGTTTCGCGGCGAGCCCTGGCGCAGGCGTTGCCGAGGCAGCGGTTTTCGGAGCGCTCGATTTGGGTTTCGTCGATGAAGAGTTCGCGGCCGCGGGCGTATTCGTGACTGCCGGCGGCATCACAGGGTTCAAGGACTTCGAGGCCGGAGTGGTCCCGGTCGTCCCACGGGAGGTGGTCGATGTTGCCGATATAGCGGAAGACTGCGCTGGAGTTGCTGCGGTGGCGACAGGAACCGGCCGCGGAGGCGGAACTAAAGAGAACGAAGAGCTGTCGGTGCTCTTTGACTCGAGTTGCTGCTGCGATAGCAATATGAGGACGTCCTCGAGCCGGTCCAGACGCGTCGCGGGTTGCAGGTGAATGATCTGAAAAGGCAGCGCGGTTTTCGTGTCAGTTACCGTCCCGACGAGCAGACCCTTTGGGAAAATACGATCGTCGCCCGACGTCAGAATCGTATCGCCTACGATCACCTTCTCATCGTTCACGACGTAGTCCATGCGCGGGAGGGGGTCACCGCTTCCCTTCACCACGCCGTGCGTTCGCGATTCGGCGAAAAGGGCGCCGACACCGCTTTCCTTATCGTTGATGAGCAGGACCTGTGCGGTTGCGGGAAAGACTTCGACAAGCTTACCAACGATGCCATCCGGGGTGACCACGGCCATGTTGTTTCTCAAGTGGTCGCGCGCGCCGCGGTTAATGAAAAGCGTGTGCGAGGTGGAATCCGCGCTCGCGCCGATCACCTGCGCGGCCAGCATCGGGGCTTCGGGGTGCGTATCGCGGAAATTCAGGAGCTCTTTGAGCCGCTTGGCTTCATTGGCCTCGCTTTCAAGCTCACGGTTCCGGAGCTGGAGGCGGCCGAGTTCGTCGCGGAGTTCGCGGGTTTCTGTGCGGGCGTTGTGGAGATCAATGTAGCCCGTCCAGACGCCGCGTATTGAAGAAAAGCCCCAAGTGCCACTGCGCTCAATCGGGGTCATCAGCTCGACGGCCCAGTAGCGAATGAGTCGAACGTCGCGATCGCGCTTGATTTGGTAAGCGAGCAGCAGGATTTGCGCGAGAACGACGCTCGCGAGAACGGCCATAGGACGGTGACGTGAAAACATGCCCACCATGGTTCGGGATGCTGAAGCATCGAGGCTGGGAGCTCGATACCGACCAGCGACCTTTCAATATTTTTGCCGCGGCTGCCCGCCCCTTTAAACGAGCGGTCAGTCGATCGAGACCAGGCGCAGCAGACGGAAATCGCTCAGCATTTTGCCGGTTCCAAGCACGACCGACGCGAGCGGATCGTCGGCTATCGACACGGGCAAGCCGGTTTCTTCGCGAATGCGCTTGTCGAGATTTTTGATGAGCGCGCCGCCGCCGGTCAGAACGATGCCGCGATCGCTGATGTCCGCGGAAAGCTCGGGCGGTGTGCGCTCAAGAGCTACGCGAATGGCGTTCAGGATCGTCGAAATGCACTCAGAAAGCGCTTCGCGGATTTCGCTGTCGTCGATCGTGACCGTGCGCGGGACACCTTCGATCAGATTGCGGCCCTTTACTTCGAGTGTCAGCGGCTTTTCAAGCGGATAAGCGGAACCGATTTCGATTTTGATTTGCTCGGCAGTTCGCTCGCCGACAAGCAGGTTGTACTTGCGCTTCAGGTAATGCATGACCGCTTCGTCCATCTCATTGCCGGCGACGCGAACCGAGCGCGAGTACACGATACCGCTCATCGAGATGACGGCGATGTCGGTTGTGCCGCCGCCGATATCGACGACCATGTTGCCCGAAGGCTCTTCGATCGGAAGGCCTGCGCCGATCGCGGCGGCCATGGCCTGCTCGACCAGATAGACTTCGCTTGCACGCGCACGATAAGCCGAATCCTGCACGGCGCGCTTTTCCACGGGAGTGATTTCGCTCGGAACGCCGATGACGATGCGCGGGTGAACCAGGACCCGGCGGTTGTGCGCCTTTTGGATGAAATAGGTGAGCATTTTCTCGGTGACTTTGAAGTCGGCGATCACGCCGTCTTTCATGGGCTTGATGGCGACTACGTTGCCGGGGGTGCGCCCCAACATGTCCTTCGCTTCGCGGCCGACGGCAACGACATCTCCGCTATTCTTATTAATAGCGACGATCGAGGGTTCGTTGACGACGATGCCCTTGCCACGCGCGAAAACCAGTGTGTTGGCGGTGCCGAGGTCAATGGCAAGGTCGGAAGACAGAAGGCTGAAAACCGACCGCATGTTGTAGCCGTTCTTGGTCACGCTGTTCCCCCAGATTTTCTTCAGCGCCGCCGCGGCGACGCACCATTTCGGTCGATTACCGTTCTATGGAATAACAACTTCTACTCGCTTGATCGCTGTGCCGCCGCGCCGATTCTGTCCTGTAATGACGATGGGATGGCTGCCCCGCGCCATGGGCTGCGTGAAGTAGCGGAAGTGCCCGTCGAGCTTTATGTCGGCAACCTGTTCGCCATTGACGATCAGAGCGGCGCCGGGTTCGGTGCGCCCGATTACTTCGACGACATTCCCCTGCAGCTCGGTGTTGTCGACTTCGAGGAACATTTCTTGTTCCTTGCCCTGCACCACCAGCGTGAATTTATGGGGTTCGCTTGCGTCGCTCAGATTGTTCTTTTCGTCGATGGCGCGAATCCTCCAGAAATAATTGCCGGGTTCGAGGCCCGTAACATCGACATTCGTGGTGGCAACCTTCTTGTTAGCAACCACTTGATCGAACATGACCGTCGTGCTGGCCTGAAACTCATACAACTTCGCCGTGGCCACCGGTTTCCAGGAAAAGTGCACCGGATCGTGCTTTGGATCGACGACGATGATGGGCTGGAGGTTCAGCGGCTCGACCAGTTCAGGAGGCGCGAGAACTTGAGAGGTGGTAATTGCTCCCCCGGTTGGAAACGACACACGCTGCCATTGCGCTATATCGAGGTGCTCGCCGCCACGATTGAAGTCGGCGCTTCCGGAAGCGACGGTAATTTCTTGTTCTTTCGTCGTCGGATCGCTGCGGACCGCCGCTCGGCTATTCTCGCGCAATGACGCGACTGCATTTTCGAAGGAGACTTCCGCCTTCGATCCCGGAACTTCCCAGGTTCCCGTGGCCAAGTCCACCTGACCGGAACTGATGTGCACGGCAACTTCCGTAGGATGGTCGAGCGAAACGTCATTTTCTTCGACGGTAACGAGCGTGTCACCTTTCACGGTGTAGGTTGTTCCGTCAGCGAAGGCAATGCGCGCGACGCCTTCCGTATCGGTTTGGATCAGATCACCCTTATCAAGGGTGAGTTGGTAATCGGCATTCATCCACTGGACTGAATTGACTTTCTTTACCTGAACTTTCCCGTCGAGGTTGACAAAACGAGCTTGCTTCGCGGAGATCGTCGCGACGCCGCTATCGTGCGGTGAAACCGCTTCAGAGATTCGTCGGATCAGCGGCGCTGAAATCGCCGGGAAAAGCAGATAAGCGCCGGTCAGTACAATCGCCGTGACGACAAGGATATAGAGGACCACGGTGCGATAGCGCACCGTGTGCCAATACACCTCGACTCGCGACACTTTGGCCGCCGCGGGAACTGTGGTTTTCGCTTCCACCGTGAGATTTGTGCCCAGTTTGGCAATCTAGCATAGGGGTATAGGCCTTTCAACACGACGCACGCGCAGTTATGAACATTGGTTACTCCCCTCTGCTTTCACAAAGATATTGGCGGTTTGGGAGCAACCGGACAGTTACAAGGCCTAACGCACTTGACGGTATCACCAAGAGGACCATATTGGATGTTGACCGGACGCGCTCAATTTAGGGAGACTAGGAGATAGATTTGTTTGGTTGACGTTTGTCTGCCCGCGCTGTCGCAGTTCGCCCGCAGATGCCGAACGAAATCATGAGGGATTGAAAATGAGTGATGTAATTGGGGAGCTCTCGCCGCCGGCGAGGATCATGCTGACGCCCGGGCCTTCGTGCCTGGATCCGCGAGTATACCGGGCCATGGCTGCCCCGATCGTGGGCCACGTCGACCCGTGGTTCACCGAGATGATGGGCGACGTGCAGACGCTGCTGCGGCGCGTGTTTCAAACGGAAAATCGCATTACCTTTCCGATTTCAGCCTCGGGTTCAGGCGGAATCGAAGCAGCGGTGGTGAATCCGCTCGAAGATGGCGACGAGTGCATCGTGTGCGTAAACGGCGCGTTTTCCGACCGGATGGCAATTATGGCGGAACGGATTTCCGCGAAGGTGACCCGCGTTGAGGCGCCGTACGGGCGGACGGTGGACCCGGAAGACGTGCGGCGCGCAGGCAAGGGCCGGAAAATCAAGATGGTGGGTTTGACGCATGGCGAAACGTCGAGCACCGTGGTGCAGCGCATCGACGACTACAGAAAAGTGGCCGACGAACTCGGCGCGTTGCTCGTGGTCGACGCCGTGGCCACGCTCGCCGGCGTGCCGTTGCACGTGGACCGGCAGCGCATCGATATTTGTTTCAGCGGAACGCAGAAAGCGATCAGCGCCCCGCCAGGCATGGCGCCGATCACCGTGAACACGCAAGTGGAAGATGTGATGCGCGCTCGGAAAGAACCCGTACGGAGCTGGTATTTTGATTTCCATCCGACGATGAGCTACTGGGGGCATGAGCGCACCTATCACCACACGCCGCCGATTACGCTGATTTATGGGTTGCGCGAGGCGCTGCGGCTCGTGATGGAAGAGGGTCTCGAGGCGCGATGGGAACGCCATCTGCATAACCAGCAGGCGCTCATCGCCGGACTGGAGGCGCTTGGCCTTGAACTGTTTGTTACGAACCCAGCCGACCGGCTGGTTACCGTGACCGGCGCAAGAATACCAGCGAAAGTGGACGACGCGAAGGTGCGGCGGCAGTTGCTCGATGAATTCAACATCGAAATTGCTGGTGGGCTGGGCCCGATGAAGGGGCGAATGTGGCGCATCGGCCTGATGGGCTATTCGAGCCAGAAGAATAACGTGCTACTGTTTCTGGCCGCGCTTGAAAAAGTTCTGCTAGACCAGGGATTCGCTGTTCCCCCGGGTGCAGGCGCGGCGGCGGCCATTCGCATGTACCAGCAATTTGCGCAGCCCGCGGAAGTGGGCGCAAGGAAATAACGACCGTGGCGAAGACATTGTATCCGACAATTCCAAATGCGGGCGCGATGAACGAGTTCATCAGGGCCTTCGATGTTCCGTCTAAGGTGACCGATTATAGATACCGCTGTCACTTCTCCCATTGCTTCAACGGGATTGCGACGCGCCACAGCGACACCATGGACTGCAAGTTCCTGGTTGACGGCAAGGGAGTGATTCTAGGGCTCGCTCACACCGGATTTGTTGCATTTCGCGAGCGAGCTGGGCGGAATCTTACGGATCGTGAGGCTAGTTACATCGGCGCCGAGTATTTGCGCGAACGGCTCGAGCAGGAAGACGAGCACTCTCTCTACGACGTTTCGTCCGCCGATGTGCTGCGTCTGATTGGCAAGCTCGGTATTTCATAAACGATCCGATATCTGTTGCTTCAATCAATCCGCTGTAAGCCGCCTGCCATCGCACTTTCCACTCAGAGGATCGGTTTGTGCCGGGACAAGCCGAACTTGAAACATCCCCATGGAGAGGGAGAGCTTAGGCGGTCTGGGTGCGTGCGACAGGAACCTCATAAAATTCACCCCCCGCCAATACGGTGCGAACGCCCCGGAGTAAGTCACGGCCAGCATCGGCCTTGAGGACAATCCCCTTGCAGCCGGCCGAGCGGATCATGCGCTCTATTCCTGGAAACGAGTGGGTCGTGAATACCAACATTTGAGCTTCCGAGCCGGAGTGCCGGATGTGATTTGCCGCGGAAAGGCCGCCTGAGCCGGGCATGGTGAGGTCGAGGATGATCAGATCGGGATTGAGTTCGCGAGTCTTCTGAACCGCTTCGGACCCGTTTTTCGCTTCACCACAAATTTCGAGATCGGTTTGATTTTCTAAGAGTCCCCTGATACCCCGGCGCATGAGTTCGTGATCGTCGACGATGAGGATGCGCTTTCGCCCGCGCCCCGATTGACTTGGAGGAGGCGCGGCACTGGTCCGTTTCGCGTCCGCGTCAAGTACAGCGAAAATCTCATCAGCGCCAGCCTCTGCAACTGGAACGGTGGCTACGAGCTTCGTGCCGGACGGCGTGGAAGAGATCTCCAGTTTCCCGCCAAACTGGCGAAGACGTTCGCGCAAGCCTGGAATGCCTACACCCAGCACCTTAGAACCCATCGATAAACGTTCGAGAGCGTCACTTGGAATGCCCTTGCCCTCGTCTTGTACGGTGAGCTCGACCTCGTCGACTGAGGCGCACAGGACAATTTTGGCTTTTCGGCTGCCGGAGTGGCGCAGGACGTTCGTCAGGCTCTCCTGAACTACGCGGAAAAGAGCCGTCTCTTTTTCCGAAGGAAAGCGCCGCAAATTTTCGTGAATGACGAGATTGACTTCTATTCCGCTGCGCTGACCAAACCCCTCGACATACCATTTCAAAGCGGACGCCAGGCCGAATTCGTCGAGCAGCGGCGGATGCAAAAGGTAGGAAAGCGTGCGAATTTCCTCGTTCACTTTGCGCGCAAGTTCGGCAGCATCGACGAGCGCCTTCCGAACATCGATTTCGGGTCGGTCGAGGCTATCGCCGAGATGCTTTAGCGACATGACGAGAACGGCCAGTTCCTGGCCGGTCGTGTCGTGCAGATCGCGGGCAATCTTGCGGCGTTCCCGATCCTGGAGCTGAAGAATTCGCGCGGAGAGAGTGCGCAGCGAGGCCTCGGTCTCCCGCAAAGCCTGGTTGGATTCGACAAGCTCGGTGACCTCGTTGGCTACGATGCGGATGACCGGCTTTTTCATGATTCGCGCCGGGCTCAGGGACAGGCGGATCGTGTGGGTTTTATCGGAAACAGTTTCAACCTTTATCTCACCGGAGACAGGGTGATTGCCCGCTTCCTTGAGAGCCGTATCAATGGATTCCCAACTGCCGGCGACAATAAAATCGCGGAGATTGGAGCCGAAAAGTTCCCGATGGGGGTTACCCAGGGCCTCGGCGAATTTGGCATTGGCGTAAATAACCTCACCGGAGGGAGTTACATTTGCCACGCCTACTTCGAAATCATCGAACAATTCGTGAAGTGCTTCATTGGAATCGTAAGAACAGACCGAAGAATGCCCTGAGGTGCACTTCGATTTCGAGCCGGCTTGCCTACGGGAGAGTTGTTTTTCGGGTTTTTCCAGGCGACGCATAAATTCGCGGAGAACCGAAGTCTAGTAAATATCGTTTGCTCATAGATATCGGGTATTACCGGTATGGGAAAATCTCAGTTAAGCTTTTCTTCTTTGTCACGGCCGGACAAGCCCACAATCGTAATCACAGCACCGTCGACTTTATTGTCCGCAGTGCGATACGGGAGTATCCGGAGCTGATGGCGGCCGCCATCCCGACCCACGAGTTCTCTTTCGACGGAATGAAAGTCGGGAGTCATCTGTGAACCCAAATGCTGGAACTCAGGAATCTTGATCGATGGATTGATATTGGAAAGCGGCCGCCCGACATCTCCGGGTATGAGACCGAGAATTTTTTGAGCCTGGAGTGTGAAGCGGCGAATGGTGAGATCGCTGTTGACCATCACCGCGGCAATATCAATACTGGCAAGGAGGTTCGACAAGTCATTGTTGATTTGGGTGATTTCAGTGTTGCGGCTTCGCAACTCATCATTCACCGTCGTGAGCTCTTCGTTCGTGGACTGAAGTTCTTCCTTGGCGGTTTCCAGTTCTTCGTTGGTGCTCTGCAGTTCCTCGTTGGTTGAAAGAATTTCTTCGTTTGCAGACTGAAGTTCTTCGTTCATCGCTTCTTGCGTTTCAATCACCGACTGTAAATACTCCTTGGTAGCCTCGATCTCCTGCTCCAACTTCGCGATTTTGCGGCTGGCCGATTCAGATTGTTTCGCTGCCTTCGCAGAACGCGGCCGAACGGGCAGGAATTCCTGCGCGTCCCAGAAGACGATCATGAAGTGGGGTTCCTTCAACGCTCCAATGGGAACAGGAATGACTTCGAAATTCACGAGAAGGGTCAATTCATGAATGGAAGTTTTTCCATGATC
>Ga0182024_10012190_pt1 | contig 17052 bp, 16 predicted proteins | sample P32metaG_FD_120480 | JGI IMG/M metagenome (GOLD analysis project Ga0182024, IMG submission 120480) | Permafrost microbial communities from Stordalen Mire, Sweden - P3-2 metaG (Illumina Assembly) | ecosystem: Environmental > Terrestrial > Soil > Wetlands > Permafrost | place: Sweden: Stordalen...
GACCAGCGTGCCGTCCGGATTGCCGGCCGCGGGATGGACCACAAGCCCCGCCGGTTTGTCGATGACGATGAGATCGTCGTCTTCATGGATAATCGCCAGCGGAATGTCCTGCGCGGCGGCGCCGGCGGGCGCGGGCGGCGCAACGCGAATTTCGTAGGTCTCGGCTGGTTTGACCCTCGCATTGGCGTCTCCTATCGTCCGGCCCTCGCAGGAGACGCCGCCTGCCGCAATGAGCTGCTGAAGCCGCGAGCGGCTGAATGCCGGCAATGCGGCGGCGAGGAATCGGTCGAGGCGCGACCCCGAATGATCCGCGCCCACGACCGCGCGCAGCAATTCGCCGCCGGAGGCGCCTTCATTGTCAGATTTGTCCGAGCCCGGCACCGCGCCCATCATCCCTGTGCAGCGGTCGGCAGCCTATCGCGGCGCGCTCGCCGCCGTCATCCTGCTGGGCGTTCTGATCGCGATCGCGCTTGGCGTTCTGGTGGCCGGGCTCGTCATGCGTTTCAGCGGGCATTCGCATGCGGCGAGCGCGCCAGGGCCGGTGCAGTTCACGCTCGCGCCGGCCACGCGGCTCGTCTCCGCCGAGGTGAGCGCAGACCGCCTCGTTCTGCGGCTGCGCGGTCCGGCCGGCGAAGAAATCGACATCATCGATCTGGAATCCGGCCGTCTCGTCGCCAAGGTCGGCTCCGCAACTGCGCCGCCGCGCCGATGATTTCCATCCTGCTTCTGCCGGAGCCCTTGCGCGCGCAGCTGGGCGCGCATGCACGAAGCGCGTTTCCCCGCGAATGCTGCGGCCTGGTCGAAGGCGTGGTGAGCGGTACGGCCGCGCAGGCCACCGCGCTTCACGCCATGCCAAATCTCGCTTCCGCGCCCGACCGCTTCGAGATCGATCCCGCCGCCCACATCGCGCTCCTGCGGCGCCTGCGCGAAACCGGATCCGGCATCGTCGGCTGCTACCATTCTCATCCGAACGGCTCTGCCGAGCCCTCGGCCCGCGATCGCGAGAGCGCTTCGGAAGAGGGATTCGTGTGGCTCATCGCGGCGCTCGATGCGCAGCGGCGCGAAAAGCCCCGCATCGCCGCCTTTGTCAGCGCCGGGAGCGCGTTCGCGCCCCTGCGCATCGCTTCCCATCCGCTTGATCGCGTCGCGGCCCGGTCGGTATAACCGCAAACTCCGAAAGACAGCTCCCATCGTCTAGCGGTTAGGACGCGGCCCTCTCAAGGCTGAAACCGGGGTTCGATTCCCCGTGGGAGCGCCAATGATTTCAAGCTATTAGCTAGAGGTCCGCTCGCGTGGAATTCTTCTAGCAACCACATAGCTACCACGAACGCGTTGGCGGCCGCTCGACATCCGGGCATCCCGTTGACAGAGTTCCGCCTGGTCACCTACGAGCCACCGCCCATGACGCGCCGCGACTTCGGCTTCGACCTGACCAACATTTGACCAATAAACGGGCGCGAAGGCCTAGAGACAGTCCGTCACGAATTTGACAGTGTCGATTTGAATAACCCTCACCTCGGTTTTGACTCGAGCCTACCGTCACGACCGGGTTCAGCCACGTTGAAACAGTGAATCTTCTCCGAATGAATGCGCAGCGCTACTTGGACGAGATTGTCGCTCCAACGATCGCTGAATTTGAAAATGACCCGCTGTCCGTGCGCCGAGCGTTGCTCGCCTGCATCGTCACGTTTCACACTATCGATTACCTTGGACGGCAGAGCCTTCAGAAGTGCAGGCGCGAGAGCCAGGATTTTACCTTCGTCGAAAAGATCGCGAATGCGGCCAAGCATCACGAAACCGACGGCCAAGTGCCGCTGAGAGCTGAAGAGGTTATCAGTCGGCCGCCCGGGTTTTTCGACGTTTGTGTTTTGGACCTGTCGCGTCTGGATGATCCTGTCGGCGGAATCACGCTTGCCGGCCAGACCGGCGCCGATGTCCTCCGGGCTGTCACAGGCGCGGCAGCTTTTCTCCGCTCTAAGATCGGCGAATAGATGGGCGACCGTTCCCGCCACGAACTCGAAACCACTGCAATTATGTGCTCAATATTTGCTTATCCTCCGCAGGAGCTGGAACTGCCGCGCTGCGAACTTTGTCACGAGCCGGCCGTGATCGGCGCATAACCTTCTGCGGGAACCACTATTTCTGCGAAGCGCTCCGCGGGGAAGCGGACCGGGTATTTGAACCCGGAGCTTCGGTGCACGGCCATCGGGCACGAGCGGATTCAATGGCTTACTAGACGACAGCTTCGCCGCACCTCGCGTCTCGCGCCAGTCGTGCAATTCGTCGCGACGAATGCCCCATTGGAAAGCATTAGGGCTGACGACAGCTTCTCTTGCCGGTGAGGCGGCACTAACTCTCCGTTCGCCTGCCCGCTGTCGTTTTCATGCTCCTCGACAAGTCGCCTCCCTCTGGGCATCATGACAGTCAGGATATTGCTCCGAAGGAGGGAGACGATGAGGTTGTTTCGAATCGGCGCGGCGGGATACATCCGGTCCGCTTGGATCAGTTCGTTAACGACGACGATCTTAGCGGCGATGCTGCCACTCTCTCCTGCTGGAGCCGGTGTGGTGAAATTTATGGCACCAGGCTCCAACGAAACGACTGTTGCAGGCATTAACTCGGCCGGGGATGTGACCGGGACGGCAAACGCCAACAGCGGTGCCGAATACGGTTTCGGGTTCATTCGCAGCGCAGGCGGCAACTTTGCGACGTTTTCAGATGCACATGGCGGAAACCTGTGGGCCACCGCCATCGATGACAATGACGACGTAACGGGGTACGAGAATTACGACGGCGGTGTAGAGGCCTTTGTCAGATCGCCAAGCGGCACGGTCACAACGTTTCTGGCTTTTGGCTCGTTGGGGACAATCCCCGCGGCCATCAACGCGACGAGCGGCAAGATCGTCGGTCAATACACGGATTCAAACAGTATTACACATGGCTTTGTGAGGGTGGCCGACGGAACGATAAGTTCGATCGACCCTCCTAATGCTGTTTATTCTGAAGCGGATGGTACAAACTCTTCTGGTGAAATCGTCGGTTGGTTCGTAGACAGCAGCGGCGGAGCGCACGGGTTTCTCCAGTCAGCGGATGGAACAATTACGACGATTGACGCTCCATGGTCACAAGGATCAACGCAAGCTTTCGTTATCAACAATAATGGCGATGTTGCCGGAGAAGCCTTTAACACCACTTTTATTCGTTATGCAAACGGCAATTATGCCGAACCAGGCCAGAACATTCAACCATCAGGGCTTAGTGATGAAGACGACATATCAGGGGGCACGACCGGAGGCGACGCTGCACTATTTAGCCCAACCAAACGGAGTTGGAAACTTAAACTGATTAAGCCACCGCACAACTGCTTATTTGTATCCGGCGGCTCTGAAGGCAATATGCAATTTTACATTAACGACTCTGCGACGCTGGGTGCAACCGTCCAGTGCTCCCCAGGTGAGGCGAACCGCGGCTACATTCGCAATTAGCTACCGCTATCAGCGAACTATTGGCGAACTATTCGGGGTCAGACCCCGATATTTCGGAGAACAGCGATGCACAGGTCTTGCTTTATCAAAGTGTGTGCAATTGGAATGATGACGACGGCCTTCACGTTGCTGTCGGACGGGAATGTACATGCAGGTGACGTCCTTTATTCCTTTTTGGGAGGAAGCGACGGCCTGGCGCCAACCTCCGGCCTGATTGCGGACAAAGAGGGCAACTTCTACAGCACAACCGACGCAGGCGGCAGCTCCGATCACGGCGCCGTCTTCAGGCTGGCGCCGAACGGCAAGGAAACGGTGCTGTATTCGTTCGCCGGCGGCAGCGACGGCGCATATCCCCAGGCCGGTCTTGCGCAAGACGGTCACGGCAATCTTTTCGGCACGACGAGCGAAGGCGGCGCCGACAATCTTGGCACCGTCTTCAAACTCGCGCCGGACGGCACGGAGACCGTCCTCCATTCCTTTGTCGGTGGCTACGATGGCTCCGGACCGCTGGCAGGCGTCATTCTCGACAGGAAAGGCAATCTCTACGGCACAACCCAATCGGGCGGTTCGACAGCCTGCCCCGGCACCTGCGGAGTGATCTTCGAGATTACGCGCGCAGGGAAGGAGCGGATTTTGTACAGGTTCACGGGTTCGCCCGACGGGGCCTATCCGCTTTCTTCCCTTCTGATGGACAAGGCCGGCAATTTGTACGCCACGACCCTGGGCGGTGGCGTACAATCGAATTTCTGCGGTGTCGGCTGCGGAACCGTGGTTGAACTATCGCCGACGGGCAAGGGTCACTGGTCGGAGACTGTAATTTATGCCTTCCAGGGTGATGGAAACGATACAACCAATCCCTGGGCCAATGTGATTGCCGACAGCGCCGGCAATCTCTACGGCACTGCCACACTCGGGGGCAATTACAACGATTGTCAGTCCGGGGGCTGCGGTGCGGTGTACCAATTGACGCCTGCCGGCGGCGGCGCGTGGACCGAAACCGTGCTGTACGCTTTCACGGGCGGAAAGGACGGCGACACACCCTATGCCGGCCTGGTACGCGACGCGGAAGGCAATCTTTACGGCACGACATTTTCCGGCTCGCGTTCGGCGAATTGCACCTTTTATGGCTGCGGCGCCGTCTTCCGGATCGCGCCCGATGGCACGGCAACCGTGCTTCATACGTTCAAGGGCGGCGCAAAGGATGCAGCGAACTCCTCCGCCAATCTTGTCATCGACGCCAAAGGCGACCTCTATGGAACGTCGCAGGCCGGCGGCAGCGGCCCTTGCAATGACGAGGGCCAACTCGGCTGCGGCACGGTATTCCGGCTCAAGAGATAGGCGATGTAAGATGCCAGCTCAAGTTCGGAGGAATAGCGGGACGGGAGCGACGACCCCTTGCACATTGGGTAGGGACGTGAGCACCAGTCATCCAATTAGGTACTTGGTTTCGCGGCCCTCACTGCATTACCGGCCACCGCCAGCGTTCTCGTTGGTCGAAAGAACTATCCCGGGCTTTTGAAGTGAGTCTATTCTCAACCGCGGTACTCCGCCCCGAAGCAGGATTCTCTGCAGCGCGTTACTTGGCGCATGAGAGCGGCACTGCTCGATAGCTTTGTCTATCGGACAACTTGAACGCACTGTTGCTGCCAAGGGGTTGAGGGCGGGCAATCCACTCGTCATCGCCCGGCACAGTTCAGGGGCATACCGCGTCCCCGCGTTCCCAACGCGCGTAAGCGTTCAAGCAATCCTTGCCTCGTGGAGACATCAATCGTCGCCGTCTCCAATTGATCATCGCTCCCGTTGATGCGATGGCTGCCAGTTACACCTTCCGGCTGGTTGAGTTCGGCGTGATGCGGATACAGCAGCATTAATCGGGAACAGTGATATAACCGGCCGTAGGCCATCATCTGGTACACGTCCGGTTGATTTACCCCTTGCTTTGGATCATCGATACGAGCGCTTAGCCGTTTCCACTTGGTGTCGACAATCAGCTCTACTGATGCACCGCGTTTCACCAGGATGTCGGGCTTGGTCATGAATCGCTGTGCTTTAGTGGAAACGTCTTCTAAGCAAAAGAGGCGGCCGCCCTGAACGTGAACAGTTAGGCCACTTCCGCATAAGGCGCGCTGCAGCATGCGCGCTACGTATTCTTCGAACAGCGTGTTCATTTCGAACAGGAGGGAGAATCCCAAACCAGCTCCGTCTGATGTCGTTTGAAAGCGGTTGCCAAGCAACAATCGGGCAAGGTTGATCAGTTCCCTCCAGCCGGCATTGGATCGATCGATAACAAGCTCGTGCCAGGGAAGCGCGGCAACAGGAACTGTGGCCACGTCAACGTACGTCAAGGCGATCTCACGCAAACCGCGCTGGTTTTCATCGGAGCAAGAAATCCGTGCGAGCCGCGAAATTGCAGCGTTCACTATCTGGTTGATGGCGATATTCCTGGACAGTTCGTCATAGCGACATGCTAGCTTCTGTGAATGGGCCGCCAAGGTTGTAAATTGCCTGGTCACCTCTAGTCGCCCACGCAGCACTGGTAAATCCGCCTCGCACTCAAGATATCGGCGAGGCATCCCTTGACGAACCAAATCGGCTAGTTTGCGAACAAACAAGCCGATTAATACTTCCAGCAAATTCTCCTGCTGCCAACCGAGATTGGTTACCAACCCGCTGTCGATGTTAATGTTGAGCGCGACCGCGAGCATGTGAACAAGCTGCTTACGGGTCCGGCCGACGATCCTTCTAGGGTCGCTCTCATCACAAAAGTCGATTTTTGGCAAAATCTCCAAGGCGCAGCCGTCTGCCGCAATCACGCCAACCACTTGTCTCGCACGAATTTCCCTTCGTCCGTGACTCAAGATTCGCTCACCTTCGTTCCCCCCGAGGGGAGATCGTCGCGTCACGGCCGCGATACGGTCCGCCGCCCATTCAGGGATACGTTTTTCGCCATCGCCGTAGCGGAGTGACTTCCACTCGAAGACGGTTCGGCGGATCACTGGAATTGGCTATAGCTGTTATCACCAAAGGGTGTTTTGACGATCCAGCGGTATCGCGGCTCGGCGCCGTCGTTAACATCGAAGCCAGCTGGCGGATCGAGCACGATGCGCTCAAGAAAATGCCCCTCGCCGCCAGCGTCCCCAAGTACAGCGGCAACCTTGGTCCAGTCCTCGTAAAAATATTCGGCCAGCAACGGGATGACCCTCTGTCGCATGACGCCGTCGACGTCTGAGGGGGATTTGCAATCCATGAAATAGGCATGCCCTACTTGATGCTCGCGGTCGAATAGATATTCGATCCGACTGTTGATCGTGGATAGGAGTTTCACTAAGTTGAAACCCGTAGCCGCGCTAGCTCCTGCCAATAACTCGGGAGCCGGCATCATTTCACGAAATTCGAAGCGACGGCGCAAAGCAGTGTCCAGCAGCGCGATCGACCTGTCGGCTGTGTTCATCGTGCCGATAACGTGGAGATTCGCGGGGACGCCGAACATTTCCTTAGAGTATGGCAACTTCAATTTTAGTTCATTGAGACCGCCCAGGCGCTTATCGGGTTCTAGCAAAGTGATTAGTTCTCCGAAAACCTTGGAAATGTTGGCGCGATTTATTTCGTCAATAATAAGGACAAATTGCTCTGGCGCCCCACCTGTGCTGGGTTGCTGACTCGCGATGTAACGCTCTAGAGCCGGTATGTTCAAATCGTCATGGGTAAGGAGATAGATGGACTTCATAGAGAAGCCACGCGCATAAATCTCGTCTACCGATACGCCAGCACGGTCATGCCAGAGCCATTGAACGGAGCGGCGATGGGAATACGTTCCACTTTCGTTCGGAACGTATTCATATCTCCCGGTGACCAAACCTATTGCGCGAAACAGGCTGTTGCCTTTGGAAACGATCACTAGATCGTTTGCTTGCATCCAGTTACGAAAGATAAAAGGGCATTGAACGCGACCGCTCATCGCTGTCGGTTCGGACTCCCCCACTTCAGTGCCGTGTTGCTGGCACGCTTCGATGATTGCCTCACGATTTTCGAAACGCGCATCTGACCAATCGATATCGTTAAATCCGAGCAGCGTGTAACCCCCACGGAGCGCTTCTTCAAACAAGTGCGCGTCGTCCGGATTGGCGGCTTCCCCAATAGACATCTTAAATACCTGTCGATCTTCAACCTTGAAATCCTCTGTACCCGGTCCTGTTGTCGTCTCCGCGCGGCGTGCGATTCTCCGAAACGTCCCCATCTCCCGCGACAGATGAAATCCAGGTGTGCCACCTTCACTTTGGACGGGACGAAGCCCCTCAACAAACTCCTCATAGCTGTAGGATTGATGGAAGGTCACCAACTCTATGCGGCCTGCCGCTGCAAGACGGGCGTATTCCGCCATTAATTCGGCCCGATTGTCCGATGCAGAGCCATTGCATAGCAGTACAGCCTCGCGCGCTGTCGCGTAGGTTTTTCCAGTTCCGGGGGGGCCATAGAGAATCAAATTGGTTGGCGGTGGCGCATGATTCATTGTGCCAAGATCCTTAGCTGCATTGGAAGGCGGCAAGCTTCGCATCAGTTCACGTTCGCGCGAATTGTGAGAGTCACGTAGATCAAACGTGAAGATCGTTGCAGAACTGACATCGGCTCCCTCGTGACTAGGAGCCGAAACGTTTGCCAGCAATTGAAATTTTGGTCCCCGGAGCGCCTGGCAGACGTTTGCCCAAGCTTCCGACAAAGACAACGCGTCGTGAACGTCTCTGACTTTCACCGATACAGACGCGTCCCGACGGCTGCGGGCCGGTTTGATATACTTATCCAACGCGTACTGTCGAATGCGGTCTGCGTCGCTCACGACGTTTCCGATTCTTTTGTCCGTTCCACGTAAATCGCCATCTAGCCTGTCTGCCCATGTTGGTCGAGTGACCGAAAAACTATTCTGGGTCAGAGCCCGTTATCCACCGGCTGCCCCGCGCGGTCACGTAGTGGCGCCACACATAGCCCCAGGGAATGACGATCGGCGTGAGGATCACGCCGGCCAGAATGGGCGTGAAGTCGTCGGCGAAAGTCGGCGGCTTTTGACCGCTCAGCCATTGCGGGAGGCCGTAGTCGAGAAACCAGATCGTCTTCCATGTAAATTCAAACATCAGGAGCGGAAGCATCTGCAGCGGGTATCGGAGGCCGAAAAAGGCGAGCAGCCAGATGGCGCCTAGCAGGCTCGGGATCACGCCACGCGCCGTGGGTTCGTGAGCAATCAGCGAGGGCACGATCGTCGCTCCAAGCCCCACGACGAGAAGCAGGTACATGGCGCGAAGAACGTAGAGCCGCACCAGGGACACTTCGCCGTCGGCACTGTTTGGGGGCAACGGGGCAACGGAAGCAGTCGAAACCATAACAGTTCTCCAGTCAGGCGGCGCGGCTGTCCGTCCCCGGCGCCTGGGCGATCCCATGCAGACAATCAGGTGTGGAGGGCGCCCGCAATCTGCGGGGCCGCCAACCGCTTGACTTTTCCTGAGTTGCGGGACTCCCCGTAGGAGCGCCAAAATTTCCGGAGCATCAGTCGCCGAATTGCCGAACCGTTGGCGCGTACGGCACGTCTGAAGAAACAACGCGAGACCCCTCCTCATGCTGAAGTTCAATCACATCGGCATTCCCACCGACGCGGCGTTCGAGGGGGAAATCGATCTGCCGCATCTGAAGGTCACGGTGAGCGACCACGCGAACAATCCGTTCGGGATTCAATGGCAGCGCTATTGGCCGGATACGGCCATTCCGGAGCTTGTGAGGCGTGTCGCCCATGTGGCGTTCGAGGTCGACGACCTCGATGCCGAACTCCGCGGCCGAAAAATCATCATCGCTCCAAACAGCCCCAGCAAGGGCGTTCGCGTGGCGTTCATCGAGGTGAATGGCGCCCCCGTGGAGCTGATGGAGGTCGACCACACGATTCGCCCCGATCTCTGAACGCAGTGCGGATCGCGACCCTGCCTGGAATGGCTTCATGCGGGAGCGCCAACGGAATGAAGGCGAAGCTCTTTACATCCACCGGTTGCAATTATACCGATATTCGCGCAAGTCGTTTTCCTTATAATTCCCTGAGAACCGTGATTTCGGTGCGCTTCTGTTCGGATTTCCTGCGATTTCGAGCCATCGGCGAAACACCTTTCCACTTCGCTGCAACCGCGAGCAGCCGTCCTCTTCGATCCTCCCTCCCCGGCATTCGAGACCGTTTGGGCCGAACTCGCGCGGCCGGGGGATCCCGGTCACTATAACCGTTCCGGACTATACATCAACCGACAATGCCAGCAACCGGGCCGCATGTCACGATCGCCGCATAAGGAACGGCGGCGCGTTAAAGCTGCGGAACAGGCAACCCGGTCTGCAGAGCCGCCGCCACCAGCGTGTTGCGCATCAGGCAGGCGCGCGTCATGGGGCCCACGCCGCCGGGGACCGGGGTGATCGCTCCGGCCACTTCGCGCGCCTTCTCGAAATCGACATCGCCCACCAGTTTCGTGCGTCCGTCGGCCAGAGCGAGCCTTGTGGTGCCGACATCGATCACGCAGGCGCCGGGCTTGATCCAGTCTCCCTTGACGAACTGCGCTTTGCCCAGCGCCGCCACCAGAATGTCGGCCCGCCGCGCCAGGCCGGGCAGATCCCGCGTCCGCGAATGGGCCATGGTGACGGTGGCGTTCGCGGCCTGCAGAAGCTGCGCCATGGGCTTGCCCACCAGAATCGAGCGGCCGATGACCAGCGCGTCCGCGCCCGCGATATCGCCCAGCACGTCGTGGATCAGCATCATGACGCCGAGCGGCGTGCAGGAAACAAGCTGCGCGCGCCCGCTGACGAGCAGTCCGGCAGACGTGGGCGTCAGCCCGTCCACGTCCTTGGCGGGATGGACCGCGTCGAGGATCGCATCCTGGCGAATCTGGGGCGGCAGGGGGAACTGGACGAGAATTCCGTGTACGGAGGGATCGCCGTTCAGCGCGCGAACCCGATCGAGAATTTCGGCTTCCCACGCATTGTGGGGAAGCCGGAATTCGAGCGCACGAAAGCCGCATTCGCGCGCGTCGTTGCCCTTGCTGCGGACATAGACGTCGCTTGCCGGATCGTCGCCCACCAGCACGACGGCGAGGCCCGGCACCAGTCCGCACTCCGCCTTCAGCCGCGCCGACTCCGCCGCAATTCGGGCGCGCAGGCCGGCGGCGAACGCTTTTCCGTCGATGATCCGCGCGCTCACATCGTTGCTCCGAATGGTTCGGCCGGTCAGCCGGCGCCGCCCCGTTTCCGCATCGCTTCCCGCGCTGGCGATTCCATTCGCTCGGAGGATGCCACTAAACGGCCATGCCGGCGTAGCCGTTCACCAGCATCCTGAGCGCCTGCAGCGCGATGATGACGATGAGGGGCGAGAGATCGAGGCCGCCCAGCGGCGGGATGATCCGCCGGATGCGACGGAAGACCGGCTCGGTGAGCGCGTCGAGCATGCGGATCACCGAGCGCGCCAGCGGATTGTAGGTGTTGAGCACCCCGAAGGCGACCAGCCAGCTCACCACCACGGCGGCGATCACGACGAAGATGTAGAGCTCCACCAGCGTGTTGAAGAGCCAGAGCAGCGTCACGATGAGGGGTGCAAGCATGAGGCGAACGGCCTCTCCCGGGAGGAGGAATCACGCGAACGGGCACTTGTAGAGGACGGGCGCGCAGGCTCGCAAGGCGAGGCGAAGCTGCTGCAGGCTTTGGCGCCCGTGCTTTTCGCAGAATTCCTGATGGCAAGCCCATTTTGGGCAGCGGTCCCGGGATCACACAGACGGCCCCTCGCGTGCTTTGGCGGCCTGTCCGAACGGCTTTGACCCGAAAGACTCCCGTCGGAGGGACGGCAGCATTGCAAAGGGCGTTACTCGAGCTGTGATCGGGGCGGGAGAAGGACATCTGGCAATTTTGCTGTCGTGGGTGGCCGGGATTCTGCTAGAACAGGGACGCCAAAAATGTCCAATCTGATCGGCCATTGGTAGCTCGATAAATTGTCTGTTCCGGCGGGCGTTTCTAACGGTCGTGGCGGTCACTTTGTGACTATGGAGTGAAGACTTGAGCAACGGATCGAATCTCACGCTCGGTTTCGAACATCTGGCCGTGAACAAGCTGGGCGGCTATATGTCGAACTACGATGGATATGGCGGCTTCAACTTCGAAGACATGCAGCTGATAACCAGGAAATGGATAAAGGATGGCTACCATCTCTGGGATGAGGGGTTTGGCAGCGTGCTTCACGGAAACGCGGAGACCTATACCACGGGATATCCGGGTCTTCCGTTTGGTTCCTATAGCTGGATGATACCCTCAACCGCGGGCGCAACGTTCAATTTGAAGAGCGGGATTTTCGCAATGGAAACGGGCAGTCCCGAAAACTTCGGGTTATTTTACGCTTATGGAACCGACGGAAGGCTCGAGGGGAAACTTTCCGTTCGTCTCACCAATGTGGCACGCAAGATCGATTTCGCCCATTATGGTGGCGAGTTCAACAACGTCGCAGCGCTGAGGGTGGAGGGATACAATTTCGCAGAGTATGTTCCGATTCTGATTATGGACAATATCAAGGTCCATTGGAACGCCGGGAGTGAGGCGCGCACTGTGCCGTTTCGGCCTTCGGTTTCCCGGGAACACATAAATCCGCATATCGCTCACGCGAATTTGTTTCAACCGGACTTGCCTCACGGCGGAAGCGTTCATTCCGGCCCGGACGACGCGTACTCCCATACCCATCACGAGCTGACGTCGCTTGATGCCGCGCTTGGTCGCTACGACCCGCATGGCGGCCTCACTGCGCTGTTCCTTCTGCCCCATGGCGAGCATTTATGGTTGTAGGGTTCGGGCATGTCGGCGTCAGGCCGAGCAATCCACAAATCTCACGTCCAAGCCCCGCTCGCATCCTGCGCCACCCGGTGGCATATTGCGAGCATGACCAGGATAGGCAGCCGGTTTAAAGCCCTTCGCGACTTTCACGACGAGGCCCACCGCAAGATTGGAGGGGTCGCGAAACTCGCGATGGCGTCTCTCGTGCGTGGAGCGAAGCGGCTGGCAAGACGGAAGAAACCTCCGCCACATTGATGGCGATCTGTTTCATGCGCTACGATGTCGTGCGAATTCGCAAGACCTGAAAACCGCCCCTGCGACGGCCAATGACACATCGCGACTACATGAGGGAGGCATTGTTGGCGGCTGCCGAGAGCCCGCACGCTGCAGATTGCCTCACTCACGGGTATCATGTTCCTACAGATGGACTTTGTAACTGCCATGTAGGGAAAGCGCGCTTCGCCCTGGAATTGGCGGCGCTGTCGTTTGCCGAACAAGCGCAGATGGTTGCAGCAGAATTGTCTGCCGGAGAAAAAATTGGCCCTCTCGACGGTTACGATGCGGCCTATGGGTGCGCTCTTGTCAAACGGGCGAAGGCAAAAGGGGTCAAGCTGGATTGAGCCATGCTGGCTCAAACTGATGCACTACCCAAAATGTCCCAGCCTTGACAGTGTCGGAGGCCGAACCATAGATACCGCGCCCGCGCTGGCCATCATGGCCCAAGCCCGCGCTGGGGCTGTAGCTCAGTTGGGAGAGCGCCTCGTTCGCAATGAGGAGGCCAGCGGTTCGATTCCGCTCAGCTCCACCAATCTTCGCGGCGAAGCCGGGAAGATTGTCCGCCGAAGCCTTGGCGGCGGCGGACAGCAACACCTCGCGGCGCTTCGATTGGAAAGCCAACCTGTACTCCAAGGCAGCGGAGGCTGCCGCGCCGGAGCCCGACAGGGCGAATCTCAGCACGGGAATTGCCCGTAGTGCCTGGATTTTTTCACCTCCACCTTGCGGGGAGGTCGAAATTTAAGAGCGCCCTTCGCGCGAGTAAATTTCGGGCGGGGGTCTGGGCGGCGGCACCGCGCCCCCACCCGAAAAACGCTTGCGCCGCAGCCCGTGTCGAGTTTTCGCGCGCGAACGCGTATTTCAACCTCCCCGCAAGCGGGAGGTGATGATACTTAAGCTGCGGAGACGTGAAGATCCCCTGGCACGCCTGGGGGAACAAAGAAGAACTTACATCGCCGAGATTCCGCCATCGACTTTCAGTTCGGCGCCGGTGACGAATTTGGATTCGTCGGAGGCGAGATAAAGAACGGCGTAGGCGATGTCGTCGGGCTCGCCGATATGGCCGAGGGGCACCTGCCGGCCGAGCTTGGCGTAGGCTTCGTCGCGGCCCAGCCGCGCGACAAGCCCGTCCAGGATCGGCGTCGCAATGAACACCGGATGCACCGAGTTCGAGCGGATGCCGTAACCGTGCTTCGCGCAATGCAGCGCCACGGATTTGGAGAGATGGCGCACGGCCGCCTTTGCCGAATTGTAGGCGGCCATGTTGTGGCCGGCGATGATTCCCGAGATCGACGAGATGTTGACGATGGAGCCGCCCAGCCCCGTCGTCTTCACGGTCTTCGCCATGAGGGGAATGGCATGCTTGCAGCCGAGAAACACGCCGTCGAGATCGATGGCATGCACGTGCCGCCACTCTTCGAGCGTGATCGTCTCGAGATCCTTCGTCAGGCCGATGCCGGCATTGTTGACGAGCACGTGAAGGCCGCCCAACTGCCACTCCGTTTCGGCAACCGCACTCTGCCAGTCTTCCTCGCGCGTGACATCGTGGGCAATCGCGATTGCACAGCCCTGCTGCTGCGCGTTGAGCGAGCGCGCCACTCTCTCTGCGCCGTCCGCATTGATGTCGGTGATGGCGACGCGCGCGCCTTCGCGCACCAGCGTCCGCGCCGCGGCCTCGCCCAGCCCCTGCGCCGCGCCGGTGATGAGCGCAACCTTTCCTTCGACGCGTCCGGGCATGTCGTCTTCTTCGGTTACTCCGCCGCCAGGGCCGCCGGGGTGACGCCCGGCTTTCCGCCGTTCAGCTGGAGAAGATATTTTATGCCTTCCTCCGCAATCTCGTCGCCGACCATCCGGTCGCCTTCGGCATAGAGTTCCGCCATGTCGATATAGGCCGCATAAAGGCCGCGTGTGCGATCGGTGATGATGCCGGCCTTGAGCAGCGTCTTGACCAGCACGCGGAAGATGTTGGAGGCGTCCTGGAGCTCCTCGCGAATCAACGCGTCGGTCATTCCTTCCATGAACGCGCCCTGGCACCAGACGGGATCGAGGCCCACCGCTTCGTAGATCCAGGGCTTCTGGTCGGGGCTGCCGAGATTGAAGAGCAGGATCTGAAACACCTGCGCCGCCCAGTCCTCGATCATCTCGTGCTCGGCCGGCGAAATGTAGGGAATGGTGCGCTCCGCCCAGATCTTTCCAAATTTGTGATGGAACGCTTCGTCGGTCATCACGAGCTGGCACACGCGGCGCATCAGGGGATCGCGCGCTTCCCGGAAAAACATCGCGAAAGCCCCCATCGCAAGGCCTTCCACCAGCATCTGCATGCCCACGAGCTTCTTCCAGACGAGCGGCGAGGCGACCAGTTCCTCGAGCAGATTGCCGAGCGAGGGCCCGACGCGAACGGGCTTGCCCCAGCGCGACTGGATGTAACGCGCGAACGCCGTGACGTGGCGGGCCTCTTCGCGCGTCTGGTTCGCGGCGTATTCCTGCGCGCCCGGGTCGCGCAGGATGTGACAAAGAGAGGCCGAGAGCGACAGCGCGCCCTGCTCGCCATGGAGGATCGAGGAGAACGACCACCACACGTCGAGATTGACCAGCCTGATTTTCTGACGTTCGTCGAGCCTCTCGCCGATCGCCGTTTTGAGATCGGTGTTCGCCGCGGGGTTGATGAGATATTCGTTTTCCACGTCGAAGGCTTGCGAGAAGTCGATATATTTGGGATCGAGCGGGTCCCAGAAATGGTCGTGCGTCGCCGAGATGATGCGGTCGAAGGCGCCCGTGCGGCGCCCATAGCGCTCCGCATCGAGCATGGCCGGGAAGTCGGTGGGATCGACGGCATTGTAGGCCGGATCCTTCGTGATGTTCTCCATGCCCGTCCCTCGCGTGAAGCCTCATGTCTTCGAGCAAAATGGTATTCCCGCCGGGGAACCCGGGCAAGGAAGTTGACGCGGCAGTCACCGGGCGGCGATCCTCGCAGCGTCGACTGAATGCCGGCGTCGGATTTGCCCGTATTTCTCATCATGACCATTGCGCTCGGGACCTGCGGCGCGACGCTGGCCGGGGGCGCGCTCGCCCTGCGCCTGCGGGATCGCCTGCATCTCGTGCTGGGCTTCAGCGCGGGCGCGGTGATCGCGGTGGCGTTTTTCGACCTCTTGCCGGAAGCCATCCGGATCGGCGGCACCGCGCCCGGAGCGCAATCCGTGCTGTCCGTCGCTGCCCTGGGCTTTTTCGGTTATGCCACGCTGGACCGGCTGATCCTCCTGCACACCCATCACGACCCCCAAGCCCTGGTCCGGCGCCAGTGGGCGGGCGCGGCGAGCCTTTCGGCGCACAGCCTGATGGACGGTTTTGCGATCGGCATCGCCTTTCGCGCGTCCCCGGGCATCGGGATCGTCGTGGCGGCGGCGGTGCTCGCGCATGATTGTTCCGACGGGATGAACACCGTCAATCTTGTGCTGAAGAATGGCGGCAGCGGACGCCAGGCGCTGCGATGGCTCATGACCGATGCGATCGCGCCCGTGCTCGGCGCGGCCGCAAGTCTCACCCTGTCGTTGCCTCCTGGCGCGATGGCGCCGCTGCTGGGCCTGTTTGCCGGATTTTTTCTCTACATCGGCGCCAGCGATCTCCTGCCGGAAAGCTTTCACGCCCACCCGAAGGCCTTTACGACCGTGATGACTCTTCTGGGCGCCGCGCTGATCTATGCCGTGGTGCGCATCGCAGGCTAGAACGAACTCCGCCCGGATCGACGAACCTTCCCCACGCCGATTCCCACCGGTTCTTTCCTCAGTGCGGTTGCCGGAATGCGCGCGCGCCCCGCAACACCTCGATTGCCGATCGCGACACCCCGGGCTATAGCAGATGTCCGCGAATGCACCCGTAGCTCAGCTGGATAGAGTGCTGCCCTCCGAAGGCAGAGGTCACAGGTTCGAATCCTGTCGGGTGCGCGGGCGGCTTATTATTCCGGAACAAGGGAATCTCATGAAAACGAATCTGTTGCTGGCCACAACGGCGGTCATCGCCCTGACGGGAGTGAGCGCAATGGCGGCGCCCCCGATGGTCAGCCCCGTCCGCCAATCCCCTGGCGAGCAGGTGCTGTACACTCAGAACGACAACCCCAGCTATGCTTATGTCAACTCGCAGAACGACACGGGCGGGGAGACCTCGAATAACGATCAGGGCGCTGACGACTTCATAGTTCCGTCCGGCAAAACTTGGAAAATTACCGAAGTGGACGTGACCGGCTGCTGCGCGTACACGACCTCGATCACGGAAAACGTCTATTTCTACAAGGATAAGAATGGCGTGCCGGGCAAGCTGGTCAGGCATGGATCGTTCTTGAACCTCTCTGGCACGGGAAGTCCCAGCTTTGCCATCAGCCTCGGAACGGGCGTCAGGCTGAAGGCCGGGCACTACTGGGTCTCCGTTGTCGCCAACTGCGACTACGAAACCGGCTGCGGCTGGGGCTGGGGAGAGA
>Ga0182024_10012191_pt1 | contig 17051 bp, 18 predicted proteins | sample P32metaG_FD_120480 | JGI IMG/M metagenome (GOLD analysis project Ga0182024, IMG submission 120480) | Permafrost microbial communities from Stordalen Mire, Sweden - P3-2 metaG (Illumina Assembly) | ecosystem: Environmental > Terrestrial > Soil > Wetlands > Permafrost | place: Sweden: Stordalen...
CAATGGGCTTGTAAATGGCTTTAAATAAAGCGGAAAAAATTGAGGAGCTAGCTTGTAAGCGGCAGGTCACCGGTCCGATTCCGGTCGCCAGCTCCATTTTTTAAAAATATGTTCCCAGCATGTTTTAAAAGCCTTTGCCTGTAAGGATTTTAGTGATCTTACAGGCAAAGGCTTACTTTTTTGAAATGATCATCAAAGATCATCAGTGCTCCTAAAAATTCATAAAAAATCAAAACATAAGACTCCTATAAGACACCGAAGATTTATTCATATTCCGATGGATATGACCTTGTCAACTTTAGTGACAGGAGTTAAAAGTAACAGGGTTTTAGTATTCCAAATGCAACCCTGGAAACCACGCCATGAATTTCGGAAACTTTTTTAAAGCGATTGAGAAACACACTCCCCCAATATTGGTCGGTTTAGGGGTCTATTCAGGCTTTAAATTCACGCTTGAGGCCTTTGGGGTTATTGGTCTTTCTTTGACACCTTTTGACACTTTTGCGGCCCTTTCCGTGGGTTTTCTCTACATGTTTGAGAAGCATGTCAGTATTGACCATCTTTTAGCTTTTGCCCCCGCCGTTATAGCTCTTTCCTTTTGCCATGACTTTTTTGGACTATTCCTGGGAAATGATGGATTTACCGGAGATGTGGTAATGGGGCTTTCCGTACTGATCGGCTTTTGTATTTACTTCATTCACTTCTTCATGCGCAAAACTATGGAACACCAAGGGGAATCACCTGTAACCGAAGGAGGGAAATTTTCCCTCTATTTGGACGCGGAGAACAAATATTTCATACCAGACGAATTACTCAAATATCACACGGAGGTTATTGGATCTTCAGGGATGGGGAAAACCAATATCTTCAACTACATGATCGAGCAGGGAATTAAGTACGGAATTGGAATGTTCGTGTTCGATGCAAAATCCAATTACAACAAAACTATTCCATACTACGCTTCCAAACACGGGCGACTTACTGATTTAAAATATTTCGATCTTGCTGATGTAAAACGGAGCCAAACCTATAACCCTGATTTCAAGGACAAACCGGATGAAGTTTTTAACGGTCTCATGAAGTCGATTTTTTATGGCCCAGTAACCCAGGAATTTTATCGTGATCAGGCTAGTGATGTTTTGAGCAACCTGACCAACCTTCTTTTTTTGGAGGTCAAGCACGTTACAAGGATGGACTATCAAAACCTTATATCCAACGAAATCAGGTCTTTTGCGACGATCAAAGCTTTGGCAAAAAGACACGAAGAAACGGTTTCGGGAAAATACTTCCTGGAAAAATGGGTCCAAATGTCCGAGAAGGATAGGGAGCTCAACCTTTCGGGACTCACCAGCAAACTTTCAAGGTTCACCAGTCGGGAATGGTCCCCTCTCATCAATACCTTAAACCCAGATATCAAAATGAAGGACGTGGTTGAGAAAGAACAAATATTCCTATTTGGAACATCTTCCCTGGTGAACCAAGAAGATTCCAAACCGGTCATTATTTCGGCTCTTATTGATCTCGCGGGGGTTATAGGGCGGAGGCTAATCGAAAAACCCGAAAGGCCCTTTTTTGTCTTTTTGGACGAGTTCTACACCGCCGCTTATCCGGGCCTCAATGATCTTATTTCTTTAGGACGGGAAGCCAATGTTTGCTTCTTCCTTGCCCACCACAGCCTGGGCCAGTTGGGGGCGGTCAGCCAAGAATTCAAGGACGATATTCTTACTAACACCAACCACAAAATCGTCATGAATATCACGGAGAAAGATACTGTCGATTTCTTTGCCTCGATATTCGGGACCAAAGTCACCAAGAAGGATGTTTATTCCTATGACACCCGTATTTCTCAACCTAAAGGAAGGACTGAGAAACAAGATGAGGAGTTCATCATTCATCCCAATTATTTAAGGGGTATGAAACGCGGCGAAGCGGTCTGTCGTATCGTTTATGTTTCTGGCCCCAAGGTATTCAAAATGAAATTAAAAGAAGTCAAACCGCCGCCTAGGGGATTTGATTATGTGGGTTGTGTCCCGATTCGAAATAACCAGTTGAAAACAAATGATTCGAACAAAATTGAAGTTCCGGATTCCGTGACGCCATGCAAAACAACCCCTCAAAAAAAAGATGCAAAAGCCCCGGCCAAAAGTAAGCCTGTGGAGGTTTATCAACCCGACACGGATTTTATATCCAATGGGGAAAATTATAAAAAGACAAAGAAAGGAGAAGCGCATTGAAGGAAATGATGGAAATAACGGATTTGGAAACCGAACATCTGGTCTGGATTCATTCCAATAAATTCACGACTCCCGAATTGTTCCACAAGAAATTCATGCCAAATCAGAGTTCCAGAAACGCCTACAAAATCCTGAAAAAATACGTAAACCCCGAAAGAGAACTTTTACATGTTCTGAAAACACCGGTGGGGAACAGCAATCTTTTCTACTTAACGGCAGGGGCGTTGAGAAGTTTGGATGAAAACAACAAGATTTTGGTTAGGAGTAATAAATACCCGGTCAAAATCAACAACCACGAGAAAGAACACGACCTAATGGTGCAGACAGCTCGAATCAGATTCGAGTCATTCGAGGAACTGAAGGATATCTTTTGGGTTTCAGACTTTGAGATGAGATCAGGAATCACACCTTCCATTAAAGCTGAATACCTGGAAGGGAAGTTGAATAAGGAGAGGTGGCGTTCCAATGGGGCTAACCCCAATCCGAAAGGAAGAAGAACCCCGGATGGGTATTTTGAAGCTGATATTGAAGATCGAAGAATTTCTTTTGCTTTTGAGCTTGAGAACCACCACTACAACGATGTGATCCTTCAAAGAATGACGGATAATTTACGAGGAGGTTTCCCCCGTACCCTCAAGTTAATTGTATCCGCAACTCCAGGAAATGCTGTTCGGATGATCCGATCTCTTCAATCAAGGATAAAACCTGAGGAACAAAAACAATGGTTTGTTTCGGATTTTGAGAGGGTGACTACCAAGCCTTTCAAAGAATGTTGGCACCAATTGAATCATCCATTGGAGGATTAGTGAAATTTAAGGAAAAATGACCACTTGAAAAAGTGTCAACCATAGATGACAATAGATAGGAGAGGTAATTGGAAACAAAGCCTTTTGAATTAAAAGATTATGAAACTCCTGATGGCCGATGCCCTTACCAGGAATGGTATTCAGAGTTGGTCAAAAAGGACTTAAGGTCGGCAGTTGCTTTGGAAAAAAGGATTAGGCGGTTGGAGCAAGGTCTGCTGGGAGACTACAAAGAAATCGAAGAGGGGATTCTTGAACTGAGAATCCATTTAGGTCAGGGGTTTCGACTCTATGTCAGAAAAATTGGCAAGACCATGATGCTTTTACTTGTTGGTGGGGAAAAGGGCAACCAAGAGCAGGACATCCGTAATGCCTTTAAATACTGGTATGAATTTAAAAGCCGAAATAAAGGAGTAAAGTGATGAAAGGATTAAGGGATCATAAATCCGCAATCGTTGAGCGGTTAAAAAACGATGAACGTTTTAGAAAAGCGTATTTGAGCGAAGCGCTAAATGAAGATGAACCAGCTGTTGTTCTATCCATGCTCCGCGACATTGTGGATGCGACCAGGGGATTTACAAAACTAGCAAAAGAAACAGGTTTGGCCAGGCAAAGTCTTTACAAGGTCTTGTCAGATAAAGGGAATCCGGAATTTGGTAGTGTTTGGAAGATTGTCCGCATATTGCGGAAAAAGAATCAAACTTTGGTTTACGCTCGATAAACGTCCATTTCTCCACGTTAAATCCAATAAGTTCAAATTTAAGTAATTTCCCAGGATATTGTTAACCGGGTTAAAATTGTTTAGTTATACGGTATTTAGGTGTCCACGACGGGGACCCGCCATGGACAATAAAAAGCACGTTTAAACTTAGAAAGCTCGCCATGCTTCGGACGAAGCTTGAGGTGACTAAGTGTTTTTTAAATTATGATGTTTAGGGTGTAGTTTTAATTAATCGAAACATTTTTTGAGTAATTTTCAAAAGAGATCTTCCGGATTCAGAATCATAATATTCAACGTTGTTTGTTTTGATGTTTAAAAATGACACTCTTTTTCCGCCATCGGAAAATCCGTTGAACTTGTAGAAACCTGCAATCTCCCAAATCTTTTTCCCTTTATTCGAAATGACGGAAAAATTTCCCAACTCTGAATGGCGAGATGGGCACCACAGAACGATTAATTTTCCATTATCCGAAACGGACTTGGGGACGCCTGGAACCACCGTATGAAAATGGCTCACGAAATGCCGGTCAACGTCCCGAATGAATAGTTTTTTTCCGCTCGATACATCCACCTCTTCGTTCAACCCCGCATAAACAGCAAATCGGCCATTGTCGGAAGATGCTAAATCCTGCCCCGGAAAATCTAGTATTCTCTTTCCGTCTTTTTCATAGATTTCGATTCTTTTTTCGGCATCTTTTTTGAATAGAAAAAAGGAACGTCCCGTTGTCCTGGAAACACTTCCCGATTCACATTCGTAACAACAATCAACCTCAAATTCCCCGGTTACCGTTTTTCCTTTTAGGAAATGAACGGTTATTACGTTTTCGCCCATCTGGGTTGTCGATGTCATCTGATAGGTATATGGGTCGATGGATGTCAGGGGCTGGGAGGGTGTTGGGGATAGGGCGACAGCGTTTGTTTGTCCTATTAAAGGCATGGGTGAGAAGAGAAAAAGAACCATTAATCCGATGGAAACGAACCCTATCAAATGTTTTCTCCTCAAATTCATTCCAAATCAAGCTGAAATTAAGCTTTGGCCACAATTGTCCAAATCGTCTTCCGGGTGTTGCCGGTTAATTGTCACTCATTATAGAGGCCATACTTTTTTCACCACAAACCCGTTTTTTTCACGGGCGTTGACATTATTCGTCAACCTTCTCAATAATGAACGCCATCAAGGGGTTCGCGCGAGCATGAATTTTTTCAGAAAATATCTTCTCAGTTTTTCCGTCATCGCCCTGCTGTCTTTTTTTACCATTTCGTCGGCGGAAGATTTCCATCACCACGATAATTTGGAAAGCCAGGACAATTGCGCCTTTTGCAGTTTTATCCTCACCGCCGCGCAGGTGCCTTCCACACCAGTACCACCGCTATTGTTTCCCATCTTTCTGGTTTTTTCTCTGTTTGTGTTTCAGGTTTTTTTCACTTCGTTTCGCTCGGTTTCGCCTCGCGGCAGGTCCCCTCCAGCTCTTCTGTAATTGAAAATCCAAGTCTAAGACAAAGTTCAACAAAAGTACGCTATTAGATCGTCTTGATTTAGCTAAGACGTTCGTTCTTCAGCGCTTGATGTTTACAAAACATTTTTACTTGTTTTAACGTTTCCGGATTTTCCCACCCATTTTTAACCCATAGAAACATTTATTGATTCTTTAAAAACGAGGAAATTATGAAAATTTTAGAAATTAAAAACTTAAAAAAATCCTATCAATCGCCTGAGGGTGTTTCTCAAGTGATCGTGGATATTGCCTCTTTTTCGTTGAACGAAAAAGAACAGGTCGCCCTGGCGGGCGAAAGTGGATCAGGAAAAACCACATTCTTAAACATGATTGCGGGCATTTTAAGCCCTGATCATGGACGGATTATCTTAAACGGCCAAGATATCTCCAAAATTTCCGGCGTTCAGCGAGATCTTTTGAGAGCCGAAAGTCTGGGGTACATTTTTCAGACTTTTAATTTATTGCAAGGTTACACCGCGCTGGAAAATGTCAAACTCGGCATGATGTTTGGCCGAGGCGTGAATACCCAATATGCCATGGAACTTTTAAAGAGGGTGGGTTTAGGGGAAAGATTCAACTATCTTCCCCGTCAAATGTCGGTCGGACAGCAGCAGCGGGTCGCGGTAGCGAGAGCCCTGGCTAATCATCCCAAATTGGTAATCGCGGATGAACCGACTGGTCATTTGGACCACCGTAGGGCCATGGAGTCGCTGGCATTGATCAGGCAGATATGTAAGGAGCAGGGCGCAGCCCTGCTTTTGGTCAGTCATGACCGAGAGGTGCTGGCGCAATTCGACAAAGTGGAAGATTTAAACAAGATCAATCAGGCCGTCGGTACGGTTGGGACGAAAGGGGTTTCTTAATGAACCTTTTTCAAAAATTTGAAAATTTATTTTTTTTAGTCAGACGGAGTTTGAAACAGCACGCTCTTTCTACTTTAATCACGGTTTTCTCTGTCGCTTTAGCCACGGGCTTAACCATGGCGGTCTTTTCGATCCAGAACCAAACCCGTAGCGCTTTCACGGGAGGGTCGACCGGTTTTGACGCGGTGTTGGGCGCGCGGGGAAGCCAACTTCAATTGGTGCTGAACGCGGTTTTCCAACTGGAAACCTCGCCAGGGAATATCCCCTGGTCACTTTATGAGGCGGTCAAAAGCGACTCCCGGGTGCAATTGGCTATTCCCTATGCCGTGGGGGACAATTATTTCGGGTATCGAATTGTGGGTACCATCCCGGAAATTTTCACCCAGTTTGAGTATCAGCCCAAACGCCATTTGACTGTTCAGGACGGGGGCAAAATCTTTGATCCGGCCCAGCGGGAAGCGGTCATCGGAAGTTTTGTGTCCCAAAAAACAGGTCTTGTGGTGGGTTCGACTTTTAAACCTTATCACGGTTTGTTTTTTGACCCGACGATGCAGCATGAGGAAGTTTTTACGGTGGTCGGGGTTTTGAAAACCACCAACACGCCTTCGGACAGAGTCATCTGGATTCCCATCAATGACGTTTACCGCATGAAGGGCCATGTGCTGAGGGGAACAGGCAAGGAATATACGGCGAAAGAAGGCGTGGAAATTCCCGACGCCAATAAAGAAGTCAGCGCCGTCATGCTGAAATTCTACAGCCCGCAAGCCGGTTTCATGCTGGATCAAACCATCAACCGGCAGGGAAAGATCGCCACCCTGGCGTGGCCGATCGGCAAGGTCATGGCCGAACTGTTCGACAAGATGGGCTGGGTCTCCAAGATTTTGACCCTGGTCGCCTATCTGGTCATGGTTGTGGCCGCCGGTTCCATTCTCTCCAGCCTTTACAACACCATGCAGGAACGCCAGAGAGAATTCGCCATTCTGCGGGCTTTGGGCGCCAAGCGATCCACGGTTTTCTCGGCCATCCTACTGGAATCTACCATGATTGCGGCATTGGGATCTCTGGTGGGATACGGGGTTTATCTGGTCATTTTTGCCGCCACCGCCGTGATTGTGCGACAGCAAACCGGCGTGGCCTTGGATGTTTTTCAATTACACGTCGCCCTGATCGCCGTTCCTATCGCCATGACGGTTTTAGGGACTCTTTCCGGAATTATTCCCGCCCTCAAGGCATACGCAACCGATGTGGTCCGCAATTTGGATCCGTTATCTTAAAAAGGAAAAAAGAAATGAAAAAAAATTTATTGTCCGTTGTGGCTGCTTTCGCGATTTTGGTTTTAACCTTTTCAACTGTTATGGCGCATGAGCACCACCCGCCCCACAAGGGAACTTTAGTGGTGCTGGGTGAGGAGTTTTCCCATGTGGAATTGCTGTTGGACAGCGACACGGGTCAATTAACCGCTTTTGTTTTGGACGGCGAGGCTGAAAATCCGGTCCGGGTTTCACAGTCGTCCCTCGTTATTAAATTAAAAGACCAGGGACAACTGGTGGCTCTTCGCCTTAAACCCATCGCCAACGCCCTCACGGGGGAAACGGTGGGGGACACTTCGGAATATCAGGGAACTTTTTCCAAATTAAAGGGTTTGAGTCATTTTGAGGGTTATATCGCCTCTATCAAATCCAGGGGCGAATCCTTTAAAAACGTCCGGTTTTTATACCCCAAAGGGAATGAAGGCGTGAAATGGCCGGATGAGAAAGGCGCGGGTAATGTTTCGAAATAAGTATAATTTTTCAAAGTGGTTTGTGTTCCTGGCGATTGGAACCCTCCCATTTCTGAATTTGGCCTTCGGACAATCCTCCGCTCCTTCAAGCGGAGGATTTGTTAATGGAAACACTCAATATTACAACGCAGATGCCAGCGCCGCGAAAGCGGCGCCCATTACTGTTTACCCAAAACTCAGTCTCTATTCGCTTGTCACTTGGGGCACGCTTTCGAATTTTCCCTGCGGCGCGCCTTCGATTGACGATGAAATTGACCCAACGCTTTGGATGAAAAAGAAAAAACCGCCGGTTCCGGATTTTATTAAAGCGCTGAATAACTCACTGGTCGCGGTCGCGGGTTTCATGATCCCGTTAGACACCGATGAAAAAGGTGAGAAAGCTACCAGCTTCATTTTGGCCCGCAGTCAGTCAACCTGCTGCTATGGCATTACTCCCAAAATGAACGAGTGGATTTATGTCCAGATGAAAAAAGATGTGACCGCTGAAATCTTAATGGATAGCCCCATCACCGTTTTTGGAACTATAGAAGTCGGCGAAAAGAACGACCGAAATAGCGGCTGGAGTCTTTACCGGATGACGGGAGATAAGGCAGAACTGCCGAGGCATTCGTTTTGGTAAACCAAAAGAAAGTAAGAAAAAAATGATTAGAAATAAGTTTAATTTTTTAAAGTGGTTTGTGTTCCGTGCGGTTTTGCTCATTTTGTTCTTGGGGCTAACCTTCGGTCAAACGGATATGGTCGGCGCGGGCGAATCCGCGCCTGTCACGGTGTACAAGAAAGTCGATCAGTATTCACTGATTACCTGGAACACCCTTTCTCATTTTGACTGCGGTGATCCAGATGAGTATGACGAGGACGGCAGATTGATACCTCAGAAGAAAAAAGCTAAATGTGCCGTCCCCGGTTTTATTACTGCGCTCAACGGCGCTCCCGTGGCGGTGGTGGGTTTTATGCTTCCGATGGATATGGATGACAAGGGGGACAAAACCACTGGTTTTATTATCTGTCGTACCCAGTCGGCTTGCTGCTACGGCATCATGCCAAGATTAAACGAATGGATTTACGTCAAAATGGCGAAAGGAAAAGCCACCGACGTCTATATGGACATACCAGTTACCGCTTTTGGAACCTTGTCGGCAGGAGAAGTCAACGACAAGGAAAACGGTGATAGTTTTTACCGGATGACGGGCGATAAAGTCGGTTACCCCAAAGAGATTTGGTAACCGGAAATGAAGAAACAGGAAAAAACCGTTTCTGCGAGGAATAAAAAACAAACTCCGCCGCTGAAACACCAGTCCCGCGATTGGAAATTTTGGTGCATGGTGGTGTTAACTGCTTTTTGGTGCGGACTTTTTGGCGTAGCGATTGTCAATAACGCCAAAAAGACGTCGATGTCCCAATGGTGGGCCGACCAAATCAAGGTGGAAGATAAAACTTTGCCGCCGACCGTATTACGTCCGCAGACAAAAAAGAACAATTCCACCATGCACTACACTAAAGACGGAGACTATTATCAGTTGAATTTCGATATCCTCAGTTCTTTTCCCGCAAGCAAATCTATTCTGGATAAATCGGCCATTCAAACCAAATCTATTGCCGCTCCTATTCCTGCCGCAATTCAGGCATTGAGCGGAGAAAAAATATCGGTGGCAGGTTTCATGATCCCCATGGTCACGGATAAGGATCAAGCCAGTTCATTCATACTGGCCCAGACTCGAGGAAGCTGTTGTTATGGTCTGGTACCCAAGTTAAACCAATGGATTTACGTGCAGATGAATCAGGGAAGAACTGCAGAAATAAGCATGGACATCCCGGTTACGGTTTTTGGAACATTGACGGTCAGTCATTGTTCCAAAAAACAGAGTGAGGATTGGTGTCTTTACCGTATGGCGGGTGATGAGGCGAAGCTTTCGAAGCAAACTTGGTTTTGATTTTATAACTATTTCTAGTTTTTTAAAATAATTTAAGTTTTGGAAAGGTCGAAACTTTATGGATTCTCTCTGGTTATTCACGATGGTCAGTGTGGTTTTGGTTAGTCTGCTTTCGCTGATCGGGATATTGGTTATTTGGCTCAACCCTGAACAATTGAAAAAACTTTTGCTCCCTTTAGTGAGTTTGGCGGTGGGCGGCCTTTTTGGCGACGCTTTTCTTCATTTAATTCCCGAATCATTTCAAAATTCTAAAAACTATAATCACACCGCGCTTCTCATCCTTTTGGGTTTGTTTTTATTCCTTCTGCTGGAAAAAAGCATGCATTATTACCACCATCAGGAACATGAGGAAGTTGAGATACATCCTTTTGGTTATTTAAGCCTCATGGCCAGCGGCCTTCATAATTTTATCGACGGCCTCCTCATCGGGGCTTCGTATCTGGCAGGTATTCCCATTGGCATCGCCACCACTTTGGCGGTTGTCCTTCACGAAGTCCCCCACGAACTGGGGGACTTCAGCATCCTGATCCATGCCGGTTTCAAACCCACCAAAGCCCTTTGGTTTAACTTTCTGTCTGCCGCCTTGTCTATCGGCGGTGCTGTTCTGGCGCTGAGCCTATCCAGCACGCCGGATGAGGTTACAAGGATTGTTCTGCCCATAACGGCGGGGGGCTTTATTTATATTGCCGGGTCGGACCTTATTCCCGAGCTTCATAAAGAATCCAAACGCCCGGCGATTCTGATGCAACTGTTTTCCATGTTCGCCGGGGCGGGCCTTATGTTGTTAGTGAAATTACTCGAATAAGCGGATTGAATAGCGCTTATTTAAAAATCGGGGAATTCAATTTAGCCCCTTTCGGCGGCTAAACCGCGACCAGGAAATCGTCTAAGCATTAAATCGGTTAAGGAGTCGTTTATGGAACGCCGCAAGGAAGAAAAGCTTTTTGGAGCCACTTATTCCAACCGCCAATTGTTCGGCGGTTTTTGGAAACTGGCGAAACCTTTTTGGTTCTCGGAGGAGCGCTGGCCCGCTTTGGGCATGCTGACTCTGGTGGTGGTCCTGACCCTGTTCTCGGTTTTTCTCACGGTTCAGTTCAATCTCCTGTTCCAAACTATTTGGGATGATCTGCAAAAATTCGACTTGCCGGGTTTTTGGACCCAGATGCTAAAATTCTGCGTGTTGGCCTTCTTTTGGGTCACCTCCGGGGTCTTTAATCAGTTTTTTACGATGCAGCTTCAGAACCGCTGGCGCCGCTGGATGACCCGGCGGTTTCTGGAACACTGGCTGTCCGAGAAGAGCCATTATCTCTGGCAGCTCACGGATAAAAAGACGGATAACCCGGACCAGCGTATCGCCGAAGACGTGCGTGATTTTGTAAGCAACAGCCTGAACTTGACCTTGGGGCTTTTAAACCAGATCGTCACTTTCTTCTCTTTCCTTACAATCCTCTGGACCATGTCAGGGCCGCTGGCTATTCCCTTGGGCGGGGGCAGGATATTTTCCCTGCCGGGTTACATGACATGGGCTTGTTTGCTCTATTCCATCCTCGGCACTTGGTTGACCCACAAGATCGGTCGGCCTTTGATAGGCCTCAATTACCAACAACAGCTACTGGAAGCCAACTTTCGTTTCGGGCTGGTCCGCTTGAGGGAGAACGGGGAAAGCATCGCCTTGAGCGGGGGAGAAAATATGGAAGAACAAAGTCTGAAGAATCATTTTCAACATGTCTTCGGCAACTTCCGCTCCATTATTTTTAAACAGCTTCACTTAAATTTGTTCACCAGCGGGTTTGGCCAACTGGCCCTTATTTTTCCCCTGGTGGTGGCGTCTCCCCAGTATTTCGCCAAAAAAATCGGGATCGGGGGAATCCAACGGGTCATGGACGCTTTCGGCCAGGTGCAAGGGGCCCTTTCCTGGGTGGTCAATAATTACGTGACCCTGGCTTACTGGCGATCGGTGGTCGAACGTCTGGAAGGGTTTGAGCTGGAAGTTCAACTGACCAAACAAATGCACGCGCAAGCGCAAAATCTTCTGCGGCCCGCGGCGGGCCAGGTCACCATCCGGCTAGAACAAGTCGCCCTTTCGTTGCCTGAAAATTCCACGCCTTTGACCGCGCCGCTCAACATCGAATTTAAAAAAGGGCATTCGGTTCTCATCTCCGGGCCCTCGGGCTGCGGCAAGAGCACTTTGCTTCGGGCCCTTTACGGCATCTGGCCCTTTCATCAGGGTCTCATCACCCTTCCCGAAAAGGCGACCATTCTGGTGATGCCCCAAAAACCTTATCTGCCTGTAGGAACTTTAAAAGCAGCTTTCACCTACCCCAAAGCCGAAACAGAATTCTCCGATTCGGAGATTTTTCATGTGCTTTCCCTTTGCCGTCTAGACCATTTTAAGGACCGCTTGGCCGAACCGGAAAACTGGGCCCTGATCCTGTCCGTCGGCGAACAGCAGCGGGTGGCCTGGGCCAGGGTTTTTCTCCAGAAACCGCAGTGGATTTTCCTGGATGAGGCCACTTCAGCCCTAGATGAAGAGGCGCAGCAGCGGCTTTATTCCGCTTTGAAGAAACAACTGCCCGAAACCACCATGATCAGCGTGGCCCACCGGCAGGATCCGAAAGAATATCACGAGTCGGTATGGGACATTTTGACGGATGGAAAATTGAAGCTCGAAGCTAATCAATGAAAAGACCAAGGTTACATTGTCGTCAGAACAACCTTCCGCCGTTTGGGATTGAAGTTTTGAGTGACCCGTTACGCTTCGGACAAAGTGTTACGGGTTGTCCACGACGGGGAGCCGTCGTGGACAACGAAAAAGCGTCGATCGAGCTTTCTTAGCATAGGAGAAGTATGTCAAAGAGTTTTCGTGATCGTCCGAAATGGAAAACGGCGGAGATGAGATTCCCCAAGGACAGGGAAAATAAAATTGTTTACCCAAAGGTTATTCAAAGGGCCTGTTTGAAATCGGATTTCTTCCCATTCGATAAGCAACCTATTTCAGTTTTGCTGAGGCTTCTCCCAAAAGAATACATTTATGGGTTGAAACAAGTCGAGTTGCGACCTAGACCAAACTCTGGCATTGGCAATCCACTTGGCCTTTATCGACGTTCTGAAAAAAAGATTATTCTTTATTCTGCCCCGAAAAATTCTTGGGATTTCGATAAACTGGGGCAGGGGGCTCAAGATTACTATGAACTTCACGGAGCCACTGTTTTAAAGGAATCAAATTCTTCTGTGAAAGTCGTATGGAAAGAAGTTATTGATCTGGCTTTTCTTTTTTATACCGTTTTTTTACACGAGTTGGGGCACCACTATCAACACCAATACCGAACGAAAGAAAGTATTCCTGATCTTAAGGTTTCTCGGGAAAAATTCGCTGAATTAGTTTCTTCAAAGCTTCGAAGAATAAATTTATTTAATGTTTGGAGAACCTCTAAACATTTTCAAAAGGCTTCTAATAGTTAATTTAAGGTTTGACGTTGTCCACGACGGGGACCCGTCGTGGACAAGGTTTTATTTCAACATCTGTTTGAGGGCTAGCATCAAAGATTCGACGGCTTCACGACCCTTTTTATCCTGGGCCGAAGTGTTAATGCAATGATCTAGATGATCTTCCGTAATTAAAATCCCGAACTTAGCCAAGGCCGCACGCACCGCACTGATTTGTATCAGAATTTCGGGACACTCTCGGTCTTCCGAAACCATTTGTTTAATTCCTTCTAGTTGCCCAATGAGCCGGTTGAAGCGCTTTATTTTTTCTTCTTTTGGAATGGAATGATGCGACATTTTTTACTCCCTTGACATTATACCCCGGGGGGGTATATCTTCCGAAGCCATATACCCCTGTGGGGTATGACCACCTCATTTACAGATTAACACGAATGAAATTCAAGGAGAATCGGCATGAGCGACTCAGCAAATATTGTGGAAGATAAAGAGCAAGAAGGCCTAATTGAAAAAACGGATTTAATCCGAATCGGCGCGGTCGGGTTGTCCATTCTCGCGGTGTGGTTCAAGCTTTGGGAGCCTTTTCCCCACGTCAGTATCATCGCCGTTGTGGCGACTCTGGTCGGTGGTTACCCCATATTTGAGGAAGCTTGGGAGGCTTTGAAGGAACGCAAAATGACGATGGAGTTATCTATGGTCATCGCCCTTTTAAGCGCCTTGGCGATTGGTGAATTTATCACCACTCTTGTCATCGTTTTCTTTGTTCTCATCGCGGAAGTTTTGGAAGGTCTCACGGTAGGCCGGGGCCGCAGGGCCATCCGGGAACTGCTGGAATTTTTGCCGGAAAAAACCTTCATGATTCAGGGTGAAAAAACAGAAGAAGTACGCGTGGCCGAACTCAAAGTGGGCGACACCCTGCTCATTAAACCCGGCTCCTTTATTCCGGTGGATGGTGTGGTCGTGAACGGCGATTCCTACGTCAATCAGGCGACCATTACGGGCGAATCCGCGCCATCCCACAAGACAAAGGGTTCCAATGTTTACGCCGGGACTATGAACGCTTCAGGTGCTCTGGAAGTCAAGACGACAGGCGTGGGTGCTGCCACCGCCTTCGGCAAGATCGTGGAAGCGGTGGAAAAAGCGGAAAAGTCAAAAGCTCCCATCCAAAGAATGGCGGATAAACTTTCCGGTTATCTGGTTTACTTTGGCATTTCAGCTGCGATCGTCACCTATTTTATAACCCGTGATATTCGGTCCACTATTTCGGTTGTTATTGTCATGGGCGCGTGCGGAGTGGCGGCGGGAACACCCTTAGCCATTTTGGGGGCTATCGGGTTAGCCGCCCGTAAGGGTTCCATTATTAAAGGCGGTCTTTATTTAGAAGCGCTGGGCGAGGTTGATACGGTTGTTTTGGACAAAACCGGAACTCTGACCTTAGGCGCTCCCGAAGTAACCGAAATCGTTCCGGCCACTGGCGTCAATGGCGATGAGGTACTTCGATTTGCCACTATTGCGGAAGCCTTTTCAGAACATCCGCTGGCCAAGGCTGTCCTTAAAAAGGCGGAAGAAAAATTCATCTTAATTTCTAATCCCGAGAAATTCCAACATGTCGCGGGAAAAGGAATTGTTTGTGAACAGGCCGGTTCAAAAATCATTGTGGGCAACCGTTCTTTTTTCGCTGAGAACTCGATCGATATCAGCAAAGCGCCCGCCGCCCCCAAAAACTCCAGTGAAATATTAGTGGCCAATGCGGGCGTCTTCCAAGGGCTTCTCCACGTGGCCGATGTTTTAAGGCCTGAAGCGACGGAAGCGGTCCGGAAAATGAAACGCATGGGTTTGAGAACCGCGCTATTAACCGGCGATGCCGAATCGATCGCGCAAGCGGTGGGAAGCCAGTTAAAAGTTGATGTTATCGAAGGGGAATTATTTCCCGACCAGAAACTGGAATGGATCAAAAAAAGCATTTCCGAAGGCCATAAGGTGGCCATGGTGGGGGACGGCGTCAACGACGTCCCGGCTTTGAACCAGGCCCAGGTCGGAATCGCCATGGGATCGGGAACGGACGTGGCCCGCGAAAGCGCGGACGTGGTTCTCTTGGGTAACGACCTTTTAAAGTTTGTTGAAACCCTTCAGATCGCGCGGCGCTGCCGAAGGGTTATTTTGTTTAACTTTTGGGGTACGGTTTTGGTCGATAGCGTTGGGGTTGTTTTGGCTGGCATGGGAATATTAACCCCTGTTTTTGCGGCTTTGGTGCATGTATCGTCCGAGCTGTTTTTCATCCTAAACTCCGCCAGACTATTACCCGCAGTTTCGAAAAAGTGAAATAGGTTTTCTTGAATTTGGGCTTGTCCACGACGGGGAGCCATCGTGGACACCTAATATCCTTGGTTGAGAATAACCTCAAGTGATTTTAGGATTTACGACCCTTGGCCGCCGAGTTCCTTTTTAAAACCCTCTGAACCTTATCCCAAAGCTTCATCGATATGAGGGGTTGGTATTTGCCCTCGTAATGTTGTCCCTTCCATTGGAATGTTCCCGAATACATCTTGTTGGTGAGGATTTTGTGAACCGTACTCCGGGGAAGTGGCTTATTGCTTTTGCGAAAGGCTAGTCCCTTACCTTTAAATTTCTCTGTTATCTCGTTGAGGGAATAATCCCCTGAAGAATAGGTTTTGAATAGTCGGATAACAAAAGGGGCCAACCGGCGATCAGGTTTGATGGTCCTTTTTCCTGCCTTTCCCAAAATGTTCCTATACCCCATGGGAGCCACCGAGGGCCAAATCCCCTGTTCCGCTTTTTCCGTCATGCCCTTACGAGTCTCTTCCGAGAGGTTATCCACGTAGTTCTTGGCCATCAGGACCTTAATCCCGTGGATGAACTTGTCGGCGGATTTGGAATGGCTTGAAACGACGGCCCCTTCCTTGACCAAATGGATCTCAATGTCGATATCCTCCAAACAGACGTAATCTTTGAAATTGCGGTATAGGCGGTCGGTCTTCTCGACCAGCAGGTACTTGCAGTTGGAGTTGTTGATTAGGAAATCCACCATCTTCGCGAAGCCTACCCGACCCGATTGTTTGGCGGTTTCCACGTCGCGGAATTCCTTCACAATCTCGAAACCCTGGGTTTGACCATATTGACGAAGAAGCCTCAACTGGGCGGGGATTGAGAAGCCCTGCTTTTCTTGTCCCTTCGAGGACACCCGGACATAGAGGACGGCCTGGATGGCTCGACTGACCTTGCGATTTGATTTCATTCATTTCCCCCGGTAGATAAGTTAAGGCGTAAAGTTTCCATTTCAGAGGATAGGACCTGAGAGGAATAAGGCGAAATTGAGTTCAATCCATTTGAACTCAAAAAGTGGATTTGGAGATTATTTATGGCGGGTTTCCAAAATTTTTGGAACGTAATGATGGAAGTTATTGGGAAGGTTTCTCACGACTTTATGGGACTAAGTGGTTTATTGGGGTAAGTCTGAAGGGAAAGGACTCGTGGCGCAAGTGAGTGGCATAAAGGCTATAAGAATCAGGGATGAATGAGGACGGTGTAAGTTCTTAGGACAAGCTGGCGGATAAAGCCCAGAGGAAACCAGCGGCAGTGGAGTGAGTGTTGGGTGTTTTTGTCCATTCCAAAGGAGTTCAATTCATTTGAACTCAAAAAGTGGACTTGGTCCTTATTTAAGGCGGGTTTTTCCACGCTGCGATGGCGAACCCCCCTATCTACGCATCAATAGAAATGCGTAAACCGATAGGGGGGTTCGCCCTCTCCGCATGGAAAAA
>Ga0182024_10012192_pt1 | contig 17050 bp, 12 predicted proteins | sample P32metaG_FD_120480 | JGI IMG/M metagenome (GOLD analysis project Ga0182024, IMG submission 120480) | Permafrost microbial communities from Stordalen Mire, Sweden - P3-2 metaG (Illumina Assembly) | ecosystem: Environmental > Terrestrial > Soil > Wetlands > Permafrost | place: Sweden: Stordalen...
GAGGCGGCCGCTCGACAGCTGGGGAGGTGGACCATCGATCGCGCCGCCATGGAACTGGCCGCCTACACGGGCACGATCGACGCGCTTCGGTCGGCCCCAAAGCCGCGAGTCGTCATCGCCTTGTCGACCGGCGTAGCGCTCAACACGGCGCACAACGTGGGGGAATTGGATCCGGTCAGCCAAGCCGCCGCCGCAGCCGATGTGCAGTTCTACGCGCTGGTCCAGTTCATGGAGGGAACGGATGTCAGAGATAGGACGTCTCTCCGGCGTTCGGTACGACGCGCGGAGAACGACTACCTGATCGATGGCATCAAGTCGGTCGCCTCCGCGGCTGGGGGCGAGGCCTTCACCGTCGTCGGGCAGGCGGACCGTTTCTTCACGCGGATCTTCTCCGAGACGTCTGGCGTCTACCGCTTGGGGGTCGAGATGCCGGCGTTGACCAAGGTGCCAGAGTTTCTGGACGTCAAAGTGTCGGTCGACCGCCCGCACGTGACGATTCGCGCCCAGCGTCATGCGCTCGCGCCCGGCGTCGCGAACGCGCCGGTGTCTGCGGCCTCGATCGACGCGAGCCTGCGCGCCCGGGTGGCACAAGGCGGCGTCGCCTATGGCGTCCCGCTGGTGTTGGGGACGACGCTTCGCCAGGACGCGGCCGACGACCGGCTCCAGCTCGGGGTCGAGGCGGAAATCCCGGCGACGGTCGCGGCGCCGCTGACCGCGATGTTCGCCCTGGTGGATGCGTCGGGCCACATCGTGCAGTCCGGCCAACGCCAGATCGGCGCCGGCGCGACCGGCCAGGATTATCAAATCGCGATCGGCGTGCCCCTGGCGGAAGGGACTTATCGTCTCCGGTTCGCCGTGGCCGACGCCGAGGGCCATGTCGGCAGTCTGGAGCGCGCTGTCGTGGGCCACCTCGCGCGCTTTGGCACGCTCCGCGTGAGCGACTTGCTGGCGACCTGGGCCACGACCGACGGTCCGCCGCGCTTGCTCTCGCTCGAGGCCCTCCCAGCGACGGCCGCGACGCTCGGCGCGTCGATCGAGCTGTACCCGGACGCGGGACGCGTCCTGACCGATGTGCGCGTCCGCTTCACGCTCTTCCGGTCGGACGACGAGACGCGGACGACGATCGCCGAGCAGGAGGTGGCGCCGACCGCCAACGGCACGGTGTTCACGGCATCCGCGACGCTGCCCGCCACCGCCCAGGAGCCGGCCGCGTACACCATTCAGGCGTCCGTGATCGACGCAGGAACTGTCTCAGGCACGGTCTCGACCGCGTTTCGAAAAGCTCGATAGCTTCGTCAACCTGCTTGCGACAACGCGCCAGGCAATCCACCCCCGAGGTAGGAGCGGGTCAGGCGGGCGCCGACCCGACCTAGCTTGCGCGGAGTCTCACGACTCGCCGAGCGCAGCCAGGACTTCGCGCTAACCCGGTGCCGCGCCGACGCCTGGGCGCGACACGTGGGTGGTCAGATCTTCAATCACCTCGCCGGCCTGGATCCTTGCCGCGCGAAGGCGCGGTGTCAGTCGCGGAGGAGCTCTTCGGCTGGAACCCAGACGATCTCACCGTCGCGCTCGATGACGACAGGCTTGTCGAGTTCCTTGTGCCGGAGCAACGCCTCGCGGACCCCCGTCCGCAGCGCCTCGTCGATCAAATGCCCTTCCTCGCGGAAGATGCGATCCGGATCTTTACCTACGGCGGTCTTCGTGCTGCACCCTGACCGCGTCGGTGGCGTCTTCTTGATTCGCTCGGCGTGCTGCCCGCGCCCGCCGGATCGCGGAACGGATCGACGAAGGTCACCCCGTCAATCTCACGGCCGTGCTGAAAATCCTCCGAAATGACGATCTTCACCTGGGCATCGCGAGCAGTCGCCCAGATGAGCGCATCCCAGAAGGACAGACGATGTCGATCCACGCCGTCCAGGGCCACAGTTGTCGTGGCGGGCTGCAACGGCAGCACCTCCGCGAGATCTCGCCAGCTTTCTACGGCCGCTCGGACGTCCGTGATCGGGGCGCCACGACGCAACGCGGCGGCACTGAACTCGTTCAGGATCTGCGCCGTGAGGACCAGGTCGCCACTGGCACCAAGGTGGTCAATGACCTCGATGGCGCGGGCGCGCTTCGCTGGCTCATTCACATCGCGTGAGTAGATGAGGATGTTCGTGTCGACGACCGAACGCGCCATCGTTAGCGCGTCCGATCATGAAGCTCGTCACGCGTCGCGTAAGGGGCACCGCCGAGGGCCCATCCCGCCTCTCGAAGCCACTTGCGGGCGGCGTCACGACGGCCCCGAGGTCCATGACCTCGAGGCGATTGGTCGTTATCGGGAAACGTGACAACCACTTCCGCCTCGTCGACCCCTTCGGGCTTCGCCAGCAGTTGGACCTGCCCGTTCTTGTAGATGCCTTTGACCGACTTCGACATGACGTTCACCTGTCAGATTATCGCATTCAGGTCTTACGGCCCGCGACCGGGTTTCCGCTGGCCTCGCGAGTCACCGAGCCGCCCGTGCCGTCCGCCGCATCGGCACGACCTCAGCCTTGGATGGCTTCTGCTCGAGTATCGCCGTGAGAGTTCGCGCCCACGTTTCGAGCGCGACCCGCTTCTCCGGATCGTAGGAGTACCGGTCATAGACCCGAGTCGCGCTCGGTCCTCCCTCGACGTGGTTCAGGACTTTCGCGATGTGGTCTCGCGGAATACCTGCTGCGGCCATACGTGTGGCCGCGGTGCGGCGCAGGTCGTGCCCGCGAAAGTCCACGCCGAGGACACGCGCGATCGCCGCCGAGGCTTTCTTGGCCCGATCGTGCACCGCCGCCCCGCCGCGACCTGCGAAGATGAACTCGCTACGAGCAGCCGGTTTGTCGGGCTCCTGTGCGCGGATGATGTCAATCGCCTGGGCGACTAAGGGCACACGATGCGGCCGGCCATTCTTCGAGTCGGATCGCGGAATCACCCACCAACCCGTATCGAGATCGACGTCAGCCCAGCGCATCTTGATCACTTCCCCGCCGCGTTGCGCGGTGAGGAGGCGCATCTTCTGGGCGGCGGCGAGCGGCGAACTGACAGGACAGACCGGATCGACGAGTTGTCGGCTGGCCGTCCTTCGCCCCGGCGCCGGTCGGTCCTCGGTCGTCCGTTCGCGTGACAGGAGATGCCAGAGTCGTCGGATCTCCTCGTCGCTAAGCACCCGCTCGCGCTGATGCTCGATGCCAGGCTTCTCGATCCGTGAGGCGGGGTTTGCGTCGATCCACTCGTGCTGGACGGCAAAGTTGAGCATCTTGCGCACGATCTCGAGTGTCCGGTTTGCCATGATCGGCGCGCCACGATCCGCGATGCCCTCGATCAGGGTCCGTACGTCTCGCCGGGTAATGTCTCGGACTGAGCGCTCGCCCCATTTCGGCAAGACGTCGACGGTAAGCACGCGCTCATCTTCCGCCCAGGAGCGCTTCCGCTTGCGCGCGTGTTTCGTCAGGTAGTCGGCCACGAGCGCGGCCACGGTATCGGCCTTCGCCGCCCTGGCGGCCTGCCGCTCGCCCGAAGGATCGGCTCCGTCATCAACCGCGCTTTGCGCGCGCCGGGCTCGGACGCGGGCTTCCTGGAGCGACACGGCAGGATACGTGCCGAGCTTGAGTCGCCGACGCCGCCCCGCGATGCGGTAACGGACCGCGAACTCGATCCGGCCGCTCGGCAGGACACGCACGATCAACCCGCGCTGTACTGTGTCCCAATAATCGCAGGCGGTATCTCCAGCCCGCAGCGCGCGGACGTGCGCATCAGTGAACGCTGCGCGCGTCGAAACGCTGGGCCCCTTTTTCTGATCCGGGCTCTCCATCGCCGTGGGTCCATTGTGGGTCCAAAGCGTCCGCGATGGCAAGAATTTCGATGAAAACGGATGCAGGTCAGAATCAGGCGGTAAATACTGGTGATTAGGAGGGTTACCGATTTCAGCCCGCGCCAACTCGTTTCAAGAAATGTCGTAGATTTCTGGCTTTTAACCAGAGGGTCGATGGTTCGATCCCATCGCGGCCCACCAATACCAACCAACAACGGCGTTCGCGTCCCGATCGTGACTCAATGCATCCGACGACAGGGAGATCGCCCGCGTCGTCCACTGCGCGCGGTTCATCGTCAAGAGTCGCGCCTGGGTCACAGGACTGTCCCGCAGGGAGTCGCCGCCGGTTGTACCCATTGGCTCGTCGAAGTCCAACGCGAGCGTGACGCCTCGTCGCCGAGAGGCACCACAGCTTCGCGATCGCGGCAACGACGCTTGCTATTACCGGACACGTGTGCTCCTATACGGCTCTCCCCCAGCCTGTCGCGGATTCCAGAGCGCCTGCACCGGTACCGTCTCTGGCCGGCCTCTGCGCGGGGCCGCGGCCGCGCCGCTCGGCCGACGACCAATCGTCGGCCGGTGCGCGAGGGACATCACGAGGAGCAGCGATGGCGACCGGTCTCGACCAGCTCAAGCACATCGTGGTTCTCATGATGGAGAACCGATCGTTTGACCACATGCTGGGGGCGCTTCGAGCGACCAACTCCGCCATCGACGGTTTTCCGGACGACTGGACCAATCCGGATCCGACCGGCGCGGCGGTCAAGGTCCAGCCCCTCGCGGCGTCTCGCGGGCAGCTCACGCCCGATCCCGACCACCATTTCCCGGCGGTCGACAAGCAGATCTTCAATGGCGATACGAGCGCGACGCGCCAGGCCACGATGCAGGGCTTCGTCAGGAGCTTTTACGACCAGCAGCAGGACATCGCGCATGCCTCGCAAATCCTCTACTACTTCACGCCGAGCCAGCTGCCGATCCTCACGCAGCTCGCGCAGCAGTTCGTGGTGTTCAACCGCTGGTTTGCGTCCATCCCCGGCCCGACGATCTGCAATCGCGCCTTTGCGCACTACGGGACGTCCTTTGGCAGCGTCTCGATGGACATGATCTTTCTCGGCAAAGGCCAGAGCCTGTACCAACGGCTGCTCGCCGGCGGGCACACGACCAAGCTGTATTACTTCGATCAGGCGAGCTCGACGATGGAGGTCGCCAATCTCCTCCAGAACCAGCCGCAGATCTTCGGGACATATCAGGACTTCCTCGATGCCTGCACGAATGGGCAGCTGCCCGACTACTCCTTCGTCGAGCCGAACTACAGCGACCATGCGGGCCCAACGGGCGAACTCCTCGCCTCCGATCAGCACCCGGATCACGACGTCATCGAGGGCGAGCGGTTCATCGGCTCGATCTACAACGCCATCAGGAACAACGCGACCCTCTGGGCCTCGACCGCGCTCCTCATCGTCTACGACGAGCACGGCGGCATCTTCGACCACGTGCCCCCGCCCGACTGCACGCCCGATGGCTACACGGCCGACGGGACGGCGACGGGCACGGGGCAGCCTTTCGCCTTCAACCGGCTCGGCGTCCGCGTGCCCGCCATTCTCGTCTCGCCCTGGGTCGCCAAGGGCGTCGACAACCGGACCTTCGAGCACGCGTCGATTCCGGCGACCGTCACCAACTTCTTCCTCAAGACGTACGACCAGACGAACACCGATCGGACGCCGCGCGAAAAGGCGGCCACGACGTTTCTGGACCTCCTGACGCTCGACACGATGCGCACGGACGTCTAGCCGGACGAGCACCCATGTTTCCCTTGCTCACGCTGCCCCGTCGACCACGGTCCGCGTACAACCCGGACCGGCTCGCCTCGGATCTGATCAAGACGCAGGTGCGTCACGCCCAGGGCGTCGAGGAGCGCCTGCCCCGAGCCCAGCAAAGCGGCATGGCGATCAATCTCGACACGCTCACCGAGGGCCAGGCAGCCGTCTACCTCGAGCACATTACGCGCATCAGCCATCCGGCCGGCGCGCCGAAAGCGCCGCCACCGGCCAAACCCCGTCGGCGCCCCAAGCCGACGCGCCGCCCCAAGCCGACACGTCGCGCCAAGGCGACGCGCCGACCGGCGATGCGGCGGCCCCTCAGCCGTCGCGCCAAGATCCGCGGCTCGAGCCGCCGTAAGAGGGCGCGAAGAGCACGGCGATCGCGAGGTTAGCCGATGGGAGCCACGGTCTTACTGGCGGTCCTGGTCGCCTCCAGCCTGCGGCAAGCCCCGCAGACTCCCCCGGCCCCGGCTCAGGAGGGACAGTTTCACGCCGAGGTCCGGCGCGAGTGGGAGCGGGCGGGCGAAAGCTGCAACTCGTTTTCGGCGACGGGCGCGATGGGCTGCGTGATTGAACTGGCGACCGATCATCCCTTCCATGTCGCCGTCGGGAGCCTCGCCCCGCAGAACGGGCTCGGGATGGGCGGCGCCTTTGTTTACGAGGTGCCGAAGCCAACGTTCGACACCAATCTGAACATCGACGCCGTGCGCTCGATCGATGGTGCGTGGCGAGCCGGAGCCTACTTGACGCTCGTCCGCACGAACGTCCAGACCGGAACCTTGGCGGGGCCGACATCAAAGGGATCGAGCGGCATCCATCCGTATCCGATCTTTGCGCTGTACGCGCAGACGACCGCGACGCCTAACTTGCTCTTCCTTGGCGAACCGGGCGACGGTCGCGGGTCAAGTGCCTGGGGTATGCGGGAGACCGTCGTCGGGGGTAACGCGCTCGTCCCGATCGTCGCATCGGGCGCCGCGGCGCTGGCCGCTTATGGCGAAGTCGATGGCCGATTCGTCGCGCTCGAGACGAGCACGTTCAACAACGAGCCCACGATTGGGTCGGTCTACGATCCGCTCTCCGCCCCGGGTCTGGCCACCCAGCCGGGCATGGTGGAGTTCACCGAAGGCCTTCGGGCGGCACCGTCCCTGTGGCACGACCAGTTGCGGCTCACCTATTCGATCGCACTCCAGGAGTTCGTCACGTCTTCCGACAGCACCGACTCATTCCGGCGCGTCCGCGTCGACCTCAATCACGACATTCCCTGGCGCGGGACGGCGCCCGGTGCCCCCGTGCCGGGGAACGGACCAGACCAGTGCGTCGCAGGCTCCTCGACCGAGACGTGTCCGGCCGTCTCAACCAACCAGTACGGCACGATTCACCTCGGCGTGCGCCTCATCAAGTCCTTTGCCGGAGCGAGCGGCGCCGTGCCCTTTTACTTCCAGCCGACGCTCGGGGGCACGGACATTGACGGCACGCCGGGCCTAGCGGCCTTTGGTGATTACTCGCTGCGCGGCCCGGACCTCGTCTTCTTCCAGGCCAGCGTCGAGCACTCCCTCTGGTGGGCGGTCGGCGGCCTAGTCGAAGCCGCCGCAGGAAACGTGGGCCTCCCGACGGCGCCCCTCCGCCTCTCGCATCTTCACGACAGCATCGGCGCCGGCCTGACACTCCGGGCCGGCGGCTTCCCGATGCTCGTCGCCGAATACGCCTGGAGCGCCGAGACGGGCCATCGGGTGGTCGTGACCCTCAACGCATCACTGCTCGGCGGCGGGAGCCGACCCAGCTCGTTCTAGAGTGCCGTTGCACATCCGGCCACGTCTGAGGTGTTCTTGACCGGCGCCCGGTGCGTCCCTTCCCGGCGTAGACTGACAGGACGTTCACCATGACCCGGCTCGTCGGCATCACGGCGGCGTGCCTGCTTGCCACCGCGCTCTCGACGCTGCGTCTCGGCGCCGCGCCGCAGGTCGCCTCACCCCATCCCACGTTCCGCGGCGGCGTCGAGCTCGTGGACGTGGACGTCGTCGTCTTCGACAAGACCACGGGCCGGCCAATCAGCGGACTCACGGCCAGCGACTTCACGATCGTCGACCGCAAGACGCCACAGACGATTCAGACGTTCAGCGCGATCGACTTCGATCACGATCCGAACGAGCTGGCCCTGCCGCCGAATGTGCCCCTCGACGTCGCCGACAACCGGACGGCACGGTCGACCCGCATCGTGCTCCTCCTCGTCGACGACCTCCACATCGCCGAGGCGCTCACGGAGCGGACGAAAGACGTCGTGCGCCGGGTGCTGCACGACCTCGGTCCTCAAGCCACCGTGGGTCTGGCGTTCACGAGCGGCAGGCCGGGCGTCGAGTTGACGGAGGATCGGGCACTCGTATACGACCAGATCGACGCCTTCCGCGGCATGCAGAAGCTCCGCGGCGGCGGCGTCGAGCTCGACGCGGGAGGAGCGATGCCAGGCGGCCTTCCGGTGCTCGCGCGCGATCCGAGCGGCGAGCTGGGTTCGACGAAATACTGGCAGTCGAACTCACTGCACGCCGCCATCGCGGCGGATGCGAAGGTGCTGGGCACGGAGACGCTGCGGCGGAAGGCGTTCATCCTCGTGTCCGAGGGCGTGCCCACGGACATTCAGGGACTCTTCGACACGATGGAGCCGCGTCCGCCGATGGAGCCGACGTCGAACACACCTGACGCCCGCGCCCGGGGCCCGTCGTTCATGGACATGGACCTGCTGAATGCGATGACCGCCATGCGACGCGCGAACGTCGCGCTCTACGCGATCGATCCGGGCGCCGGCGTGCCCCGGACCGATCTCAGCGCCGCAGCGGACATGCCCGGCGCACCGGCGCCGACGGCGGCGGATCCGTCGGCCCGCCTGAGCGTGCTCCGCGGCTGGAACTCGCCGGCCACGATGAGCGCGAACTACCTCACGCAGCTCTCGGACTTCTCAGGCGGCTTCGCCATCACGAGCGGCGACTCGCTCGAGGCCGGCCTGGCCACGCTTCTCGGCGATCTCGATCACTACTACATGCTCGGGTTCGTCCCGTCAGCCGTCGACAAGAACTGGCACGATATCCAGGTCACGGTCGATCGGCCGAACGTCGTCGTGCGCGCACGACGCGGGTATCAGCTCGGCGCCGCAACGATGCCGCCGAAGAACACGAAAGAGCCCCTGGTCGCTTTCGCGGCCGAGGTCCTGCCGGCCACGGACTTGCCGCTCAAGATGTTCGCGACGCCGCTGCCGTCAGCCGGTCAGAAGCTGACGCGGATGGCGATCACCATGCAGGTGCACGCCGATCGCGAGGCGCTCCGCGATCCGGACGGCGAGCTGCGGGACACGCTCCACATGTTCACCATGGCGCTCGATCTCCGGACGCGCAAGCTGACGAAGACCTCGATCAAGCGCGAGCGTCAGGTGCTCCTGAAACCGCTGCCGGGCGCCGTGACTCGCCCGGAGATCGTCTATCAGATCGTGTCCGAGTGGGAGCTACCGCCGGGTCGCTACCAGCTCCGCACGACCGTCGAAAGCGACAAGATGCACAAGGCCGGCGCTGTGTACCTCGTCTGCGACGTGCCGGACTTCCGCAAGGCTGACGTCGCGCTCAGCGGACTCGTGGTCGGCTTTGCCGACCCGGCGCGCCACGCCGTGGACGGCACGGCCGTCGAGCACCAGCTCATGCCGATCGAGCCCGTGCTCGAGCGCGTCTTCAGTGCCTCGGACGTGCTCCGGCTGTCCTACGACGTCTGGCGCAAGAACCGCGACGACCTCGTGACGACCGAGCTGCGGATTTTTGACGATGCGCGGCGGTTCGTACGTCAGGGCGTCGAAGGCGTGCCGATGACGGCGAGCGGACACGTCGACGTGAAGGTTCCGCTCGCGGGGCTGGCGCCCGGGCCTTACGTGCTGGCCATCGCCGCGACCGATCGCGACAAGACGGACGTGCGCGAGGTCGGCTTCTTCGTCAAGTAGCGCCGGCTTCTATGCGGCGGTGTCCGGCTGCTCGCTCTTTTCGGTTTCGCCCACGTGTCGTTGAGCCAGGCGGCCGCTACTTGTTACCAATCCACCCTGGCGCGAGGACTTGGACGCCGTGCATAGTCGTCCGCACGCCAACGCGAAGAGGCGTGCTGGGCGATGTCTCATCTCTCTCGTAGGTCAGGAGGTACTCGGACAGCAAGAGTCGGGTGGTTTGCTGCGTGACCGTATCAATGAGCGCCGGGCCATAGGCCAAGTCTCGCCGCCCACCGCTCTTCGCCGCAAGATCGATTAACACGTTATCGAGATCGGTGTTCCTCGCGGCGGCCACCTCAGGAGACAGATCGGCATGTGTTTCGAGTTCGACGTTCCACACCTGAACATTCGCACGGCGAACGGCGTCAACCAGATCGGCCGGGGCATGGCGGCCGCCGTCGGTGGGGGGAGCCGTCAGGGCCAGGATCACACGACGCCTCGTGGGCTCGTTCGCCAGCGTTGTGGCGATCCCCGGAAGCCGCTCGACCAGCGGACCGGCGTCGGGATCCGGCGAATAGACCTGTGCGTCTTTGGCCAGGTCGGCTGCGGCCGTCCCGGCAGTCCGCATGATGAGGGCGCTCGGCGGGTTTTCGATTCCGATCCGCGCTTGCGGTTCACTACGAGCGATCAGATCGACCACTGACCGCAGGGCGAAGTGGACTTGCTGCATTCGTTCGATGCCCAGGCCGTCCACGACCAGCACGATGGCCAACGGATCGCTTGCCGCCTGGGCCGACGTCACTGGCCGCGCGTGACCGTCCACCTGAATCGCGAAGTCCCGGGCCGTCAACCCAAGCACAGGTTCGCCCTTCGCATTCGCGACCGCCGCGTAAATGGTGCCTTGATTGGTGGCTCCGGCACCGTCGGCGGGAATCGTTCTCGCGCCTTCGGTGGCTGCACCCAGTCCGACCGCCGCGACGGCTGCGATGACCGCAGCTGCCGTTGCCCAACCGACGCACACCCGTATCGACTTCGTGAGAGCTTGCATGGTGTCCTCACTCTTCCTTCCGAGGAAGCGCGAACCGCGAATGCTTTCCCACGGATGTGAATGAGCAAGCTCTGTGCCAGCGATCTAGCCAGTCGCCGATGAGCGCCTCTTGACGTGGCACCAGGTAGCGTCCGGCGCAGCGGACGCTGCTGCTCCGCTGGGTGACTCACCGTGGCCAGTCGGGTAAGCTGTCTGCCTCGATCGCAAGCAGATATGCAGGAGGATACTGATGGCTGCCACGAAACGGTCCCAGGCCCGATCCAAGAAAGCGGCAAAGCCGGCGGCACGGAAGGGCGCAGCGAAGCGGAGGACAGCGAAGGCGCCAGCCAAGGGTCTGCAACTGCGATCCGGCGCGCCGGGCCTGACCGTGAACGATATCGCGAAGAGCATGACGTGGTATTGCGACGTCCTGGGCTTCGCGGTCAAGCAGCGCTGGGAGCAGGATGGCGTGCTCCACGGCGGAGAGTTGACGGCCGGCGGAGCCACGCTCTTCATCGGCCAGGATGACTGGAAGAAGGGCCGAGATCGCATCAAGGGCGAAGGCGTGCGCCTCTACCTACACCTCAAGACGGGACGCGAGGTGGATCGCCTGGCCGCTGATATCAAGGCGCGCGGCGGCGCGCTCGCCTCCGAGCCCCACGATGAATGGGGTGTGCGGTCCTTCAATCTCGAGGACCCGAGCGGCTACAAGATCACGGTGTCGTCAGGAGGGTAGAGTTCCGCAGGGCGGAGGATGCCACCGGAGACCTCTACTCTTCCCGCAAGACGCGCGCCGGATCGATCGACGCCGCGCGCCGGGCCGGTAGCCAGCCGGCGGTCAGGGCCGCAGTGAACAGCACGGCCGTCGCCAGGGCGAACGTGAGAGGGTCGCGCGGCGTGACGTTGAAGAGAAGGGTCGCGATGAACTTCGAGGCCCACACGCTGAGCGCGCCGCCCACGACGACCCCGCACGCCACGAGCCAGACCACGCGACCGATGACCATGCGGAGGACGCCGCCGCGATCCGCGCCGAGCGCCAAGCGGATCCCGATCTCGGCACGTCGGCGATTGACCGAGTACGACGTCACGCCGTAGAGTCCGAGCGCCGCCAGGAGCAGCGCGAGACCGCCGAAGAAACCGGCGAGCATCGCGACGATCCGCTCCTGCGTGACCGCCGCGCCCAGTTGATCGGTCATGAGGTGTTCGGTGAACCCTGCCTCCGGCAACGCGCGAGCCACCGCGCGGCCCACGGAGGCCGCCAGACCGGCGGGGGATCCGCCGGCGACGCGCACCGCGAGCGTGAGGGACTTCGGAGAACTCTTCTGCGCGATGGGAAAATAGATGACGGGTTCGAACCCGGCGCGCGCGGACTTGTAGACCGAGTCATTCACGAGGCCGACGACCGTGTAGGTATTGGTCGTCGGACCCTCCTCGGCGCGCACTTCGGCGCCAATGACCGGGTGCCCGGCCAGGAACCGCCGGGCGAACTCTTCGTTCACGATGGCGACGGGCGGCGCTCCGGTGACGTCGCGTGGGTCGACGTCACGTCCTGCCAGGACGTGCATGCTGTACGTCTTGAACCAGTCAGGCGAGACGGCATTCACCCACGAAAGCCGCTTCTTGTTCGGCAGTGCCGGCCCACCCGGTGGCGGATCGATCAACGTGTTCCAACGCGCCCCGCCTGCGGGCGTGATCTCCGACAGGGCGGCAGCGGCGACGCCGGGCACCGCGCGAACCGCCTCGACCAGGCCCTCAAGACGCGCCTGGGTCGCCGTCGGCGGCACACGACTCGCGTTCACATCGAGCACCATCATCGGCTTCGGATCGAACCCCAGCGCGGCTGTGGTCAGGGACGTGAAGGTGCGAAGGAACAGCGCGCCGCCGAGCACCAGCACCAGGGACAAGGCGACCTGCCCGACGACCAGGGTATTTCTGAGCCCAAAGCGACGGTCGCCGATCACGCCGCGGCTGTGTTCCTTCAGCGCCTCGTTCGGCTCGAGACGCGCGACGCCGAGCGCCGGCGCAAGGCCGAAGACGAGCGCCGTCAGGACCGCGACGCCTCCCGTGAACGCCAGGACTCGCCAGTCCGGCGACAGATCGAGCACGACCGCCTCCCGGCCGGACAACTGGTGCACGAGAAGCGCGCTGCCCCACTGAGCAAACGCCAGCCCAAGCACGGCTCCCGTACCCGACAAGATCGCGCTCTCCGCGAGGAGCTGACGAGCCACGCGCGCGCGTGACGCGCCGAGGGCCAAGCGCAGGCTGAGTTCACGACGCCGGGCCGTCGCGCGGGCCAACAGAAGATTCGCGATGTTCGCGCACGCGATGATTAAGACCGCGCCGACGACAACCAGAATGATCTCGAGAGGCTGGACGTAGCTCTCGCGCAACGTGGACTCGCCATTCGCAGCAGACACGAGTTTCATCGGCTCCGACGGTGAGAGGAAGTCCGCCTGCATCTTGGCGGGCCAGTCGTCGGGCATCGCGCTCAGGCGAATCGCCGGCTGCATGCGCTGCAGTGTCTCTGTCGCCGCGGCGATCGTCTGGCCGGGCGCGAGACGGGCCATGATCTCCAGCCACCAGTTCGATCGTCCGTCGAGCATCCCCGTGTTGCCGCGCTCGATCGCGATGTCCCCGATCGGCACGAAGATGTCGGCGGCACGGCCGACATCCGGGCCGAAAAAGCCTCTCGGCGTGACGCCGACGATCGTATAGAGGAGGCCGTTCACCTCCAGACGCCGACCGATCACGTCGGGCGCGCCACCCAGCCGCCGCTGCCAAAACCCGTCGCTGACGACGGCCACCGGGCCATCTGGCCCACCGGTCCGGTCGTCATCTGCGACCGTGAAGGTGCGGCCCAGGGCCGCGTGGACGCCCAACACGTCGAACATTCCCCCGCTGGCAAACACGCCGGAGACGTCGTCGCTCTCGCCGCGGTCCGCCAGATTCATCTGCGTCGACCACCAGGCAAACGCCTGGCGGAAGACGCGGCGGTCGCGAATCTGCTCCCAGATGGGATTCGTCCACGAGCCGTCGGCAATCACGACGAGCTGGTCCGGTGCGCTGACCGGCAGCGTCTTGAGCATCACGCTGTTCAGAATCGAAAAGAGCGCCGTGTTCGCGCCGATGCCCAGCGCCAGTGACAGCACCGCGACCACGGCGACGACGGGTGTCGCCCGGAGCGAGCGATACGCGTCTCGCCAATCGAAGGTCCATCGAGACGGACGGCGCGGCCCGTCGGGCGGCCCACTCCGCCGCTCGGCGATGCCGAAGTAGACGGCTTCGGCTGCCGTGCGCGTCCAGAACGCCGTCACGGCGCCCGTCCCCTTCTCGCGTACCTGCGCGTGATCCGCGCGAACCGACTCGCGCATTTCCTCTTCGAACCGCGCGCGAAACCGCTTTGGATACACGCGGAGGAGCAGCGCGTACAACCGCTCGGTCAGGGAGCGCCGACGATGCGCGGGCGTCATGCGAGCCCCTTTCTCGTCGACGACCGCAGGGCGTCCATCGCCGCCACCAGACCGGCCAGATGACGACGCTCGCTCTCGAGCACCTGACGCCCGCGCGCGGTCAGGTGGTAATCGGCACCGCGGCGCGGATCAGCGCTCGCGCGCCGCCCGCTCGCCTCGACCACCAGCCCGGCATCAATCAGCTGCGAGAGATAGCGGTAGAACGAGCCGGTGCGAAGCGGCACGCGGCCGCCGGAGACCTCCCGAACGGTCTGCATGACGGCGTAGCCGTGCAGGTCGCGCTCGGCGAGGGCCAGCAGGATATAGAGGGCGGTCGAGGTGAGGGGGCGTGTCAGGTCCATGGCAGATATGTCCGAATTGGACGTATCTTGCCGCAAAAAGGTTGGGACCTGGGCTGTTCGGCCCAACGCGCCAGCCCGTTCTTCCATTCAGCCGGAAGCGGGGACGGGGATGGCGCGTTGCGCCGAACAGCCCCGTCTCCGCATCCTTACTTGCCAGTCTGCGGCAGGCCGTTCTTCATCCAGTCCGGCTCCGGTGCGCCGAGGAGGTAGTGATCGAAGAATTGCTTCATGCGCACCTGGAAGTCCTTCTGGTTCGGCGTCTTCGCGAGGTGATGCGGCTCGTCCGGATACGAGAGGAAGATCACGTGTTTCCCGTTCTTCCGCGCCGCCTGATAGAACTCGAGGCCCTGATCCCAATCCACGGCGCCGTCGGCCGTGCCCTGCAGAATCAAGAACGGCGTCTGGATCTTCGTGACGTTGAACACCGGCGACTGGCTCTCATAGAGATCCTTGGCGTTCCAGGGCGTGACGTCCGCGCCCATCCGGCCCTGGCTGGTCTCGAGGATGCCGCCGTTCCACGATCCCGTCTGCTTGTAGATCTCGCCATACATGCTGATGAGATCCGTCAGGGGCGCGCCCGTGACGACCGCTGCGAAGATGTTGGTCTGCGTGAGGATGAACGACGACTCGTAGCCGCCCCAACTGTGGCCCTGGAGGCCAATGTGCGCCGGGTCGGCGTAGCCCAAATCGATCACCTTCTTCACCGCCGCCGTCACGCAGTCGAGCGCGGACGATCCTGGCTTGCCGATCTCGTAGACGATGTCCGGCTCGAGCACGAGATAGCCGCCGCTCGCGTACTCGCTCATGTGCGGACGGTCGTCATACACGGGCACCGAGAACTCGTGGTGCGTGTTCGAGAGCGTCTCGTAGATGTAGACGAGCATCGGATACTTCTTGCCGGGCTGATAGCCAGCCGGCAACGTCAAGGTCGCCTGGAGTTTTTTCCCCTTGCTGTTCGTGAAGTCCACGAGCGTGCGCGAGCCCCACGCGTACTCCGAGATCTGAGGGTTCGCGTCGGTCACCTTCCGCGGCGACGTGAAATTCGAGTCGCTCACCCAATAATCCGGGAATTCCTGGAACGTCTGCTCGGTGAAGATGATGCGATCGGCGTTCTTTGCTTTCTCCACGCCGCCGACGCTCTTGTCGAGCCAGATGACCGGCGCGGCCGGCCCGCCGCCGGCGGGCGTCCGCCAGAAGCCCGACTTCTTCGTCCATTCGCCCGTGGCCGTAAACGTCTGCGGCTGCGACAGGTCGACGCCCTCATCGGCAGCCGCGCCTGCTCCCCCGCCTCGCCCACCACGCCCGCCGCCTGCGCCTCCACCAGTAAAGACGCGGGTCAGCCGTAGCTCGACTGACTGGGCCGCGCCGACGCCACCCGTGATTTCCGCCGGCTTACTGCCGTCGAGCGGCACGGACCACACGTCGTGTTTATCGTTCAAGAGGACGGCCTTCCCGTCCTTCGACCAACCGGCCACTCCCCACACAGGCTTCTCAGCCGCATGGTCATCGTCGGTATTGATGAACCGCAGGCTCTCCGGGCCGCCGATCGCGGTCGCCTTGCCCGTCTCCAGATTGAAGGCCGTCAGCTGCTGCCCCACCAGATACAGGAACCACCGGCTGTCGGTGGAGGCACCCATCGTGCGCAGCAGATGCTTCGCGATGGGCGTTCGCGCGCCCGTCGTCGTGTCCACTTTGTAGTAGTCGGCGCGACTCGGCTGTCCTTCCGAGAAGTCGTGGACGTACGGACCGGGGTCCCTCGCGACGGCCAGCAGACCGTTCGCCGTCGGCGTGATCGTCTCCAAGGGGCTGTCCGTGAGACGCACGAACGACTTCGACGCGATCGCAAAGACGGACGCGTACGTCGCGCGACGCTCCTGCGCCACGCGCAGGATTTGCTCGGACTGAAGCTCGACGTCCTGCCAGTGCCAGATGTCGAGGTTCGCCTTCGGCTCGCTCGACTCGACGACGGCGTCGGACTGCGGCTTGATGCCGATGAACACACGCGCGCCGTCCCGGGTCCAGCGAGGCGCCGACCCTTCGCTCAGCACGAAGTCCTTCGGAAATGACGCGTCGGTCGACGGGTCCCAGACCGTCGCGGCCGACAGCGACGCATCCGACCAGACGACGAGGGCATTCTCACGTTGCGTCTTGCCCTTCGGCGTGTCGCCACGAAGGGCGACAAGACTCTTCGACCCCTCGGCCCACGCGAGGCCGTCGTAGGTCAGCGCAGAGTTGTCGAGCGCGCGGGTGTCGCCGGTGGCCAGATTCACGGCATACACGCCGTTGCCGAGATGGTTCTCGGCGTCGACCGCATAGGCCAGCCAGCTTCCAGTGTCATTGAACTCGTACTGGCTCGCGTTGCCGATGTTCTGTGTGACGCCCGTCGCGAGTTTACGCAGCGTCAGGTCCGTGCCGCGCCCATTTGCGCCGGCCGCGGTCTCGCTGGCCGGCGCGGCGTTCACGGCGTTCATCTTGATGGCCAGCCACTGGGAGCCCTTCGAGAACTGAAATCCCCCGGCGTTCGGCACGTCGACCTTGCTGCCATTCGTCAGGTCGAGCAACTCGAGGCGCCGTACCGCGGCGCCGCCATTCGCGCCGCCGCCAGCCGCCGCGC